>Ga0315906_10001773_pt1 | contig 31363 bp, 38 predicted proteins | sample LakEriMetagenome_4_FD_203526 | JGI IMG/M metagenome (GOLD analysis project Ga0315906, IMG submission 203526) | Freshwater fungal communities from buoy surface, Lake Erie, Ohio, United States - Buoy 2 MA122 | ecosystem: Environmental > Aquatic > Freshwater > Lake > Lake biofilm | place: USA...
TCGACGGTCGCGAGCAGTCCCTTCTCGGCGTCGTCGCCCTTGATCGTGCGCGCGTCGCGCGAGGCGTCGACCTCGCCGCGCGCACCTTCGCGCACGCGGACGACGAGGTAGCCGAGTTCCTTCGGCTGCCCCTGCGCATCCGGACGCCACATGCGGTAGACGACGGGATCGGCGCGGATGGCGGTGCGCAGCGCCTCGGCGTTGAAGCCGCCGAGGACGCGCGCGCCGCGCTCGGCGAGGCCGATGCGTTCCTCGGCGATGCGGGCGGGATCGGAGATGCGCGCGGTCGCGAAGGCGCGGTCGAGGAGCGCCTTCGTCTTCGCGAACTCGGAGTCGGTCGCGAGGATCGAGAAGACGAGGTAGTCGTCCGGGCCGCGGGGGACGACCAGCGTTCCCGAGATGCCGCGGCCGCCGCCTTCGAGCGGAACGGCGATGTAGAAGATGTGCGCATCGCGGCCGTCGATCGTCCGCGGTTCCTCGAGGAGGGGGGCGAACGGCTCGCCGCGCCTCGTCAGTTCCGCGAGGTAGTCGTCGCACTGCGACTTCGCGGTGGTGTCCGCGCGGGACGCCTGCAGGGTCGAGACGCGGATCCGCCAGCTGCCGGCGTCGGAGGCGTCGGACAGGAGATACGAGGTGCCGCTGGATCGGTCGATCCGGACCGAGGTTCCGGAAGGAAGGCGCATCGAGAGTCCGAGAACCTCGGCATCCAAGGGCTCCGGGGCGAGCCCCTCGTCCGAAGCTGCGGCCGGCGGAGTCGGATTCGCGGCGGGGGCGGGGGGCGGGACCTGGGCGGATGCGGCGCGCGAGGCGATCGAGATGAGCGCGAGGAAGGCGCACGCGAGGATCGTCCTCGCACGGGTGCGCCGGACGCTGGCGGCGGTCGCAGACCGCGATGCGCGACCTTGCGCGCGCGAAGGCACGCCCGAGTCCGGTGCTGGCGTCGTCATGGGCGCGGATGGTAGAACCGATCGGAGGTCGTCGCCTCGCGCGGCATCGGCCCATAACGCGCCGATCGCATGATCGACTCGACTTCGATCGATGCGGAGCGTTGACAGGAGCGGCGGAATCGCTACCCTTTGCGATTCTCGCCTCTTCGGCCATGCCGTCGAGGCGTGGTCGTCGACGCGAGTCGGCGGGTTTGGCAAGTGGCGTTTGCAAGCGAGTTTCCGTCGCGGCGCGCGTGCGCAGCGACGGTCGGATGAAGCGGAGGCGCGGAGTCGCCTACGAAACACACGCAGGAACGCGCGGACCGCGCGGGACCTGCAAGAGACGAAAGAACAGAGGCACAGTGCAATGACTGGCGGCAAGTTCCGGATTCGCATGGAGGCCTACGACCACCAGGCTCTCGACGCTTCGGCGCGCGAGATCGTCGACCAGGCCAAGCGCACCGGTGCGCGCGTCGCGGGACCCATCCCGCTGCCGACGCGCCGCGAGATCTACACGGTCAACCGCAGCCCCTTCATCGACAAGAAGTCGCGTGAGCAGTTCGAGATCCGCACCCACAAGCGCGTCATCGACATCACCGACTGGAACCACCGCACGACCGACGCGCTTCAGCGCCTCGTCGTCCCCGCGGGCGTGTTCCTCCGAATCAAGGCCTGACACGGCCGAACATCCGCGGCGCGATGCGTGCGCCGCCCGGTCGGAGGACGTTCCTCCGCCGTGAAGCGTGAGCGCCATGTACGGACCGCACCGCGGCCGGACCTCTGGCGAGGTCGAGCGACGGAAATCCGCGAGAAACGCGGGTCTTCCGGACGCGCAGCGTGAGACAGGAGCAGCCGCAGATGAGCAACAAGCCCTGCAAGGTCGCGATCCTCGGCAAGAAGGTGGGCATGACCCGCTTCTTCCGCGAGGACGGAACCAACATCCCCGTCACCGTGATCGAGGCCGGTCCCTGCGTCGTGACGCAGGTGAAGACGTCCGATCGCCACGGCTACTCCGCCGTCCAGCTCGCCTTCGACGACATGAAGGCGCGCAACTCGACCATTCCGCAGATCGGCCACGACGCGAAGGCCGGCACCGGCGCGAAGCGCGTGCACCGCGAGGTGCGCATGGCCGACGACGCCGCGGCGAACGCCTTCCAGCTCGGACAGACCGTCGACGTCAGCTGCCTCGAGGGCACCGCCTACGTCGACGTCGTCGGCACGAGCAAGGGCAAGGGCTTCGCGGGCGTGATGAAGCGCCACAACTTCAAGGGCATGAGCGCGACGCACGGCACCGAGCGCAAGCACCGCACGCCGGGCAGCATCGGTTCGCACGGCACCGATCGTGGCCACGGCGCGAAGATCAAGAAGGGCAAGCGCATGGCTGGTCAGATGGGCGATGCCCGCGTGACCGTCCGCTCGCTCGATGTCGTCAAGATCGACCTGGAGCGCAACCTCCTCCTCGTGAAGGGGCCGGTTCCGGGCGCGAACGATGGATACCTCTTCATCCGGGCCGCCACGCGCCTGTTCAAGCGCAAGGCGAAGAAGCTCGGCAAGAAGTGATCGAATTCTCAGGACGCGCCGCACCCGCGGCGCGGATGGCGTGAGGTGAACCAGATCCCGAGGCCCGACGAGGCGCTCGGGAGCCAGCGAGGCCGGAACTCCGGAACCGGCTGGCGAGACAAGTCGAGCAGGGCCGCGCGGAATCGTCCGCGCGTCCCGATTCACCGAGTCGGACTCCTACCCCGTGCCACCAACGACAGGCACGCGGAGGACGAGGCGAAAGAGCGGGATCCTCCCGCAAAAGGCGAAGCAGATGATCGAACTACCGATCTACGACACCAATGGCAAGAAGGTCGACGCGCTGCAGATCGACGAGCAGTCGCTTGGCGGACAGGTCCGCTACGCGCTCCTGAAGCAGGCGTACGTCATCACCCACGGCAACCAGCGGCAGGGCTCGGCCCGCACCAAGAGCCGCGGTGACGTCGAGGGCTCGACCCGCAAGCTCTACAAGCAGAAGGGCACCGGCAACGCGCGCGCCGGCGCCGCCCGCACCCCGATCCGCAAGGGCGGTGGCGTCACCTTCAAGAAGGAGCGGACGCGCGAGGACTTCCGGCACGCGCTTCCCAAGAAGATGCGCCGCCTCGCGAACCGCAACGCGCTTCTCGCGAAGCTCGTCGACAACGAGGTGAAGTGCTTCGCCGCGCTCGACTTCAAGCAGCCGAAGACCGCGGACTTCGCCAAGATGATCGGCTCGGTCGGCGTCGACCGCACCTGCCTCGTCGCCACCGACGGCAAGAACCGCAACGCGATGCTCTCCGCGCGCAACGTCGACGGCGTCGACGTGTGCCGCATCGACCAGCTCAGCGCGTTCGATCTCCTCAACCACCGCTACCTCGTCGTCGACAAGGCCTCGCTGGTCGCGTTCCTCGACGAGAGCTGCTTCGCTTCGGCGAATGGCGACGCCGATGCTGGTGCCAATGCCGAGGCTGCAGCCAAGGCCAAGCCCGCCGCGAAGTCCGACAAGCCGGCGAAGTCGCCGGCCAAGCGCTCGAAGAGCACGAAGGAGGTCGGCTGATGCATCCGATCCACGTCATCGTCCGCCCGCTCGTCACCGAGAAGGCCACCTGGGCCTCGGGCAACCAGAACCGCTACGCGTTCGAGGTCTCGAAGATCGCGACCAAGACCGACATCAAGAAGGCGGTCGAGTCCCTGTACAAGGTCCGCGTGCTCGGCGTGGCGACGCAGACGCGCCGCCTCCGCAACCGCGCCTACTCCTACGGCTTCGTCCCGGGCAAGACCTGGAAGCGCGCCGTCGTGAAGATCCACCCCGAGGACAAGATCGAGCTCTTCTGAGCCGAGAGGTAACCCCCCATGGCAATCCGCGTCTACAAGAGGGTCACCAACGGACGCCGCAACGCGTCGGTGAACCTCCACTCGGAAGTCACGAAGAAGAGCCCTGAGAAGAGCCTTCTCGCTCCGCTCGTCCGCGGCTCCGGCCGCAACGTCCAGGGCAAGGTGACGATCGCCGGCCGAGGCGGCGGTCACAAGCGCCGCTACCGCAAGATCGACTTCCGCCGCAACAAGGACGGCATCGCAGCGACCGTGGTCGGCATCGAGTACGACCCCAACCGCTCCTGCCACATCGCGCTGCTGCAGTACGCCGACGGCGAGAAGCGCTACATCATCGCGCCGAAGGGCCTCAAGGACGGCGACGTCCTCCTGAGCTCGCCCGACGCGATCGATCCCAAGGCCGGCAACAGCATGCCGATCAAGCACATCCCGACCGGCCTCGCGCTCCACAACATCGAGATGGAGGCGGGTGCGGGCGGACGCATGTGCCGCAGCGCCGGCATGTACGCGCGCCTCACCAACAAGGAAGGCCGCTGGGCGACCGTCGTGCTCCCGTCGGGTGAAATCCGACAGGTCTCGATGGACTGCCGCGCGACCGTCGGCGAGGTCGGCAACAGCGACCACTCGAACGTGGTCCTCGGCAAGGCCGGCCGCAACCGCTGGAAGGGCCGTCGTCCGACGACCCGCGGCATCGCGATGAGCCACCACGCCCACCCGCACGGCGGTGGTGCGGTGTCCAAGGGTGGCCGCGAGCCGGTGAACTACTCCGGTACGCAGGCGAAGGGCGGACGCACCCGCCGCTACGGCAAGTCGAGCGACGCGCGGATCATCCGCCGCCGTAAGAGCCGCCGCTACGGCCAGCTCAAGCTCTGACGGACGAAGGAAGAAACCTTCCGCAAGGCGCGCCGGACCACCGGCGCGGAAACGACAGGACGCCGGCGCGACGCCGGCAGAACGACGAGAAACACGAGACCACACCATGTCGCGTTCGCTCAAGAAGGGCCCATACGTCGTCGAGAGCCTCTACCGCAAGGTGGAGAAGCAGCAGGCGAGCACCAAGCGCGTCCCGATCAAGACCTGGTCGCGCTCGTGCACCATCGTGCCCGAGTTCGTCGGCTTCACCTTCCAGGTCCACAACGGCCGGCAGTTCATCGACGTGTACTGCACCGAGGACATGGTCGGGCACAAGCTCGGCGAGTTCTCCCACACCTGCACGTTCCGCGGCCACACCAACAAGAAGGAAGAGCTGAAGTCCTGACGCGCAAGCGCGGGGCTTCGGATCCCAGAGGTAACCAGCCATGGCATTCAAGGCCAGCCACCGTTTCGCCCGCATCGCGCCCCGCAAGGCGCGTCTTGTCGCGGACATGATCCGCGGCAAGCGCATCGACGAGGCGCTCACCGCCCTCGACTTCTCCAAGAAGCGCGGCTCCGTCTACATCGCGACCGTGCTGAAGAGCGCGATCGCGAACGCGGAGGAGAAGAACGCCGACACCGCCCGTCTCGTCGTGAGCGAGTCGCGCGTCGACGAGGGTCCGACCCTCGACCGTTTCCAGCCCAAGGACCGCGGCCGCGCGCACCCGATCAAGAAGCGCACCAGCCACATCCACATCGCCGTCGAGGAGCGCGGGGCCTAAGCCTCGGAGAATCACCATGGGACAGAAGGTCCATCCGTTCGGATTCCGTGTCGGCATCACCGAGGCGCACCGCTCCCGCTGGTTCGCCCCGAAGGCGCTCTTCGGCAGCCTGCTGGTCGAGGACTACAAGATCCGGCAGTTCGTCGACAAGAAGCTGAACCGCACCCCGCCGTTCGCGGCCGTCAGCGACGTGCTCATCGAGCGCACCCGCGACGAGCTCACCGTCATCATCAAGACGGCGCGTCCCGGCCAGGTCGTCGGCCTCCGCGGCGCCGGCATCGAGACGCTCACCAAGGAGCTCCAGACCCTCACCGGCCGCAAGGTCGTGATCAAGGTCATCGAGATCAAGAACGCCGACCTCGACGCCAAGCTGGTCGCCGAGAGCATCGCCGAGCAGCTCAAGAAGCGCGCGAACTTCCGCCGCGTCCTGAAGATGCGCGCCGAAGGCTGCATGCAGAACGGCGCGAAGGGGATCCGCATCCTCCTCGCCGGCCGTCTCGGCGGCGCCGAGATGAGCCGCACGCTCGACACGCGTCTCGGCTCCATCCCGCTGTCGACGCTCCAGGCGAACGTCGACTACGCGGTGGCCGAGAGCCACACGACCTACGGATCGATCGGCGTCAAGGTGTGGGTCTTCAAGGGCCTCTACACCGAGCACGACGAGGACCAGAGCCACACGAGCGCGGCCGGCGGACGGGCGCGCGCGCGCGGACGCCGCTGAATCGGAACGAGCACGAGAGAACCAGACCGGCCGCGGCCACCCGCGGACCGGATGACCGAAGGAAGTTCGAGGACTGACCATGTCCAACCTGATGCCGAAGCGAGTCAAGTTCAGGAAGCAGCAGCGCGGCAAGCTCAAGGGCAACGCCACGCGCGGCAACTACGTCGCCTTCGGCGAGTACGGCCTGCAGACCCTCGAGCCGCACTGGCTCACGGGTCGCCAGATCGAGGCGGGCCGAATCGCCGCGCAGCACTTCCTCCGCCGCCAGGGCAAGATCTTCATCCGCGTCTTCCCCGACAAGCCGATCTCGAAGAAGCCGCTCGAGACCCGAATGGGTACCGGAAAGGCCGACGTCGACTACTGGGCGGCGCGGATCAAGCCCGGCACCATCCTCTTCGAGGTGGCCGGCATTCCCGAGGATCTCGCGAAGCAGGCCCTCGCCCGCATCGCACACAAGATGCCGGTGCGCTGCCGCTTCGTCGGCCGCCGCATCGCCGTCTGACGACACGAGACGAACCAGAGAAAGCACGAGGCAAGACCATGAAGCCCTCCGAAGTCCGCAAGCTCAACGACGACGATCTCAAGGGTGAGGCCGCGCGCCTCCGCAAGGAGATCTTCGATCTCCGCTGCCAGACCGGCACCGAGAAGCTCGCCGACAACTCCCGCATCGGAAAGGCCCGCCGCGACCTCGCGCGCGTGCTGACCGAGCAGAACGCACGCAAGACCGCCGCGACCGCCGGCGCGAAGAACTGAGAGACAGCAACCGATGAAGAACGAACTCGTCATTCCGGAATCGTCTCCCCGCCGCGTCGGCGTCGTGTCGAGCGACAAGCGCAGCAAGTCGCGCACGGTGGTGATCGCCTACTCCGGCAAGCACCCGAAGTACGGCAAGTACATGCGCAAGCGCACCGTGCTTCAGGTCCACGACGAGAAGAACGAGTCGCGCGTGGGCGACCGCGTCGAGGTCGCCGAGTGCCGGCCGATCTCGAAGACGAAGTCCTGGGTGCTCGTCCGCGTGGTCGAGCGGGCTCCCGAGGCCGTGGATGTCGTGATCGCCTGACCGGCGTCAGCAAGCAAATGATCGACGCCGGCGAGCCCGGCGATGGAGCATCGAGATGATTCAGAAGGAATCCCGACTTGAGGTCGCCGACAACTCCGGCGCGAAGGAGGCCATGGTGATCGGCGTGCTTGGCTCGTCGACCGCCAGCGGCCGCTTCACCCGCCTCACCATGGGCGTGGGCGACCGCATCGTCTGCAGCGTGAAGAAGGCCCTCCCCAACGGCGATGTCAAGGCCGGCGACAAGGTCCAGGCCGTCATCGTCCGCTGCAAGTTCCCGACCCGCCGCGACGACGGCTCGTACGTGCGCTTCGACTCGAACGCCTGCGTGCTCGTCGACAAGGACGGCAACCCCAAGGGAACCCGCATCTTCGGCGCGGTCGCCCGCGAGCTCCGCGAGAAGAACTTCATGAAGATCGTGTCGCTCGCGACGGAGGTGATCTGACCATGCCGCGCCACATCCGCAAGGGTGACACCGTGATCGTGACCAAGGGCTCGTCGAAGGGCGTCGTGGGGGAGATCCTCCGCGTCGTCGACGAAGGCGAGCGCGTGGTCGTCAAGGGAGCCAACATCCGCACGAAGCACCTCAAGCCGACGCAGCGCCGTCCGCAGGGCCAGATCGTGAAGGAAGAGGGTCCGATCCACGTCTCGAACGTCAGCCCCGTCGTCGACGGCAAGCCGACGCGCGTGCGCTTCGTCAGCCGTCCCGACGGCTCGAAGTCCCGCGTCGCCGCTCGCGGCGGCAAGGAACTCCACCTCCTCCGTGGGGCCACCAAGAAGAAGTGATCGAACGCGAGATCAAGGAAGTGATTCCGGCGGCGGGCCTCGCCCGCAGCCTCGCCAAGGTCGCGTGAACCGCGACACAGCACGAAAGAAGAAGACATGGCACACAAGACCCGCAGCTACCCCCGGCTCCAGCAGGCGTACAAGGACGTCGTCGGTCCGAAGACGATCTCCGAGTTCGGCCTCGAGAACGTCCACCAGCTCCCGCGCCTCACGAAGATCGTCGTGAACGCCGGCGTCGGCAAGTATCTCGACAACCAGAAGCTGAAGCCCGAGGTTCGCGACCAGTTCATCTCGAACTTCCAGACCATCACCGGCCAGCGTCCGGTCATGCTGAAGGCGAAGAAGGCCGTCGCGCAGTTCCGCGTCCGCGAGGGCATGCCCTCCGCGTTCATGGTCACGCTGCGCCGCGATCGCATGTGGCACTTCATGGACCGCCTCATCAACCTGGCGATCCCCCGTATCAAGGACTTCCGCGGCGTGAAGGACAAGTCGTTCGACAAGGGCGGCTCGTACTCCTTCGGCCTCACCGAGCAGGCCGTGTGGCCCGAGATCAACATGGCGAACGCCACGATCACCCACGGCATGCACATCACCTTCGTGTTCGAGAATTCGGATCCGAAGAAGAGCCGCTTCGTGCTCGCCGAGCTCGGCATGCCGTTCGTGAAGCCCGAGGAGCGCAAGAAGAAGGCCTGACGGCCGACGCCCGCGCGCGTCGCGGGCCGACGACAGATCGATCGAACCAGCAATCGACCCCGACGGCCGCGTGAACACCGGCCCGCAGGACAAAGAGACACGGATCCCAACCCATGGCCAGCAAGCGAACCTTCAACAAGATGCAGCGCAAGCCCAAGTTCTCCACGCGGCAGGAAGTCCGCTGCGAGATCACCGGACGCAAGCGCGGCGTGTACCGCAAGTTCCGCATCTGCCGCCACCAGCTCCGCGAGCTCGCGCTCAAGGGCATGATCCCCGGCATGCGCAAGGCTAGCTGGTGATCGCGACCTGACGGGCGCGACCAAGACGCGCGAGACCAACGCCCCGCCGCGACGGCTGGGGCGAGACAGCGAGAAAGCACCATCCCGCCCTGCGGCGAGCCGCAGGGGACAGGAGTCCAAGACAATGGCCGTTCAAGACCTCACCGCCGACATGCTGACCCGCATCCGCAACGCCGTGCGGAACCGCGAGAAGTCCGTGCTCGTCCTCAGCAACAAGCTCAACCGCGGCGTGGCCGGCGTCCTGAAGGACGAGGGCTACATCTCCGACTTCGAGCTCGTGAGCGACGGCCGGCAGGGCCTCATCCGCCTGCAGCTGAAGTACGGCACGCGCGGCGAGAACATCATCAACGAGATCCGCCGCGTCTCGAAGAGCGGCTGCCGCAGCTACGCCGCGTCGAACGCGCTGCCGCGCCCGCTCCAGGGCCTCGGCATCTCGATCGTCTCGACCTCGAGCGGCGTGATGTCCGACCGCAAGGCGCGCGAGATGCGCGTCGGCGGCGAAGTGGTGGCGACGGTCTGCTGACCGGCGCCGAGTGAAACTGAGAACCGACAGAGAACAGTCCGACAGGAGCAAGCCATGTCGCGCATCGGAAAGAAGCCCATCGTCGTCCCCGGCAACTGCAAGGTCGCCGTGAACTCGTCGACCCGCGAGGTCGCGATCACCGGACCGAAGGGCGAGACCCTCAAGGTCAGCTACCGCCCGGAGATCTCCGTGGCGTGGAACGAGAAGGATCGCGAGATCGTCTGCTCGACCGACATGGATCGGATCGAGGAAGGCAATCGCCGCGCCTTCTGGGGCACCACCCGCGCCAACATCAACAACTGCATCAAGGGCGTCACCGAGGGCTACTCGGAGAAGCTCGAGGTCGTCGGCGTCGGCTACTCGGTGAAGATCGCCGGCAAGAACGTCGACCTCAAGCTCGGCTACGCGAACACGATCTCGCTGCCGATCCCGCAGGGCGTCAAGGTCGACATCGCGACCGAAGGCGGCATCTTCGTGACGATCTCCGGCGCGGACCGCCAGCGCGTCGGCGAGTTCGCCGCCGCGATCCGTTCGCAGCGCAAGCCCGAGCCGTACAACGGCAAGGGCATCAAGTACGCCGGCGAGACCATCATCCGCAAGCAGGGCAAGGCGACGGGCGGCTGACGCCGGACTTCGCGGCCGCGCGGACGAGTTCCTCGCGGCATGAACGGCACGTCCCCGAACGCATTCAGACGGAAGGCAGCACACCATGAACCGCATGACCAACAAGCGAGTCCGACGGAACCGCCGCAAGCAGGGCATCCGCAAGGAGATCTTCGGAATGCCGGAGCGCCCGCGGCTCTCCGTGTTCCGTTCGCTGAACCACGTGTACGCGCAGGTGATCGACGACCTGACCGGCAAGACGATCGCCTCGGCCTCGACCCGCGACAAGGGCTTCGACGGCAAGGGCGCCAAGATGTCGGAGGCGACCGCGGTGGGCAAGCTCGTCGCGACCCGCGCGAAGGAGAAGGGCGTGTCGAAGGTCGTCTTCGACCGCAACGGCTACCTCTACCACGGTCGCGTCAAGGCGCTCGCCGATGGCGCGCGCGAGGGCGGGCTGCAGTTCTGACGATTCCCAACAGCCCCCCGGCGCGAGACGCGGCGGGGAGGCGCTGAAGACTGGTTCCAACCATGGCAGAGATCATCGACGAAACTTCCTCCATCGAGTCGACGACCGTCGGCGTCTATCGCACCTCGTCGACCGTCGCGGGCGGTCGCCGCTTCTCGTTCTCGGCGATGGTCGTCGTCGGCGACCGTCGCGGTCGCGCGGGCGTCGGCTACGCGAAGTCGAACCAGGTGCCCCAGGCCATCGAGAAGGCGCAGAAGGAGGGCCGTCGCAAGATGAGCGCCTTCCAGCTCCAGACCAAGACGATCCCGCACATGGTCGTCGGACGCTTCGGCGCCACCACCGTGAAGCTGATCCCCGCCGCGCCCGGAACGGGCGTCATCGCGGGCGCCGCGGTCCGCGCGGTGCTCGACATGATCGGCGTGCAGGACTGCCTCACGAAGGTGTATGGATCGAGCAACCCGAAGAACGTGGTCAAGGCCACGATGGGCGCCCTCGAGACGCTCCGCACCCGCGAGCAGGTCCAGGCCCTGCGCGGCGTCGCGCTGCCCGAGACCATCGTCGAGGAAGCGATCAAGCGCGGAATGGCCTTCATGCCGCAGACGAAGGGCGGCGAGAAGATGGCCGCTCCGAAGAACACCGTCGGCGAGGAGAATCGCCGCGGTGGTCGCGGCGGCCCGCGCCGCGGTCCGCGTCGTGGACCCGAGAGCGCGCCCGCTGCGGCGGAGAGTCCCGCCCCCGAGGCACCTGCCGGATCCTGATCGGTTGTTTCGAATGTGAGGGATCCCGCTCGGGGCGCCCGACTGAGGTCGGAGCAAGCGCCGCGGCGGGACTGACGAAGTGAGCACTTTCGGCCGCACCCCGGCCGGTTTGGAGAGTCCAGTCATGATGATCCACGACATCACCGCCAAGGTCGGCCCGCACAAGCGGAGCAAGCGTCTCGGTCGCGGCGAAGCGAGCGGGAAGGGCGGCACCTCGGGTCGCGGCCACAAGGGTGCGAAGAGCCGCGCGGGCTGGAACAGCCGCCCGGCCTACGCGGGCGGCGCCACGCCGTTCTCGCGTCGCTTCCCGAAGCGCGGCTTCTCGAACGCGGGCTTCCGCGTCGAGTACTACGTGGTCAACGTCCGCGACCTGCACAAGCACTTCGAGGCCGGCGCCACCGTCGACATCGATGCGCTCGTCAAGCTCGGCCTCGTGCCGAACGCGAAGCTCGGCCTCAAGGTGCTCGGCTCGGGCGATCTCACCAAGAAGCTCACCGTCGTCGCCGCGGCGTTCAGCGCCACCGCCAAGTCCAAGATCGAGAACGCCGGTGGCTCGTGCACCGAGGCATCGGCGAAGAAGTCGGCCTGATCGATTCCGATCGTGCCCGAGAAGGCAGGCGGACGCGCAGGACGAGACCCTACCGAAGCCGACTGAATCCGACCGAGACCGACTGAATCCGACCAAGCCCACGCGATGCTGCAAGCCTTCGCCAACATCTTCAAGATCCCCGACCTGCGCCGGCGCGTGCTGTTCACGCTCGGCATGCTGGCGATCTACCGGATCGGTTTCCACATCCCGCTCGTCGGCGTCGACCAGTCGGCGCTCGCGGATGTCGCGAAGAAGGCCTCGGAGAACAGCAGCGGCTTCGGCCGCGTGCTCGAGTACGCCTCGATCTTCTCGGGTGGAAGCCTTCAGCAGTCGACGATCTTCGGCCTCGGCATCATGCCGTACATCACGGCGTCGATCATCTTCCAGCTGCTGGCGACCGTCTGGAAGCCGCTGCAGGAGCTGAAGAAGGAAGGCGCCTCGGGGCAGACCAAGATCAACGAGTGGACCCGCTACGCCACCGTCGCGCTCTGCATCGTGCAGGGCATGATGTGGCTCGGCTTCCTCCGCCAGCAGGGCCTCGTGCAGGTCAACTTCCTGAGCGGCGCCGGCATGTTCGTCTTCTACCTCGCGGGCATCGCGGGCCTGACGGCGGGCAGCCTCTTCCTGATGTGGCTTGGCGAGCAGATCGACAAGTACGGCATCGGAAACGGCATCTCGCTCATCCTCACCGCCGGCATCGTCTCGCGCATGCCGCAGGCCGTGCAGTGGGTGGTCGACGAGTTCGGCTGGTCGATCCAGGGCACCGGCGAGAACTCGCTGAACCCGGTCGGACTGCTGCTTCTTCTCGGCGGCTTCGTATTCGTCGTGGCCGGTGCGGTCGTCATCACCGTCGCCCAGCGCCGCATTCCGATCCAGCAGGCCAAGCACACCCGCGGCCGGCGCGTGTACGGCGGCCAGCGCCAGTACCTCCCGCTGCGCCTCAACCACGCCGGCGTGATGCCGATCGTGTTCGCAAGCTCGCTGATGATCTTCCCGTCGGCGATCTTCGGCTGGCTGCAGACCCGCGCCATCCAGGGCGGATCCCCCGAGTGGTGGCAGTCGACCACGAGCTTCCTCGCGATCAACAGCGAGATGGGCAAGTTCCCGTACATCATGCTCGAGGTCGTGATGATCTTCTTCTTCAGCTACTTCTGGACGACCGTCCAGTTCTCTCCGGAGGACATGTCGAAGCAGCTGAAGCAGCACGGGTCGTTCATCCCGGGCTACCGCCCCGGGCCTCGCACCGCCGAGTACCTCGAGACGGTGATGAACCGCATCACCTACGTCGGTGCGGGCTTCCTCGCCGCCATCGCGGTCATCCCGACCGTCGTCTCGGCGAGCATGGGCGTGCCGATGTACGTCTCGCAGTTCCTCGGCGGCACCGGCCTCCTGATCTGCGTGAGCGTGGGCCTCGATCTCATCCAGCGCATCGAGGCGAACCTGCTCATGCGCAACTACTCCGGTTTCCTCGCGAGCGGGCCGAACGACGCGAAGGCTCCGCGCATCCGGAGCAGGCAGGGCTGACATGTCGGCCGGGCAGACCATCGCCCCCAACCGAGCGCCGCGGACGGGTTCATCCCGCGCCGCGGCGTCCGCGCGTCCGGTGGTGGAACTCCGCTCGGCCTCCGATCTGGTCGGACTGCGCCGCGCAGGGGCCGTCGCTGCCCGCGCGCTCGATGCCGCCCGCGCCGCCTGCGTGGGCGGCGCCACGACCGCGTCGATCGATGCTGCTGCCCGCGCGTCGATCGAAGCCGATGGCGGCGAACCGCTCTTCCTCGGCTACGAGGGCGCGCGCGGAGGCTCGGCGAGCCGCTCCCGCGCTCCGTACCCGGCGAGCACCTGCGTGAGCGTGGATGAGGTGCTGGTGCACGGAGTTCCCGGCGATCGCGTCCTGAAGGGGACGGAGATCGTCTCGATCGACCTTGGCGTGCGCGTGGGCGACTGGTGCGCCGACACCGCGACCACCGTCGCCCTCGGCTCGGCCACCGACGGCGAGCGCGCGATGATCGACTGCGGCCGGCGCATGCTCGAGCACGCGATCGCCCGCATCGAGCCCGGCCTTCGCTGGAGCACGATCGCGCGCGAGCTCGAGCGCATCGCCTGCGACGCCCGCTTTGCGATCGCGGTCGACTTCGTCGGCCACGGCATCGGTCGCCGCTTGCACGAGCCGCCGCAGGTTCCGTGCGCGGTCTGCGCGTCCTACCTCGAGGGTGGCGACTTCACGCTGCGTCCCGGCATGGTGCTCGCGATCGAGCCGATGCTCGTCGACGAGCGCCCCGTGCACGGCGCGGACGGCGAGCTGCTCGCGCCCGCGAACGACCTGCGCGACGACGGCTGGACCGTCGCCACGCGCTCCGGCGCCCGCAGCTGCCACTTCGAGCACACCGTCGCGGTGACGCGCGACGGGGTCGAGGTCCTCACCCGACGAAACAACGAGCTTCTTGACGGAGGCGCCGGCGCGAACGCCGGCAGCCACGAGACGCGCATCCACTCCGCAGGAAGGTGAAGACGATGGCAAAGGAAGACAAGATCACCCTCGATGCCGAGGTCACCGAAGCGCTGCCCGACGCGATGTTCCGGGTCCGCCTCCAGAATGATCAGGAGATCCTGGCCTACGTCAGCGGCAAGATGCGGAAGTTCTTCATCCGCATCCTTCCGGGCGACCGGGTGACCGTCGAGATGAGCCCGTACGACATGACCAAGGGTCGAATCGTGTACCGATTCTGACCGAGAACCTCCGGCCGAAGCGGCCGGAGGGTGCACAGATCACGACCGAGAACAGCCCGTGCCGTGGCCCGAGAGGGCAGGGCGGGCAGAGAACGAGACAGGAGTCCACCATGAAGGTTCGTTCGAGCATCAAGCGCCGCACCCGCGACTGCCAGATCGTGGTCCGAAAGGGCAAGCGGTTCGTCATCAACAAGAAGAATCCCCGTCTCAAGCAGCGACAGGGCTGATCGCCGCCGGGTTTCGGGTACACTCGTCCCTTCCCCCCGGAGCGGTCGCGCCCATGCGCGAGCGGTCTTTCCGAGGGGCAGTGACGACAGTTTCGACAGCAGCCACAGCCACTTACGACTCAAGCAAACTCCGTCGAATCCCGCGTGGCGTTGACCACGGGAACACCTCGACGGGCCCCTGAAGGGGCGGACCGGAGACTGACATGCCGCGTATCGCTGGTATCGACATCCCTGAGAAGAAGAAGATCGGAATCTCGCTGCGCTACATCTTCGGCGTCGGTCCGAAGGTCGCGCTCGACATCCTCCGCGAGCTCGGGATCGATCCGGAGCGTCGTACCAACGACCTGAAGGAACAGGAGATCGCGATGATCTCGGGCGTCATCGACTCCCGCATCGTCGTCGAGGGCGCGCTGCGCCGCCAGATCCAGCAGGACGTGCAGCGCCTGAAGGACATCAAGAGCTACCGCGGCGACCGTCACCGCAAGAGCCTGCCGGTCAACGGCCAGCGCACGCGATCCAACTCGCGCACGCGCAAGGGCAAGAAGAAGACCGTCGCCGGCAAGAAGGGCGTGAAGGGCTGATCCTTCGCGCGCCGCGCCCGGTTCGCCGGGCGTTGCGACGACACGCGCTGTACGAGATACGACGAGACGAACCACGCGGCCGCCACGGCGGCACGCGAGACACGCAAGAGACCCACCGATGAACACTCCCGTTCCGGCATCCGCCGCCTCTGCCAAGAAGAAGATCCGCAAGAACGTGCTCCGCGGCATCGTGCACGTCAACGCGACCTTCAACAACACCATCGTGACCATCACCGATCTCAATGGCGAGACCATCTCGTGGGACTCGGCCGGCACGGTCGGCTTCAAGGGCGCGCGCAAGTCGACGCCCTTCGCCGCCACCCGCGCCTCCGAGAAGGCGGTCGGCAAGGCGAAGCGCACCGGCCTCAAGGAGGTCGAGGTTCGCGTGAAGGGCCCGGGACCGGGCCGCGAGAGCGCGATCACCGCGCTCCAGGCGAACGGCCTGCGCGTGACCGCGGTCGAGGATCACACCCCGATCCCGTTCAACGGCTGCCGCCCGCCGAAGAAGCGTCGCGTCTGACCGTCGCCTGCGTGCGCTTCGGCGCATCGGGGCGGAGTTTGGAGAAAGATGACATCGCGCCGAGGCCTTCGGGCCGCGCGCGCGGAAACAGGATCCACCGCACAGAAGGAAGGATCGTCGCCGGCAGGACGGACCGATCCGAAGATGCGGCTGGTGTCGAGAGGACGCGACGGGCGGATGCCCCGAGCGTCGGAACCTGCCGGAAGCCCCTCGGGGCATAGGAGTCAGAGATGCATTCCCGTTGGCGTGGGCTCGAACTGCCCGCAACCGTCCAGACCGATCAGCGCAGCCGCACGAACACCTTCGCGCGCTTCACTGCCGAGCCGTTCCAGCCCGGATTCGGCACCACCGTGGGCAACAGCCTGCGTCGCGTCCTGCTCTCCTCGATCGAGGGCGCCGCGATCACCAAGGTCAAGATCAAGGGCGTCACCCACGAGTTCTCGACGATCCCGGGCGTGCTCGAGGACGTCGTCGACATCATCCTGAACATCAAGGGCGTCGTCGTCGCGATGGAAGGCGACGGCCCGAAGACGATGCGCCTGTCGGCCGAAGGCCCTGGCGACGTCACCGCCGAGCTCATCGAGTGCGATTCGTCGATCGAGATCATCAACCCGGAGAAGGTCATCGCGACCCTCACCGACAAGATCGACTTCGACATCGAGTTCACCGTCGAGAAGGGCCGCGGCTACATGCCCGCGACCGAGCAGATCGCGCGCGACGCCCAGCGCGGCGCCGATCAGGTCGTCGGCGAGATTCCGATCGACGCGATCTTCTCCCCGGTGCAGCGCGTGCGCTTCTCCACCGAGGACACCCGCGTCGGCCAGCAGACGAACTTCCAGAAGCTGATCCTCGACATCTGGACCAACGGCACCATCACTCCGGAGATGGCGCTCGTCGAGGGTGCGAAGATCCTCCGCAAGCACCTCAATCCGTTCGTCCAGTTCGACGAGCTCGGCGAGGCGCTCGTCTCCGACGACGTCGCCGCCGCCAACGAGCAGGACGACGAGATCCTCCGCAAGCTGCGCATGTCGGTCGGCGAGCTCGAACTCAGCGTCCGCGCGTCGAACTGCCTCGAGACCGCGAAGATCCGCAGCGTCGGAGAGCTCGTGCAGAAGTCCGAGGACGATCTCCTCGCGATCCGCAGCTTCGGCCGCACCTCGCTGCGCGAGGTCAAGTCGGAGCTCGAGAAGCTCGGCCTGCACCTGGGCTTCCCGGTGCCGGCGGAGTTCGTCGTCGGCTGAGTGCCGACAGGTCAGGACCCCGCGCGAGCGGGGGATTCGTGAACGGACAGAGACGCGGCGATCCGCCGCGAGAGACGGGCCAGGCCGAGACGGCCATGCCCAGATAAGACAAGGAACCGAGCCATGCGTCACCGTGTATTTGGCAAGCAGCTCTGCGTGAAGGAAGACCATCGCCGCGCGATGCTCCGCAACCTCGCGGCCGGTCTCTTCGAGCACGGCCAGATCGAGACCACGATTCCGAAGGCGAAGGCCGTCCAGCCGTTCGTCGAGAAGCTCATCACCATGGCGAAGCGCTCGGGCCTCGCGAACCGCCGAGCGGTTGCTGCGCGCCTGAACGACCGCGCGGTCTTCTCGTGGGTCGCCGACCCGAACACGACCGAGGACAAGAAGAGCGCCCACCAGCTGTGGGACCTTCCCGAGGCCTCGTCGATCGAGTTCAACCGCTACGGCGAGCTTCGGAAGTCGCCGCGCCTCGTCCAGCACCTGATGAGCAAGGTCGCTCCGCTCTACGCGGACCGCGCCGGCGGGTACACCCGGATCATCAAGCTCGACAAGCGCCGCGTCGGCGACCAGACCGACCTCTGCATCCTGCAGCTCGTCGGCAAGGAGGAGGGCCCGCAGGTCAGCGGACGTCGCTCGAACCGCCGCCGCACCGCCGACAAGCGCACGGCGTTCGCCGCCGATCGCCGCAAGGCTGGCGCGGGCGAGGCGAAGGCCGAAGCCTGATTCCGGTCGGTCGCGCCTCGGCGCGGCTGATGGCAGAACGCACCGATTCCACGCGACCCGCCCTCTGGGCGGGTCGCGTTCTTTCGGTACCGCTCAGCGCTGCGTCCCGAGCAGGATCGCGAGGAAGTCGGCGTCCTCGTACGACCGAGAGCCATCGAGAGCGCCGAAGCGAACCACGGTCATGCGCTGGTCAGGCAGCACGTAGAGTCGCTGCTTGCCCTTTCCAGCGGCCATGAAGCCTTCGACCGGGCCGAGGGCGCCTGCGGCGCGCGACGCTTCGACGGCTTCCTGCGCGTCTGCTCGCGCGCGCTCCGCCATCCGCTTGCGAATCGCCTGGCGGACCGGCCCCGCGGGCTCCTGCTCGCGCAGCCGGTCGTCGATCAGATCGATCGCGACCTCGTCCTCCGGTGTCCCCGCGCCGTCGCGCAGCAGCCACCAGGTGAGCCCGTAGCGGGGGTTCGGGCCCTGCGGACGAAGCACTTCGGCGAGGATCGCCGGATCGAGGAGCGGCTCGCCTGCGTGGCGTCCTCCGTTGCGGACGAACTCGCCGAACACGGCCCAATCGTGAGCGCTCGTGCGCGAGCCGCCGGGGAGGTTGGCGTTGCCGGCCGCATCGCGGAGGAAACGCGGCGAAATGCCGAGCGGCGTGAAGAGGCGGCGCTCGAGGTAGCCGACGAGGTCGGCGTCGCCCTCCGGCCGAGACGCGAGCTTCCGCTTCATGAGCTCGCCGAAGACGTAGAACTGGCTCGGTCCGTAAATGAACCGCTCGCCGGGCGTCGCGCGCAGCGGAGCGTCGATCGACGCCTTCGCCCGGTCGCGGATGCCCGCCGCGGCGGCGTTGCGAGCGCTGTCGATCGTCGAACTCAAGGGCGCGAGTCCGCTCGAGAGTGAAAGCAGCTGTCGGACGGTCACCCTCGACTTCGCGGGATCGTCGCGCCACTCGACGATCGTGTCGGCGACCGCCTCGTCGAGCGAGAGGAATCCGTCCTCGATCGCGAACGCGGCGGCGATGCCGCAGTAGCTCTTGGTGCCGCTTGCGAGGAGGTGGGGGAGCGCAGCCGACTCGCCGTCGCGGAAGTCCTCGAAGGCCGGCTTTCCGTCGATGAGGACAAGCATGCCCTCGCCATCGTGCTTCCGCGAGTACTCGGCCGCCGCGCGACAGCGCGCAAGGAACGCTTCGTCGGTCGCCACGCCGTCGCTTCGGACGGAGGTCTGAACTTCGGGCGGGGCGGCCGCCGGCGGATCCTGCGGGGTTCGCGCGCAGGCGCCAAGAAGCGCGAGCTGGGCCAGGGTGAGGAAGAGGGCGAGGAAGAGGGCGGCGCTCGGTCGACGCATGGTCGGTTTGGAACGGCCGCCGTCGCGGGCGATTGCAGCGGCCGCGGAACGGCAATCCGGACACGCTAGAGTACGACCCCATGCTCGCCGAACTCGAATCCATGGAGCGCGAAGCCCTCTCGGAAGCCGCCGTCGTCGCCGACGCCGCCGGCCTGGAGGCGTTTCGCGTGCGTTGGCTCGGATCGAACGGCCGCCTCAAGGGGGTCATGGACGCCCTGAAGACCGTGCCGAAGGAAGAGAAGCCCGCCGTCGGCAAGCGGCTGAACGAGCTGAAGGCGGCGATCGAATCCGCGTTCGCCGCGCGGAAGGACACGCTCGGCGGCGCGCCGAAGGGGCCGCAGGTCGATGTCACCGAGCCCGGGCTTCCGCTCGCCGAGGGCGCGCGGCACGTCCTCACGAAGACCATCGACGAGATCGTCGACGTGCTCGGCCGAATGGGCTTCGCCGTCGTCGACGGACCCGAGCTCGAGGACGAGTGGCACAACTTCAACGCCCTCAACATTCCCGAGAGCCACCCGGCCCGCGGTCCCGCCGACAACTTCTTCCTTGGTGGCGAGGTCGCGGGCAAGCTGCTGCTGCGCACCCAGACCTCGACCGTGCAGATCCGCGCGATGGAGTCGATGAAGCCGCCGCTCAAGATCTGCGCGATCGGCCGCGTCTACCGTCCGGACTCGCACGATGCGACGCACTACTCGATGTTCCATCAGGTCGAGGGGCTCTACGTCGACCGCAAGGTGTCGATGGTCGACCTCAAGTCGACGCTCGTGCAGTTCGCGAAGGCGTTCTTCGGTCCCGAGGCCGAGATCCGGCTGCGCCCGAGCTTCTTCCCCTTCACCGAACCGAGCGCCGAGCTCGACATGAAGATGCGGGTGATGAGGAACGGCGTTCCCGAGTGGCGCTGGATCGAGCTCGGTGGCTGCGGCATGGTCGATCCGAACGTCTTCAAGGCCGTCGGCATCGATCCCGAGGAGTGGACGGGCTTCGCGTTCGGCCTCGGCATCGAGCGTGTCGCCATGCGCAAGTACGGCATCGGCGACATCCGACTTCTCTTCGAAAACGACGCGCGGTTTCTGCGGCAATTCTAGGCCCCGTCCGGCGGATCCGCCGGGCTTCGATCGGCACGGCATCCCGACTCACGTCGTCGGCTTCGGCTCGCTGTATCGCGGTGGATACAGCCTCGCCTCGCCTCCTCGCCATTCGGGCGCCGATGCCGATCTCGGGCCTCGGCGATCCACCGGACGGGGCCTAGGCGGCCGCCGCGTGATTGAGCGGCCGCCGCGTGATTGAGCGGCCGCCGCTGCGGCGGCGGCCTCTGGAGGGTGCGGGCGCGAGCGGCGGTCGTTGGTGTGATCGGGCGCGGGTGGGGGCGGTTGTTCAGGCGGCGATGCGGAAGCGTGCGACGTTCGCCCGAAGCGATTCGACTTCCTGCGTCGATTCGCGCGCGCTCGAGGCCACCTGCTGGCTCTGCGCCGCGGCTTCCTGCGTGGTGCGCGAGATCTCGGCGATGCCCTGATCGAGCTGCGTGATGCCGCTGAGATGCTCTTCCTGCGCCTGTGCGATCGCATCGACCGAGCGCGCCACCTCGCCCGAGCTCGCGAGGATCTTCTCGAGCGCTTCACGGACGGAGTGCGAGAACTCGACGCCGCGACCGACGCGGGAACTGGCGGAATCGACCAGCGCGGTGGTCTTGCGCGCGGCCTCGCCGGATCGCGTCGCGAGCGCGCGGACTTCCTGGGCGACGACCGCGAAGCCGCGGCCGGCCTCGCCGGCACGCGCCGCCTCGACGGCTGCATTGAGCGCGAGCAGGTTCGTCTGGAAGGCGATCTCGTCGATCACGCGGACGATCTGGCCGATCTCGCGCGCGGCGCGGTCGATCTCGCCCATCGACTGCTCGAGCCCGCCGACGGCCGTCTTGGCGCGCTCGGCGTCTTCGGCCCCGCGGGTGGTGGTCATCTGCGCGCCGCGGCTTTCCTCCGCGGTGCGGGCGGTCTGCTCGCGCAGCTCGGTCACCGCCGCCGACATCTCCTCGATGCTCGCGGCCTGCTCGCTCGCGACGCTCGCGAGCGATTCGCTCGAACGCGACAGAAGCGCGGATTCCGAGTTGAGCTTCTCCGCGCCTCCCCGCACTTCGGCGAGCGATCGGCTCATGGTGGAGGCGAAGTCGTTGAACCGCATCGAGATCGCTGCGAACTCGTCGTGCCCTTCGACCTCGAGCCGATGGTCGAGCTCGCCGCGCGCGAGATGGTCGAGGCCGACCACGACCGCGCGGGCGCGCCGGGTGGTCGACCGCGCGAGCGGAATCGCCACGATGCAGACGAGCGTCACGGAACCGATCGAGATGCCCGCGATCCACCAGTTGAGGGCCTGCATGGGCGCGAGCACCTCGTCGACGTCGATCGCGCCGACGATCGACCAGGTGGTGCCGAGAAAGTCGAAGGGGCGGAAGGCCGCGATCTGCTCGCGTCCGGCGAATTCAGCCTGCATGAAGCCCGCCTCGCCCGCGATGGCGCGGGCGGCGAGCTCCGAGTAGACGCTCGCCGTGCGCACCGTCGGCGCTCCCGCGAGCCGCAGGTTCGACCGGTACTCGCCGTCGGCTCCGACGAGCGCCACCTCGCCGGTTTCGCCGAGCCCGGCCGCGATGCCGCACATCCGGTCGATCCGGTCGATCGGCACCTGCACGGCGACGGCGCCGATCGCGGCGCCATCACGAAGGATCGGCGCGGCGATGAACCCGGCGGGCGCGCCGTAGCTCGGGAGATAGCTCTGGAAGTCGCAGGCGATCGCGTCGGGCGTCCTGCTCTCGAGGGCGCGGCGGGCGAGTTTCGCCAGATTGCTCTCGGCGAACGGCCCGTCCTTCAGCGAGGTCGCGAAGTCGGTCTCCTTGTAGACCGAGTAGACGATGCGGCCGTTCGGATCGATCAGGAAGACGTCGTAGAAGCCGAAGGCCTCGAGAACCCGCCGGAACTGTGGGTGGTGCGCCGCGTGCGCGAGGTCGTACGGCCGACCATCCTCGGAGGCATCGAGCTGGTGCTTCGATCCAAGCGGATGCGGATTGCGCGCGATGTAGCGCTCCTGAAGCCGCCGGGCGGCCGCGTCGGCGGGAACGATCGCTGCGCCGCCGCGCCAGGTCGCGCCCGCCTTGCGGAAGCGCTCCGCGAGATGCGCGTCGTGGTGCGCGCTGAGGGCGTCGAGCGACGCCGCCCCGCCATCGGAGACGAGCCCCGACTCGGCGTCGAATCCGCCGGTGAAGTCGGCGAGCGCCCGAGCCGTGCTCGGATCCGCGGAGAGCGTCTCGACCTGCGACTCGAGCGTCGCGAGATAGTCCTGCAGGCTCTCGGCGCGCGCGGCCAGCGTGGCCTCGAACGACGCCTCGCGCTCTGCGATCACCGCGCGCTCGGAGAGCATGATTCCTGCGAATCCGATCGCGACGCCTGTCGCGAGGACCGCGATCACGCTTCCTGCGAACGTCCGGGTGCCGATCGAGTCGGTGGAGCGGGAGAGCGGAGTGCGCGTCGAGTTCCGCGCGCCTTGAGTCGAGTTTCCGGTGTCCGACATGCTGCCTCAGGTTTCCGGCGCCTCGATCGCGGGCGCAGCGAGTCTTGAGGTCGGCAGCCTGTGGAGGCGGGATGAAACCCGGGTGAAACGAGGGTGATTTCAGAACGATCGGGCGGTCGTTCCGGGCGCATTCAGGGAGTTCGCCGGATGTCGGTAACGAAGCCGCGCGACTCAGCCGCAGAGTTTCTGCGCGGCGGCGAGGTAGAGCGGGATGCCGATCACGACGTTGAAGGGGAAGGTCACCGCGAGCGCGAGGCCGATGTAGACCGACGGATCCGCCTTCGGCATCGCGATGCGCGCGGCGGCGGGCACGGCGATGTAGCTCGCGCTCGAGGCGAGCGTCGCAAGCAGCGTCGCGTCGCCCGCGCCGAGTCCGCCGAGCCAGGCGAGGACGAGCGCGATGCCGGCGGCCACCGGTGGGAACACGAGGCCGAATCCGACCAGCGACCAGCCGCGCGCGATGAACCCGCGGAGGCGGCGCGCGGCGAGCAGTCCGAGGTCGAGAAGGAAGAAGACGAGGACGCCGTTGAAGAGGTCCTTGCAGAGGGGCTTGAACGCCTCGAAGCCGCGCTCGCGGGTCACGAGCCCGATCACGAGGCTGCCGAGGAGGAGCAGCACCGGTCCGTTCAGGAACGCCTCGTGAAGGAGCGCTCCCCAGCCCGGCCCGTTGCGGCCTTCCGCTGCGCCGGAGGCCTTCTCCGCGCGACGCAGCAGCAGGATGCCGACCACGATCGCGGGCGACTCCATCAGCGCCATCACCGCGACCATGTGGCCGCCGTAGCCGATGTCGAGCGCGTCGAGGATGCCGGAGGCGGTGAGGAAGGTGACCGCGCTCACCGAGCCGTAGGCGGCGGCGCACGCAGCCGCGTCGTTGGGGCCGAGGCGCCTGCGCAGGATGGCGAAGACCGCAAGCGGCAGGATCGCCGAGAGCGCCATGCCGATCGCGATCGCCACCATCGCGTCGCGTCCGAGGCCGGCCTGCGCGATCTTCACGCCGCCCGTGAAGCCGATCGCCCAGAGGAGGTAGAGCGACATCAGCTTCGTCACCGCGTGGGGCACGCGCAGGTTCGAGCGGACGAGCGCCGCGATCATGCCCAGCACGAAGAAGAGCACCGGCGGGCTGATCGAGATGGCGGGGAGGTCCATTGGGGGTCAAATGCTACCGAGACGTCGCGCGGGCGGCGGAGGCGATCCTGCGACCGCGGGAGGGTTTCGGACGTTGATCGCGTGGGCCCCGCGCGCGTTCTGATCCGCCATCACTGGAGGTGATGCCACACGAAACGCGCCGCGAAGTCGCAAGCAACCTGCTCGCGGCTTCGCTTCGCTCCGCGCTCGCATGCGCCTCTGTAGCACCAGAGCTCGAACGCGGCGAAGCCCGCGTTCGAGTTCTCAATCGCGCGGCGAGCTTCGGCGCTGCGGGAAAGGCGTTCACGCGCGAGACTCTTGGCTATTGCGACCACGACCCCTCGCGCTCCGCGCTCGGGGACGTGCCACCCCCGTCGCCTTTGGCGACGGGGAAGTGCGCGAGGCCTTCAACAGACGCGAGAACCGGCGACCTTCCGCCGGGCAACGCCCGGCGGGTGGCACATCCCTGAGGCCACGAAGTGGCCGAAGGGTTGTGGTCGCCCCATTTCCGAGTCTCGCGCATGCACGCCGCGCATCGACAAAGGCGGAGCTGCCGACGAACACCAAAGCGAGCCGCCGCAGCAGCGAGCGCTCAAACTCGTGTGGCACTACCCCTGCGCTACAGGAGGTGGTGGCGATCTCGTTGGGGCGGAGGTCGTTACGGACCTCCATCGCGCGCGCCGCGCGCATTCGGATCCGCCATCACTGGAAGTGATGCCACACGAAACGCGCTGCGAAGTCGCGAACGTTCGGCTCGCCGCTGCGCTTCGCTCCGCGCTCGGATGCGCCTCTGTAGCACCAAAGCTCGCCGCCGCAGCGGCGAGCGCTCAATCACGCGGCGAGCGCTCAATCACGCGTTCGAGCGCTCCATCACGCGTTCGAGCGCTCCATCACGTCGTGTAGTCGGCATTCAGCCGCACGTACTCGGTCGTCAGCCCGCAGCTGAGGAACTCGTCCGAGTTCAGTTCCGCCGCGGCGCCTTCTGTTGCGCCGAGCGAGAGCTCGACGGCGACATGCGAGCCGTTGAAGGCCGCGCGCACCGCGTCCTTGTCGGCCTCGACCGGCTGGCCGTCGCGGAAGATCAGGATGCCGCCCACCCGCAGCTCGAGGTCGTTCGCCCGGAAGGCGACGCCGGCGCGGCCGGCGGCTGCGACGATGCGGCCCCAGTTCGGGTCGCCGCCGGTGACTGCGGTGCGCACGAGCAGGCTCGAGGCGACCGTCTCCGCGACCCTGAGCGCGTCCGCGCGGCTCGCGGCGCCGGTGACGCGCACCGCGAGCGAGCGCTCGAAGCCCTCGCCGTCGCAGACGATCATCCGCGCGAGATCGCACGCGACCTCGCGGAACGCTCGGGCGAGCGCGGCCTCGTCGCACGGGCCCGCGAGCCCGCTCGCGAAGGCGAAGACCGAGTCGTTGGTGCTCGTGTCGCCGTCGACCGAGATGCGGTGGTAGCTCGCGTCGGCGGCGTGGCGCAGGATCCGGTCGAGCGTGCGGGCGTCGACCTCGGCGTCGGTCGCGAGGACCGAGATCATGGTCGCCATGTCGGGTCGGATCATGCCCGCGCCCTTCGCGACGCCGGCCACGCGCACCGTGCGGCCGCCGCCGCAGTCGATGGCGCGCGCGCTCATCTTCGGCTTGGTATCCGTCGTCATGATCGCGCGGGCGAAGGGCTCGAGCGGTCCGCCGTCGGCCGCGCCGGGAATCGCCGCGGCCATGCCCGGGAGCACGGGCAGGATGCGGTCCATCGGCAACTGCACGCCGATCACGCCGGTCGAATTGACGAGCACCGCCTCCGCGGCGCAGCCGAGGCCGCGCGCGATCGCGTCGACCGTCTCGACGGCGTTCGCGACGCCGCGCGGACCGGTCGCCGCGTTCGCGCACCCCGAGTTGAGGACGAGCGCCGACGCATGACCGCGCGAGTCCTTCAGGTTCCGCCGCGAGACCTCGATCGGGGCCGCTGCGAAGAGGTTGCGGGTGAAGATCGCCGCCGCGGTCGCTCCCGACGGCATCGCGAGAAGCGCGAGGTCGTCGCGCCCCGGCTTCTTGATCGCCGCGGCGCCGACCGACGCGCGGAAGCCGCGCGGCCAGTCGAGCGAGGCGGGGGTCGGCGCGTGGATCGGGGCGGAGGCGGCGGGTGCGGTCGTCGTCATCGGCGGATCACTTCGGGTTCTCGGGAAGCACCGTGTCGTGGACGAGGGCGATCTCGTCGCAGGCGGTGTTCTTCGGGCAGTTCGCGCAGTCCTTGGTGACCTTCTCGGGGAGCGAGTTGATCGAGACCCGTCGGAATCCGCACTTCTCGAAGAAGTCGGGCGCGCGGGTGAGGACGAAGAGCTTGTCGATGTGGAGCTGCGCGGCGACCTGCTGGAAGTGGCGCACGAGGCCCACGCCGATGCCGCGGCCCTGGAACTCGGTGTGCACGCCGAGCGAGCGGATCTCGGCGAGGTCCGGGGTGTAGATCCACAGCGCGGCGCAGCCGACCACGCGGCCGTCGACGACGGCGACGCCGAAGTCGAGGATCGCCTTCATGATGTCCTCGCGCGAGCGCGGCAGGTTCTCGCCGTGCTGCGCCCAGTAGTCGACGAGGAGGACGATCGCGTCGAGGTCGTCCATCCGCGCCTGGCGGAACTCGACCTCGCCGGCGCCGGCCGGAACCGCGCGCTCGCGCAGCATGCGCCGCACGCGCTCGATCGCGCTCTCGACCGCCTTCGGGCCGGTGCCGCCGGTCACGCCGCGCTTCTCGAGCGTCGCGCTGACCGTGAGCTGGGTGTAGACGTCCTTGTCGGCGCGCGGGGCCTGCTCGCGGATCACGTCGAGGGGAAGTTCCTCGAGCGACGAATGCGCCTCGATCGCCTTGCGCACGAGGCGCCCGGCCTGGTGGTGCGCCTCGCGGAAGGGGACGCCGAGGCGGGTGAGGTAGTCGGCGAGGTCGGTGGCGTTGGTGTAGCCCTCGGCCGCGGCGACGAGCGCGTTCTCGCGGTTCACCTTGATGCCGGCGACCATCGGCGGCAGGACGCGCAGGCACATCGAGAGCTGCCGCATCGCGTCGAAGAGCGGCTCCTTGTCCTCCTGCAGGTCCTTGTTGTAGGCCATCGGGAGGCCCTTCACCGTGACGAGCAGCGACACGAGGTTGCCGATCTGGCGGCCGGTCTTTCCGCGGAAGAGCTCGAGCGCGTCGGGGTTCTTCTTCTGCGGCATGAGCGAGCTGCCCGACGTGAAGGCGTCCGGCAGCTCGATGAGCGAGGCCTCGCTCGTCGAGTAGAAGATGAGGTCCTCGGCGAAGCGCGAGAGGTGCACCGCGCACAGCGCGCACGCGGAGAGCGTCTCGATGACGAAGTCGCGGTCGCTGACGGCGTCGAGCGAGTTCGCGGTCGGCGCGCGGAAGCCGAGGTCCTTCGCGAGCTGCTCGCGGTCGATCGGGTACGCGGTGCCGGCGAGGGCACCCGAGCCGAGCGGCGACAGGCGCACGCGCTTGAGCGCGTCGGAGAGGCGCTCGAGGTCGCGGCGGAACATCTCGACGTAGGCGAGGCACCAGTGCGCGAAGAGGATCGGCTGCGCGCGCTGGAGGTGGGTGTAGCCCGGGAACGGCGTCGTCTTCTCGCGCTCGGCGAGGTCGACGAGCGCGTTCATCGCGGCCTTGAGCTCGGCCTGGCGCGACTTGAGCTGGCGCGCGGTCCAAAGGCGCAGGTCGGTCGCGACCTGGTCGTTGCGGCTGCGGCCGGTGTGCAGCTTCTTTCCGAGGTCGCCGACGCGGGCGATGAGCTGGCGCTCGACCCACGAGTGGACGTCCTCGTCCTCGGCCTCGAGGATCGACGACGGATCGTCCTTCGCGAGGGCGAGGATCTCGCCGAGCGCGGCCTCGATCTCGCGCTGTTCCTCGGCGCCGATGACGCCGGCGCGCATGATCGCCTTCGACCATGCCATCGAGCCCTCGATGTCCTCGCGCACGAGCGCGCGGTCGAAGGGGAGCGAGTCGTTGAACTCGCGGAAGAGGTCGTCGGCCTTGCCTTCGAGGCGGCCGGCCCAGATCGCGGTCGTCATCCGTGTGTGCCTTCTGTCGGAGTGCGGGACGGGCGGGAATCGCGGCGGTCCCGGTCAGGGGGCCGCCGCGGGGAGTCGCGGGGTGCGGTTCGGTTCAGGCGTGCTGCTTCGCGCCGGTGGCGCCGGAGCCCGGCTTGGCGGCGGCGGCGATCTGCTTCGCGTCGGGGTTCAGGCCGAGCAGCGCGCGGATCCGCAGCGGCAGGCTGAAGAGGCGGATGAAGCCCTCGCTGTGCTTGTGGTCGTAGACCTCGTCCTCGCCGAAGGTGGCGAAGCCGTGGTGGAAGAGCGAGTTCGGCGAGCGGCGCTTCACCGCCTCGGCGCGACCCTTGTAGCAGCGCACGACGACGTCGCCGTCGAGGACCTGCGCGATCGCATCGAACGACGCCCACATCGCCTCGCGGGTCGGGCTGAACCAGGTGCCGTTGTAGATGATCTTCGCGAAGTCGAGCGCGAGCTTCTCGCGGAAGTGGAGCGTCTCGCGGTCGAGGACGAGCTGCTCGAGCCCGCGCACGGCCTCCATCAGGATCGTGCCGCCCGGAGTCTCGTAGACGCCGCGGCTCTTCATGCCGACGAGACGGTTCTCGCAGATGTCGACGCGGCCGACGCCGTTGCGGCCGCCGATCCGGTTGAGCTCGGTGAGGAGCGCGACCGGGTCCATCGCCTTCCCGTTGAGGTGGGTCGGGCGGCCCTTCGAGAAGGTGAGCATCGCGTCCTCGAACGCGTCGGGCGCGTCCTTCGGGCTGACCGAGATCATCCACACGTCCTCGGGCGGCGCGTTCCACGGATCCTCGAGCTCGCCGCCCTCGTGGGAGATGTGCCACATGTTGGCGTCGCGCGAGTAGATCTTCTCGGCGCTCGCCGCGCAGGGGATGTTGCGCTCCTTGAGGTAGGCGAGCATCGCCTCGCGGCTCTTCAGGTTCCAGATGCGCCACGGCGCGATGACCGGGAGCTGCGGCGCGAGCGACGCGTAGGTCGACTCGAAGCGGACCTGGTCGTTGCCCTTGCCGGTGCAGCCGTGGCAGAGCGCGTCGCAGCCGGTCGCGAGCGCGACCTCGACCTGCGCGCGCGCGATGATCGGCCGCGCGATCGAGGTGCCCATCAGGTAGCGGCCTTCGTAGACCGAGCCCGAGATGCACATCGGGAAGACGAACTCCTCCATGAACTGCTTCTTGAGGTCGACGACATGGCACGACTTCGCGCCGGTGCGGATCGCCTTCTCCTCGATGCCCTCGAGCTCGCGCGCGCCCTGCCCGACGTCGGCGACGCAGGCCACGACCTCGCAGCCGTAGGTCTCGACGAGCCAGGGGATGATGCAGGAGGTGTCGAGGCCGCCGGAGTAGGCGACGCAGACGCGGGTGGGCTTCTTCATGGTGGACATGCTTCGTGTCTTTCTCGGATCGAGGTGCGTGACGGAGTTCAGCGCCGGGCCGACGCGAGGGCGTCGGCGGCGGGGGCGGACAGGGTACGGGGAACGGCGCCGAGCAGGGCGAGGAGCAGCGCGTTCTGCGCGTGCATGCGGTTCTCCGCCTGGTCGTAGACGACCGAGCGCGGGCCGTCGATGACGGCGTCGACGACCTCTTCGCCACGGTGGGCGGGGAGGCAGTGCATGAACAGCGCCTTCGGGCCGGCGATGCGCATGACCTCCGGCGTCACCTGCAGCGCGCGCAGCGCGGCGATCTTGGTCGGGCAGTCCTGCTGGCCCATCGAGATCCACGCGTCGGTATAGACGGCGTGGGCGCCGGCGACGGCGGCGGGGTCGGTCGCGAGATCGATGCGCGCGCCGGTCTCGGCGGCGATGCGGGCGCACTCGGCGACGATCTGCTCGGGCGGGCGATGCGACGCGGGCGTCACCACCGTCATCCGGCCGCCGAGGATCGCGGTGAGCGTCATCAGCGAGTTGCAGACGTTGTTGCCGTCGCCGAGCCAGGCGAGGTGCATCGACTCGAGCGCGACGCCGTGCTCGATCAGCGTGAGGCCGTCGGCGAGCGCCTGGCAGGGGTGGGCGAGGTCGCTGAGCGCGTTCACCACCGGCACGCGGCAGTTGTCGCGGAGGGCGACGAGGGTCTCGTGGCGGAAGACGCGGGCGACGATCGCGTCGGCCCAGCGCTCGAGGTTGCGGCCGTAGTCGCCGACCGGTTCGCGCGCGCCGATCGGCTCGCCGCGGTGGTCGAGGAAGGAGACGCCTCCGCCGAGCTTCTGGAAGCCGATCTCGAACGACACGCGCGTGCGCAGCGAGGGCTTCTCGAAGAGCATCACGAGCGAACGCTGCGCGAGCGCGCCGCGGAAGGCGCCGTAGTCGGCCTTGAGCGCGCGGGCGAGCGCGAGGATGGCGCGGATCTCGGCGGCGGAGAGGTCGGTCAGCCGGAGCAGCGAACGGCCCTGCACGGCGTCGAGGACGGAGAAATCGGTGGTGTGTGCCATCGTGGTGGTCGGGGTGTCGAGTCGGTCAGCCGGCGCGGCAGGCGGCCGCGGGAGCGTGGATGCGGGTTCCGCCGCCGGCGGAGAGCGCGCGGGCGGGTTCGCGCCACGAGGCGATGGTGACGGGGCAGCCGGCCGCGGCGGCCGCGTCGAGCGCGCTGCGCACCTTCGGGATCATGCCGCCCGAGATCGTGCCGTCGGCGATGAGCGCCTCGATCTGCGCCGCGTCGAGTTCGGCGAGGAGCGACTTCGACGCGTCGAGGACGCCGGGCACGTCGGAGAGGAGGAGAAGGCCCGACGCATGGGCCACGCGCGCGATCGCGCAGGCGGCTTCGTCCGCGTTCACGTTCAGCGGGTCGCCTTCCGGCGAGAGGCCGATCGAGTTGACGACCGGCATGAAGCCCGCGACGAGGAGCGTGCGCGCCACGGTCGCGTCGCCGCCGACGATCTCGCCGACTTCGCCCGGGTCGAAGGCGTACTTCGTCGTGCGCCGGCAGGCGCAGAGGCCGCCGTCCGAGAGCGAGAGGCCCACCGGCCGCGCGCCGAGCGAGGCGAGGATGCCGAGGAGCTGCATGTGCGCGCTGCCTGCGAGCACGCCGACGACCTGCTCGATCGCCTCGCGGCTCGTGACGCGGATGCCCTCGATGCGCGGCGTCTCGATGCCGACGCGCTTCAGCTGGCGGTCGACCTGCGCGCCGCCGCCGTGGACGAGGACGATGCCGCCCGGCTGCGCGCGATGGAGCGCGACGAGGCCTTCGAAGGCCGCGCGGTTGTCGGAGGCGTTCTCGAGGAGCGCACCGCCGATCTTGACGACGAGCGGCGAGGGCCGCGCAGCGCCTGCGGCGATCTCGACCGGGCGCGACGGATGGGGAACGGACGCGCCGGCGTTCACGACGCACCTCCGGCCGACGCGGTGGCGGCGGGAGCGACGCCGGGGAAGCCGGCGGCTTCGTCGAGGCCGAAGCGGA
>Ga0315906_10001774_pt1 | contig 31357 bp, 50 predicted proteins | sample LakEriMetagenome_4_FD_203526 | JGI IMG/M metagenome (GOLD analysis project Ga0315906, IMG submission 203526) | Freshwater fungal communities from buoy surface, Lake Erie, Ohio, United States - Buoy 2 MA122 | ecosystem: Environmental > Aquatic > Freshwater > Lake > Lake biofilm | place: USA...
TTGCTTTATCAGGAAACTCAAGAATAACACCTGGATTAGTTACGTTAATGTTTCTTAAAACACTTGCTTGTGCATCCGTCTTTAAGATTAGTTGACCGCCTGAGTTTAATTGTGCGTAACTACCATCATTCGTGTTTTCAACGGTTATCGTATCGTCACTAATTGTAGACAAGTCATCACCAGTTACGTCAACTATAATATCATTTGTGGTAGTGTTACCAACATCCGTTACAAATTGTAAGTCTATAGTTCCTCCACTTGCAGCGTTAATTATTTCAAGTCCTGTAATTGATTTGGTTTGGTATGTGCCACTTACTAATTCACTAACTTCAATTAAATCAGTAGCAGCTAAGTTTGCACCCTTAGGTGTCATTTGACTAATCTTTTGTCTTTCGCGGTAAGCCATACCAATATTAATTTTTTTCGTGTTTTTGTTTAGAACGCAAAGTAACTATCATCCGTGTAATACTCTTGTCTAATGTGAGTAACTGCATACCTAATCGCATCCATTGCATCATCAAATAATTTGATAGGTTCATCCGTGATTATGTCCCCTACTTTTTTCCATTTGTAGTTATCGTATTCCTTTTTTATTTCTTTTGAATCCTCACAAAATACTCCAAACGTTTTAATATTATCAATTCCTTTTTTAACTACCTTATTAGCGTTTTGTACATCAAACCCTGCGTTATTCATTTCGGCTATTATTTCGGGGCGTGAATAGTCAGCTAATATCGTTACGTGTTTTTCTACGCCCAACTGATTCATTTTGTCAATTAGGTTCGTAGTGGTTAAGTAGCTTTCATAAATTACCTTTTCAATGAATATATCGTTATCTACCCAGTACACCCTTACGAGCGCGGTTGGATGGTTATACCCAAAATCGCAACCATAAACATAATTCACGAACTTTGAAGGTCTGTGATTTAAGAAAGTCCAATTTGAGTAAATGTTTGATTTGCTTATTGCCTTTTCACCTAAAGCGTAGATTTGGTAAAGTGCTTCGTCGGTTCGTTTTAAATCCTCGATTTGTTTTTTGATACTATCAGGTAAAAACGGATTATCACGATACGTAGATTTGATTAGGATTGATTCGTCTTTTGGTAACTCATATAACCAACTTGAAGACTCGGACGGGTTGTAATCAAATATTAATTTAAACTCGGTACGCATATTCAATTGGGTGAAGTCATCGTAATAAAGTTCATTGGCTTCATTACACCAAGCCACGTCCCTTTTGCGCCCTCGTATCTTTTGTTCATCGTCTACCGAAAAGAATTCAATTATCGAACCATTATCAAACGTATAGATGTGTTCTGACTTGTTGTGACGTTCCTGTGAGTAAATATCCAAGTCTTTTAAGATTTCTAAAAAGTCTCGCATTACCGTAGCACGTAACGCAGGAAAAGTCTTTCGAATAATACTAACTACCTTTTGAGGATTTTGTAAACTATAAACGATTAGCAATTGACAAAGTGAATATGTTTTGCTTGACCTACTTCCACCCTCATTAATAACAAAACGCACCTCTTTATTTTGAAGTGCGTCAAAGTTCTTTTCAAAGATAATAGTAGAATTTAATTCCATTTGCTTACATTTTGCACACTTTGGTTATACTTACCCCGTATATGCATTTACAATTCATTCGTGTTTGTGTCACTTGGTTTTATGATATTAACCTTTATTTCGTTAATTCCTTTACCGTCGGTTGTAATGTCGGTCTTTTCAGTTAGGTTATTTAAACGCTGCGTAATTGAAGGATTGTATTGACCTACCATACCGCCCTCTATTTGATCGTTGCGTATTGATTTCTTTATACGTTGACAGATTGTCCTATATTCCGAATATCTATTATCCGTATTATCGAAATAATGATGGCAATCGCTGTAATTTTCTAAGCAGTAAAGTTCAAATCCTTCCATTGTTAAAGGTACTCTTAGACTTTCTTTGGCTATTTTACCGCTTTGTAAAGCTTTTTCTATTGTTCTTGGGTTCGTGATTACGTATTCTTTGTATTCTTTGAACATATCCCAAAGCTTTTCGGGTGTTTCTATTAATTTAGGTTTCATTCGTGTTTTAGTTAGGGTTGTATTGATAATCTCTAAATTCTTGTTTTGTAACTGGATAAAATTCTAAGTAGTCCTTTTCGTAGTCTATAAAAACACAGTAGTTTATTTCAGCTACGTTCATTATTAACCTCATGGCGTTCCATTCGTGTTTATGTTTGTTTGGATTCATAAAGACAATGTAATAATCAGAAGTTAGTATTACGCTCATTCAGATTTTTTTCTTCGTCTTTTTGGTTTTTCAGCTTGTTCTTCGGTTTCTTCTTGTTCAATACCCATGTAATTGATTGCTTCAGGTTCAAACAAGTATCCAAGTCCTATTGATTGATAATAATTAAACCGTGCCGGGTCTAATTTGTCAACTTCGATTCGCTTTTGTCCTAATACACTGTCGTATTTTACTATCACTTTTCCTTTAAATTCGTCTTTAATTTTCATTTTCAAGTTTTATTCGTTTTAAATCTTCTTTTATTTCTTTAATCCAATAGTGAGCAGTTGTAAATGGTAGGTCAAAGTATTTACCCATTGCTCGGGCTGTTGTGTATCCTTTATCGTAGTATGCTTCAAATATAATTAACTTAATTCTGTCTTTAATCGTGTTTCTGTATATCTCAATACATGACTTGTATAACTGATATTTACGTTCCTGCTCTATCTTATATATTAAATCCGTATCATCATTCGTTTCATTTGGTTCGTATTCAAGTGCCGTCACAAGCTCTTCTTTATTACTTTGGGATGTATTCCAAATGATTTGTTTTTTAATAGTGTTTAATAGATAGCTTTTAACTTCGTTTTCCGTGTTTAACTCGGGGTTTAACTTAACTAAGTATAAGTAAGAATTGTTTATTACGACATCCGCGTTTATTCGGCTATTCATTCGCACTAAAAAATAGTTAGTGTATTTTCTAATCTCAGCGTAATTCGTGTTTATGTATTTGTCAAGAATTGCTTTCAAACCATTGCATGAAATCCTTAAACCAAACACGCCTTCGAACGTTTGAACAAAAGCATTCGCCATCTTTTTTTCCCGTTTTTAGCTCCTTAATCTTCTTTAACTTATTCAAACTAACTTTTGAATACTTAATAACGTCCTGTGAAGCGTTTATTTCGTTTATTACTTGGAGTTCAACCTGTTCAAACATATATCAATTGTAAAAGCAATTAACGCACCTAAACAAGCTAATTGAAAACTACCTGTGTAAAGTAGCGTAGTCCAAAAGCTCCAACACTTCCAGCAACCTAAAGACGAGTGAACGTAATTCGATAGCTGTGAAATCTTAATTTGTTTGAATATAAAATCAAAAAGCAGCTGCAAGGGTTCGAAATTAACAAACCACCAAGCAACTGCTACTAAAAATACTAATTCCATAGCCTTAATTTGCGACTAAGTTATGCAATTTTCTTTTATAATTCATTAAACGACCTAAAGCTCTTGCGCAAGTGTCTAACCTATCGTTGTATTTATTTGCTAATTCGTTTAAATAACCTTTCTTTAACTGCATGATAAAATCTGAGTGCATTCTCATTCGTGTTTGCATTCCTAAAATCATGTCGTTAACCTCTTCAATACGCTCTTGAACTAATTCAGGGTCTAACTGTTCACCCGTTCCCGTGCAACTCATACACTCGTAGTCTACTATATCCTGTAAATAAGGAATTTCTGTACCGTTGTGCTCTATTGTTATAGTTCCCCATCCGTTACACTCTTGGCAATCTCTTGATAAATCTTTCATAATTCGTGTTTTTAATTGTTAATTGTTGAACAAATATAATTACATTTTTTAATATAACAACAAAAAGAATAAAAAAAAGCGGAATTTTTTACGTTCCGCCTTCCGACCGTGTTACCACAATCCAAAAATGATTCAGTAAGTGTTCTAATGGTAACTATCTGAATACGTTATTTACTAAAGAACTCACCCAGCTTTTCTATTGACTTGCTGGATAAAGTGTTTCCGCTCATAAACTTATGCAGGTTAGGTTGTCTTATATCTACTAACTTAGAAAAAGCGTTTAAGCTTAATTCGTGTTTTTGTAGGTACTGTTTAACCATTGCCCTCGTTACTTCATTCGCTTCGCTTAATACTTGTGCTGCGTAATTCATAAGTTACCTAAAAAATCGTCAAAGTCTTTATTGCCGTAACTTGGCTTTCCAGCTGTTGGCTTTGCTTGTTCACCTTGTTGTTTAGGTTTAAAGTCATTAATTACTATTTTATAATCAGGGTGGTTATCCTGTTTTTTATAGCTGTTAACCCACATTGAATATTTAACATTGTTGATAGTGAAGTTAATTACTTCGCCTTTTTGAGTCTGCTTTTTCCAAGCACCCGTACTCCATTCTTTGTTTTCCATTTTACTTATTTATTTATGATTAATCCAAATTCCATCTTCACCGCCGTTCTTTTTTATTTCGTCTTTTGCGTAATTAATGCGGTCTAACGTCGTATCTAAGTCATCGGTTATTATCATTCGAGTAAACCCAAACTCATCACCCTCCAGCTTTTTAAATAAAGATGCTTCATAATGAAACCACGTTGTTTCGTTTAAAGGTGATGCTCCAATATAATACACTACGTCATCTTGGCGTTTATATGCTTCGCTTTCTTTGAGTAACTTATAAATATCTCCAGCAAACTTAAAATAAGCCTCGTTGCCTATAATACCTATAAACTCTTCTTCGTTAATTGTCTTTTCCATTTTTACTTTGTTTTAATATATAATCGTTTAAATCTTTCAACCGAACAACAAAACTCCGTTATAGGGTTTGTTTCGTGTTGTCTTATTGTTTCGTACCAAACTTTATCTTTTTTAAAGTCTTTGATTTGCACTATTTGCTCTCGGGTCGTGTTTTTGTAGTAACCCATTACTTTTAAATCTTCTTTCATAATTTATAAATTTAAATAAACATTATTAATTTCTTCTTGCGCAACCATATATTTTGGCCTTAAAAATCTCATGTAATTTTCTTCTATTTTTTTTCCATATCTTTTATTGTATTTTGTTTTATATTTTGACAAAAGATTATTTTCAAAAACCATGTTATAAGGAAACTTAACTGGAATAAACCAAACATCAGAAAATATTTTATCTTTTATGTGTTGTTTAATTCTATCTGATGACCTTGTTTGCCCTATATAAACAACTTCTTCCTGTTCTAATAAAAAATATACACACGCATTTTCTGAATATTTACTTAAATGCCAATATTCAAGCCCATAACTTTTTCTTGAAATTTCATTTAATATAATTATATCATCTTTATATATTGTTTTAGCTGATATCCTATCATTAAACACACTTTTAAACGCATAATCTTTAATGTCATTTAAAAACAATTTCATAGTTCATTAATTAAATTGTTATAATACTCACGTGCTAACTCTATTCGTTCTTTAATTTGTTCAATTACGCTTTCGTCTTTTGTTATTTTAAAGGCTTTCACGCGCTTTTCTCTTGGTATGTGGTCAAAGTTATGTTTCGACTGTACAAAGTCTCTTACATCCAAACTTTCATCTATTAACCCTTGTTTCCAATGTTCACGTCTAACCTCGTCCTCAACTATTTGAAAAGGTGTATTGACTAAGCAATAACATAAAAGTGATTCGTCTTTACCTGTAAGCCACATATAACCCTGAAGCTGGTAGTAGTAATCTTTGTTTGGACATTCAGTTTCAAAAAACGGAAAAGTTGTAGCATCCCAACTGCATTTTACATCCAAAAGAATTTCATTCGTGTTTACGTCTGGCGTTCCAGTTAAATAATCGTTGGTTAGATTCTCTTCATTCTTGTAAATAAAGCCTAAATTCAACACATCGTTAACAAGTTCGATTCCATCGTTTTCTACTTCATTTCCCTTGTCAGTGTATCTGCTCCAAAACTCTTTACGGATTCCGTATTTATGTTCGATTGCAAGTTCCTGAATGTAGGTCTTTGTAGTTTTAGAAAGAACCTCCCCTTTTGTTTTGGGGAGACTCATTACTTTTCCTATTTGTGAAGCTCGTATTTTCATAATAATAAAAGTGCTTTTTGTTGTAATTCAGTTAATTCAAACTTCGCTTGTAGTTCTTCGGCTGTAAATTCACCATTACGGATAGCTTCAATAGCTTTTAAAAAGCGTTCGCCTTCTATTTTAGGTTTCTTTTCCGTGTTTACGGCTTTTACTTGTTCACCTGCTGCGTCCGTGTCTTTGTCGGTAATAATTCCAAGCATTGCAGAAAGTGCATAACGTCTTATATAAGTAATTGCAGAACCCATAACTTGAAATTCATTCATTCCTTTTAATTGTACGTTATTCGGTACACTTGTATTTGTTGTTAAACTTTCACCGCTTTCAATGTGAAATAACATTGTAGTGATTTCGTCTTTACCTACTAACTGCGTAAACCCTAATCCATGTTTTTTAAGTAATGGATTAATTACATTGAAAATAGTTGGTAAATCTGCAAAGCTATAACCGTATCCTTGCGTTCCTTTGTGAATTACTGGCACTTCCTGTTGGAAGTCTGCCAATGCTTTAAATAAATGTTTCATAAAATATAATTTAATTGTTAAACGTGTACAAATATACTAAAAAGAATAACATAAAAACGAAAAAAGAAAAATATTTATAAAAATTTCTTTAATCCTTCTGCACATCGTTGAATTGAATTAGCACGTTCCTGTAAGCTTTTAATTTGTTCTGCTATGGTTTCTTTACAATCGCTTGTAAAATAGCCGTTTGACGTAGCTATTAACGGAATAATGCCGTTTGTACGAATGTAGTTAACCATTTTACGCAATCTTGGTTGTGTCATCCGTGTTTTAAATCCCCTTGCAGTCAAAAATTCATTCATTCGTGTTACAATCAACTCAGCTTTTATAGGATTTTCTTTTTTATAGTTTCTAAATCCGTGAATTACTATTGGAAGTATCTCCATTTCTTCGCTTGTTAACTCGTGCGTGTGTTCTTCAAAATTGGTTATCATTTTCTAATTGTTTTACTTTTTGTTTATACTCGGTTATTATTTCTTTTAGTTCGTCTTTTGTAAACTTTCGTGTTTTCCTTGCATCAGCTTCTAATTCGTGGCAACTTTCTATTCCGATTTTATGAATTAAGTTTCTTTGATATTCGATTAGATTCCCACTCAAATAGGTATTACAGTGTTCACATTGTAAATGCGTATTCCTTTCGTCAAACCTTACGTTATAATGGTTATTTGCATTGAAGAAGTGCCCTGCGTTTTCCTTTAACGGCTTTTTTTGGCAGGATATACAAACTTGTCCTTTATCACGTAATCGAATGAACTTATTAAACACTTGTTGCGCTAATTTAAGATAGTCGGATAGTGTCATTAAATCTAACTTCGCTTTTTGTTTCGTCTTTTTCCAAGTTTTATTCTTTACTTCTTCCACGAAAACACGGACGCATTCGTCTTTTAAACAATACTTCATATTAAACCGAGCGGGTTCGAATTTCTCTTTGCAGTTTTTACACCTCATCTTTTTATTTGGTATTTATTAAATTCGTGTTTTTGAACTACAAACCCTAAATTCTTAAATAAATCAAAGTACCGGTAAACAGTTCTTTCGCTTACATTCAAATATCTACAAATCGTTGGAATGGTTCTTGGACGTTCTTGAAGTAAATCGTAAACTTTAAAAACACGATACATTTTTAATTGATTCATAATTCTACGTCTTTTAGTTTTAACTCCATTTGCAAATCTTTATTTTTGAATTTCTCCTCTTGCAGTAACTTTTCAAGTCGAAAGTTTTGCTGAAGTGCTGCCCTTAGTTCTTTTTCCATAGCGTCAAACGCAATCTTAACTTGTTGAAGGTCTACTAAACTACGCTCCATTGAATGTATTAAATCGTATCTATTTGAAGCACGTTCTTTTATTTCTTCAAGGCTAAGTTTAATTTTTAAATATGTAGTGTCTAATAACACTTTGCCTTTTATAATTGTCAATTCATCCATAATTCGTGTTTTTGTATGATATATTATACTAAATTATATTTCTTTAATGCTTCTTGATATGCCAAATGTGCGATTAATTCACAATTAAATATTCCAAGATATATTTGTTTTTTATTTATTGTTATTGTTGATTGCCATTTATTATTTGGTCTTTTAGATACACCTTTAAATTTACTTAAATATTTATCTTGTGTTTTTTTAACATTAAATCTTGCAGTTACTATTTGTAAATTTTCAACTCTATTATCTAATTTATTATCATTTATATGGTCAATTACTAAATCATAACCACATATTTTATGATTTAAAAAAGCCATTGCAACTAATTGATGAACACGATAATTTTTCCCTTTATTATTCTTAAATAAATTTACATTTTTATAACCACTGTTATTAATTGGTGATTTTAATATTTTTCCATTATGTTCTCTCTTTGCAGAAAAACCGCATAACCACTGTCTTGGTAAACTTTTAACATTTCCTAAATTACTTACTTGATATAAACCTTCATACTCAGGTATATCTTTCCATATTTCTTTTTCCATAACTTATATTTTAAAAAGGATTGTTTTTTAACTTTTCCGAAAACGAAAGTAATTCTTTTCCGTTAACTATATCGGGTTCATTCAAAGGTAGTTGTTTTGAAACCGTTTCTTTTTGTAACGGGTTGCGATTAGCATAAATCTTATTCCCAAATTTATCTAACATATAATACTGATATTTTTGAATGTCTAAGTACATTTTGTAGATTCCGTTTTTTGATACGCCTTTTGGTTTGCTTTTAGCAACTTTTAAATGTACTTCATTTTCTTGCGCTCCAGTTCCATCTGCTAACAATAAATCCTTTGGTGGTCTCCAAGGTATTAAAACGCTTAAACCTTTTCGGAACCATACTTGACCACCTGCAAAGTCACGAGCTGAAGGAATAGGAAAATAACTAATTTCAGTTCCTGCAATTGTTTTAGCGTGAACCATTGGTTGGTCTCGAACGTGGTTAATTATGCAGTTATGGCGGTTGGTTTTACGTGCGTTCTTTCGTGCTAATCCTAATATCCTACTCAAATATTTATCTTCTCGTCCTAAGTCTTCGTGTTTAAACTCTTCGGTTAGTTCATTCCAAGGGTCTATTGTCGTAGTATGAATTGTTATTTCGTGTTTACGTTCAATTTCATCTACTAATTCATAAAACTTTGGCAGCGTTAAATCGTCATCTATTGGGTCAATAACTATAAAATGCTCGTCAATAAACATTTGAGCCTTTACAAGTTCTGCGTTTGTCATTGAATATTCGCCTTCCGTGTATGGTTTACCGATATACTTGTAACAAAGTTCTGCGTAAATTTCTGCTGCGCTTCCCGTTTCCGGTGAGAATACAACGTGATTCCAATTATGTAAACACGAAAGGTTTATAAGAAACTCAAACCATAATTCAGTTTTACCACTTGCTGGTGCTGCTCCTATGTATGTAGTGCAACCCTCTTTAATTGTATAGGGTAGTAAATCCCAATCCCATCCAACCGATTTACCTCGTACGTTCTTTTCGTGTCTAAGTGTAAATAGTTCTTCGTTTAATTCAGTTAGTCTTTTGTACATGGTTAATCGATTATAGTTCGTTGTTGTTGTATTTCGTGTTTAGGTAAAAAAGGTAAGGTGTTTAATAACGTAGATTTCCAATTTTTTATTTTATGTTCTTTACCTTTTACATTTGTACACCAACCACTTTCTATCCAACTTTCATATTTAAGAGTAACTGCAGCTAAATTAATATTAGCAACCTTTTCACGTGCGTAGTCTAAGAACTCATTTAACTCAGGTATATTTATGTATTTATCTTTATTATTTATTTCTTTATTATTTACTGCAAGGGGTGCTTTAAGGGGGTCTTCAAGGGGGGCTTCAAGGGTTTCATCGCTAAGTAATTGTTTTTCAATACGTTTCAATGCACCTTTCTTGCCGTTTTCTTTTGCTTCAAGAACGATGTTCATCGTCTTTTTATAATTATCAAAATATTTCTTAACGATTTTTTTCTTTATATGCACTTCATTACCACAATAATATTCGGTAACTGCATAAAGCCAAACTGAATAGTCGGCTACATTATCAAAGAATTCCTTAGCGTACTCAAGGTCTTCGATATTGATTTTTACAAATGGTTTTTTTGTGTTTGTCATGGTTGTTATTTAAAGCATAACCCCCGAACCGATAGCCACAACCACGAGGCGTTTCGTATTCAGGGGTTAATAAAAAAGTCTTCTGATTATGTGGTTGTAATTTCATATTCACAAATATATAAAAAAATTATCTAAACCAAACAATTTGATTAATATTTATTTGTATTTCTCTTTCTATACTTTCCATTTTAGTACGTTCAGGATTGAACTCCATATCTTTCATGGTTAATCTAATAAACGGATAGTTATCCTTAAGAGCTTCGTATATTTCAATTGAAACATCTTCATAAGTTTCTTCAACTGTAATACCATATTCATCGTTAAAATAAATGTACGCCATAATTAATCGTTTTCTTCGTTTTTATAATAATTTCTTTCAATATTCATTCTTCTTTTCCACTTTTGGATTTTACGCAGTTTTATCCTTTGGCTTCCATTAAATAGTTTTATCCTATCAGGAATGTGAAATATAACTTTTGAAGGTGTCCAATCGCTCCAAAACATTTTGCGTAGTATTTTAATAACGCTCATAACTTTTCGTATTCTTTAATTACTACTTGAATTGCTTCTGTTATTAACTTAGTGTCTAACATATCACCGTCATTACCTAAACGCCAAGCATTATAAATTTTTAAAACTTTAATAGCTTTTTTTAAAGTCATAGCTTTTCTATTTCGTGTTTTACTTTTATATAATAATCATAACTACTATAATTATCCATAACTGCTTCAATAGCTTCATTTACTGTAATTAACGCATATTCTTTAATAAAATCTTTAAATAAAGGTGATGAATAGTCAACTCCAAAATGTTCTTTAAAATTGTTAATAGCTTTTGATACTTCATAACATCTATTATAAATTATTATTGCCTCTTCTTTTGGTGTCATAGCTTTTCAATTTCGTTAACAACTTCCTTCCAGTGCTTTATTCTATCTAAGTCTAAAGTTTCCATTACATGAGTGTGACATAAATATATCGCGCAGTATTTCGCTTTTTGGTAGTCTTTAACTCCTAACTTAAAACAAAAATGTTCTACTAAGTTACGCGCCTCTTCTTTTGGTTTCATATGTTTGATTTAATAGTTATAACATCGTCTTTTACTACAAAGTTTCTCGTTTTTTTGTACTCCTGCATGAACTGAAGATAACGTTTATGCCCGTGAACATCCTTAATTATATCTTCAAAATACTCTTTGCCTTCCATTAACTCAGATTTTAAACGCTCAATCATTGTTTCTAAACAATCAAAGTTAGTATATTCAAAACTTACTGTCACTCTTTTCGCTTTCATATCAAATCAGGTTTAGTTGGTATATGAGTCCAAGTTTTATCTAATTCATTCCATCTTAAAGTTCGTGCTTTAGCATGACAAACACGAAGATAATGTTCTATATTCATTCTACCCGTGTTATTTTTCTTTTGGTCTAACCAATAATCAATTATTTCAATCAAAGTTGGATTTGTATTTTTAGGCGTTATCATGGCATTAAAATTAAAAGTGATACCAAACTACCAAACGTTATACAAAACAACGTTAAACCGCTTAAAAACACGTTTAAAAACTCTTTGTGTTCATCTGTTGCTGGGGTGACTTGGTCTAACAAGTCAAAAAAGTAATTTTTCATAGTTAAAATGTTTAATTGTTTCAGCAAATATACGTTATTCTTTTTAATATAGTTACATTTATTTTAAAATATTTTTTCTAAGAATTAAGAATTAGCAATAATTGCTTACGGGGGTATCCCTCATAAATTTAAATAATTATATATATATACCCAAAAGGAGTAATCGTTAATTCTTAATTCTATAAACTAAAAAACCCCTACCGAAGTAAGGGTTTCCCGTTAACAATTAATCAATTATGAAAAAAGCATTGCAAATATACTATTTTAATTTCTTAGAAATGTATCTTCCTAAAACTTTTCCTACAAAATTTAAAATCGGCTTCTGTGCGTCGACTTTCACCTCGATGGTATCATCCGTTTTTTTAACTTCAATGTCTAAGTTTTTAGTGTCTAACTTCACTTCGTTAATTGTTTCATCCTTGTGGATTTCTAAAGACGCATCATTCACTTGAATTTCTACATCTACCTTTTTTTTCTTTGCCATTTTATTGCTCGTTTGTTGTTATTACTCCTTTTGGTTCTAATTGCACCTTTCGAACGTTTAAAGGTTGTGCTACCTTCCACGCTGTTCTACGTGCTTTATATAATCTACTCTTTGCTATTCGTGAAACGCTAACCGAATTACCTTGATTACCTCCTAACACATGAAAATGTGTATCGTCTTCACCAACATAAATCCCTACGTGTCCACCACCATTTCTTTTAAATGTTAATACATCGCCTAACATTGCTTCTGTTACTTCATTTCCCCAATTAGACCACGATAACGCCCACAATGGTTTGTTAATTACTTCTAATCCTGCCATATGGCAACAATAGCCTATGAATAAACCACACCACGGAATCTCGTCTGCATTGTAAACACTTGAAAGCTTTAATTCACGCGCCCAATTTAAAATTATAGGGTTGTGTTGTTTACCAACAATCTCTTTAACTCCAAGTTGTTTAACAGCTTGAACTAATATTCGCGGTGCTTTCTCTTCTTTTAGCCAGTCGTAGCTCATTCTTCGATTAGTTCATCTTTTGGTACAATAGCAAAATTGTTATCGTCAGCAATTGGTTTTGTAACTGAGCTATTCGCTTTACCATAACAGTCATAAAGGCGTTGTTTTAAATCTTGTACATCTGAATGCGTGTAATATAGCCAAATAGCTAAAACTCCTGTCGCTCCTTGCTTTTTAATTACTGAAAAAATTTGATTTAAATCTATCACAATATTAAAATTTGGTTGTTATATCCGTTTCCATTTTCATAGTTACAAGTCCCGTGACAGCATCCAGTACATCCGTGGCAGTCAATCATAGGACGTAAATCCGTGTCTCTATTCTCTTCAGAAATAAATTCAGGGAAAAGATTCTTGTTTTTGATTAGGTATTTAATTAGTCTTTGTTCAAAGAATGAAGCCTTTTGTGCGTAGTGTTCCATTCCAAATGCCACTTCGCGTTGACTTACTGAACTTGAATAGTCACCGTTTTGTAATTGTAAGCCTTTGTTTTTCAGTTGGTAGGTTAAACCGAATACAGCATCTTCAGCAGAACGCCAAGCCACAATAGGTTGAATAAATTTGATTAGTGTTTCTTCAGGACTTCCTGGCGCTGCCGCTTGTGTGTTATATACTTCAAGCATATAATTAAAAAACACGGTTCCTAAGATAGGCATTACTCGTAATTGCGCTTGTGTTGCTATGTATGGAGTAACATCTGTAACGTCTACATTTGCCGTTATAGGTGTGTTCGTCTTTAGGTAGTTTTCAGTTATAAAGTAAAGCATTATGCTGGAGTTTCAGGTTTAACAACGGGCGGTAAACTTGCCAAAGAACGGATTTCGTCGGGTGTCATGTTTTCCAATACCTTATTTAGTAATTCGGGATTTAATGAACTTAATCGAGTAGCTAATACAGATGCTTCTTCGTCAACTTCAACAATAGTCTCGTTAATGATTTGAAAGTTATTAATTACTAACTCGCCTTTTACTTTAGAAATATGTAACAACTCGTTAAAGATATCCTGAACGATTTCACGTAATGGTTTAACCACGTTCTTTTCGAATATCACGTAAGCTTGTTTGATATCTGAGCCACTACCCAAAGCTCCCGTTGTACGAACACCCATTAGTATAGGGTCAATAGTGTGAGCGAAACATATTTGTTCCGTGTTTAACGCTGAAGCTTCTTGAAATAACTTGTCGTTTGAATTAGTTGGTAAACTTTCAATCTTTGGCATCTGTTCTGCTGAGTTAGCAAAGAATGCAACCGCTTTCCCTGCGTTTTCAGCGCCTTTAAGCTTGTCAATTGTTCTACGTAGTACGTTCTTTTCCTCTTCGCTTTGTGGACGCTTAGGGAACATCATAGCAAAAGACGGGAAAACAGCGTTTTGAATGTTTGATTTTGCTAAATAACTAAGTTCACCACTTAAAAAAGCAAAGTTTAACGCACTTGAATACTGCGGTAATGGGTAATAGTCTTGCCCAATACAAGGTAACTCATAAATAAATAGCTGCTCATACTCATTACTTAACGGATGGTAGGGCGTAATTTCAAACACATCTATTCTCGACGCCCAGTCGTCGCAAATAAAGTACGTTTTTCCATCCTCTGAACGTCTTAATTTCTCGGGTGATAGGTTTTCTATCTTCGTTAGTTTTCCGCGCTCTGAAAAACATAATTTAAAGTAAACTCTATTATGGATTACTAACTGCTTTGTAGTAATTGCAGCTACCTTTTTTAGTTTTATCTTCTTTTCGAATGCGTAAAGCTCTAATTTCTCTTCGTTTGTTAGCTTTTCAGTTTGAATTGTAAACCCACCTCCAATAACAGCGTTTACTTTGTAGTCTACAATAGCACCGTGTAAAGGTGACGAGTAATACATTTGGTTAAGTATCTCTGGGTAAAGGTTATCCTGCCCAAAAGGAACGTAACCAGCGACTTGATAGCGTCCATTTACATAAGGTAATGCGAGATTTGCACCGCCAATCTTAGCAAAAGGTGTAGAAAAACTATGATAGCCCTCCACAACTTCAACACCTTGTTTTTCACTTTGTTTAAATATATTGTACCAAGCCATAATTAGTCGTATATTGAATTTACAATAGCACCAGAAACAACCATTCTCCCCTCTTCGATAACTACGCCTGTAGTGTCTTCAATTTCAGTTGGTGCTGTAAGTGATTCATAAACAAAGTAAGAATATTGACCTTTGATTAATTCTACGTCTACGGGTTCATCTAATAAGAATTGATTGTATCTTTCGGGATATGCCGAGATGTCAGCAGTAGAAAATAAAATAGGGTCACTTTCGGGATTCATTTCATTTTGAAACACGAATAAATAAAAAGGATTTGTTAAACTACTAACTTCGCTTAACGTTAATACTATATTATTTACTTCGTCTTTGTTTATGTATATCACAACTATATTAAATTAGTTCGTCTTTTTGTTTAAAAAAAAAGCACCCCGAAGAGTGCTAATTTTGCTTGGAGAAAGCTTTTAAATTACGGTGCTACAGTAATTACAGATTCAACCGTGCTTTCAGTAACCTCGTATGCTAAAAACTCATTCTCAGCAGTAAGAGTTACGGAATACTTAGAACCATCAGCTCTTGCAGTACCCGAACCTTCAGCAGCTCCAGTTAATTGCATAAAAGGGAAGTACCAATACTTACCATTAGCATCTTGAACAATCACGTTAAGATACTGTTGTCCTGCTCCTAAAACTTTTATAGCTTGAGACTTAGATTGGTCTCTTCTATGGAACATTAAAGTAATGGTTTGAGTGTAATAAGAAGAACCATTAACTAAATCAATGGCTGCCTCTTCAGTATAAGAACCCGTGTTTCTACGGATTTCGAATTCAGTATAAATATCGGCAGGGTCTACCAAAGTAATTGAATCAATTGTCCAAGTTAATGTAGGATTCAATGTATATGAATCGATGTTATCTTGTTGATTAATCCATACCTTGTAAATCCCTCCAGAGTTGTTGTCGCACGACTTAACAATTCCTTCTAAAGCTTCACATGACATATTTTTATATTTTTTTTTAGTTATTTAAAATAGGGGGTTTTTACACCCCCGTTATTATTTATTTTGATTAGTCAAAACAAGCAGCCCAAACAGCTATTTGACTTGGGTTAGTATAGAAGAAACCAGCCTTAACGTTTGCACGTGTACGGATATATGGCTCAGCTACAGTATCAGTCAAATTAACTGCTTTCAATGCTTTAGAATCACCTTCAGCGTCGAATGCATAAACTAAATCGTCTTTCAAAGAAGCAACGATAGTGTTGTCTGGCATACCCTCACAAACTACAACTTTAATTCCTAAGTAAGTAGATTGCAATGGAGCAGTAACATAAGTCAAGGTGTTACCCGCAGCAGCAGCAAGTTCGTAAGCAGCAGCAACGTTAGAAGAAACACGGATTCTTAAATCTGTTTTCTTAAATCTAACTGATGCAGGAAGTCCATTAACTACTAAGTTCAAAGTATCAAGTACGTTTGTAGAGTCAATAGCACCACCATTAGTGTAAGCCAAGTTAGCTGAATCACCACAAAGTTTAACTAAGTAACCATCACACAAAGCCAAAAGCGGGTTTTCGCTTCCTGTATCACCTTGCCATCTGATTAATTCGATATCCTCTTCGATTTGCTTAGCCATTTCACCCCAATAGTAGTTCATGAAAGAAGCTACAGAGAAATCACCATTAGAGCCTTGTGTCATTTGCAAAGCAACAAATGATTGTTCTAAGTCAAACTGACAAATTTGCGCCATTGCCGAGAATGGACAAACTTCGATATCAATAGCGTCCAAAGTATCAGTTGGAGCTTCGAAGTTACAAGTTGAAGCTTTAAGGATTGAACCGAAAGCAACGTTAGCTAATTTTGTTTTTGATTTGATACCCGGCAAAGCTCGGTAAGTATCAGCAACATCAGCTGTTAAATAAGCACGAGAGTAGAACTCGTTAGGGTTAGGACAAAGCAACGCGTTGTTTTCAATGTCCAAATCAAATTTTAATTTTCTTTCCATTTGTGTTTGTATTTGTTTTTAGTTATTACTTAATTTATTTAATGCGCTGAACTTTTCAGCAATACTCATTTTAACTTCAGACTTTAATTCGATTTCGTCTTCAGCTCTTTCCGCTAACATTTCCTCCATTTGAGTTCTTAGGTCAGCGATAATCTTTAATAGGTTGTTAACTTGCTCTTCTAATACAGGAGCAACAATTGCTAAAACAGCTTCAGCATCCGTAGCTACGTCAACAGCCATTTCAACTTCTTCAGCCACAACTTCTTCAAGTTCTTCGGGTGCAGGTTGCTCGTCGATAGGCTCAGTTTCAGTTGTTACTTCTTCTTCTACTACCGTGTCTTCCATAGCCACTTCTTCTTTAGGTGCGTCCTTAATCTCGATAATCTCACCGCCTTTTACAACGTAGATTTTACCTTCGATTAGGTGCTCCCCATCGGGTAATTTGTTCATGTTATTTTGTTTTATGTGATTACTTAATTTTAATCCCAAAAACCCTTCAATAGAAAATCCAATTTGTTCGTTTTTTACTAACTCGTTATAATATTCTTTGTCAGTAATTTGAGCAGTTAACATTAACGTGCCTTTAGGAACTTCAATTCCAAACGTAGTAAATGATTTATCTAATTGTGGGTTGTCGACTATCCAACTTTCCAAAATAAATGCAGGTACGGTTTGCGCTTGGTCGTGTTCTAAGTTAAAGATATCTCTGTTCTTTAAATCCTGCATGAACTTAACATGAATCTGCTCGATTGTTTCTGCGCTAAATTGAACGTAATACTCCCCGCTTTCATCGTCACGTCTATAAATCTCCATTGGAATCATTGCAGGAGCTGTTATGCGATATTTAACGTCGTCAGCAAACAATAATTTTTCGGATTGATTGAACGCCATACCTTTGACTTTAATAGCAGGATTCGAAGTAAAAGCAATTTGCTCTATACCTAAATCTTCGCCATCTGAATAAGCAGGGTCAATCGTGATTTTATAGACTGGAAGGTCTTTAGTCATGCCTATATTAAATTTTATTTATATTTGTTCAAAAATTATAACTATGATTGAAGTATTAGGTAGGCAAATCGCCAACAAAATGAATGAAATTACCGTTGAAGAGTTTGAAAAGATTTCTGCTATTCACAATAATAAGGAACTGGATAACATCGAAAAACAAATTAAAGTTTTTGAAGTTGTAGGTATTGAAGAAGATGAATGGGATGACTTTAATTACTTTGTTGAAAAGACAAAAGAGTTTAATACAGATAACTACGAAGCTAAAGATGCAGTAACCGAGTTAGAAATTGACGGATTTACTTATAAAGCTGAAATGAAACTATCTGTAAAGGATACGAAGCTAATCGAAAAAATGATTGTTAAAGAAAATCGTCATTCCGTTTCCGATATTATGGCTTTGATGTTTAAAAGAACCGACCTAAGTAATACAGAACATTACGACTCGGCGCATTTAAAATATAAATCAAAGCTGTTTAGAACGCAAGTTGCTGAAATTGCTATTCCTTATCTTAATTTTGTAACTACAACAATCTCTAACCATGCTCAAAAACAAGCTGCCGAAAGCGTGGAATCAAATAACGATTGAAACATTTATTGAATTACGTAGTCTTTCACAAGAAGACGGAATGTTTAACTATCAAATTGATGTGCTTTGCACGTTGTTAGACTGTTATCCTGAAGATTTTGACGATATAAGCTTAGATGAACTTGAAGAACTATTGTTAGAAGTTAAGTTTATACGCGATGAACCTCATAAACACTATAAAAATACAATAGGAGATTACAAATTAAAGCCATTTAATAAAATTACCCTTGGTGAGTTCATTAGTTTGGAGTCTTATTTCTCAGATAACTACATTGAAAAGTTGCTTAATATCATTGCAATACTTTACAGGCGCGTTCGTGTTAATGAATGGGGCGATGAAATACTCGAACCTTACAATTATCATTCAACCGATAGATTAGATTGGTTTTTAGACTTTCCAATTACAGATGTCTTTGGGTTGCTACCCGAATACATTAAATTTAGAGAAGGTATTATCGACCAATATAAAAACCTTATGACCGAATCCTATGAAGATGATTTTGAAACGGATTATCAAATGGATGCCGAAGAGTTAAAAGAAGTTGAAGAACAAAAGAAGCATAAAAAATGGGCATGGGAGCAGCTTATATGGATGTTATGCCAAGAAGACTTAACAAAGTTTAATGCAGTTTGTGAACTTCCGTTAATACTTGTATTTAACTTTTTAGGAATGCGTAAAGAATTGAATGTTTAATATTCAAGTTCACCGAAAAAATCGCCAAATAACGGATTAAAGTCATAGATTACGTTTTGTTTTTTACGTAACATACCAGCGACTTGCACCAATGGGTATTTACCCGAAAGCCATTCGATATAACTTGCGTACATTTCAGAGATAATTCCTTCTTGTTCTAATCTTACATTAAATGTCCTAACAAGGTCGTATGGTTCTATTGTGATTGTGCCGTTATTTAAGAACCCAAAATAATAAGCAGCAAGTATTTCTATTCTTAAGTTACCTTCAGTAGTAAATTTAGCGTTAATACGTACAGAATCATAAAGCGTACCAGTATCTATTAATCCATCTTCAGCAATTACTCGCTTTAAAACTTTTGCTGCTCTATTTCTTATTTTGTACTTAAGCTTAAATTCTTTATCAGGCATATTCTATATTATTTTAATTCGCCTTTTTGTTTAAAATTAATCTATGCAATTTGATGTCACAAGGTTTTCAACTGCATCGCCAAAATTATAAATCCAGTCATTAAAGAAAGGGCAGCCATCATTAAATGTTTGAGAGTAATTACCATAAAACAAACTTTCACCTGTTAAATCTATAAACCAATCATCGTTATCTGTAGTAATGTCTATTGTTATCAAATCAGTTACTAAATTAAAATGATTATCTTCTATTTTAGGAACATTAAAATCGTAATCAATACCATCATAAGTAAATTGAACACGAACACAATCATCGCAGTTTATTACTGGAGTATCTACTTGCAACGGAACTTGGCAATCCGTATAGTTATTAATTGAACACGTAACAGTCATTAACCAACCCGCAGCATAGTCTAACAAATCATTATTTAAAGGTGTCATTGTTGGCACTCCTACAATATCGAAAGAGTAATCGTTCGAGTTTAAAAACCAATTATAAAGGTCGTTTAAAATCAAATGGCAATCGCTTAGAATTACATTAATATTTGCTCGGTCTTTTTGTATAATATCAAAGCAATAGATTTCTAAATTGATTTCAGTAGTGAATCCCATTTCACTTGGTGCTGCATCTATTGGAGAAATATAAACCAAAGGATATTTTTCGTCTTTAGTGGCAAAGTTTTCTAACTGCTCTCGAAAGTCAGAACCAACCTTTTTAACTTGTAAATGACTATCGTAAAAATCAATTATCTTATTTATTAAACTTTGGTAGCTTATCATAGCGTTGCGTTTTCGTTTATTTTAGTTATCTTATTTTGAGTGCTCGTTATTTCGGTTTCACTTACTACAGCATTAACCGTGATTTCGTTTGTTTGTGTTTGTGGCGCACCTACGTTATTTAAATCATTGCCTTGACCAAATAGATTAAAGGCTGGAGCAGCAGAACCCGTTGTAGAAGATGACGAAGCAGCAGGAACACCACCACCACCACCAGCACCACCACCGCCAGAGTTAAATTGTGTTGACGCAATCTTTGCAATAGTTGCCACAGAAGATGAAACCGCAAAAGCAAGTGACGCAATACCAGCAGGGTTGGGTACAGGGCCAATTGCAATCGGTGCTTGAGCTAAAGAAGCCGTTACAGCTTTAGCACCATCAATTACTGCGCTACCTAATTGTAAAGCCTTGTTAAACTTAAATTGTTTTTTAGCTAACTCTTCCTCTTCTTTGCTTCCTTTTTTAACCTTTGCCATTTTAGCAGCAAAAGCAATATCGCCAATGTTTTGTATTGACTTAGTAGTTTTATCAGCTATATCTAAAGCCGCGTTAGCCGTATCTAATTGCTCTTGGCGTTTTTTAGCTTCCTCTTCTGTTTTAATTCTTATTCTTTCGTCAGATGCTGCTTTGTCAATAGCGTTTAAATCCGCTTGGTATTGTGCTGTAAGTGCTTCAATTAAGATTTGGTTTTCACCTGCCGCTGCAACTTCAGCATCGAACTGAATAGCTCTTTTATCTTTAGCTAATTGTGTTAGTTGTTCCGCTGTTTTGGCTTGTAATTCCTGTAATTGTAACGCTTGTTTTTCTTCTAAAGCGTATTTATCCATTAATCCCTTGTTGTATTCGTCAAGTGATTTTTGATTCTTTTCCTTTTCAGTGTCTATTTGAACTTGCTCTTGTTTAGCTAATTCAGCTTCAAGCTCTTGTTGGTAAAGTTTTTGAATACGTATCTTTTCGTCCTTAGTATAGTTTTCGTTTTTTTGTACGTCTTGAATTAATCGAGCGTATTTTTCTTGCGTTGCTACTATCTCCCTATCCGCGTCACTTGCTATTAATGATATTTCTAAGTCTTTTATTAATCGCGCAGCAGCCAATCTGTTTTCAGCAAATTTACGCTCGTCTTCGGCTCGTTTTTTAGCAGCATCAATAGCAGCTTTACGACGTGCTTCGGCATTCTTTTTATCCTCTTCTAATTCTTTTGCTGCTTGTTCACGTTTATCTACGACATCCTGTGCTACTAATAAATTTCTTTCTCTGCGTTGGTCTTTTATTAAATTGTTTTCTTCTTTAATTTGAGTCTTTAACTTTTTAATGGTTTCCGCGTTTGCATCGTCTCCAAGTTTTTGTTGAGCTGCTAAAGCTTTCTGCGCTGAGCTTAATCGCGTTTGTGCTTCGCTACCTATCGCCTTGCTTTTTGCTAATTCCAAATCTAACGTTTCTTTACCGTAGATTTTAGCCATTTTAATTTCATAGTCAAAACCTCCAACAATTGTTTCTTGGCGTTCCTTAGAACTTTCCATGATTTTATCGTTGGCTTCAATCATTTTTGCAGCGTTCTCTTCAGCTGCATAGCTTGTTAATCCTAACCAATCCGTTAACTCTTTAAATCCTGCTATAAGGTCGTTTATAGGTTTCATTAAAGCATCAATGACTTTTTTAAGAATACCCATTTTATTTAAGAAAATAAGTATAGCAGCAACAATAGCAGCTATTACAGCAACTAATAAGAATATCGGATTAGCCAAAAGCGAAATACCAAAGGCTATAAATTGTTTTGTTACTACTCCAATGGCAGAACCTAAAGACATTAATACAGAACCAAATCCTTTAAAAGCAGCTGCAAATTCAGCGGGGTTTAAATTCTTTAAAGTTCCTGTAAATAGTTTAGCGCTTTCGGCGGCTCCTTCAAAATCCAATGACATTAACTGACTTTGCATTAACCCAAAAGCGTTGGACGTTTGTTCAAATTTAGAACCTGAAGCAAATACGGCTACTTTCTCGTTGACATCCGCTAATTGGTCTTTGAGTTCACCAGCAGCTTGTGCCAACCTTTCCATTTCTTTTGGGTCGGTAGCAGCAGCCAAAGCGTTTTTAACCTCTTTTAGTTGGCTCTTTATTTCGGATATACCCGTGACTTTTAAAGGAACTTCTATTTCATTCATATCGTTATGGATAAACTCTTATTTCTATATATGTTTCATCTAACAAAGAATCTGTTTCTGTAATTGTAAGCGTTGCCGTTGTAAAAACATTAACCTCATTGTTATTTCTTCTTATTGCTTGTGCTGAACCTTTATAAACCCCAGAAATATTTACCGATGTTTTATTAGCTGTAAATGCATTTGTTAAAGTCCCATAATAAACCCCCACTAATGAGCGAGTCCAAACAATATTTCCTATCGTATTTTCTAAAACGGCAACCGTAGGATTTGCTGTGCCTGTTTGACTAATTAAAGCGATATACTTTTTATAAGTTGGTAGTATCGTGTTTATGGATTCACCGTTTATAGTTTCTGTTACTCGTAAATTCGTTGTCGTTATTCCGCTTTCAGTTACGCTTTGATTGTCACCTATAACAATGCCTTTTAGGTTTTGCCCTATAACGTTGCCTTTGCCATAAACTTCTACATTACCCACGCTTAAATTAACGTTTGAGTTATCACGAATTATAACAACATCGCCTTTACCTGCTTCGCTTACTCCTTGGTCTCCTACAAATATTGAAGATGGAATTGTAAAATTAGCCAAATCAATTTCTGTATCTATGCTTATTAATTCAACTTTGGTTAACGCTTCGTTGTTAGCGTTGTAATCCATTACTTTGTTAATGTTCCACCAACTGTTATCGATACGTATTTTGTCGTTAAGTTTTAACGTTTGAATGTCAGACTCAGTTAAGTGAAAAGAAGCGACTAACATTTTACCAACGTTAATTTGGTTAACCGTTCTACGCCAGTATAAATTGTAAAGGTTGTTATTTGTTAAAACGCTTGTTGAATAAAAGTAGTAATCACAAACCCCGAAATTAATATCAAAGGTTGGAGTTAAAGCATCGTTAAAATGTCCCGTTTGTGGGTAAGTTAAAGCCTGTATTCCTGTAGTTTCGTTTTCATAAATATAGTAAGGTAGACAGTTTTTAGTTCCTGCGTCATATAAGATACGAATATTATTATTTGGAGCTATTCCATTTATCATAGGGACATAAGCATCAAATGTAGTCTTAGAAACAGGTGTTGGCGAAAACAACAATTGTTTTGTATCCGTGTCTTTTACATACTCATTATCAAATGTATATTCAAGTTGCCCATAAATCTCTGCGGTTGCTTGTGTATAGGTTACATTTGCCGTATCAGTATCTTCTTTGTATGTTAGCTTTAGTTTTTTCTTTTGAAGGTCGGGTAAAAATATAAGTTGCTGCTCTTTGTCTTTTGCTAATTTAGTAGACCAATCTTTCTCAGCCCCTGCATCGTACCATTCATCACGTGAAACTAATATAAGTTCGTTAGGGTTGTCCGTGTTTGGGTACGCGTAAAGATTGTACATCTGAAATATAGCTTTTATAAAGTCAGATTGCTTAATCTTTTGTGGAATGTATTCGTTTACAACTTGCGTACCATTAATAATTTGTATGTTATTAGAAGGTAATATCTCAAGCTGTAACAAGCTAAAATCTACTTGTGGGTTAACTTGAACATTCGAACCTCCCGAAGTTGCGTTGGTGTCACGCCAAACTGCTTCTATACCAAAAGTATATAAAGAATTTACATATATACCAGCTTTGATTTCTATAACGTCAGATGCTGTTATGTTTACAGGAATCGGGATTGTAGTTGTACCCGATGCGCTTAAAACAGATAAAGAAGTTGAGGCTGGAATACTAACAGTAGTAATTCCGTCTCCTACATGAGCAACATCAATAGCTTGAACAAAACCTACGCTGTTGCCATTTACTGTTAACTCAAATTGTAAATTGTATTCAATTTCACCCGGCAAATAAGCCAATGAGAAAGGGTCTTGAATTTTTAAATAAGCTGTTGCAGGTGGTGATGTACTCGCATTAACTAAAAGTATTTCATAGGCATACGTAAAACTAAAAGTATATGTTTGCCCTTGATTTGTTTGAGTGTTAAATGGTGCACTATATTCACCTAATGAGGGATTGAATATGTTTTGTACATCGAGCGTTTCAGTCCACGTTACAATTTGTTGTGTAAATTCTTGGTTATAACCTGGATTCGGCTGAACGTATGAACTTGTAAAAAGTGTTTCAGCTTTTACTTTGTAATCCGTGTAATCAAAGTTATTTACATCGCCATTATAAGGTATTAACAACTTGTCAAAGTGTGACGCGCTTAAACCTTGCCAGTCATACGTAAACCCTGCGTTTTGAAATATCCTATCCCAATAAGATTTAGCGTAAATAGCAGGTTTAAAATAATTTAGCGTGTAATTTAAAGTATCGTTAAACGGTAATATGTATTTATAATGGTCGCTTTGCGTATGCGCCCAACTATCTGTTACCGCTGAAATATTAAAATCATGGTCACAGTCGGAAAAGTCTAAGTTAGTAAGTTCTAAGTTGGTAATCGTAGAATAAAATTCCGCTTGTGAATCACGAACCAAAACTTCATACTCTACTTCCTGCTCATAAGCATCTGTTATTTGCGTCTTTTTGACGTTTACCAATTGAAGTAAAGCATTTGAAACTATCGGAACGCCATTTTGTAAAACAGTACATCGAGTTAACTTGTTAATGTCGAAAGTTCCTGCTACTATATTAACGTCGTAATAGTTGTTTAAAAGCGTGTTGTTGTTCTTTGTACCGCTTAGTGTTATAGTCTTTGAGAAAGTCCCTTTACGTTGCGTTAAATCGCGAATATCACCTACTTGAAAGTTTAACGGAAAGTTAGTTCCTTCTTTAACATCTAAATATCCTGTTTCAATTTGTATCCTAACCATTGATATTGTCCTGATTTGCTAAACGTACCGTTATAGAATGCTTAATTAAATTCTTGTTTCTTTGTTGGAATATTTCGTATTGATTATTTGTAACTATTACGGGTTGGTATTCCGTGCTTTCGGGTATTCTTAAAGGGCAGCCGCTTTCATCTTCAGGATAAAGCCAGTTTTCTGTGTTTGTGTACGAAGCTAATTTCAAATAAACTTGCGGTGATGTGATTAACTCTTCGAAATACCGATTCATTTCTTCAGTCATCCAATTGGTGTTTAGGTCAATGGTTTTTTTAACGTTAATATTAAACGTTTTAAAGCCATCTTCGCGCGTTAAATAACTCCATTGGTCAACACTTGGCAAAGTATTAATAAAGCCTGTTACATCTTTGTTATATTCGTCCCGTGTAACTTCGCCTCTTTCATAGTTCTTTAACTGAAAAGCGAATGAGCTAAACGAACCCATCCTATCTAAGAATAAACAATGGTATTCGGAAATCTGAACGCGAGTATCTAAGTTAATTTTGTATTTTAATGAGTTTTGAATTGGTGTTCCCGTGTTTGCACTTGAATAGTAAACTTCATAATACGTTGTATCCGTCTTTATCATAGGTAAAGTTGCCGCACCTATTGGAGTTAATACACCATAGTTATTTGCGCCTATTGGTATTTGATGTATTAAAGGAGTTGTTCCTGAAATTGTTTTGTAAAAATACTCACCATTTGAGTTTTTAAAAATAACGTATTCGGGGTTTCCACTTGGATTTCCTGCATTTAAATAAATATCTTGACCTAATGTGCTATAAAAAGTTGTAGGTTGGTTTGTAAACCATCTTTTTGTATTTGCAATCAAATTAAAATCATCATATTCCCATGTTGGAAAATCTAACCATCTTAAAGCGCCATTAAAAACTTTCTTTGTATATTCAGTTCCCGCTACGTACGTCTTTCTGTTATCAGCATAGATTATCGTTCCGTCTATTGCAGCATTTGTAACTAAAGACCATTGCGAGTTAATCACTAAATAAGAACCCGTTGCACTTAACACCGTAAATAAACCCTCCATATAAGGATTGGCTGCTCCACCATCTACTTGCTTTATGTTTATACGGTCACCAGCTACAAAAGTATTTGTTACGTTTATTCGAACGTTGCCAGAGCTATTAACTAAAGTTGAAGTGTAATTAACTTGTGATGTGTACTCTTCGCCAGTTTCAATCTTATAAGTATAAGAAGAGTTTGTGGCAGGATAAAACGTAGTTGAATCCGTGTTTAAGTCAAACGATACGTAATTACTTAGTAATTTCGAAAGGTCTTGTTCACCGTAGCCAGTTCCGTAAGTTGGTAAAACACGATATTCTGCAATTATGTTACTTAACGAATCTTTGATTTTAAACACATAGCGAAAACCATCGTAGTTTTTTATATTAGAATTTACAATCCATTTTATTGGGTTATATGCTGGAGTTACATCCTGCGGTCTCGCTATTAGTGTTAGTGCCATTAATCTTCAATTGGTGGAAAAGGTGGGTTTGGCTTAGGCTCAAAAGGACTTAACGGTATATCTAATAAATAAGCGTACTCAGTTGGGGCAATATCTACTTCATCTGATTCACTTAAAAATAAAAAATATACATCGTTAATATCTTGAACGAAATTTAAAAATGTATCTGCGTCAAAGAATACTCCTTGTAAATCTTGAGCTTGTTGGTTTGTTACTATTCTACCTTCCATTATACTTGTCTTGATAAAGTTGTTTGGTATGTTTGAACCGCTGTATATAAGTTATCACATTCTGTTTGTGTAAAACCATCTGATAAATAACCAAAAGCTATTTGTCTACTGCTATTCTGAATAGCTGTATTACTTAAATCTATTGACCTTGCACCAAATAAAAAAAATAAATTTGGCTTAGCAGTTGATGCAGCTGATGACGTTGCGTGAGTTGTATTTCTAACTAATCTTACAGCATTTGATGCTGTTCTACTTGCTTGATAAAAACCACTTGAATCTGTTACTGCAATTGACGTGTTGGTTGTTGTATTAACTTGACCATAGAAAACATTATCAGTCCATCTCTCAACAATAAAACAAGAATTTTGGCCTCCTGCTCCTGCTCCTGCTCCTGCAGTTTGACTACCTGAGCTGTTGGTTCTTGAATATACACCAAAAGCCATACTATTCAATGACATAACACTATTAATATTTATTCCAGTGCTTGCATATGTATTTCCATTAGGAGTCATTCCTGTGCTTGAATGAGTCCAGCCCGTTGCAAAAGTTAAATTGTAAGTTCCAGGAGTTTTAAGATTAACCGCATGAGAACTTGCTACTCCACCTACTATTGGATAAATTGCTGTGAACTTTGTCCATATTGAATACCCTTTCAAGTCAACTACCAAAGTATTAATAGCCGCTTGTTGTGTAGGGTCTGTTATTCCAGCCGCTGTTATGAACGCTTGAGCGTCTGGGTCTATACCCCCGCTTGGTCTTGCTAATATTCCTGTTGTTGCTAAGAACATACTGTTTCCGTATCCATACATGACTAACCTAATACAAGTGCGACACTACCCGAAGTTAAATCAACACCGCTAAATTGTAAATCCGCAGTTGGAGTTATAATCGCTCCAGCTTTAACAGCAGTTGCAACTGTTCCGATATAGTTCGTCTTTACGTCTGAACCTGCTATTTTAATAGCGTTAAATACCGTATCTTCTAAAACAACAATGGCATCGATAACCGCTGTTTTTTCCGTCGTGTTGTTTAGAATAAATGTTCCTTTGTTGGCTACTAATTCGCCCATTAAATTTGTTGACATTTGTTTTTATTTTAAGTTGTTATATCTCCGGCTAAATACCATTCATTTGTTCCGCGTTTTACTAAAGTAGCCATTGCGTACTGAGCAGCCGTTTTAGTTTTTCCACCACTTGAACGTAAAGTAACTCCAGTATCAGGTGCAATAGTAACTTGACCTGCTCCATATTGACTAATCAAAATTTGAGTTCCTATTGGAAAAGTTACCGCAGTATTTGTAGGTATTGTTATTGTTCTCGCACTTGCGTTGTTTACCTCGATTAATTTATAGTTATCACTTAAAGCTAAAGTGTAATTAACAGTTTGAGTGTTTATACTAACTTCAGTTGGCGCTTTTGCGTTAAACGTAGTCCAATCAGTTGTACTTAATGCACCTCGATTTGTAGCCGAAGCCGTTGGTAAATTAAACGTATGCGTTGAACCAGTTGAATTAATCCCAAAATCAGTTCCACTTGTGCCAGTTGAAAAGTTTTGTACTTGGTCAGTTAAACCATTTAAAGCTGTTAAACCCGTTGTAAACGTTGTAATGACTTGGCAAAGGTGATTGTCTTCTGTATGTAATGTAATCGTGCGTCCTGCTGGCGTTACGTAAACTCGAATAGCCAATCTATCCGTAGCTACCAAAACTGTTTCAGGAACGCTCATAGATGTGAAATAAGCATCTATTGAAGTGCCTCCCGTTATGATTTCGGGGCTTGTAGAATTTGACGCTACTAAAGTAAACGTACTTCCATCATATTTATAAAGCTCTACATAAAATGAAGGTGTACTTCCACCACTTGAAGCTGAAAAATAGAATTCTAAATTCCAATTACCGCCAGGTATCTTTAATAAATTAGGGTCATTTGCATCAGTTAAGAATGAAGCGATGTATCCATTGCCTTGTGCATTTGTGCGGATGAAATCAGTACCTACCCCTAATATTGGCGTCTTATTCATTTCGTAATAAGTAACACCGCCGATTGTTCCTTGACTTACTGAGCCATTTAAATAATAACTTGTTGAAGCACCACCACCAGAAACAGATGGGAAGTTAGCTAAAGAACCATCACCACGAACATATTGACTAACAACTCCTGCTCCTGCAACTGCTAATGTTCCACTCGATGTTATAGGGTTACCTGTTACCGTAAAAGCTGAAGGCATAGTTAAGTCTACGCTTGTAACTGTTCCGCTTGTTAAATCGCTTGTTGTTGCTATTGTGTAACTTCCTGTTGCTTTATCAGGAAACTCAAGAATAACACCTGGATTAGTTACGTTAATGTTTCTTAAAACACTTGCTTGTGCATCCGTCTTTAAGATTAGTTGACCGCCTGAGTTTAATTGTGCGTAACTACCATCGTTCGTGTTTTCAACGGTTATCGTATCGTCACTAATTGTAGACAAGTCATCGCCCGTTACGTCAACTATAATATCGTTTGTCGTTGTGTTACCGACATCCGTTACAAATTGTAAGTCAGTAGTGGCACCACTTGCAGCGTTTATGATTTCTTGACCTGTAATTGATTTGGTTTGGTATGTACCACTTACTAATTCACTAACTTCAATTAAATCAGTAGCAGCTAAGTTTGCACCCTTAGGTGTCATTTGACTAATCTTTTGTCTTTCGCGGTAAGCCATACCAATATTAATTTTATTCGTGTTTTTGTTTAGAACGCAAAGTATGAATCGTCCGTGTAATACTCTTGTCTAATATGAGTAACTGCGTATCGAATCGCATCCATTGCATCGTCAAATAGTTTAATAGGTTCATCCGTGATTATGTCCCCTACTTTTTTCCATTTGTAGTTATCGTATTCCTTTTTTATCTCTTTTGAATCCTCGCAAAACACACCAAACGTTTTAATGTTATCAATTCCTTTTTTAACTACCTTATTCGCGTTTTGAACATCAAACCCTGCGTTATTCATTTCTGCTATTATTTCGGGCCGTGAATAGTCAGCTAATATCGTTACGTGTTTTTCCACGCCTAACTGATTCATTTTGTCGATTAGGTTTGTAGTGGTTAGGTAGCTTTCGTAAATTACCTTTTCAATGAAGATGTCGTTATCCACCCAATATACCCTAACGAGTGCCGTTGGGTGATTATATCCAAAATCTAATCCATAAACGTAATTTACAAACTTTGACGGGCGGTGGTTTAAGAAAGTCCAATTCGAGTAAATATTTGATTTGCTTATTGCCTTTTCACCTAAAGCGTAGATTTGGTAAAGTGCTTCATCGGTTCGTTTTAAATCCTCTATTTGTTTCTTAATGCTATCAGGTAAAAAAGGATTATCTCGGTAAGTAGACTTGATTAATATTGATTCGTCTTTTGGTAACTCATATAGCCAACTTGAAGACTCGGACGGGTTGTAATCAAAAATCAATTTAAATTCGGTTCGCATATTTAATTGCGTGAAGTCATCGTAATAAAGTTCGTTAGCTTCATTGCACCAAGCTACGTCACGTTTGCGCCCTCGTATCTTTTGTTCGTCATCCACCGAAAAAAATTCAATTATCGAACCATTATCAAACGTATAGATGTGTTCAGACTTGTTGTGACGTTCCGCTGAATAGATATCCAAGTCTTTTAAGATTTCGAGAAAGTCACGCATAACAGTTGCACGTAAAGCAGGAAAAGTTTTTCTAATAATACTAACTACCTTTTGGGGATTCTGTAAAGCGTAAACGATTAGTAATTGACAAAGCGAATAAGTCTTCGATGAACGTGAACCACCCTCATTAATAACAAAACGCACCCCTTTATTTTGAAGTGCGTTAAAGTTCTTTTCAAAGATAATAGTAGAATTTAATTCCATTTGCTTACATTTTGCACACTTTGGGAATACTTACCCCATAGATGCATTTACAATTTATTCGTGTTTGTGTCACTTGGTTTAATGATATTGACCTTTATTTCATTGATTCCTTTACCGTCGGTGGTAATATCTGTTTTTTCAGTTAGGTTGTTTAAACGCTGAGTTATTGAAGGATTGTATTGACCTACCATACCGCCCTCTATTTGGTCGTTGCGTATTGATTTCTTTATACGTTGGCAGATAGTCCTATACTCCGAATATCTACCATCCGTATTATCAAAATAATGATGGCAATCGCTGTAATTTTCTAAGCAGTAAAGTTCAAATCCTTCCATTGTTAAAGGTACTCTTAGACTTTCTTTAGCTATCTTACCACTTTGTAGAGCTTTTTCTATTGTTCTTGGGTTCGTGATTACGTATTCTTTGTATTCTTTGAACATATCCCAAAGCTTTTCGGGTGTTTCTATTAATTTAGGTT
>Ga0315906_10001775_pt1 | contig 31349 bp, 20 predicted proteins | sample LakEriMetagenome_4_FD_203526 | JGI IMG/M metagenome (GOLD analysis project Ga0315906, IMG submission 203526) | Freshwater fungal communities from buoy surface, Lake Erie, Ohio, United States - Buoy 2 MA122 | ecosystem: Environmental > Aquatic > Freshwater > Lake > Lake biofilm | place: USA...
ACCTACAACCTCCTCGACAGCTTCTTCGCCGGCAATCCAGGAGACCTTTCAGGCATCACCCTGTAGGTAAAACCCTGCGACCCAATTCCACCACCCCCACCAGCGCTTCAAACCCGGGTGGGGCCTTTGCGCTTTCGGATCCCCCGCATCACCCGCCCGCCCAGATATATCCCGCCTGCGGCCAACCCAACCAACGCCCACAACTCCACGGGCAACAACCAGGCATATCCCCCCGAACGCAGGTCCCGTATTTCCGGCGCGTCTGATTCAGTTCCGTCCACCACCTGGATACCGTTGGGCAGCACCACCCGCCAAGCGCCATCCTCTCCATTCAGATGCGCCGTCACCCGGGTCCCCACACCCGGGATCGGATGATGACCCGATGGCGTCAGGCTTTCCACCAGGCTGCGCCGCTGCCGCACCCGAAAGCACCGCGCCACCAGCGGCCCCGCAGGCGCTTTCCCCTTCAGCACCCCATTCACCCGCAGGGTCAGGTAAATGCCCCAATCCGTGTTCCCGATTCCCGGCTCAAACTCCGAGGGTTCCCCTCCAACCCGCAACCCCTCAATCACCGCCTCCACGATCAGCGTCGCCCGCTGCCGCAGTTCCTCCGGGGAAGCCGGTGCCACATCCGCCCGGACTGGCACCACCGCCATCCCAACCAACAAGATTACCAATTGAACCCGGACTATCATCCCCACACGGACTCTCCAGCAACCCCTCATCCCATCCAGTGCGGCACAAACCGGCTCGTGTTACCCGTGACCGGCCCGGCGTCCTCGCGAATCCCCATGCCGCACGCGGTCCCGTTCACCATCCAGCTTCCCACCAGCATGTGGTTGCCATCAAACACCGGCAGCGGGCAAAGCTGCTGGTACACCGAGGGCTGATGCCCGTACGGCCCGTCCGTCCGGCAGACAATCTCGCCACCCGCCACCAGCGCGATGTTGGCCCCCTCGCGCCCCAGCAGCGGCTTCTGCGCGAACGATTCACCAAAGGGCGCCAGCCTCGCCTCCAGCAGGTGCGCGTTACCCGGGAATAGATCCCACAACACCACCAGCAGCGCCTTGCTCGACAAGATCGCCTTCCACGGCGGCTCCAGCCAGCGCGTCGCGGCCCGGGGCAGATGTTTGCCAAAGGCCTCGTGGAACATCCACTCCCACGGGTACAGCTTGAAGAGTGTCCGTATCTCGTGGCCCTTGGGGTCGAGGAATTTCCCCAGTCTCTCGTTCCAGCCGATCCCGTTCATCGGCAGGTGAACCGTCGGTAACCCGGCTTGCGTGGCCGTGTCCCGCAGGTAATTCACCGTCATGAAGTCTTCCACGCTGCCACCGGCGCTGGCGAAATGAACGCCACCCTGGAATTCCCCGCGCAGCCGTTCCCAGGCCTCGATCAACCGCTCATGGATCGAGTTGAACTGGTCGGCCTCAGGCCGGGTGTCCTTCAGCCAGTGCCACTGGATCACCGCCGCCTCCACCAGCGAGGTCGGCGTGTCCGCGTTGTATTCCAAAAGCTTGGGCGGCTGCCCCGGCCGCCAGCACAGGTCGAAGCGGCCGTAGACCGTCAGCTCCTGCGTCTCCCAACTCTCGCGGATCCACCCGTGGAACGCCTCGGGAATGCCGAACATCCCCAGCCGGTTCTCCGCCAGCACGCTCTCCACCGCCTGCAGGCACATCCGGTCCAACGCCTGCGTCGCCGCTTCCAGCTCGTCCACCTCGGCAACGCTGAAGCGGTAGCTGGCCCCCTCATCCCAGTAAGGTTCCCCGTCAGGCGAATGAAACAGGAATCCCTGCGATTCCACGCGCTGTTGCCAGTCCGGCCGGGGCTCACAGGTCTCGCGCCACATGATTCCCCCGCCCACTCAGCCGGAAACCGCGTGGGCGGTGGTGCCAAACCCGCCGTGCGTGGTTCCTGTGGCCGCACCGCCTCCCGAAACAACAGAGTTCCCCGGTGAGGACCAACCACGGAACAGCCAGGGCGTGAGACCATACCCCATCCGGCCGCCTCCCCCTCCGGCAACTCCACCTCCACCACCCGCGGCCGGATTGCTCAAGTACCAGACCAAAGCCCCTGTGGCCGCACCCGCGCCGCCCAGTACCAGAATGATTTTGGTTGAGGATTTCATCGGCTTGCCTCACCCCAATCGCCAAGATCAAAAACGCCCCCCGTCACGAGAACGCCGCCGCCACGATCAACGCCACCGCCAGCAGGAACCCCGTCGCGAGTATCGACGCGGCGATGTTCCCCTTCTCCAAGATCTCGCGGCCCAAGTCGCCCGGCGTCATCCAGTCGAAGGTCTTGAACGCCCCCACCATCAGCGCGATGCCCGCGATGCCATAGGCCAGACTCGCCAGCAGGTTGTGCAACACCAGATGGATCGCAGCCTGCTGGCTGGTTATTTGGGCGAACAGGGGTTCCATGGCTGTCTCCTCGAACCTTGCCTTACCGTCTGGATATCTCCACCATTCTGCCATGAAACCTGCAAGCTCGCTGGGCCAACCAACAAAAGACGGCAAGGGTTTTCGGAACCCTGATGGAACGAATTATGCTAAAAATAACTCGTTTCCTATCAGGTGGGTGGAGGTTCCAATGCGCCCATGGATCATCCCATTGACAACTTTGCTGATGGTCATGCTGTTCCAGGCCAACGCGCATGCCGGAAGGGTTATCACATTTGACATCCTGCTGGACAACCAGGTCATCCTCATGGTGGCAGAACTGGACAACGGTTCCCGATCACCAGACGAAGTCTGGAAGGACCTCGCTTCCTGTTCGCTGCAGAACCCCGCCAAAAAGTTTGTCCTGAATCCCGCCGAGAGGGAACGTCTCAATACGTTTGAAAAAAACCTCGAGACCATGGCCCGAGGCAATCGCCTGATCCTCCAGGGCAAGATCAGGATCTTCTGCCGCTACGCCGGCGATGCCACAACCGATTCACTCACCCTCATCCGCAAGGATGCCAACTCCCCCTGGACCATCGATCCCGCCGAGGTCGAACGCCTCGCCGCCACTCGCACGATCGATCCCGCCCGCCGCACCCGTGAACAGATCGACCGCCAAACCAGGGAAAAGTCTGCCGGCCCTTCCTGATGCTCCATATCCTGCCCCGGCGGATCAAATCTGTCCGCCAACTCCCTTGCCCTGACCGGATTACCCATGGATCACCCGGCCGAAACGATGACAACACTGCTCCACCGGTTGGCTTCCCGCTATATCTGGTGGAAATCCCCGGAAGATGCCCTCCTGTACCCTGACCGGCTCATCGCCCAGGTGATGGATATCGGCGATTTCGATGACATGGAAGAGTTGGCGCGGCTCGCCGGTGATGAAAGGCTACGCACCGTGCTGGCAAACGCCCAAGCGGGCCAGTTCCGCCCCAGATCCTGGCACTATTGGCACCACCGGCTCGGATTGACGACCTCGGGTGGCGTCCCACCTATGCCGGCCAGGAAACTGGGATGATCTCCGCATTCGCACCGGCCTTGCATATCCTCCCTCAGTCCCAGCGATCTCTGTGGCCGTCGCTGACCCCATTGGCACAACTTGGTTTCGTCTTGTACGGGGGAACGGCGATTGCGTTGCGGTTGGGGCACCGGATCTCGGTTGATTTTGATTTCTTTTCCGACCAGCCCCTGGACCGGCGAAAACTCCAGACCGTGCCATTTGTAAAAAATTCCAAAATCATCATCGAGGAGCCCGAAAGTCTGACTTTCCTAGTCGAACTCTCGGGCACGGATTCCGGCTCCGTGAAACTTTCCCTGTTTGGTGGCATCCAGTTCGGCCGCGTGGGTGAACCAGGCTGGAGTACTGACGGGGTGATCCGTGCGGCCTCACTCCTCGACCTGCTTGGCACCAAATTGAAGGTCATCCTCAAAAGGGCTGAGGCCAAGGATTACCTCGATATCGCCCGCATCCTGGAATCTGGTTTGCCCCTTGCTCGGGGATTGGGGGCGGCACAAACCCTGTTTGGTGCCACTTTCCAATCGGCAGAATGCCTCAAGGCGCTTTCCTTTTTCGGGGCTGGCGATCTCGCCACTCTGGGTACTGCACCCAGGGAATCACTCCTCTCGGCGGCCACCGCCACCAGGCAAGTCGAAACCGTTCCCCTGCTGGCCCGTATTCTGACCTGAGCCTCCCCGCCTGAGCTGACCCTTTTGGAGCAACGCCATGCCCGCCCCACGCAAATCAGACCAGTCCGCCCAACGCGATAACCCACCCGGCAAGAAGCCCAAAGCCAGGTCATCCAGGCAGGTCACCCACGACACCGTCCTGCGCATGCGCCAGGCCTGCGAGATCCTCTACCCCATCGCCAATGGCCTCGGCATGCTGCGCGCACCGGCGGCTTCCCTGGAACCCGCCCACCTGAAAACCCTCGATGTGATCCGCCATTTTTGCGATCACATGGACATGCACCTCGAACCCGGAGCGCCCCAGGGCAGCATCGTCGACCACCTCAGCCTCCTGGTCGCCCTGGTAGGCGGTATGGAGGGCGGGGCCATTCCCCCCTTCCCCGAAATGGTTGCCCTGGCCGGGGCCATCTCCGACAGCATCATCGGCGGCATCGTCCTGCCCCACTCCCGGGGAAGCCAGTAGGCCCTGATAGGATGATTCCAGACGACACTTCCATGGATCAGGCCTCGCAATCCGGTTACATCGAAGGCTGCCCCCGGGACACAGGACCACCACCATGCCCGCCTCCCCATCCAAGCCCAACCCCCGGCCACCCGCCCTCCAACGCCTCGAAGACCGCCTCACACCGGCCTCGGCCGCCACCCTCGAATCGGTCACCAACCTCTACCGCCTCTCGCTGAACCGTCTGCCCGAACCCGGTGGCCTCGCCCACTTCGCCAACCGGCTGGATTCCGGTGAACCGGTGGCCGCCATCACCACCAACCTTCTGGCTTCCGCCGAACACCGGGAAAAAATAGTCACCGGCTACTACCACGGCATCCTCGGCCGCGCGCCAGACTCCGCCGGCCTGGCTTCCCAGGTCGCCGCCCTGGGTCGGGGTGTCAGCGAGGAGCACCTCGTGGCCGGCATGCTGGCCTCCGCGGAAAAATCCGGCGGCCTGACAGACACCGCCTTTGTCGATCTGCTGTACCAATCAATCCTCGATCGCGCGCCTGATTCGGGTGGCCACCAGGCCAATCTCGGTGCATTGGCCGCCGGAACCAGCCGGCAGTCATTGGCCTTGGCCTTCCTGGAAAGTCGCGAGGCCGCCACCACCGTGGTCGACAACCTCTACACCCAGCTGCTGGGTCGCACGCCTGCTGTGGCTGAAAAACAGGGCTGGATCTCCGCCCTCGCCCGGCCCGATTTCAGCTATGCCGACGCCGTCACCCGCTTCACCGCATCCCCAGAAGGCTCCGCCCGCCTCGCAACCGTCTCGCCCCTGGTGGGTGTCAACCAAACCAACCTCTTTTTCTGGCAGCAGCGCCTCGGTCTCAACAATCTCGGCGGGGCGATCACAGTTCCCGCACCGGCACCTTTTGCCTACTTCCTGGATGCCAATCCGATAACCAACTCCGGCCTGACCCCGTCGGGTTACGCGGTGGTGATCGATGGCTCCCCTTCGGTTCGCGATCCAATCGCTGATTCGGGTCGCCTGACCGGCGTCACAGTAGAATTTGCAGGGGGCGTCGATGGAAGCCATGTGAGCTGGGCTTCCATCCAAAAGACCATCACCCAATGGACCGGCGACATCACCAGTCCCGAAGACCGCCAGACGCTGGCCACCAACATCCTCACGGCAGCCATGGACGGCCCAAGCGGTTTCGCCAACTTTCCGACCAAGGCCGAAGCCCAGGCTGCCAATGGCAACCTGATTTGGGCCCAGGATTTCGAGGCCACAATCAGTACGCCCGGCCAAAGTTGCGTGGAGGAAATCGCCGCCGGTATCCTCGCCGTTTCCTGGGCCGGCCGGGAAATCCTGGGCGACTCCATGAAGATCGTCCCGGTCCCCGCCAGCGCGGTGGTCAAGGGGCCCCCCGCATTGGGCGCGCCTTGGAACCTTGGTACCGTGTTGACCGATTCGACCAACTACCTCGGCAAGCTTCAATTGGTTCAGACCATGCCCCAAGCCGGCCAATCCCAAATCTCCACCATGGACCTGCTTTCCGCGCTCCATCTGATCACCGCCGAGGGGCAGCCATTGATTGATGGCATCCTCATCCAGCAGTACGGAGCCAATCCGCCCGGAACCCCCTCGGCCGACACTCCGCCATTCACTGACACGGGACTGCCCTACGCCGTTATGTCTTCCCTCTACGATCCCCCTCAACTCGGCAACCCAAAGCCCCCGACCAACCCTTGGCCCAGCTATTACTTCGGCGACATGCCCTTCACCGCGGGGATCTACTGGGCCGGCAACTCCGTGGTCGGCACCTCTGGCTTCGACCCCGCCAAATACCTCACCCCCACACTCGCCACCACCACCTGGGATGGAAAAACCCCCACCCCGGCAAACCCCGCCTGATTTTCTTTCCTACTTTTCCGCCTGCTCCAGGTCCTTGCTTGGATCCCGCGCCAGGTTCGCACGCAAAAACTCGGCCGTTTCCGGGATCGCCATCCTAAAATCCGTGATTGGCTGCACACGCACCCGCCATCCCGAACCGGCGCAGTCCAGCAGGTGCCCGCCCCGTTTCCCGTCCGCGCTGATGAAATGCAGATGGTAGCCCGGGATGCCAAGGCTTTTGGCATAAGCAGGTGTCCAGAATCCCACCAGCGTCCCTTCCAGTCCCGTGTGTGAAAACTCCGACTGCCGCGCCGCCGAATCCACCAGCCGTTCATGGCCCTCCGATTTGCACACCGCCCGCAGGCCAACCTGCTCAAACACCCCGTCCACCTGGATGGCGAAAAACAGGTTATCCGTATCGCGCAAGCTGTCGAGGAATCCGGTGAGTTCTCCGACGGTTCGGATTGCCGGCGCTTCTGCAGGTTTTTGAGGCTGGAAGCGGGTCACCACGGCAAAGGGCACCTTGCCATGTGGATCCGCCTCCACAACAGTCCCATCCCCCCGCGCCTGGAAGCATTTCCCGTTCAGCACCACCATTTCCCCGTCCAGCGCGTCAAAGGTTCCCAGTCCGAAGTCCCCATGCTCCAGCAGATTGGCCACGGTCACCGATCCCCGGTACACCCCTTCCACCAAGGCGCCCGCGGTGGATACCTGGTAAAGCGTCGCGTGCTCCAGTTGCAACGCGTCCGCCACCGCGCGGGTCACCAGATGGTCGATGCTGTCCCCGGTGGACCGGCACCTGTCCTGCAACGCCTCCAGAACCGACTGGGGCAACTGGCATCTGATCGTCGGCATGGCTGCGGATTCCCTTGGAGAACTTCCCCGCAGCATACCCCCAAATCGCGACACCACCCACCCGTTTCACCCGGCCGGAATCCCGCGGCTTAACATCCCACCTACCGCTTCCGGATCGTCCCGGTCGCCTCGGCTACCGCTCCCAGCAACCCCTCCACCGGCGAACTCAGCCGCAGCGTGAACGCCAGGTCCGTGGTCATCGTGGAATCCGGCAAAATCGTCACCGGGATCGACTTTTTGGTCTCACCCGGGGCGAACGCCAGCGTGCCACTGGTGGCCGTGTAGTTCTTCCCCGCCTTGGCCGTCCCATCCACGCTCGCGAAGTTCACCGTCACCGTCCGGGTGGAAGGCTGCGACAGCGTAACCTCGAAGAACGCGGTCACCTTCCCGTCCGTCGCCGTGCTCATCGCGAACTGCATCGGCTTGATCAGGTCCAACTTGTCCTGACGCACCGTCCTCCAGTCATCCGCCAATATTCCTCCCGTGTCGCCCGAATTCGGGTTCCACGACCAATAGGTCCAACTGGGCCCCTGCTGCCCGGCGGGCAAGGTCCCCCCGGTGATGCCCCCCTGCATGTATTTCACCAGCGCGTTCAGCCACAGCTTGTCGCTGGCGGAATCCAGCTTCGTGCCAAACTCGCCCACCAGCACCGGGGCGATGTTGTTCTTGAACAGATACCCCCAGTTCTTGTCCCAGATCGCCGGCAGGTTGTCCGGGTAATTCGGCTGGCTGAACCACGACTGCGGATACACCGACGCCGGATAGTCATGGGTCGAGTAGACCAGCCGGTTGGCCACCGCAAGCCGCACCGGGCTGGCCCCCGCGTTCGACAGGTTCCCGCCCCACCAGTAGTTGCCCGAGGATCCCGATTCGATCCCCTCCACAATGACCAGCCACTTGGGGTTCACCGCCAAAATGGCGTTGCCCGCCCGCTCCGCCGCCAGCCGCCAGTCGGTCAGGGCGTTGCCATCCCCCCAGGTCGCCTGCCCGTGCGGCTCGTTGTGCAGGTCCGCGCCGATCACCGTCGGGTTCCCCGCGTAACGCGCCGCAAGCATCTTCCAGTCCGAGATGAACCGAGATTCCGGGTAGGCCGCCGTGTACCACAGCCCCGAACCCTCCGTGCCAGCCCCCGCTCCCGAGCGGTGATGATCCAGGAAGATCCTCAGGCCGATCTTTCCCGCGTAGGCCACGATCTTGTCCAGCACCTGCAAGCCGTTCAGCCCCTGCAGGTCCGGGTTCTTGCTGAAGTCGATGCCGTTGGGCACGCTGCCCGCGTCGAACAACTGGTTGGAAAACGGCAGGCGGATCGTGTTGAAACCCGTCTGCTTCATCTGGTCCATCATTTCCTGGTAGCCGCGCGTCCACAGCCCATGCGGCGCGTAGTTGGTCCCCTCCATTCCGAACCAGTTCACGCCGCTCAGCCGCACCACCTGGCCGTTGGCGTCCACGATCTGGTTCCCAGCCGTGCTGAAATAACCCGGGGCGATCCCGCTCGAGGGAACACCCACCTGCACGCTCGTGCCCCCGATGGTGATGGTGGGAGGCGTCGTGGGCGTGCCAGGCGTCCCCGGCTGCGACGCGCCGGCCCCGTTGAAGGTCGAGGTGATGGATGCCCCGTTCAGGGTCCAGTTGGTCGGCCCCGCCTTCACATTCCCCGGGCTGCCGGAAAACCCGAACGACACCGTCCCACCAGGCTGGATGCTCGCGTTGTACCCGGCGTCTTGCAGCGTGAACCGGGTGCCGCTTTGGGCGGCCACCTGCGCGTTCCAGATGTTGGTGATGGCGTACGGGAAATCGAATCCCAGCTTCCACCCGCTGATGGCCGCCGTCCCGGTGTTCGTCACCGTCACCTTGGCCGTGAAGCCGGCCCCCCAGTCATCGGTGATGGTCAGGTCACCCTTGGCCGCCCCCACGGGCTGCACGGGCCCGATGTCATCGTTCAAAACCGTGATGGCCGCGCTGCCTCGGGCAATGGTCGCTCCGCTGGCCCCACTCAAGTTCAGGGTAAAGACCTCATCCGGTTCCACCTCCTTGTCTCCACGGATGGTCAGGGACACGGTCTTCTTGGTCTCGCCCGGCGCGAAGGTCAGGCTGCCGCTGGCCGCGGTGTAATCCGTTCCCGCCTTGGCCGTCCCATCGGCCGTGGAGAATGCCACCGTGACTGGCGAGGCCACCGCCGCTGACAGTGTTACCGTCAACGCCACGGTTTTGGACCCCGTGTCACCCTCCGTGACCGCTATATCCGCCAAAGAAAGGCTCGGCAGGGGGGCCGTGCCCGCCCCGTCCCAGGTCACCCGCACATTCAACGGCTTGTCCCCGGGTAGCCCACCGGCCCCCAGGAAGCCGATATCGGCGCTGGCCCCGGGTTGCAGGGTTCCGTTGTAGGCCTCCGGAACAATCACATAGTGTTGCCCCACCTTGGACGCCACCTTCCCGTTCCACATCGAGGAAATGTCGCGGTTGTAGTCGAACTCCACCTTCCAGTTCACCATTGGCGTCTTCTGGTCGTTGGTGAGCAACCCATGCGCCTGGAATCCTGACCCCCAATCACTGTCCAACCCGTAAACAAAAGCCGGGGTCAGCCTGGCCTCCAGACTCTCCAACCCTGGCCTTTGCCAATGCGCACGGCGCCGGGCGTCCCGCCCCGGCAACCCAAGGCATGAACCAAAACCCCTGAAACGCACAGGAAGGAAATTCCACATGACCTGGTCCTCGTCTGCGATGGTGAGGGTGGGCTTTCAGGAACCTGGCGAACCTCGTGCCAAGGTTCCGCAAAACCCTAGGTCACTGAGTCAGTCATGACAAATCAAAAGCAATTATTTTTTATCTTAAATTAAATATATAAGTTAAATGTATTTCTTATTAAACCTTATTTTATCTATATTTAATGAAAAATACTTCCTTCTTGAATCGATATGCAATCAAAAAATTCACTAGCAGGCCTTACGGTTATCTTGTGTTCATAGGATATCCTATTTTAACTTTTGCTACAGAATAATTTAGGTCTCGTTTACAACCCGGTTTTCGCAAAATGACCAAATGGATGCATTTTTTCCAGGTATCAGCTGCAAGGCAGGACACCACCCTGAGAATCACCTCTTGACCGGTGCATACCTCCCAATGGCTGAAGATGTTCACAAATAAATCTGGTTTTTTTTTGATACAGGTGCTTGCTCATCAGATTGCCCGTGCCTTAAGCTCATGATTCTTTTCTGAAGGTTTTGATCCACAAGGACTAACTCTTTTTAATTCACCCATTTATCCCATTTAATACCAGCCCCCCTTCAAGGACCAACTCAACATGGCTCGCATCCGCACCAATGCCCGCACCCCCAAAAACCTGCATTTGGAAACACTGGAAGTTCGCCTCAACCCCCAAGGTCTTCCCATCCTCGATCAGGTGTCACACTTCTACCAGGTCGCCCTCGACCGCGCGCCCGACCCCCAAGGCCTCGCCTACTACTCCTCCCAGGTGGAATACGGCGCCGCACCCCAAAGCGTGGCCCGGCAAATCCTCAACTCCACCGAGCACCACCAGAAAATAGTCACCGGTTACTACAACGACATCCTCGGTCGTCAACCCGATGCATCCGGTCTGGCCTCCCATGTCGCGGCGCTGGGCCGCGGCGTGGGCGAGGAACGCCTCGTGGCTTCCTTCCTGGCCTCCCCCGAGAAATCCGGCGGCCTGACCAACACCGCCTATGTCAATCTCCTGTATAGCTACATCTTGGGCAGAACCCCCGAACAGTCCGGCGAGGAATTCTGGGTCAGCGCCCTCCAGTCCGGCGCCACCCGGCAGTCGGTGGCCATGGCGTTCCTCCAAAGCCGTGAGGCCACCAATCTGGCTGTGGACGGCCTCTATCAATCCGTCCTGGGTCGCCAGCCGACAGGGTCCGAGAAGCAGGGTTGGATCAATTACCTGCGGCGCCCCGATGTCACCTACGCCGACGCGGCCGCCGCCTTCCTCGCCTCCAGCGAAGCCGCCGCCCGCCTCGCTGGCGTGTCTAGCCCCCTGCTGACCGTAACCGCTCCCAACCCCGTCTTCTGGCAGAAAACCATCGGCCTCGGCAACCTCGACGGCGCCCTGGCCCCCGCCGCCCAACTGAAGCTGAACCCCGTCGTCCAGCTCTCCCACTTCGGCCAGGACATCGCCTTCACCGAGACCGCCTTCGGAATCTTGACTATCCCCATCACCAGCGGCGGGTCGGGATACTCAAGCACCTCCCCACCTGCGGTGAAGGTCGCGGCCCCGGCAGGCGGAGGCCAGTCAGCGACAGCGACAGCGACAGCGACAGCGACAGCGACTGTCCAAAATGGGGTAATCACCGGTTGGACCATTTCAAACAATTCCATCATCACCGGCCAAAAAGGCCCGTATTTCAACCCCGCCACCGGAGCGGTGGTCACCCCGTCAATTACTATTACCGACCCGAATAATCCTAATAACAACTCCGCCAGCTTTACCGCAAATCTGGATGATGACGGAAATTTCATCGGCCTAAAAAATGTCAAGGGAGGCCAGGGATACGATCCGGACAACCTGCCAACGGTAACGGTATCCGGCGCGCTTGATCCAACCAAAAATGCCATAATCCTAATCAATAAAACCGGTAATAATAATGGCATCAAAGGTGGCAATTTCGACGGTATAACCGATGGGGTCGTGACAGCCATCACCGTCAACAGCCCCGGTAAGGGCTATGCCCCGGACGAGCAGGTCACCGTCACCATCGCGTCGCCCCCGTCCGGGGGTATCCCCGCGGTTATTGGCAGTCCTGTCTCCGCCGGGGCCGTCGAGGTCGCCAGCCGCGCCAAATTCCAGACCTGGGCAAACGACTACATCTCCTTCGTCGCCAACACTGGCGTAAGCACCGCCATTATCAACATCGGCGATTACAGGGCCGATACCAAGGGACTCTACAACTACCTCCGGCCGGAACTGGGACCCAACGGCATACCCTGGATCGTCACCGATTTCCTCGAGCCTTTGGGCAAACTGCAAAAATCCGATGGTTCGCCCGCCAACATCCAGGTGGGGGCATGCGCCTACCTCAAGGATGCCTGGCACCTCTACGGCAATGAAACACCCGATGGGTCCGAAGATCCCGCCAATGTCAATTTCGAGGGCAATGTCTACATCACCGATGGCAAGGCTGGCAGCCCGCCCAAGAACAACATCTACCAAGCCTTCGAGTTGATCAACGATATCAACTCCAGGGCATCCACCAAGTTCATCACCTACTTCGAGTTCGATGGCGAGGGCGGCAGCGCCTTCGTGCCCGACACAAACTACGCCTTCAACGGATCCACTACTCCCAATTCCTCCTGGTCCTACACACCCACCACCGATCCGACCAACCCCGGAAAGGGAACCTGGCCAACCACAGGCACTGGCTACACCAAATGGTTGTGGAATCACTTCATGCCCGGCGTGGCCCAGGCCGACCTCGCCCTCGGGGGATCATTGCCCGCAAGCGCCCCGGGCATCCCGGCCCCCGCCGATATTCCGGATGTCGTCTGGTCAGATGCCCAGGCCATGGATCCCCTCACCTGGTCCGAAAACAAATATGGCAACGCCGGTCCTTACCAGTACGGCTCCATCTCCTACAAGCAACCGGCATGGTTCATCAACAGCCTGGGACCCGTCCGCGCCTACTCCGAGAACTATTGGTGGGGCGAGAACAACTACATGCCTGGCGGCCCTTCCGCCATTTCCCCGGATGGGAAAAGCTCCTCGGTTCTCTTTCAGATTCCGGTGACCGATTCCACCGTTTTTGATCCCAGCAAACCCGTCACTGTCACCTTCAACACCCCGACCCAAACCGGACCCGACGGCTCCACCATCACAGGCACCCCCGCGGCGGGCTACGCTGTCCTTGCCACCGGATCGGTAGCGATTGCCGAAATAGGTACGACGGGAATCTACTCGCCTGTGGACCCTTCCGGACTCATTCCGACCAACTCCGGCACCGGCTACAGCACAGGTATTTGGATCTCGGCTTTTCCTGCCGAACCGGGCGGATACCAAAAAACGGATACTATTTTCTTCAAAAACCCAAATCTCCAGGGCCGAGGTGCGACCGGCACCCTGGATATCGACAACAATAACAATATCACCGGCGTCACCATAACCGACCCCGGAACCGGTTGGTTGCAGGAGCCAACCGAATACACGATCAACAACAATCCGGACCCGAATACTGGCTCCAAAAAAGCCACCTTCACACCGCTCCTGACGCCCGCTAATGGCTACCCGACCCTTTCCTTTCAGGTACCCTCTGGTAGTGGTAGCAAGCCAGCTCAAGGATACGCTCTGGTCACCTCCCAAACCTACAAACCCGGCAGCATCGCCGGGATCGTGATCACCGACCCGGGCGAAGGCTACGAAAAGACCGACAACACCCAACTCGACGGCCTCAGCACAGCCCTACTGCAGGCTAACATCGCCGGCGGCAAAGTGGTTTCGGTAACGATTCTCAATGGCGGTTCAGGTTACACCTCGCCACCCACGATCACATTTGCCAACCCTTATCAGGTCACCCCATCCACGCAGGCGGCGGCCACGGCTGTTCTTGGCCCGAACGGACAGATCCAAAGCGTGATAATCACAAACGGGGGTGCGGGCTATTACCCCAACGATAAATCCGATGGCATCCCTCCGGTTACCGCTACTCCTCCCACCAGCGGCAAGGTGTCCGGTGTGACTTTGGCCATTTCGAGCTCCCCGGCACCTTCAGACATCCTGGGACAATACTCAAAAACCTCTGGTGCCACCACCTTCACCCAGGCCGGGATCTCCCTGGCTGATGCAGGCCACGGCTTTTATCTGCAGGTCTCCCACTCCGCCAACACCGTCGACCATGTCGTTGTCACCCGCCTGGGTGACCACTACAGCTCCGATAGTTCCCCCTCCTTCACAATCAGTCAAGGCATAATAACCAGCCCTTCCATGACGGCTTACCTCAACACAACCACCTACAACAAGGCCTACGCCCCCATCTTCGATCTCAGCGGCGGTTACATCATCAACGGCAACGGCCAAAGCCTGGTCACCGTCTTGGACGGTGGCTCCGGTTACAGCGCCGGTGCGGTTGTGACCAATCCGGGCCACTACACATTGCCCCCCACGGTTTCCTTTTCTTCCCCTACCAGTGGGGGGACAACCGCCACCGGCTTCGTTAATTGGGATCAAAGCTCTGGCAAAGTTATCAGCATCCAGGTGACTAATCCCGGCTCGGGATACACCCAGGAACCCACTATCTCTTTCCAGGCGGCACAGGGTGATACTTCTTTCACCCCCGCCACTGCCGAAGCCCATGTCCGGAACTATCCCATTGTCTCTATCCAAGGCGGAATCGCAGGATCCAAACCCGCCACTGCCTATGCCCTCGTATCCCCCACCGACACTAATAATTCCGACCTCGACAAGGGCTACTTTGTCACCGGCATCGCCTTCACCTCTGTGGGCTCGGGCTATGTTCCTCCGGGCTCTTCCAAGGGCGTTCCCCCGGCGATCACCCAGGCTTTCATCAATGCCCTTCCCACCATGACGGTTTCGGCCCCGCCCCAAAATCCCGCTGGCAACCCCGCCATCGTCGATGGCCAGTTCGCCATCGCCTCCAAATGGAACGCCTTTTGGCTCGATGGGGTTGGTTCCATCAACTCACAGATGGGCAAGGCTTCCACCGCGCTACCAGAATCCGTCGGCAGCGTCACCGTCACCAACCCCGGCTCCGGCTACGGTTGGGATGTGCAGGTCACCTTCTCGGCCCCGTCTAAGGGAATCGACATTGCGACAGGTTACGCCGTCCTCAATCCAGACGGCTCCATCAACCGCATCGCCATCACCAACCCCGGCTCGGGTTACACCTCGGTCCCAACGGCAACCATTTTTTCCGCAAGCAAGACCGGCACCGGCGCCTCGCTGAATGTCAACCCGCTCATCCCGAAAATCCGCGGAGGAGGCAATGTCTACAACTACACCATCTGGAACGGCACCCCCAGCGATCAGGTCACCAGTATCGATTTCGTTCCGGTGCAGAACGAAGGCTCCCACACCACCGGAGGCAATGTCTATCAGAACGGGTCCGGCTACAAGGTGAACGACAAGGTCGCCTTCACCCGCAATCCAGCCGACCAACCCGCGCCGGCTGGTCAAACCTATGCGGATGCCGAGGCTGTGGTGTCCCAAGTCGATTCCAATGGTGCCATCCTCGCTTTCTCCATCACCAAAGGTGGATCGGGCTACCAGGCCGCCCCCTCTGCGGTGGTGCAAAGCGCCGCAGGCACAGGGGCAGCAATCCAGCCCAGCCTGCAGAACCTGATCCTCAGCGCCAATGGCGCCGATGCGGTCTACGCGCATTATGCGGCCTACCCCGAAGCCCTCGCCCAGATGTTCAACGATCCCCTCTATACCGCCGAACCGCTACCCAAGCTGGGCAGCAGCTACTACCAGAAGCTTGACTACCAGCAAGACAACGCCCAGTCCGGCGGCGGTGGAGTATCCAGTAATTCCAATGGCATCGGCCAAAGCGGCATCGCCACCTTCTCACTGGAGTCCGTGCTCCTGTCCAACACCGGTCCCGAAGCCGTGAAACTCGGCGCGGTCCAGGTCGCAAATGCGGTAGCCACTGTGCAAAACGGTGTGGTCACCCAGTTGGTCCTCGCCCAGGGTGACACCGGCGGCGCCAACTACACTTACCCACCCCAGGTTGTCTTTGGTGGGCCCGGCACCGGCGCGGCGGCCACGGCCATCATCCAAGGTGGTAAAGTCACCGGATTCAACATCATCAACGGCGGCTCAGGCTATTCCACCGCGCCAACCGTGACCCTCGCCAGCGGTTGCCTGGATTCCAAGTACCACAGCACCGTGGAACTGAACCTCCTCAACGGCCTCGGCGGCACATTCGGCGGCCTGTCCATGCTGACCTACAACGATTTCATCCGCTTCCTCAACAACGCCGCCGACATCATCGTCGGCTCCCAGAAGCAGATTGCCAGCAATGTGACGGCCACCGACTACACATACAACCAGGCTTCCCCGTCAACAATCCTGTTCAATGGTGCCAACACCAATGCCGCCAATATCCGGGTCGGCATGACTGTGGAGGGTGTTGGCGTCCCAGCCGGCACGGTCGTCCAAGCCATACCCAAGTCGACGGCCACCGCCGCGAAAAACCCCAGCAACGGCAACTGGACCATCTCGGTGGACCAGGGACCCGAAAACACGGGATATTTGGCTTCTGGCCTCCCCAATGTGGTGATCACCGGCGATGGTAGCGGTGCCACCGCCACCGCCACCGTCGATCCCGCTTCCGGCAAGGTGACCTCCATCTCCCTAACCTACTCATCCACTGCCACTCCCTACACCTGGATGAATGTTTCCATCCAGCAAAGCCAACAAGTTGTGCTCAGCAAACAACTCACCGCCACCCCCGGGGCCCTCACCTTCTACAACCCCATCTCCGCCAGCGATGTCACCTTCTCCATCTACGACTCCGCCTTCCTGCCCCTCTCCTGGCTCGATGGCCAGGTGACCAACGGCTGGAAGGAGGCCAACACCGCGCCCAAATTCTCCGGCCTGCTCACCGCCGGCACCGTCGCGCACAACGCCCTGGCCGGCACCGTCATCCACACCGAGGTCGCCACCGACAACGACCTGCTCGCCGCCAACAAGCGCATCACCTACGACCTCAAGCGCGGTCTGGCCGATGATGCCAGGCTCTTGCGGATCAACCCCTCCACCGGCCAGGTGATGCTGCGCTACGATGCCAGCCATTTCCCCCGTCAGTCCTATACCTTCACCGTGGTGGCCACTGACGGCGGCGGCTTGTCTGTGCAGAAAACCGTCACCGTCCCGGTGGTCTAAACCTGATACCGGCGCCCCATCCCCGTCCGGTAGGCTAGACTGTCAAAACCTCATCGGGTCGGCGCCGCCTCGGGTGCCGGCCCGTTTTTCCAAGCCGGTCGAGTCCCTGCCCCGGAATCACCCGATGCTCACGCTGCCCGACCTGCTGCTGCCACCCGAGTTGGCGGAAATCAACGCCCTCATGGATGCCGCCGAATACGATGACGGCCGCGCCACCGCCCGCGGCATCGCCGCCGGCGTGAAATCCAACCGGCAGATCTCCCGTCGCTGGCCCAAGGTGGCCAGACTCGACGAAATCCTCGAGGCCGCCCTCCGGCGCTGCCGCCCCTTCCGCGAGGTCCTCTCACCCAGCGCCTACACGCCCGCCCTGTTCGCCAGATATTTCCCGGGCGACGCCTACGGCCCCCATGTCGATGCGGTCATGGGCGGCAACCCGCCCATCCGCCAAGACATTTCCATGACCGTTTTCCTCGCCCCACCCGATACCTACCAGGGCGGCGAGCTCTGCCTCCACCACCAAGCCTCAGCAAGGCAAACCATCAAGCTCCCCGCCGGCCACGCCTTTGCCTACCCCACCAACTGCGTCCACGAGGTGCTGCCCATCCAATCCGGCGAGCGCCGCGTCGCCGTCCTCTGGATTCAGTCCTTCTTCCGAGACCCCGACATCCGCGAAATGGTCGCCGACCTCCGCCGCTGCGTCGAATCCGCCAAATCCACCCCCAACACCGACCCCATCCCCATCTCCAAGGTCCTGAACAATCTGGAACGAAAATTCATCGGCACCTGATTCCTGAGAAGGAAACAGGCCAAAATAAGTATGGTGTGAGGATTTGAGATCGATTGAGAAGATAGCACCAGAACCGCTGAATCACCAACAAAACCAAAAGCCCAAGAATTCCAGTCCGGTCAATCAGCTTGCCCGTCGGCTTCCAGGCGATTTTCCGCGTGTTTCCCCTTGGCCCGCCTTCGCCTCCACCAGGCCCCTGCGCCACACAAGGTCGCCACCGACCCAAGCATTAGCGTTCCAGGTTCCGGCACACCAATTAGTTCAAATCTTGGATTTGCAGGAAAAGGAGGTGAAAAACTGCCGTTTACCTCACTGTACCCAAAACTGGAGAACCCAGAAATGTAATTGATGGTTGCATTGCTTGTGGATCCCGCCAGAATCGCATTCGATGAATTCTGAAAGTTATAAGCCCCATAATAAGTACTTTGATTGTTAAGGCTGGTCCCGGAAAAATTAAACTGGTAAAGGTCATACCCGTTGCCATCTGCGCCCAAATTTGTCCCGGCCAAACCAACAACACTATTCCCATTGCCATCCCGGAAGGTACCCGTCACAGCCCCGGACAATCCTGTGATGAAAAAAAGCCGCATTCCGGTGATTCGAACTTCCGGATTGCTGTAGTACATTTCCAATTCAAATTGCGAAATATTTGCAGCCTTGCCATCGGCACTGGTATTGGAAGCCAGCACCACATCCGCCCTGATTGCCCCCGATGCCAAAAACATCCCAACAATCGCAAGGGAAAAAATCGAGCGCATGACCGTACTCTTGAAATAAACAAAAAGCAGTGGCCTCATAGCCCTTGTAACAATTTATATTCCACTTTTACATCCCACCTTTGTTTCATGAATACCAATTAATCCAAAGCAAATAGCATTCTTCTATCGTTCTACATCCCAGCCAACCGCCTGAAAACCCCCAGCCACATATCCGCCAATACCCTTGCTAGCCATTTCCCCAAAACACTTCTCACCAAAAAATCCTCTGCCCCCGGGGTAACCCACCATCACCTTCTGCCATCATCAGGTGATGGACAGTCATCCCGGCCCCACCGACCAACAGGCAGAGGAGGCACTCCGCAGGACCCGCGCCGGCGATACCGAGGCCTTCGCCCTCGTCGTGGCCCGTTACGAGCTCCCCATCCGGGCCTGGCTTGCCTCGGTGGGTGATTCAGGCATTGATGTGGACGAGGTGGCGCAGCGCACTTTCATCGCCGCGTTCACCAACCTGCACCGGTTCGAGGAGGGAACAGACCTGGCCGCATGGCTCTTCGCGGTTGCCCGCTTCCAGCTCCGCACCGAGCTGGCCACAAGGCGCAGGGCCTGCCAAAGGCTGGCTTCCGGCGGTCACGAACTGGTCCAGCGCTTGGTCGACCGGGCCGTCGAGGAACCTCCCGAAACGGCCGTGCGGCGGTTGGCCTGGCTGGCCGAATGCCTGAAGGGCCTCGCACCCCGGGCGCGTGACCTGGTCCGCTGGCGTTACGAGGACCGCCAGCCACTCGTCACCGTGGCCAAACGGACCGGCCGGTCCCTCGGGGCCGTCAAGAAGCACCTCTGGAAGGTCCGGCGCGCCTTGCATCTCTGCATCGACAGGAAAATGGCGGAGGAGGACCGGCACATCAACCCCGGCCAAACACGATGAACAGTAACCAACCCGACGATAGCCCGGACGCCTCAGGCACCCCCAACCCGACCAATCACCGGGCCCTGGAGTCCTTCCGCCAGCGCCGCACCGCCGCCCTGCTCGCCCTGGCCTCGCGCAGGCGCAAAACCCCACCCGGCCATGCCGACACCGCCTTCGTCCGCCAAACCATGGCCCGCATCACCGGCACCCCAGCAGGCCTCCAGCACCGTGCCATCCCTCCCCGGCACTCCTCCTCGCGCCTTTGGGCTGGTGCCCTGGCCGCGGTGGCTTCCCTGCTGGTTACGCTGGTCGCCCTGGGCCCCACGCAAGCTCCCCACGCCCGCCTCACCGATGCCTCAGGCGCTGTCACCTGGAAACCATCCCTCCAGGCGATCGGCGTCCTCGCCCGCCCCGGCCTCCCGCTCCGCGATGGCTTCCTCGAGACACTCACCGCCGATTCGTCCGCCAAGGTACAACTTGCGGATGGCACCCAACTCACCCTGACCGGCAACGCGCTGCTCCGCCTGGGGTTCAAGGAGGGCAAAATCCTCGAGCTGGCGCGGGGCGGTCTCTCCGCCGATGTCCGCCCCCAGCCAACCGGTCACCCCCTGCTCGTCGGCACACCCGAGGCCCGCCTGACCGTACTGGGCACCCGCTTCCTCCTCGAATCCCAGGCCCAATCCACGCGCCTCGAGGTCACCGAGGGCCTCGTCCGCATGGAAAGGCTCTCCGATGGCAGCGCCACCGAGGTACCCGCAAGGCACCAGGCGATTGCCTACCCTGGCAACCGCGCAAACCTGACCAGCCGGCCCACACCCGATCCGGTCTCAACCTGGTGCCCCCGCATGCGCGACCAGCTCACCACCGGGATCTGGAATCCCGGCGACAAGACCAGGCCGGCCCGTATCGGTTCCGTGCCCATTCAGGTGCCCGGCGACACCGCCCCGGTGCTGCTGCAGGTTTGCTCGCTCCACCCCCCCGCTGATGAGACCGGGCCGGTACTGCTGTCAGGCGGTGCCAGGTTTCTGGTGCGCGGCTCCAGTGATCCGGGCCGTGAAATCTTCGTCGGTGCCACCGCCCGGCATCCCGGCGGTGGACTTGCCGGCCCCTACTCCGCCCGATTCATTCCCTCACCCGCCGGCCCGGACGGTACCTTCACCGCCGAGGTGCCGGTGTCCGCCCTACGCCCGAGAGTACAGGGGCTGCCTTCATCGCCCGAGGGGATGGAAATGGTCGATTGGTGGGCCGGCTCCCGCGTCCCCACCAACGCCGTGGAGATCGAATCGGTCGAGTTGCTTCCCGAATCCCCGGTCCCGGCAGGAAAGGCACCATGAAGGTTTTCCCGGTCAATCCGCTGCCGCTTGCGTGTTGCCTGGTGGCTGCCCTCGCCTGCGGGTGCGCGCGCCCCCTTCCAGGTCCGGCAACCTCCGACCCCGCCGCCTTTTGGCGATCCGCCCGGGAAGGGGACCTGACGGCGGTGCTCCTCGCGCTCGACAGGGGCCGCGATGTCAACGCCGCCTTGGTTCTCCCCGGCGAGCCGGACACCGGCGGTACCGCCCTGCACTACGCCGCAAGACAAAACCACCAGGATCTGGCTTCCGCCCTGCTCCGTCGCGGGGCCGATCCCAATGCCCGGGCCCTCGACCGCCACGCAGCCACTCCACTCCACTGGGCCGCCAGCCGGGGCCACGCCGGCATGGTCACCCTGCTGCTGGCCGCCGGGGCCCGTCATGACCTGCCCGACAAAAACGGGTGGCTGCCACTCGACCTCACGCGTCTGCCATCCGTCGGTGGCCGTGAACGCGGCAGGATCACCCGCCTCAGCCTCGAACAAGCCGGTGCCCGCGCCTCCGCCAGACCAAATGTCATCCCCTGGGCCGATCCCGATCTCTGGGCTGCCATACTCGAGGACAACCTCCAGGCGTCCCGCATCGCCATCGATACCGGGGCGGACCCCAACGCCACCGAGCCCGTCTCCGGCGCCTCCCCGCTGCTACTCGCGACCATCCACGGCCGGGGCGAGATAGCCTCGTTCCTCGCCTCGCGTGGTGCCAGCCTCGATGCCCCCGCAGCCGATGGTTCCACGCCGCTCATCGCCGCCGCCTACCTCGGCCGGGCCGACCTGGTCCGACTGCTGCTCCGCCTCGGTGCCGACCCGGAGCGCCGAGGCAAGGATGGCAAGACCGCCCTCGACCAGGCCGCCGCCCACTGGACACGCGACACCGAGATCCAGTGCCGGCAAGTCATGCGAGCCACCGGTGTTGACATCGATATCGAGCGCGTCCAGGCCGGCCGTGTCACCTGCGCCGACATCCTCGCCGGCAGGAAGTCATAAAACAGATATTTCCCAGGGGTTTTTCATGGACACCACACGCGAACTCATCCGGCAGAGCCCGGGCCGCCGCCACGACCTCGACGCCCTGCGCGCCTTCGCCATGTTCCTGGGTGTCCTGCTCCACGCCGCCCTGTCCTTCACCGGCAATCCGTGGGTCATCCGCGATGCACGCTCCGCCCCCTGGCTCGGGGTCATCACCACCGGCATTCATGGCTTCCGCATGGAGCTGTTCTTCCTCGTCAGCGGCTTCTTCACCGCCATGCTCTGCGGCCGCCGCGGCGTGCCCGGCATGCTGAAAAATCGCGCACTCCGCATCCTCATACCCTGCCTGCTCGCTCTCGCCACCATCCAGCCCCTCACCGGCTGGGTCATCGGCAAGGTGAATCCTCCAACCGGCCCACGGCCCGACAGCGAACTCGTCCAGGCGGTCCGCTCCGGCGACACCGAGGAGGTCGCCAACCTGCTCCAGGCCGGCGGTGATCCCTCCGAGGCCGAGGAGAACCACGGCATGCGCCTCCTCACCGTCGCCGCCTACGCCGGCCATACCGACATCGTCCGCCTGCTGCTCGACCGCGGGGTCGACCCGAACTCCATCAACCGCTCCGGCAGCAGGGCACTGCACGCCGCCGCCCTCGTCGGCAAACCGGCCGTCGCCGAACTCCTGCTCGCCCGCGGCGCCGATCCCCTCGCCAAAAACGGCTCCGGCGCCACCCCGCTCGACCTCACCCGCGCCGACGAGGAGTTCACCCGCGGCCTCACCGGCTCTATCGGCATCCCCGCGGGGCCCTGGCCCCAGGTCGAGCAGGGCCGCGCCAGCGTCCGGGAACTCCTCGCCAAACAAGCCGGAATCGATCCCACCGCCACGCCGGCGTCCAACACGGCGCGGCCAAAGTCCTGGCTTGCCCATTATCAGGATTTCCTCGGCTCGGATTTCTGGAAGATCCCCTTCGGCGGCGGCCAGGTCCACCTCATCTACACCGGCGTCTTCGGACACCTCTGGTTCCTCTGGGATCTCTGCTGGCTGATCGTCCTCTACGCCGTGGCCGCCCGCACCGGACTGTTCCCCTGCCTCGCCGGCAAGGCCCGCCTCGGCTTGGGTGCCGGCACCGCAATCGCCCTGCTGCTCAGCCTCGCCAGCAATATCCCCATGCACATCGGCGGTCCCGGCTTCGGCCCCGACACCACCACCGGCTGGATCCCCGCCCCCCACCTGCTGGTCCACTATGCCGTCTACTTCTTCTTCGGGGCCTTCTATTACTCCCACGCCGCCCACGCCGACCAACTCGGTCGCTGGTGGCCCGCTTGGCTCGGCATAGCCCTGCTCGCGCTGCTGCCCGTCGGCATGGTGCTGATGGGTAACCGCTGGCTCGATGTCCCGCTGCAGACCGCCTACTGCTGGCTCATGATCGCCGGCCTCATGGGCCTCTTCCATCGCTACCTGACAACGGAATCCCCAGTGGTCCGCTACCTCTCCGATTCCTCCTACTGGTGCTATCTCATCCACATGGTGCCCGTCTTCGCGCTGCAGGGCCTGGTCCGGGAGTGGCCGCTGCCCGCCACCCTCAAGTTCGCCATGGTGTCCCTGGCGGTCACCTCGATCCTGCTGGCCAGCTACCAGCTTCTGGTCCGCCACACACCCGTCGGCTGGCTGCTCAACGGCCCGCGCAAGGGGTAACCTTCAGGCGCGTTGCGCCATCTCGAAATAGGTTTGTCAATCCCCTTGAAAAACCTTTCCTTTCAGGGGATCGTCAAGGGTGTCGCGCCCGTTTGAATCCCGCTCAGGGAACATAGCCATGCATATTCACCAAACAACGGTTACCGCTCGCCGCTTGGCACCAAAAAATCCCCTTAGTTGCTTCGGCCAGGCAGTATGCGTTGCCCTTCTGGCGGCCTTCCAGGTTTTGGCCGCCCCCGGGGATTCACCCGCACAGGCCAATCTCCCCAAAGTGGGCCACCCCTCCCTGGAAAGTCCACATGTCTCTCCCATCCTCGCGCTCGACGGCAGGGTTTTCGTTACCAACACCCCAGCCGGCACTGTCGATGTGATCACCCCGGGCGGCGGCGTCACCCGGCGCATCCCCGTCGGAATCGATCCCGTCAGCATCGCCTGCCGCCCCGATGGCCGAGAGATCTGGGTTTCCAACCATGTCTCCGATTCCGTCAGCGTCATCGATACCGTCCCCTGCAGCCCCTCCTTCCTGCGCGTCATCGCCACTATCCAGGATCTAGACCATGCCAGGGGTGTCACACGGTTCGATGAACCAGCGGGCATCGCCTTCGCCGACAACGCCAAGGCCTATGTCGCCCTCTCCTCCTCCAATCAGATAGCCGTGGTCGATGTCGCCTCCCGCAAGGTCACCCGCCGCCTCGATATCCCGGCGCAGGAACCCCGCGCCATCGCCGTTGCCAACGGCCGGCTGTTCGTGCTGCCTTTCGAGTCGGGCAACCAGACACAGCTTTCCGGCGGCATCGGCAAAAAGGATGACAACCTCGTCACCTTCGACGCGTACGAGCACTCCATCCGCGTCAACAATGTGCTGTCCATCGGCCATGTCACCGACATCGTCCGCAACCCCGTCGTGCCAGACCGCGACCTGTTCATCTTCCGGACAGCCGATGATTCCCTCGAACGCGTGGTGAACTCCCTAGGCACCCTGCTGTACGGCCTAGCCGTCGATGCTCAGGGCAACGCCTTCATCGCCCAGACCGAGGCCCGCAACGATGCCAACGGCCGCGCCGGCAGCAAAAGGCACGGCCTGACCGAACTTGGCAACCGCCCCTTCCTCAACCGCGTCACGGTGCTACCCTTCGGCCACGAAAAACCCCGCACCATCGACCTCGAACCCCTGCCACCGCAAAACCCTTCGCGCAATGAGGCGCTCGCCACCCCGTTCGGCCTCCACCTGCTGCCGGATGGCACCTTAGTTGGCACCGCCGCCGGCTCAGACACCCTCTTCACCCTCGATCCGGCCAATGGGAAGGTGCTGGGCCGTGTCGCTGTCGGCGCCGGACCGCGGGGCCTCACCATCGACACGGCCCCCGACAGCGCCGGTCGCGCCTGGGTGTTCAACGCGCTCGACAATTCCGTGGACGAGGTCGACCTCTCACGGCCCGGCCAACCCCGCCGGCTCGGCCGGGTCACCCTGGAAGACCCCACCCATCCCGGTTTCAAGCGGGGCCGCATCGCCTTCAACACCGCCGCGGCTTCCACCACCGCCACCTTCTCCTGCGCCAGTTGTCACCCCGACGGCCACACCGACCAGCTCCTCTGGGTGCTCGACACCCCCATCGTCTCCGGCGGCAACCAGATCATGCCCCGTTCCACCATGCCTGCCCGCGGCCTGCGTGACACCGCCCCCTTCCATTGGGACGGCATCCCGGGCGATCCCTACGGCGGCATCAACAGCGTTAGCATCCACAAGCCGGTACCGGCCAACTCCAACCCGCTCGACCAACGCACATCCACCCGCCACCTCGTCGATGGCGGCCTCGCCTCCACCATGGCCCTCCCCGGCGAAACCACCACCAACGGGGAAGGCAAAAAGGGCCGGCTCGAGGCCTCCCAGCGCGACGACATGGCACTCTACCTGCTCGGCGTCCCCTACCCACCGGCGCCGGGCCGGCCCTACACCGACCTCGTCTCACGCGCCGCCCTCGACGGCTTCCGCCTCTTCCACATCGATGGCGATCACGATCCCAAGCAGGCCAAGCCCAATGTCTGCGGCAACTGCCACCGCATGCCCTTCCTTGTCAGCACCAATACACCCGGCACCGGCATGGACACACCCACCTTCCGCGGTGCCCAAGACCGCTGGCTCATCCTCCCCCAGGGCCGGCTCAACATCATCGCCTTCGACTTTTACCGCAAGGTGGCCGAGGCGGGTCACCCCGAGCGCGAGCTCTGGCGCCACGCCTGGGCCCAGCGCCGCCGGTTCGACCCGGTCTGGGACATGGTCCTGGAAATGAGCACCGGCTTCTCGGGCGCCTTCGCCCGTCAGGTTCAGATCGACCGCGCCACCAGCACCAACCCAGACGCCACCCGCCTCATCGACGCGCTCGAGAAGGCGGCCCGCGACGGCACCATCGTCCTGCAGTGCGACGGGTTCATCCGCCAGCCCCAATCCGCCACCGACCTGCGCCTGCAGTTCGAACCGAACCGGGGCGACCACGGCGAATACATCCCCCTGTACGGCGATATCTCCCAGAAGGACCTTCCCCTCACCAGGGCCAGGCTCCTCGAATTGGCCGCAAATGGCTCGTTCACCGGCAGCCTTACCGCCCGTCACGGTGCCGCTGCAACCCTCGACACACCGCAGCCGGCCCTCTGGACTCGCGGCCCTATCGAGCGTCAACGCGGCCGTCAGGTCTTCCCCATCCTCCACCCTGGTGACAAGACCATGCCACTCAGCGGCCGCCACTTCGATGCCTCCGCCAGTATCCTCGTCAACGGCACCCGGGTGGTCGGTTCGGTCCGCACCGGTCCCCCCGAGGCGGTCGATCTGACACTCGAAAGCCTGCCCGATCCTGGAATGCACCTCGTCCAGGTCCAGATGCCCGGGGGCATGCTCAGCAATGAGTTGATCTTCCATGTGGCCGCCGATGCCGATGCCGCCAAAACCCTCCGCCGCGACATCGACCGTCCTCACCTCGCCTCGGCTGATCGCATCTCCACAGCCATCGCCCTCACCGATATCGCCGAGCTCGATAAGCTGCTGAACCCGGTGAACTCGGTCTCAGGCGACTCGCGCGACACGCCCCTTCACCAGGCCGCTTTCCGGCGAGAACCGGCGATCGCCAGCTTGCTGCTCGACAAGGGCGCGTCCGTCAACGCCACCAACCGGGACGGCAACACCCCGCTACACATTGCCGCCTTCCTCTGCAATGAGGAGATCGTCCGCCTCCTGCTGCAAAGAGGCGCCAACCCGAGCCTGAAGAACAAGCGAGGCGAGACCGCCGTCGATGTCGTGCGCGGTGCCTGGGGACCCGAACTGTCGCAGGTCTACGAAAACCTTGACCGCGAACGGGAACTCGCCCTAGACATTCCCTCCCTCCCCCGCCGCCGCGCGGCCATGCTCGTCACGCTGGAGAAGTCCGGAAAATGAAGCTTCCTTGAATTATTTCTGCCCATTGCCTGCCTGAAACCCGCCTCCATCGGTATAGGTAGTATGAGTTCAGGCCCCCGCAAACTTCCGGTACTCTACCCCGGCAAGGACGCCGCATGACCCGCACCGTCGAACTCCCCGCCCTCACTTCCGAACGCCGCCACGACCTCGACGCCCTGCGCGCCTTCGCCATGCTGCTCGGCATCGCCCTTCACATCTCGCTGTCTCTGGGCGGAACCCCTTGGATGGTCATGGACAGCCGGCCCAGCCCCGCCTTCCACTGGCTCTATTCCGCCATCCACGGCTTTCGCATGCAGCTCTTCTTCATCGTCAGCGGCTACTTCACCGCCCTGCTCGTCTCACGCCGCGGCATACTCCCCATGCTGCAAAACCGTACCCTGCGCATCCTGGCCCCCTGCCTGCTGGGCTTGGCCACGCTGGTGCCGCTCAACAACTGGGTCATCGGCTGGGCCTCCGCCTGGAACGCCAGCCACCCCGGCGAACCGCTCCAGGCCGCCATTGTCCGGGGCGATACCACCCGGCTGGAGCGATTGCTCGAAAACGGGGCGGACATCGAGGCCCAAGATTCTCGCCTGAAAACCCGCCCGTTGGGCTGGGCCGTGCTGTGGGGCAATGAACCCGCCACCCGGTTGCTGCTCGACCGCGGCGCCAACCCGATGGGCACCACCGGCGATGGCTCCACCGCGCTCGGCACCGCCGCCTTTCTCGGCCGGCCCGATCTGCTCAAGCTGCTGGTGGCCAAGGGGGGCAACCCCCTCGATGCCAACGCTACCGGCATCACACCCATGATGACCACCTTCGCCGACCCTGCCCTCACCAAGGGAATCCTGCGTGCTGTCAAAGGTGCCGAACCCGACGAGGCCGAAATGGCTGCCATCGACAATGGCCGCGGTGAAGTCCGCACCTACCTCGGTGGCAAGATGGCCACTTCCGGCTTGGCATCTCTTTTCGGTGGCAAACCCAAGGAGAAGGATCCCGCCCCGGCCACCCCGCCTCCCATCGCCAAACCTGGCCCGCTCCCTGCCTGGCTCACCAGCTACACCCGCGCCCTCGCTTCCGACCGCTACCGCCTTTCCATCGGCGGCACAACCTGGCAACTGTTCGAAGATGCCACCTTCACCTATCTCTGGTTTCTGTGGATCCTCTGCTGGCTCGTGGTCCTCTTCTCCCTCATCCGCGCCTCCACCGGCTGGATCTTCCCCACCCTCGCCAGCTGGACTCCGCCACTCGGCCCGTCGCTGGCTGTCGCCATGGCGCTCACGCTGCTGCCCCAGTTCTGCATGGCCGTGCCGGTTTTCCCAGGCGCCCCGCCCGGCATCATCGGGCCCGACACCTCCATGGGCATCCTGCCCAAGCCGCATGTGCTTGCCTATTACGCGGTCTTTTTTCTCTTCGGCGTCGTCTATTTCCGCAACAACGACACCACCGCCCGCCTCGGTTCCCGCTGGAAACTCTGGCTGCCCCTGGCGTTGCTAATCCTGCTGCCAGCGGCCTTCCACACCCTCGACAACCGCCTGCTCAACACCCCCATCCAGGTCGCCTACACCTGGCTGGTGTCCCTCGGCATGATCGGCCTCTTCCACGCGGTGCTCAACCGCCCAAGCCCCGCCATCCGCTACCTGTCAGATTCCTCCTACTGGCTCTACCTCGCCCACCTGCCGCTGGTCATCGCGCTGCAGGCCTGGGTCTCCGACTGGCCCCTGCCCGCCTGGGTCAAGTTCCTGCTCATGCTCACCCTCTCCACAGCCCTGCTCCTTGCTACCTACCACCTCCTGGTCCGCGACAAACCCCTCGGCTGGCTGCTCAACGGCCGACAGGCACCCAAACCCAAATGACGCTCCGCGCGGGGAATCCCTCCAAGGTCCGCTTGAGCACCCCTTGGTTTCCCTGAAATCCTCTCGCCATCGGTAATCAATCAGTCACCAGAAACCATTAACAAAATAAAGGAAGGCCTTTCCCTATACAGCCTGGCTAGTTTTTGTTAGAAAGATATGGCATCTCCATGTCCTGATCCGGATTGAATCCGCCGCGCCTCCGGCGGCTGACCCGGGACCGGATCAAGCCCTTATCCGAGGTGTTCCTTGGGTTTCCGTTTCTCTTGCCTTGCTTTCGTGCTGGCGGCTTGGTCGGCCTCTGCATCCAGAGCCGATGTGCTGCTCTACGACTATGTGCAGACCAGCCTGATTGGGCCGGTGGTACCGAACGTAACCGCATACAACGCAGAAGCTTTCGCCTACAACCGCACCAAAATGGCGCAGCGTTTCATCACGCAGGCCAATGGTTATGTCATCACCCAGCTCAAGCTGAATATCTGGACCGGCTCACAAAATCCGGGCACCTACACGGTCGATCTCTATTCCGACAACTCCAACGCCGTCGGAACCAAGGTCGCCACAGCCGGCACACGCGACATCGCCACCATCTATGCCAACGCTGGAACACTCACCCAGGCAACCTTCACAGGCCTGAACATCAACCTGGCCACCAACACCTCCTATTGGGTGGTGGTGGAAAGCAACACGGGTGTGGACGGAAGCGACATGTACTGGGGCCACGGCGGCAGCACCATGGTGACCAACCCCACCAGCGCCGCCAGGTTCAACCCAGCCACCACGCCCCAGTGGTTCACCTATCCCAACGCCTCCAACCCCGGCGCCCTCGGTATGCAGGTCTACGCCTCCGTCCCCGAACCCGGCACCCTCCTCCTCGGCGGCCTCGCCTCCCTGCTGGGCGGTGGAGCCCTCTGGCGCACAAGGCGCCGCAACCAACTCCACAAAAACCAAATCCAATCCGCCTCACCTTCAGGCAATCGTTAAATCACCGCCTCTGCTTCCCAACCAGCGCCCAAGGGCATAAGCTTTCTCAACCACCGCATCTGGTGGATTTTCGCCTCCTCAAATCCCCGCCTGAACACCCTCCCAGCCAATCCTGTTAAGCTAAAAATCCTGCGACCTCAAACAGGTTGACCTACGCAACCGCTAACATCCCCTGGAAGTCCTGTGCCACGCCTCACCTACATTTTCATGGCCCTGCTGGCGATTGGAGCGCCCGGCCTCGCCCAGTCGGCCACCCCTACCCTCCACGATTTCTCCAAGGGCCTCGGCCCATGGAAACCCAACCCGTCCCTGTCACTCATCAGCACCTCACCGGACGGTGTCCGCCTCCTCGCCCAAGGGCCCGACCCGTTCCTCATCGGCCCACCCGCTGATTACCCCGCCGGCCAGCCCGTCACCGTCACCCTCCGCATGCGCGCCGCCGGCGACCCGGTGGCTCAACTCTATTTCGGCAAACAGTTCTCCGAGCCCGACTCCCGGCTCTTCGAGGTCTTCCCCGATGGCCTCTGGCACGAATACACGCTGCGCCTCCCGCCACTACCTAACGGGTCCCGCCTCCGCCTCGATCCCCCCTCCGGCCCCGAACCACTCCAGCTCGCCTGGATCCGCGTCGAGGCAGGCGTCACACCCCCGCCCGAAGCCTGGGCCACCCCCGACGAACTCCGCCGCAAGAAAATGGTCGCCGGCGGCCAGTTCACCACCGTCGGCGATGCCCAGGCCGTCACCTCCCGCTACCTCGCCCGCCACCCCGAATTCACCGCCACCTTCCCCTACGATGGCCTCATCATTCCCGCCCTCATCGACTCCAAATATGCCCGTGAGATGAACCTCCCCGCCCAGGACCATTTCCTCCACGGCGTTGTCTGGAACGCCACACGCACCCCCCCCGCCGCCATCGATGCCATCGCCGCCGACCTCAAATCCGTCCGCTGGCGCGGCCTCACCGACAACTTCCTCAACTACTCCATGATCGATGCCACCCGCGGCCGCTTCATGCCCGACTTCACCAACGACAACGACTGGGCCATCCTCGAGCACAACGCCCGCCAGGCCGCCCGCCTCTGCCGCCTCGCCGGCCTCAAGGGCTTCTGGCTCGACACCGAACAATACGGCAACTACCGCTGGCGCACCGAATCGGGCGTCCCCGAGTTCGACCCCAAACGCCCCACCAACCTCAAGTTCCCCCTGGGCAAGGACACACCCGAGGTGCTGCGACAACGCGGCGCCCAATGGATCCGCGCCGTCCAGGACGAACTGCCCGGCGTCCGCATCCTCATCACCTTCGCCTGGTCGCCCGATGCCAACGAATACGGCCCCATCCAGGGAGCCAACGGCTTCCTCAACGGCATCCTCGACGGCATCCAGAAGCCCGGCCAACTCATCCACGGCTACGAGAACACCTTCTACTTCGGCCAGGGCCCCGGCACCAAGCACACCCGCGAGGGCTTTCCCGGCGGCCGCGAAAAATTC
>Ga0315906_10001777_pt1 | contig 31332 bp, 27 predicted proteins | sample LakEriMetagenome_4_FD_203526 | JGI IMG/M metagenome (GOLD analysis project Ga0315906, IMG submission 203526) | Freshwater fungal communities from buoy surface, Lake Erie, Ohio, United States - Buoy 2 MA122 | ecosystem: Environmental > Aquatic > Freshwater > Lake > Lake biofilm | place: USA...
GTTACGTCTACTGAAACGGTATTGGCACTTGCAGGTGTCACTACGAGTGTGCTCGATGCCAAGGCTGCAACCATGACAAGGGCGATCTTCTTAAATGAATTCATTTTTCTCCTTTTATTATTCATTTGGTTTATATTGTTTTTAGCCTATCCAAATAGTCTTTAATCTCTTCTATTTGACTAGGTTTATATTGTATCACGTTCTCAGGTAGTTCGTCAACTCGCTTAGGTCTATCCCTAAAAGTATGAACCTCTACCTCAGTGTCTGTATTTTTAGGGGTATAAGATATAGCCCCAAAAATAGCACCACACACAGCATCAGCCAAGTCCTTTGACTTTTTGCGTGGATGGTCAACTCTATCATTTTTCATAATCTTTAACTGGGTTAGTTCATCAAATAATAAATCAATTGCAGGCATAGCAAGTCTTTCCTCATACACGAGCATAGCCATATCCTCATAGTGCTTCTTGGCAACAGAAACAGTATCAGTTTTCATTCCAACCTGCTTGAGTTCATTCTGAATATCAAATGACTGCCAACGGTCAAAGGAAACCATTCCAATATCAAACCCAAGCCTTCTAAGGTTCTGAATCCACTGTTTAACCTCAGAAAGATTAACGGGACCTTCAACTTTTGGCTCCCACCAAGCAACGGCATCTACTACTACAATAGGTGCTACTTGTTCGTAGTTGTTGATTACTTGTATATTTACCCATTTTTCTACATGTGCAATTGCTACCGCACACTTGTCATGCTTTTGTGCAAGGTCAGCATGAACATAATATTTTTTAGTTGGATCTGGTTTAAATGCTTCGTCAAACCTTTTAAAATTATCTATTGGGTTTCTTAATGTCATACAGGCTCTTACTTTTTCTGCCTGCTTAAAAAATGCATCTGAAGCAAAAGTTGGTACGCATGCAAAGCGCATCATGGCATCACCAAGGTCTGTCATAAATGCAATCATAAAGTCATTAATCTTTCGTGTAGGGTTTACTTCCCATGTAGGTCTCTTTAGTGCAAATACTCCTGGATACTTATATGAAATTATATGATCTTCGTCCCACGAAATTTGAAACTTATTGTCTGGGTCTGTCTCTGGAAGCAATGGATTAATTATGAATTCGTGTGTTCTTTCAACTGATTCTTTTTCAGCAATAACTGCATCATATCTTTCTGAGATAAAGTCTCCTGGATATCTTGGGAATGAAAGCAAAACAACCTTTCCTAAATCTGGGAAACGAGAGTCTACTGATCCACGGAAAGCCTTATATATATTGTCTGCGGTCTTTCCTTGCTCATTACCCGTTCCAACCTCAGATGCAAAACCAGAAATCTCATCAAGAACTGCAAGAAGAAGGTTTAAACCCTCATGTGATTCACGCTCTGAGTGACCAGAGTAAACAGTAATTGATTTATCAAACTCAACTGAGTCTGCCTTAGCATTATACTTTCCAGCAAACCATGGGGACTTTTCAATCTTAGATTTAAAACCTTTAAAGAAAACATTCTTTGCTTGTTGTGCGTTAATAGCAACATTGATAAGGTCAATAGCATCTCCAGAGGGCTTTCCAAAATACTTTGCAGGGTCTTTTAGGCATAATAGTTTATATACTATATATGAGCATGCTACGGTTGATGTGAAGTCTTTTCCAGATCCCTTGCCAAGTTGTAGGATGATTTCATTCTTTGTGTACTTATCATAATAGCGAGTTCCTTTTTCTTCCCCCATTATGTCTATCAAATCTTCTTTACGATAAATCTGACTCATAGCCTCAACAATGTCATATTGAATATCAGACAAAGGTGGTTGGCCAAGGTAGTCTGGAGACTCAACAAAAGTCTTTGCATCTACTGGGGTTTCTTCAAAGTGATTACTTTTAAGAACTTCTAAAAAATCATCAAAGTCTGCCATTACTGCTCACTAATTGATTCAGATACAATCGTTACTACTTCGTTTTGCTTTGCAATAGCAGATAGTCTTTGCATGATAATGTCTCTTACTTCTGGATGTTCTGACGCTATATCTCTAAGAATTCCCACCAGAACTTCTTGTCTTCTTTCAATCTCAACCATTTCTTCTGCAAGTTCTTTGTTCTCAAGCAAGCCAGCCTTCTGTAGCATATCAATTCTTTTAGATTCAATATCCATTACAAGTTTAATTGCAGCAGTCTTTGCGCTAAGGTTATTAGTCATTGATGCTTCATCAATAACTTCGTATGTACGAGATACCAGTTTGCTATAGTGAGTGTCTGCTGCAGCGAGTGCCTCTTTGGCACGAGCACGGATAGCGTCATTGGCAGATGCCATAACCTTCCACTCATTAATAAGTGTTACTACTTTAGTCCTTGGGATGTCTAGTTGTTTAGAGATTACCGTAGGGTCATTTCCCTTAAGATATTCCTCTACTACTTGATTAACTTGATCAAGATGTTTAACTAAATCATCTTCAGTTGACATTGCTTAATTCCCTTGCTATCTTTAAAAGTATAAGATAACCAATTAAGTCATCTAAATCGTTATCGCCGACAAAAGATCCGCCTCTAGTTATTCTAGAAAGTTTGTCGTCAATACGAACATGTAGTTGCTCTACGCTATCTGATGTAGCAAAAACCCTGACAGGATTTAGGGCAGAGTCACCATAAGATTTATTTTTTGCAATAAGCATCTCTTTGATTTCATCACAAACCTGAGCAATAGTAAACTGTGTCTCAGAACTCATCTTTATCCTCCTCATCACTTAAATCAAAAATGTCTGGAAAGTTTTTAAAGGAATTAATAACATAGGCTATACCTACGGAACTAGCCACGGTAATGGCCAAAATAATCTTTTTTGTTTTACTCATCGTTTAGACTTCCTTAATCCAAATTTTGCAAGATACACATAAATAGTTTCCACGCTTACCCCACACTCCTTTGCAATCTCGTCTGGAGTCTTTTTGTCCATAAGATAACGCTTACGCATAAAGACTTCTGATGTATATAGTTTAGCAGCCATGATGTTATTTGTCAACTCCTATTGCCTTACCCCAGTTTTTTAGTGCCCAATGCCCAATGCCACATGCATCTGCGACATCGTTATCTGTAATAGTTCTGTCATATATAGTATTAATAAACTTAATTGTTCTTTCTTTACGAAGATTTCTTTCATAGGTTTTATACCAAGACTCTGACTTTCCTGGGTGCTGAGAACGAATAAATAGTTGTTCATCCTTTGATATTTTTTTATTTCCTATATAGTTTTGCCAAGTTATTGGAGAAACTTTTCCAATAGTCTTGGTTCCAGTCTGTCCTGCTGATCCAAGTATTGCTCCTTGCACTAATGCAAGATCTGCAGCAGTTTTAGGACTATTCATAAATACCGTATGCTCAATAACTATTGCTTCAAACCCTTCGTATATATCAAAAAATGCTTTTACCTTTTTACCTGCATCCATAACCTTTTCATATATGTCATTACCTTGAAAGTTTATTTTTCCTACAGTTTTTAAATTTTCTTCCTCAAACAAAGCAAAAGCAAGACTGTTAGTACTGGCATCAATAGCACAGATGGTATGTGGCTTTAGTTCTAGCCCCCATTTATTTTTTACCATCTGTTTTATCCTTAATCTTTTTTATTGCTTTGCTTACTGCGTCTGGATTTACCGAACAAGATGAGCATACTGCAAAATCATTGTATATTGATAGTGGCATAGAGCAAGACTTGCACAGCCTAGTCTTTCCTTTTCTTTTTGCTCTTTTTGATTGCATATACCTTGCAGCAATTTTTTCTTTTGTTGCAAGTTCTCTACATTCAACAGAACAGTATATCTGGTAAGATACAGATTGAGAAAATTGTTTATCGCAAAAGTTACAATGTCTCACTTAGAATCTCCAGGGGTGCAATCTTTATTACACCTTGTCCTGCAGACTCACATGCTTTTCTAATTGGGCATGACTTGCATATCTTGGAATTAGATCTATAGTTCTTGCTTGGCAAAGTTTTATCTTCCCAAGCCTTTCGAACTGTTCTCATCCAATCAAATGCCTGGTCTACCCACCGACGGTAATGATCGTTTACTTCTACGGGAATCAAAAGAAGTTCATGATTGTTTTTGTTTTCATAAATCATAACACCCTTTGGCCGTTTTAATATTTTCATATAGATAAGCAATTGCATTAAGTGACCAGTCTTGGCCTTTCCTGATGCCTTTCTATATTCAAATCCTTCATTCATCATTGTTTTAATTTCACCAATGAGTTCTTCTCCTTGCCAATCAAGCATAACATCCCCATATCCAAAGATAGGTGGATCATCATGCCTAATCTTAAATTCAGTAGTTTCGTTATTATCTTCATCACGATATACTTTCGCTACCCCAGAGTCTATCATTGCTGCCTGGATTCTTGCATGTGATAGAGTACCAGCAGTCATGTTTGCTGCAGCATAGGCGTCAGCATTGTCTTCAAATGTCTGCCCATCAAAAGCAAGGTACCAATATCTAGCACACTCTCCATGGCCGTAAGCAATAGTAGAAGGAGCAAAAGTCTTTTTGACTGTGTGCTTGTCTACTCTTTTAATGGTATACCCCTCCCTGATTTTTTCAACAAGGGCATCAACATTCATCGAATGAACTGGTTTTTCTTCTGGCTTTATCATAACTGTATGTAGTAAATTTTTTGTCATTATATCTCTTTTCTAGTACTATAAGTATAGCAGATTATCGAATTATATACTTTAGAGCAGACACAAGATTGTTAATTGACTCCGCTGCAGTATAGTAAAGATTCTTTTTTCCCCTGTCAGATTTGTCAACATTGGCCATCCAGGTAGCCTTTAATGACATCTTTGCAGCGATTGCTTGTAGGCGAACTATTTCGACTGTTGCCACATTAAGTGGTATGTCTGGCTTAATAATAATCTTGGCTATAAAGGTAAGGGCTGTAGTCAACTCCTCATCCTGCATGTAGTCTGCTATTTCTGCCAAACCATTTACCATCTCTATTGTTGTCTGTTGCTGTTCCATTATTCCTCCATCATGTCTTCTAGTATGCTCATCTCAATTATAGCAAGTCTTACCTTGGCATTACCCTCGCCGATTACGACTACGATGGCTGGATCCTTGCCATTTTTCATGGCATCCGTAGTAGCCTTAGCCCAAACCTCTTTATTTAAGGTAAAAGATTTTCCAACTTCTTTAAAGTCTACGACAAAAGTTTTCCAGGAAGCATCGCCTTTTTGGGTATTGCGTCCAGAATTCTTGTGCTGTTTGGCACCAATTCTTTTGCTTTCGCTTTTCTCAGTCATCTTTTTTTACTTTCTTATATCCTTTTTTAAATAATATTACTTCTGATAAATGTTTTTCTGAGCACATCCAAGACGCCATACCAGTTTCCATATAAACCCTCATGGTTTTTACTTCTTTTTTGCAAGTCTTACAAGGAAACTTTCCTTCGTATATGCTGTAGTTAGTCATTTAACCTAGACTTAATTGATTCTTGCAAGTCAAGATCCTCTCTTACTCGATTAACAAATGCTTCTTTACCCTGAACTTTTGTGCCATCAGGAAGTATGTACCATGCTCCTGTACGCTCTACAATACCGTTTAGTTCTGCTGTAGTAACCAGATCACCAATGGTATCAAGACCAATATCGTCACCTCTAAAGTAAAAATCATACTCACCAGACTGGAACCCTGGAGAGGTTTTGGAGAATTGGAGTTCCCACTTAATAGTTCTACCAATTTTTTCTTCAATTAATTTATCTCCTACCTTGATCTTGCCCTTAATCGCTTGATTGTCTGACTCTGAAGAAAAGAGTTTAATAATACATGAGGAATAAAACTTAGTAGCCTGACCACCAGAAGGCTGCTGGCTAGTATACATAGCATTGATATTGTTACGAGACTGAGAAATAAGAACAAGCAGAGTTGGCTTAACTTTATTGTTTGCATAGTTAAGCATTTTCCATGCGTTACTAAAGTCACGAGATTCGGCTCCAATCTGTTTAGTGTTTTCTAATGCTTTCATTTCATCTGTATCTTTTTCAAAATAGATTGCAGGAAGCATTGATGTAATAGAGTCTACCACAATTAGATCAACTCCAGCATTCATTAATCCGACACCTACGTCTACCATGTCGCTAATAGTTCTTGCTTGTGAGTAGATTAGTTTCTCTGGATCTACCCCAAGAGTTCTGGCCCAGTCTTCTGAATATGACATCTCTGAGTCAATCCACGCACACAACTTGCCTTCTGCTTGAGCAAGAGCAATCATTTGAAGACACATAGAAGACTTTGCAGAGGACTTAGATCCCCAGATAAGTACCTGTCTGCCGTAAGGAAGTCCACCGCCAAGGGCACGGTTTAAACCAAAACTTGGTGTGGGCTGATACTCATAGTTGATACCTACACCACTGCCCAATCTTTTTCTTAACTTGGGGTCTAACTGTGCTAACGCTTCTTCTATACTAACTGACATGTACATCCTCCAATGTTACGGTTCCGTCTTTCGTCTTGCCAAAATCAAACTTGTAATACTTTCCTTCTTCAATATGCATGTATGCTTTTGGAAATGATGTTGGAAACACTGTAATCGAATGAAGATCTCTCTTTGTGTCTGCCAGTGTAAGCGACGCCATTTTCTTTCCAGCCTTAGTAACTCTTGGTTTAAAAGAAACCACAAACATTTCATCATCTTTAAATGGCAATTGCTTGTATCCTAAAAACTTTACAAGAGCATGCGATGATTCTTTTATTTCTTCAGATGGTATGAAAGATACAATCCGATTATCATTACAAAGAACCAAATAAGAACGACCCGTCTCAATAGCGGTATTTTCATCATCAAATATACCGACAGACCCAGTCTTGTCCAAAATTTCAACTCGTGACCATCCTGTTCCCCTCTTAATAGATTTTACCATACCCATAAAAATATATGAGCCTTTTTCTTCAAAGTCAACAATGTCCTGAATAAATGCATAGTAATGGGATGGAATGGTAATATTAAACTCTGGAAGGTTTAAAAACTCATAAAGATTTTCTTTAATTGCTTTATCATCTCTTGGATTGTCTGGAAATGTTGCTGCACCAATAGCCTTTAGTGCCTGAAGGGCTCTACTGTTTACACCATTTCCCTTAGTAAATGTGAACGCTTCAAGTTCTGCATAAGACTTAAAAGGTCGTGCCTGTATATATCGTTCTGCAATCTTATCAGATATAAATTTGATTGCCGTGAGTCCGAACCGAATACCCTTACCCTCAATTTTAAAATCAATATCCGAATCATTAATGTGAGGTAGTTTAACGCTAATCCCCATTCTTTTCGCTTCAATAAGATATTCAGTTCTCGCATCTTTGTCCTTTTCATTTTTTAGCACTGAGTACATAAACTCAAGTGGATAATAATACTTTAACCACGCTGTCCAGTATGACAGAGTTGAATATGCTACTGCGTGAGACTTGTTAAATGAATACCCTGCGTGGGCCTCAAAGTCATGCCACAAATCTAGAGCAGCATGTGGTGTAATGTACTTGGATGCACCCGCTACAAATTTTTCCTTAAACTGATCAAATTCTTTAGCATCCTTTTTCTTTCCAATGATCTTTCTAACTTTATCTGCTTCCGACATGGACATACCGCCAAGGTGTACGCATGCTTGCATAACTTGTTCCTGGTAAAGAATACAGCCATAGGTGTCCTCCGTAAATTCTTTTAATACTTGATGAATGTAGGATATGTTTTGTCTACCGTGTTTACGATCAACATAATCTTTTCCAATTGTGTTCATTGCACCTGGACGGACAAGAGCATTGGATGCTGCAAGTTCGTTTAAGTTTTTAACGCCCATCTTTACAAGAAGGTTTGTGTATGGTGCTGCTTCACACTGAAACACTCCCTTTGTGTGGCCGTCAGAAAGCATTTGATAAACATTGGCATCATCCATTTTAATCTTAAGAAGATTTATCTTTTTGCCATCTCGCTCTTTGATTATATCAATTGTGTCTTTAAGAACTGACAAAGTTTTAAGTCCAAGAGCATCAATTTTAATTAAACCAATTCTTTCTGCTTCTTCCATGTCAACGCCAACAACAGGAATTCTTTCATCAGAACCAGTAGACGATCTAGTTTCAAGTGGTGCGTATCTAAAGATTGGTTCTTTGCTTGTTACTACGCCTGCTGCGTGAATACCTGTACCACGAATACGACCACGAAGTTGCTCTCCATAAATCTCTACTTCTGGATATTTTTCACGAAACTCATATGTTGATTTTGATGTACAGAAATCATCCCATGAGTCTACAGTCTTTAATACCTTATTAACATCTGACAAAGGGATGTTGAGAACTCGTGCAACATCTCTAACAATTCCTTTACCAGTAAACTCAAGGAAGGTGGCAATGGAAGCAACATGTCGATACTGTCTAACTAGATAGTCTTTTACTTCTTCACGACGAGTATCTTGAATGTCTGTATCAATATCTGGAAAGTCATTACGCTCTGGATTAATAAAACGGAAGAACAAAAGATTATGCTCAATAGGGTCAATATCTGTAATTCCTAAAGCATAACAAACAAGAGAACCAGCAGAAGAACCTCTGCCTGGACCAACCAAAATCTCTTCTTTCTTTGCCCAGTTAATCATGTTGCTAACAACCAAAAAGTATGGGGCAAACTTTTTGTCTTTAATAATCTGTAACTCTTCTTCAAGTCTATCAAGGTACTCTTGGTTTTCTGACAAACCACGCTCTACCAAACCTTCTAGTGCAACCTTTGCAAGTTCCTTATCAGGACTTTTATACTGTACTGGTAGAAGGTTTAATCCTTCTTGAATGCCATAGTCTCCTACTGTATCTGCTAGTAGAAGTGTGTTTGAGTAGATATCTGGTCGATCAATACCCTGCGATTCCATCGCTGCTTTAATCTCTTCATATGAGAGCAAGTGGATGTCAAACTTATTAAATGTTATCTGACGGTCTTCGCCATATAGATAATCAAGGCGTTCCATCATGTCTTTTTTCTTTTTTGATTTTTCATATGTTGCATCTTTTTCAAACTTGCCGTGGGTATTCATAAGCAACTTAAACTCTTGAATTTCTTTTTGTGATGGGTCAACATGATGGCAGTCTGGTGTAACAATAACCTTAATGCCAAACTCATCAGCAAGTTCGATTAAATATTTATTAATGTGGGCTTCGTTGTGAGGCATGACTTCAATATAATAGTCATCGGCAAATCTTTCTTTGAACCAAGAAATGTACTTCTTGGCGAGAGCAAACTCTTCTTCTTCTAATGCTTTTACGAGTACGCTACTTGGGCAAGCAGAAGAAACAATGATTCCCTCTTTATATTTTTCTAATATAGCAAAATCAAACCTTGGCTTCTTAAAGAAACCATCTGTCCAAGATAGTTCACTGATCTTATTTAAATTTTCTAAACCAATTTGATTCTTGGCTAGAAGGATAATGTGATTATAGACAAGATCTTGTTGACCTTCTCTTTCAGACTTATCTCGTGTATCAGATATGTCTGCACACATGTATCCTTCTAGACCTAGAATTGGCTTAATGCCCTTTGCTTTTGCAATACGGTGCAGTTCCCTATGCCCAGATAAAGTACCGTGGTCGGTGATAGCAATTGCTGGCATCCCCAACTCAACTGCACGGTTCACGTATTCTTCTGGAGTAGCAATCCCATCAAACAAACTAAAATGGGTATGGACATGTAAGCCTACGTAGTTCATCTTACCAATCAGCGTTGGTAGATGAAGTTACTGAAGGGCCGTCAAAGCCCAGGTAGAACGCTTCTTGTTCCGCATATGGAATCTTCTTTAGTGCTGACTCCAAAGGATAAGGTTCGATATCTTTCCAATCAAATGGTTCCTTATCTGGTGCTGATGGAATAAGTGTGTAATTGGTTTCAGTTCCCTGACCATTACGCTTTAACTTCCATACTACGTTTGAGATGCTTCCTGTTTCAAGAGCATACTCACGAATTGTATTAAATGATGATTGCTTGCTGATACCCATTGACCAGATCGCAACATATGGTGCTTCAATGCCATCGTCAACTAGAACGTTGCAATAGAAACGAAGACGGCCACGCCATCCAGCCTTTGGATCTTTACGGTGCATCTCTTCTGCCCAGTCACGGCCTTCTGATTCCATTGTGTCTACAGCCTTACGCTTATAGTCCTTTGGATTGACGTGCTCCTTAACAACAAGTGCTAGGCCACGCTTTTCATTATAGTTTGCAGAGTCTTCGTCAAGTTCTTCAATGAAGCGAATCTTGACAGATTGTCCATCTGCTAGTTTGAGCCACTTTACTTTTGGCCCATCGTTTTCATACTTTGGTCTGTCGAGCAGGGCGTTGATGTTCTTGATTCCCTTTACAATGCTCATATTATTTCTCCTTTGTGTGTTTGTATTAGTTTAGCATAGACTCTATGGTTTTGTCAAACGAAGACTTTAAACCTTTAATTTCTTCATCTGGCATATCGCCTATGTCTTTATACTGTTTATTTAGTTGTATAACAGAAACACGAGAACCAAGTTTTTCAATTATCCTGTTTTTCATGTTTCCTCCTGCCTCATCGTTATCTGCAATAACAAGAATGTTATTGAAATACTTTTGAAGCAATTCTATTTGTTTTCCTGAGACATTGGCCCCAAGCGTTGCTACTGCTGGGATGTCTAACTGGTCAAGTCTGATTACGTCGAATGAAGACTCTACTACATATACTATATCAGATTTCTTCACACGATGCAAGTTAAAAAGAGTTTTGCTTTTAGGAAGGCCTGGAGTATTTTTAAAGTCCTTTCCCTCAATGGATCTTCCAACAAAGCCAAGGAGTATCCCGTCTGGACTGTGAACTGGGACAGTAACCATATCTTGCTTTTCAGAATATCCTAAAGAAAATTTAACACAAGACTGCTTAGTTAGTTTGCGATACTGGAAATAATTTTTTGCTCTATCAGATGCAATAAGGTTATTGTGAAGTCTTTTTATAATTAGTTCATCAAATGGCCTGTATTGTTCTTCTTTGATAAGAGCACGGTCAATCTCTGTAGCAAGATTGCTCACCTTCTCTTTGCTCTTTATAAACCTTGCTGCCTCAAAATATGTTCTGCCAGAGGTGTGCATTACTAACTCTATTAGATCTGCAGATTTTTGACATGAGAAACAAAAAAACATTCCGTTAGTCTTGTGAACTTCTCCTGCTGGCGTTCTGTGGTTATTATGAAATGGACAAAATATTATAAAATCTGCATCTAATTCTGACTCGACTGTTGTGCCTGATCCTGCAAGGACTCTTTTGACTTGTTCGGCTGTATAGGGACTAGGTTGGTTCCGTCTATTCCTGCTATCCATTCGCTCTTCCTTTTCCCTGCGTAAACTCCGTGTACCGATAATTCAAATTCAAAAAAGTCTTTACTATCATTATACCGTAAAGTGAAGTCTGGGTCAATATCAATCCTTGGAACATACCCACTCAACCTCATCTCTGAAACTAACAGCCTTACGTATTCTATCTTTAATCTTCCAAGCAAAGCCTCATCTTGAATTATGCCATTAATATAAAACCTTTTAAGTGGCTTATGATGATAGAAATCTGGAGGTATGTTCTCCCTGGTTTGTGACATACCATATTATAACTACTTATCTTCATAGTCTTTATACCTATAGTATCCCTTGTCAAAATCGCATTGGACCAAGAAATCTCCCATAAATCCGTTACGATTCTTTCTAAAGGCACACTCAATAATATCGCTATTTGTCCCACGACCAAGGGCCAACACCCAATCGGCATCGTAGGCAATCTGTCTAGACCACGCTGTCTGACCTAGGGTAGGTACTGTAGACAAGTCATTGACATCGTCTGGGGTAGCAGAAGAAATAGCAATAATAGGAACTTCTTCACCAATCGCCATCAGTTTAAGTTCTCGTGAAAGGTTCTTCATTCGTACCGTTTCATTGTCTGACTTCTGATTAGGAGCCATCAATTGAAGGTAGTCAACGATTACAAAGTCTGGCTTGTACTGGTCAATCTTTCCACGTAGTACGGATGGGTTAATTTCTCCACCCTGATCGTTTGAAATAATATGAAACTCTGGCTTACCCTGTAGATTTTTAGCATGCCATTCCTTTAGCATATCCAACTCTACTTCTCCATTGCTTAATTTGCGGTGTGACCAACGTCCCTCGCCCATAATAGTAAAGACACGATTACGAACCTCCGTCTCACTCATCTCAAGGCTTATGACCAGTGGGCTACGACCCTGTTTCCAGGCCTGTACAGCGAAATAGAGAGCCAACCAGGACTTTCCGATACCTGGATATGCCAAGAAGACTCCCAACTGCCCTGGCATGATTCCAGAGGGTAAATAGTTGTCAAATCCTGGCAGACCAGTCTTGATGCCAATATGACCTAGGGCTTGTTGCTTCTTTACATTTTCAAAGTAAGCAATCGCAGACTCTAGGTCTGTGACATCAATATCACGAATAGCAGCAGTATTCTTTTTTAGTTCTGAGGTTTTTGTAATGAGGCCTTCTAGGGCCTTGCTGCCCTCACCCTGCTGAACATCTGTTGCAGCAGACCTTAGTATGTCTTTAAGACTGTCCCGCAGATACTCTCCCTGCAACTCCTCAAGGTGATGCTTAGTAGCGCCAACTCCTGGGACTGGATCAAAGTCACGAAACTTTTCTCTTACCAAGTCTGTTGGTGGAAGTGACGAGTTATTCTCAAAATACAGACGTATGAAGTTCCATATATCTCCATGGGTTCTCAAAAGATTATCGACATTGGCCTGTAGCAAAACGTGAATCTGTTTATCCTGAAGAAGGGCTGTAATTAATTTTGACTCTGTGTTATTCACTTAGCCACTCCTTTGCCATTCGTCGACGCTCTGCTCTTTCTTGACTATCTTTTAATCTATCCCTTTTAGCCTGTAATATTTTTTCTGCATTGTATGCAAAATAATTCCATGACGGGGTTTCTGAAACAGCAAAATAGTATTCAAGTATCTCATAACATCCCTGCAATGTGTAGGACTCAATGAGGGCATCAGATGCCCACTGTTCTACATTCAAATTTAGAGATGGCTTCGATTCGTACCTTGCGGTATGATACTTGCTGTATCTTGAAAGCAAAGCCATACGGTCTTTGCGTTCAGCCATTACTTCTCTTCAGCCTCGGTTTGTGCTTCCAAAATCTTGGCAGTTAGTTTGTCTTCAACAAATTTGTAGACACGCTCAAAAGCCTGATCAGTATTTTCTCCGTCACGCTTAGAATCCACTACTCCAAGATCAAGTCTTAGTGATTGAAAATTTCCCAGATTTAGTGTGTATCCAAGTGTTACAGACACTTTAGTTGAATCGTTTTCCATGCTATACCCTTCGCTAAATAGATTCGCCCCATATTGGGACAAACCGTCCATCTTCTGTTCTCGTATATGTAAGTATACCATCGCCCATTCTGCGTGTCAACTCTTGCTTGCTGGGCGTAATATCATTAGTAATTAATTTATCTTTTCTTGGTCTACCAATATGGTATGTAGCAAGTATATCACGAATCTCTCTTACTTGCGATTCAGAGTAATATGACCTTACCTGAAATCCTCTTGCCCCACCTTTTTGAGATCCCGTCGGAAATGGGATGACTCCTCGTTTCATTAATGATGGCATATATTTTTTATGACGATTAACTAAATCAGCAGTCTGACCTACGGTGTAGGCTCGCTCTCTTTTATTTTTAAAATCACTAATTAAACAACTTTCAATTTGGCCCTTTGTTATATTATAAACAGACATTATTCCATTAGACTTGTTAAGATGATGTATCCTTACTAAGTCTCCGTTTAAGAACCAAACCTTTTTGTTCCCTGGAATTACAGGGAGGACATTGTAGCCTTCGCTCTCAATTGTTCCCTTTTTAATAACCACTTGCCCTCCTGAGAATTACTAGGTGGATGAAAAAATGTTCTTGCTCCACAAGACATACAATACATTTCTATATTATTTATTTCTGAATATTGTCGATCAACAAACATTCTGCCTTTGCATCTTTTACAAAAAATCATCAGTTTGGTATGCCTATTGCAATAAGGTTAATGCCAACACTTGTAACTCCGCCCAGGTTAAATTTAACTGACCCCTCTATACTTGATGTAGTTACGCTAGACAATGTAACAACAACATCTTTGCCAGCATCGGTTACATTTCCCATATTTACAGGAGTTGCTGTTACAACTGGCGTAAACTTAAACTCTGTAGGAAACGAATAAGAAAATGGAAGGCTAGAACCAGCAGTCTGGCTTACGCCATTTGTGACTTGAACATATCCGCCAATAATTCTTGCTTCTGATGTTTTGACGCTCTGCTTTCCTGCATTTGGAGTATCCACTGTAACATATTTATTTACAGATGTTGAAGCCTGCGTTGATAAATCATTAACAGCCTTAACAATCTGATATATATATGTTACGTCTAGTGGCTGCCCTCTTTCGGGTACGGGTAAAATGGCCATAATATAATTATACCAGACTTACGGTTCCAGAGTTGTATATCTCTAAATCGTCGTTTAAAACTGGATTTATTGATGATACCTGCACAATTACTAGAACAGAGTTTGTTCCAGTTTTTAGAAATGAATAATTGCTTGATCCAGTGGTTGCTTTGTAAGTTGGCAAAGCAGAATCAAAACCCACAAAAACATCATATAGTATTTGTGTAGAAACATCTCCCGATTCCCAATTTACGATTACTGTATTCCCTACAATATTTATATCACCACTTCCAGGAGCAACTGCTGAGGACTCGGTAGAAAATATTGGAGAGTAGGCAGATTTTCTATTTTTATCTTCTGCAACTATCCTAAATCTTAAAATTTTGGTGTTCGCTGTCGTCACCTTGCCCAACAATTCTTTTTTAACAACAACATTTTTAATTCCAGGATCTGGTGTGATCGACATAATTAAACATCCAGTGCAAATCTAAACTCAATATAGTTTGTAGTATTTGCTGACTTAATGATTGGCCTTTCTTGTTTATTTTTTATTACAGAATAGCCAGTGAGGCCATACAAAGAGTTTGTGGACGTAACATTTTCAAGTCTTAGTCCATCTAGACATAGATAGAAAGAGTCTGAAGGAATTCCAGACTTTGTTATTTGTCCATAAATTTTTGACAAAGAAACCTGATCCCACAAGAAACCTGTTGTCTTTTTTATATTTTGAAATTGTTTTGCTGAAACAACATATCTATTTTCTTGAAGATTTCTTTTGTCTGTAGATACTCCAGAAGCAAATGCCTGATCATCAATATCTACCTGAAACTTTGCATACTCTTGGCCTCCTGTAGAATTAACATGAGAAAACTCTATTAAAATTTTCACATTGTCTGGAACTGTCAAAGAGTCTTCGACTTTGCTTGCAATAGAAAATGCCAGTCTTAATTCATCAAGAGGACTATTCTTTGAAAAATTAACGGAGGGGCTATCTAATCTTATGTAGTCAGAAGTTGATGATGCCTGCATTTCTCCTTGAGCGTCAACTGTAATTGTTGATGTGTCTCCACGCAGAACAATTATATTATTTAAAAATCTGCATCTTTCATTTCTTCCAACTCTGTCATCTGATGTAAAAATTCTATTATCGGCATTTGTTGCAAAAACTTTGTCACTTATGTTTATAGTTCCGTTTGCATCTTCTCCGTCTAGAGGTTCAAGTTTCGGAGGTATTACAACAGGAGAACCTCCTGCCTGACTATATTTCCAGTCATCAGTATCGGTAAAAGAATATACGTTTTTACTATCAAATGATCCTGCTACTGGGTTTGATGCTGCAGAAAATATTCCAACCTCTGTAATTTCATACCTTTCTGCTGTAGGCAGTTCTGCGGTAAGGACTATCTTAGACAAACCACCTTCATCAACAAAACCTCTAGAGATAATTGGCATACGCAACATTTCAAAATCTAAAGACTTCTTGTCTCTTATTACATCTAGTTCTGAATTAGTAAAAGGATAATCAGACGCCACTGGCTTTGGTCCACAGCCTATAGCAATATGAGAGGCGTAAGACGTTGTCTGTCCAACAAGGTACTTAGCCAAAAGGTTCTTGCCTACATTAGTTATCATTGAGTGCTCCCGTAGTATATTGTATCATCAAAAGTGTTTCCAGCGGTTAATATTTCAACTTCTACCTGCTCATTTTCTTTTATGTTTATTAAATTAATCACAAGGTCTCCGCTTATTGGGTCTATATAAATAGACTTTCCGTTGTAGACTTTTACTCCATCGACCAGGTCGTATCCGTTTCCATACCTAGGAAGATAGTTTGGAATTGATATAGCAAGTGATTTAAAAAATGAGTCAGCAGACTGTAATCTTAAAACATTGTTTGGATTATACTGTAGGTAAAGATCTGTTAAATTTTTTATTGGTGTATAAATTACTGTCTGACCATTGACCAGGTCGTGCCTAGATATTGTAGCAAGTTCAAAACCACCTATATCTTCAAATATAAGGTCTGTCATTATTTCAATAGCAACAGCCTGTTCTCCAAATATTAGTAAGTCTGGGGTTGCAACTTTGACAGAATCAGAGGTATTGGTTTTGACTGGATTTGGAATTCCTGCTGTTGCTGGCATGCTTGTGTCTGCCATTTATACCACCTCACTTAAAAATAGTTGCATCTCTGGACCGTTTGAATTTCTTGAAAAATCAATATTGTATACAACAAATCTGCTTGAAGAGTCTGCAGCAATATCTATTCCATTCTCTTTGTAGTCTACGCTTACTATATCTCCAAGTTGGATTGTTGGAATAGAAAATATTTTAACTCCAAGTGCTTTTCTTGGTTTTGATATTTTTGTAACAAGCCACCTCATTAGTTCAGATGCTTCATCTTGTGACTGAATATAGGCAGCATCTAAAGAAAAATCTTTTCTTCCGTGCTGCATACGGCTAAACTTTATATCTTCGTAGTCTAACTTAAACTTAAACGGATTTGAAATTAGTTTGTCTGCAACAAATTTTGGATCTGACATTACGCTATTTTTATTAAAATATTGATCAACTGTCAAAGTATTGCTTGACTGCTGAGTAAAAGTAATTCCCTGAATTCTTAAATAGTTTCCACTAGTTTCATCTAGATTAAGCGCAGTATCTGTTGCATTAAACACTAGAAATTCTGCGCCATATGATCCTGCTCTAAATCCAGAAATAACAAATCCTTTTATTTTATTGAACGTTGGAGAAATTTTTGCTGTTAGTGCTGGAAATGCTTTGTCATATTTAAAACTAAATTCTGCCACTTCTCTCATTATACTTCCAAACTCCTCAAAATAAATATCATACTTTGGTGGTTCTGAAGATCCAATTCCAGAAAGATAGGTATTTTGTATTAATCCACTCATAGCGTATTTTCTGAAAGAGTTACCTGCATCAATATCAGAGTCTGCAAAAACAGAATTGACAACGGTTCCCAAAGAAAATGACGTGTTCTGAGAATAATTGTTGCATAGTGCATAGACATTTTCAAACATTGCTCTTGAAGAACCTCTGGTAAATAAGGCAATATTTGAATACTCTGGCAATGGATCTGAGTCGTCTACTGTTTTTACCATGGTTCCATTTATGTATAAGTAGAACCTTCTTATGTTTCCTATGTTTTCATACTCTACTGCTAAGTCATATACCGTCGGATTTTCTTCAGCAAATAATCTTGACTGACCAGTAAACCTGCCATCATCTACTATAATCTTGGCTAAGCCTTTGTATAGGGTAAGTGGAATTGCTTTACCATTGTCAGACTTGACTTTATAAAACAAAACATTGTGAACATTTTGTTTTTCTTTTTCTGACAACTTATTTAATCCAAGTGCTGCAATTTCAAAATAATATCCAACGTTGGTTGTTGGGTTTAGCATTACTGCTATACCTCCAGACCCTCCAGATATTGTAACATTTTTATCTGGGGTAGAACCATTTATAACATAGTATGATGCTGCACCATTAGCAGTTTGACCACGATCACTACTGTTTTCAATTTTACCAACTAGTCGTATTCTAGTTCCAAAGTGCTTATATTTTTTATCTGTCAAAGGCTTATGCACATATGATACAAAATCTCTTGGCTTATCTTTTGTCGTAAAGTTGGGACCAGTCAAAGAAAGCGCTGATGCTTGAACAGATCCAGGAACCTGCTGAGTTTGTGTAGTTATCTCTCCTGTTAAAGAGGTTGACAAAAAGTTTCTAATAAGTCCTGTTCGTGTCGAAGTTCTTGCCAAAGCATCAGAAGATGCTCCATTGCTTATTGTTTTTCCTGCAGAAGCAACTGTTGTTTGTGGCAAATCAGTTTTTGTTTCAAACAAATATTCTGAAGCCATATAGCATCCTTTTACATTGTCTTCAGATTTCCAATAATCAGATATACCAGCAGAATGCTCTACAACTGTTGTTCCAAATTGACCACGGCCATGCTTGGCAACTGGACCATTTTTAAGTTTTAAAATTCCTTCTTGTTCAAAATAATTAGGAACAGAGTAAATTTTGACAAGGCCTGTTGGATAAATTTTTCCATTAAATGGAAGTTTAGAGAAATAGTTTTGATACTCTTCAACTGAAGATATCCAAACATTGCCCGAACCAGTTACGTTATATTGAACTGCGTCATACTTTATAACTTCTCCACTAGAGTAAAAGTAACCATTGTATCTTGTAATCCAGTATACCGCTTCTCCAAGACTAAACGTATTGTTTATTACGATACCGTTTTTTACCTCTGGGACTTTATCTGATAGGTTAGAACTTAAAGGTATTGCAGCAAGCACATATGAAGATTGTGTTCCAACCTCGTTATTAATTGACTTTGTGTTCTCAGTACCAGATACTTCCCAAAGTAGTGCTGGCTTATACACATACATTCTTTCATCTTCTAGAAGACTCGCCTGTCTTAAAGTACCGATAGATCTTTGAATATGTCTAACAGTGTAATTTATTGTGCCACCGTTGTAAACCGTGTTTGACTCATTTGATACCGAAATAATGTTTGCTAGTTTTGCATTGTCTAAAGTTTTATTTTTAATTTCTCTATCTTCATACAAATCGTTAGTTCCTTTAAGAGCAAATGTGGTTGGTCTTTGTTCTTTAGTTGGCATTATATAGTCTTTGCTCATCATAACAAAGTTATTGTACTCATCAAAAAACATTGCTGTCTGTGTTGATATTGCCAAATCCTGCAACACCTGAGCAACACTTTTATCTGGAGCAACAAAGAAAAATGGCATTACCATTTCTTTTTCATTAGAGACTCTTCTAAATGTATAGTTAGAAAAACCGATACTGTCTAACAAAAGAGAAACTGCAGAACTAACAGAAACCTCTGTCATTAATATTTCTGGTGCTGTAATTGATTCTAGATACCAATACATATCTCTTAACGATATAGAAATTCTTTTATTGACCAAATCTGCTTTTGGAAATGAATCAGAGTATAAAGTTTTCATAGGAACCCAATAGTCCCAACCACCAACATTTATAATAATTTCATAAAACTTAAACTGCACATGACTATCTACATATTTTGCAATAATACTTGATGGGTTATTTTCGTTAAATGCCTGATCATGATCAAAAATATTAATGCTTCCATTTGATGCAACTAACTGTCCTACTGGCAAACCACTTAAACCTAAATCAGATGCGCTTTTATTTATTGAATAATCTAACACCTTGTCGGAAAGATTCATTGCAAGTCTTGGAGAAATTTCAATAAGATCAAAAGTGGAATCTTTTGCAGTCATAGAATCTACAACAATCCTAACTCCAGAAATGTATTCAAACTCTCGATATTTAATTTTATTATCTAAAGAGTTGATAAATTTATCTGGGGAGGTTGCATCTGTAAGGAAGTTGGTTAACCTATCAACAGTTTCATCCTGCACATACCATCCGTATTTTGGAGTTATAATTGTGTAGTCTGTGCCATTCCATATATAATATTTTCCTATATCATTTTCATTTTCTTTAATAAGATATGCATAGCCAATAACAGACTGCTCAGGAAGTAGTGTGTCACTTGAGTATACCTCGGCAAAAACAAATGTGTCTATCCATTCGTCTGGAACAATAAAGCCATATGATATTTCAACATAGCCATCGCTTTTAATAATTGCAGAACCGTCTTTTCTTCTTTTTGACGGATCAAACGAAATAATATCTTGCCAATTTCCTTCTTTTAAGAATTGAATTTTCCATCTGCTTGGAACTTTTTGATTTACCTCTCCATAAAATGGGTCAGCAAAAGAGCCTGTTGAGGAGGAGAATGGCCCAAGGTCTTCAGTACCTGTATGGGTTTGCATTTTGATTACAACCCTGTTTGTTGGTATTTGCTCTTTGTATACCACGAAAGGACAAGCATCTTCTATGGCATTTTGAACACCATTTATTTTTGATGCAATTCCATACTCAAAATTTTCTGCTACACCTTTCTTTTCTGTATTGTCCTTGTCAATAAATGTTTCGCTCAATCCATAGGAAACAGAAGCATCATTATATGTGTACTTATATCTAGTTTCAGTCCTGTATGATGTCCAATATTTAAACTTATCTTTTTTATCTGGCATATAATATCTTGGTCTATCTGCCATAAACATATTTGGATAATGTAGTTTTCCATTTTCAAAATATACAGCCTTATTGATGCCAGATCTAGGTCTAAATCTTTCAAAGCAACTTTCTAAGGAGTATAGCGTTTGAGTTTTTTCTTTTTTAGTTAAAAATGTAGTTGGGGTATTATCATTTTCAAAAGTGCCATCTATCAAAACATCTGCATCTGTTGCTCCTGTATAAAAATTTCCAACATCATTAATATCAAAACTTGTAGGTAAAGAAGAGTATATAGAAGATGGTTGTTCTGTACTCACCCTCCATCGATTTCTAGTGTCCGTGTCAGAAATCTTACACTCATAAGTCGCACCTGAAGAAGATTTGCCTATTGCTCCAGCAGGTGAACAAAAAGCCCCTGGGGTAATGGTCCATACTGAACTTATTGGGTTTGGTGTTGAAGTTTGGGTTGGTCTATATCTATAATTACCAATATGCTTGATATTGTTTGTTCTGTTCATATTTAATTCTGCAATAACTGCTGACTTATTTCTAACAGTATCAGCAGTCTCTAAAAAGGTTTGCAGGTCTTTGTCTTCAAACATTATACTTCTTCCAAGGTTACTGAGACATTCCAATAGTCAAACTTAGTTCCTCTTTTTTCAACTGAATAAGAAAAGTCAGTAATAAACATTTCAATCAATTGATTGTACTGCCGAAGATGATCATATGGCGCTTCTGTTCCTTTAAAAATTCCTTTTCTATCATATGCAAGAAATACCCAGAAAGAACCTTTGTGTGCATCATACCACTCAAGCATGTCAGCACCACCTGCCCCCCCATCTGTTGTGTAGGACCTTTTTGGAGAAAGCCCACTAATTGTGTCAAATGTGGGAACATCATCGTGAGACCTAGAAGGAATCAATGTCCAACTAGTACTTAGAGTGAGTTTGTCTGAAATATGATATGATCTCATGCGACCATTAATCATTCTTTCTCTTTTTTCTATTCTTTCATTTTTAAACTGTATTGGCTGCCTATTGTCATCAGTTATCAGTAGGAATTGATCTGCTAATGATGGATCTTCTATTCCTTCTGGATCTGCCCCGATTTCATAGCCATTAGGAACATAAATTCCATTTTGCAAAGTGCCAGTATTTTCTGACCAAAGCATACCGCTTGGTCTATAATATTTTTGACGACCAAGCATGTAAGTAACTCTTGGGTCTATCACTTCTTCAACCATTTAATGACACTCCTCTAATTCGTCTATTTTCAACATTTTTAATTGTCGACATAACTGCTTGTGCAATCTCGTTAGGATTTGCATCAGTTTTAGCGTTAACTGTTAATGTGTATGTATTATTATACACTGCTCCGCCAACTGGCTTTCCGCTATTTAATGACTTCATTGTGTCGACGCCGTGAGTATTTACAGCATACTTACTCATTACAAATTCTCCAGGGGTAAGCATTGCAGGAACAGTATCAGTTCCTTTAGCAAATCCTCCACGAGCAAAGAACTTAGGAATTAAGCCACCCTTTGATATATATCCAAACTTTTGTCGTCTATCAGCAATAATGTTTAGTCCAGTATTAAATCTTAATGCACTTTCTGCTGCTGCCAATTGTGCTGCTATTGATGCTGCTCCAATAGCCCCAGACTCTCCTGATGCTAATGCACTTGGATTTACTCCTGCTGCAGCAATGGCTGCTGCATTCATATCTCCCGCTGCTTTGGCTAGAGCGTATGCGTCTGCTGCTGCTTTTGATGCTGCTGCTGCATCTGTAGTTGCCCCAACTATTGCATCAGTTGCTGCTTTGTCTGCTGCTACGCTTGCTGCTGCTGCTGCAGCGTTTGCTACAACTGTTGATTGTGCATTTTTAACAGAAACTGGTGTTGAGTTATATTCTTTTAACTTAGCAAGTATGCTTGCCCACTTTGCGTCAATCGCAGCGGTTGATGCAAGCAACGCTCCTAGTACAGCATCAAAATCTTTTCCTGCAAGAGAGTTTGCTGCAATTTTTGCTTTTATGGCATCCCACTCTAACTTAGTTTTATCTAGAACTGTTAGTTCTGAAACAAGTTTATCTATTTGTGCCTGTATTAGTTCGTTGGCAAAAGTTAGGTCTGCAATTTTATCTTCTAACGGCTCAAGTTGATTCTTTTGTATTTCAAAGATAGCATCTTCTTTTTTCTGAATCTCAAGAAGTTTTGCTTCACGTGCTTCTTCTAAATCATAAATTTGATCTTCCAGATTTCTAATGTCTTGAAGAATTGTAACTCGTCTTGGATCGTTTTCCATTTGATAAAGTTTTTGAGCATTCTCAAACTGCTTTTGATCAATTTCTTCTTGAGACAAACCAGTCTCTGCTCCTCTAAGGCCTCTAATTTCATTTTCTCTTGACTGCTGCAAAGCATCAGCCACAGATCCACTAAACCTTTGTGCTGATTGTGCACGAGCATCTTGTGCTGCTTTTGCTGCTGCCGATATATCTCCACTGGTTAGTGCGCCTGCAATATCAAGTTGACTCTTTTGTTGATTGAGAATTTCTTCATTAACTTCTGCAACCTTAGCAAGAGCCTCTGCTTGCTTGTCATATTCTTTATTAATTTGCTCTGCTTGATTAGCCATAATTGCAGAGTCATTAGACATCTTCGCATTTTGCTTGTTAATTTCCTCCATGGCACGATCACCAAATTCTGGATCCATCTCCAAAATTCTTTGCTTATCGCTAATTTTTTCTTGCATTTCTTCTATAGGTCTTGTATAATTCTTTTCAATATCTTTTTCTATATCTCTAATCTCACGATTAATTAACTCGATTTGACGCCTAAAACCTTTTGCTGCTATTTCTGCATCTTGAATTTGTTTATTGTTAGCATTCATTTGCTGAACCATACCCGATGTTCTTGGGTCTGCGCCTGTTCTTAGCATTTCTTCCTGCACAGAAAACATCTCGTCTACAAGATCCATACCAGGCTGAGCAGACTCAGAATATTTTCCAGAGTTATAGTTTACTTGAATATCAATAATTTTCTTTGCTTCAATAGAGTTTAAATAATCAGCAATTTCTTGAGCATCAACCTTTCCATCCTTTAAGTCTTCAATCAAGTGTTTTGCAAGTGCTGGGTCATTTAAAACTTCAGACATCTGATCTGCAGAGAAGCCTGCTGCCTGCATTGCTGTTCCAAGTTTAGGCATCTGCTCAAGAAGTTTAAACTCTTCGTTAGCCTGAATCATTTTTTGCTTAAGAGCAAACCTTTCTGTTTCATCAGTAGCCTTTTTAAGATCTTCAATATACTGCTTTCTTTCCTTGCTTCCCTTTTTGCCAAGTGCTCCTGCTGCAATTGCTGCTGCAGTAGCAGCATCCTGAACATGTTCTAATGCTTCTGTTGCAGTCGCTCCCTCTGAAATTAAAATTCTAAAAGCCTTCTCCTGATTTGCAACTTGCTCTACCGCTTCTCTATTAACAACGTTAGCCTCTCCTACAATAGCCTCGTTGTAGGTTCTCATAATCTTTTTACCAGTGCCAGTAAATCCTTTTATGTTTGCCTTTGTTTTTGGCTTACCTTTTTCAAATTCAAATATAGCCTTTTTGCCTTTAAGATTTGCCAGTTTCTTAAAGTCTTCTGAAGACATAGAAGCAATCATATCTCTAAATTCTTTTGGAGCCTTTAGATTTATAAGTCTTTGCTGCAAACCATCAAACAAGTCAAATGCACGAGAAATATCCTTTTGTGCTTTTTTACTACCGAATGCAGCAAGCATAGACTGTAGTGGCTTGGTTGCATCAAATGCCCCATCACGAACATTTTTAATTCTCATTGCAAGGTCATCAAGGAAGTCTAATGGATTTGACCCCTTACCACCATCAGGAGTAGTGTCAACAGGGGCACCGAGAGATGTCACTCCTCCAACAGAACTGGTTTCTAGTTTTTGTACTGCCATTTCTTCTGGGCTAAGTTTTGCTAATTCTTTTTTAAATTCTGCGACAATTTCTAAGTATCTAGCACTTCCGTATGCAACTCCATCTGCTGATGCTTTTTGGAAAGCCAATGTACTTGCTAACTGTTCTCTGTCTGCTTCCCTCATTGCATCTGTTACTGTTGACTCATAAGCAAACTGTGTAGCAAGTTTTTGTAAGTATTCTGCCTGACCGTCTAAACTTAGTTTTTGGAATTCTTTATATCTTTCTGTATTTGCTTTAAGGGCATCAATTGCTGCTGCTTGTGCAGGGTTGACAGCCTTTGCTGCCTCAAGGTCCATATCCTCTGCACCCTTTTTGGCTGCTTCATCTTTTAATTTTTCAATATTATCCATTTGTGTTTTTAGTGTTTCAATTCCTTCTAAACCAATTGTATTTACCAAAACCTCAAAGTCAATAGTGTTTCCATCCAATGATTGAATGCCCTTTAGAGTTTCCATAATTGCATCAAACTCTTTTGGATCTTTCTTGTTCATAATAATTGTAGTAATTATGTTTTGTGCTTTCTTTCTTCCCTTGCTACTAAAGCCTGCAAACATGTTAAACAATTCTTTTGTTTTTGCTGCACCCTGAGTTTTAAGTCCAGCATTAAGCAGAAGATCTAGTTGTGGAAGTTTGCCAGTAAATAGATCCATATAACTTGTTGCTTCTCCTGGACTTAGAACCTTGCTTCCAACAAGCATTTCCATTTTTGCTTGGAATCTTTGTGCTCCTTGTTGTCCTTCAAGGCCAGTCTTTACGTACTTTCCTGTTTTAGAATTATATTTACCCATAGTGGTGTCATCCACAAGTCTTTCAGTTTTATTTAAAAACTTCTTTGCAGCATCTTCTTGATCTGTACCCTTGTATGTTGACTCAACCTGTGATCTAGATGCATCAAAGAATGCATCTTCACGCATAGCCTGTTTGCCCCAAACGGAATTGCTATAAACCTTATCAAAACTTGCTTGACTTTTAGCAATTTGATTAACAATAAGATTATTCATCTTTTCAGTATCTGCTACATTTTGAGTATTTAGTTTTTTAATTTTTTCTTCAATGTCTAATTTCTTTTGTGCATTTGTTGTTGACGCTAACTCTGTTTCTAGTTTTTTCTTTTGAGTTTCATATTCGAACTGAACCTGGTCAGCCATCATTGTTGCCATTTCGATATTGTTCATATTCAGTGCTGCTAATGCTGCAACCTGTTTTCTTGAACTTTCAAACAATCCAGATTTTTCACTAATTTCATTTTCAAGTTTATCAGTTCTAACATTTGCTTTTGCAACAAGCATTATTCTAGTTTCAATTGGACTATCTTTTAGGTTCTTTCCATCTGGTCCAAGTAATGTAACTATCTGTCCAATTATCTGTGATTCAATTTTTTGATCGCCAAGTTCTAAAGCAAGGTTGCTTGCAATACTATTTGCTGCATTCATATCTAAAACACCGTCTGCAACAGCAGTTGAAAGTTTTAATGCTAGATCTGAAACAGCCTTGTCGTTACCAAAGTCTTTAACATTTTGCTGGAACAGTGCCTTTTCTTTTTTACCAGGATCTGACCCTAGGAACTGCTTTCCAAATGTATCATCAATCTTTGTTGTTTCGTTGTATTTTCCATACTGGCTAGACTGTCTGCGCTTATCCATTATTTCGGATGCGCCAACTTTGCCACTTATTTCACCAATTGCCTGAAGTCCACTTCTTGTTGCTGAAAGGTCTTTTGCAAACTGTGCTGCCTTGCTTGCCATATTATTAAGATGCTTGTTAAATAGATATGCTCCTGCTGCTACGGCTGCTAGTGCTACGACAATGCCCTGCGGTCCTGTGAGGCCTGCAAGCATTGGTGCAAACTGTGCAACTGTTGCAACTGCTCCTAAGCCAGCAACTACTTGTGGTGGTGCTCCTGCCATACCCGCAACCATCGCTGCTGTTCCTGCTGCTCCTGAAATCTTGCCAGACACTCTTCCAACTTTTTCTCTTCTCATGCCTCGCTTTTTTTGAGCAATTTGTTTTTCTGAAAGAGTTGTTGGCTGCTTCTTTCCGTCTGCATCGAGTTCGGGATCAAATAAAATCTGTCCATTTTTATCTCTTGTGTAAGTGGATGCTTCCTCATATGCTTCAACAGAGCCCATTCTATTATCTACTGACTGGCTTCCAGGAGGAACAATTCCATTCTCTGCTGCTTGTCTTGCTGCTTCTTGAGCATTATATGCTTTTAGTCTGTCTAATTCTTTTCTTTTTTCTGCTTCTATTTCTTCGTTTGTCTTTGCAATATTTGCTGAAGATTGTGCAATATCTTGTTGTGCAATACCTGCTTGATCCATTGAAGGAAGCATCTCTCCAAGGTTGTTATTTGCTGCATTGGTTAGTTGGTTGGTTGTGATCAGGTTAGACGTGTTTGTTGTTTGAGCATCTACTGCAGCCTGAGTCACATTGGCAAATTCGTCTGTTTCTTCTGCAACAATAACAGTTGAGTTTGCCAGGTTCTCTGTTTCCTTAGCAATTTCCTTACTCTGTACCTGTGTCTTCTTTGCTAAACTAACTCTAGTTTTTGTTGCTGTTTTTTCTGCTGGAAGTTCTACAGAACCCTTAGCGCCACGCTTACGTCTTTGTCTGTCAAGAGATTTAAGAACTTGTCTTTCATCACGCATTTCTGGAGTATTAATATCATCATAGAATGCTTTATTTCCAAGATCCATTTTTGAAACTTTTGATTGTGTTTCTGCTGCAGAAGGCAGTGCAGCGTCAGTAAGTCTTGAAGACTGGGCTCTTACTGCAGTTTGCCCCTCTTCTAAACCTTGTGCAAGTCCATCTGCAATGTCTTTTCCAAGACGTTTTGTTCGTCTTGACGGTGATGCGGTTTCTGCTTTTTGCTCTGCAGCAGTTAAGTCTGCATCTACATCTTCTGCAATTTTAACTGAATCAAGTTTTGCTTTTCTCTCAGCATCTGATAATGGAACAAAGCCTTGTTCGGAACCGACACCTTCTGGATTATTTTTTCCAAATCTTTGTGCAACTTTTGCTCTTCCTGATGCTAGTCTTTCCTCTGTAGACCTTGTGTCTGCCCCAGTTGGAATTTGGATTGCAGCACGACCCTCTGCATCATACATAGTGGCAAGCATTGTCTTTTCAATTGACATAGGCTTGCCTCTGCCTGCCTTCTTTTGTTCGGCAGCCATGAAATCTTTATCAGAAAGCATACTTCTAAGAACCTCGCCTTGAATTTGAAGTTCTCTTTCATTTAATGCGCCATTAGATGTCACCTTTTTAGAAATAGATAAAATTTCTTCTTCAGTTGCAGATGACTGCTTTAATTTTTCTAAATAGACACGCCTTGCATCATTATTAGATGAAAGTGTTTGAGCCATTTCATTTTCTGCATGCGTTGACAAATCCCATAAGTCTGGATCCCAACCTTCTTGAATTCCCTTTTCTGTTGTTCCTATTGCACCAATGTGTCCTCTGTCTAATTGAACATTTTTCTTATCTGGTCTTTGAAGTGCTGGTAGGTCTGGGCGTTCTGATGCCAATCTGTCTCCAGTTTTATTTGCAATCGCCTGAAGCCTTTCATATTCTTCTCCACGACCTGCTGCATACATTTGCTCTCTTACATTTTTTGAAACCCCAGCCTCTGTTGCTGAGTGACCTGCAACTTTTGCATTTGCTCCAGATACTCCTGCTGCTGTGTTAATTTGTGCTGGAGTAAGTTCTACCCCGCCCATTGCTTTTGTTGCAATTCTTAACTCTTGAACAAACTCTGTAATTGTTACACGAGAATCATCTGCAAGTCTTGCAAAAACTTCCTTAAGAACATCTGCCCCATTTTCAACACCTAGGGTTCCATCTTGCATTGCTGCAGCAAGTTTTTCTACTTGGGCTACAACTTTGTCAGACTTTGGACTTATAGCAAGTCCGAAGGTTTCTCCAGCAATACTAAATCCAGTTCTTCCTGGCCTGGTCTGTGTACCAGTCTTTCCAGTTCCCTTTGCATACTTTGCTACTGAGCCATTTTGAAGTGCTGCAACTAATTCTGGATTTTCTTTTGCAGTCTGCTTAGTAAGAACAACTTCTCCAGGAGTTAATAATGCTGGGACTGTGTCTCCATTGCCAGTACCTGGAACAACTCCACCCTTTGCAAATTTAACTGGTGGTATTCCTGCAACTGCTCCTGCTGGGCCTGGAACTGAATTAAACAATCCTGGTGATGATGCTGCAAGGTTTCTAGCCTGAGTACCTGCATTTTGATAGGCCAACGCCAGTGCGTCAACTGCAGACTTTTCAACATTAAAAGTGCTTATGAGTTGTTGATGAGAAGTGTGAAGAGCATTTGTTTCTGCAAGCAATTCAATTTGTTTATTAGTTAAATAGTCAAACCCTCCACCGAGAACATTGTTTTGTCCGTTAAGTTTAGCAATTCCTCCACGTAGCATTGCAAAGAACTTAATTATGTTTGCAAGTCCGTTAGCAAGGATACCGAATGTCATAAGAGCAACTGGGGCAATAGCACCAAGTACGCCGATCATAATAGTTATTGCTTTTTTGGTTCCGTCGCTTAAGCCGTTAAACTTTGCTAGTAGTTTTCCAACAAATCCAACTATTGGGGTTATTGCCTCTAAGAATGCTTTTCCTACTGGTACTAGTTCATTCTTTAAATTTTCCATGGCTTTTTTGAATTTAGCCCCTGTTGAATCTTCAACTCTTTTTAATTCTCGTTCAGATAAGATTGCAAGTTCTTCTACTGATGCTCCAGCAAGGTCGAGTGCTCTAGACGCTTGTGTACCATCTTTTACAATGTTTTGAAATAATGTAGAAATACGAGCAAACTGGAACTTGCCAAATAGTTGTTCAATTGCCCTTGAACGATTAAGTGGGTCTAATGTATCTAGTGCTCTAGCAAGTCCTACTACAGTACCTTTTAAATTTCCAGCGTTGTTATCAACAATGCCTTTTATGTTAATGCCCATCTCTGCAAGAAATTCGCTAGTTTTCTTTGCTGGGTTAATGATGGATGCAAGTCCAGACTTAAGTGCGTTAGCACCTTCTGATGCGTTAATTCCACCTTCCTTCATTGCCGTCATAAAGAACGCTAGATCTTCAACAGATCCACCAAGTTGTTTTACAACTGGTCCAGCCTTTGGAATTGCAATAGTCAAGTCTTCAATAGATAAGACAGTTTGGTTTTCTACTGCGTTGAGAAAGTTAATTTTTTGTGCAAGTTGCTCTGACGATACTCCAAAAGCGTTTTGTAAAGAAATTGTTGTTTCAAGTGCTTGCTGCTGTTCTACTTGGCCAAGGACAGAAAGTCTTGTTGCCTGAACTACTTGAGACTCAAGAGCATCTCCCATCATACCCATTGCTGCAGCGGTTGCAGCCATTTCCATAGTATCTTTTACTGCAATGCCATATTTTGTAAACTCTTTACCCAGTCTTTGTATGTCAGCAACTGCCTTATTGGTTGCATCTCCAGAAGTAGTTATATCTCCGTATACCCTTGTAAACTTGAGAACAGCCTCTTCCATTTCCATAAATGTTTTGGCTGCTGCTGATCCAAGGATGGAAAGAGGAATTGTCAAACCAACCATCAACTGACGACCAGCCCACTGAGTATTCTTACCAAAGTTTAGAAGGTTTGTAGAGCCTTGCTTTAATAATTGGTTTAAGAACTGCTGCCTTTGTGCAGCCATCTGAACTCTTGTGGCATAGTCTGTATATCTGCCATTGGTCATTTGTAGATGTTTTGGAACTACCTGCAAAACCTTGACAAGATCTCCATTGGCATTGCCCAATTGAATGTACTGAGACTGAAGAAGTTTTACTCTATCTTTACGAGCACGGTTAATAATTTCACGCTCTTGAGCAAACATTCCTTTAAAAGTTTTTGTATTTGCCGTCGCTGCTGCTGCTGTATACCTAAAGTACTGTCGCATTGACAGTTGGTTTTTTTCAAGGGCGGATGTAAAAGACGCTGTACTTGTTGCTATTTCTTTTTGACTTGCAACAAACTTTCCAGTTGCATTGATAGACTGCATGAGTCTTTCGTTGAGGCCCTTCTGGGCATTCATTGCTGCAACATTTCCCTGAGTTAGGGATTGATTAAAAGTGCTTAAGCCAGCCTGAAGTTTACGAAGAGATGCGAGGGCTGCTCTGGTATCAAAATTAATACCAATATTGGAGTTTACATCAGCCACTCATTAACACCCTCTTCTTTATTTAATTGAGTTTAAAAGACCTGTTGCATCTGCCAGTTTCATTCCTGACGCTGCATCAATAATCTTATAGACTGTAGGAAGATCTAGATTTTCCTCAATCGCCTCTCTGTTGTCTGCTACTGCAGGCAAATACTGCTTGAATGCGATCTGTACGCAATCTAGCAGAACATTCATTGACTTTTCATTATCTTCTGCCACTTCTTGCAACTCATTAAACTTCTTCATAAACGGTTTTAGCAATGAGATTTTTAGTGGTCTTACTTCAAACTTTGTTCCATCGATAAGTTGTAGTTGTTCGTTTTCTTCAACTTTTGTAGGCATTTCCCCTCCTTATAAGGTTTAGTTAATTATACCATAGGACAGGCTTATTTTTTGGCTATTCTAAAACCTCATAGGTAAGGCCCATGCCGATTCCAAACCCAGCCCTTTCTGCATTTTTACCTTGCAGGGCAAGTATGTCATTTCCACTGGTTGCTTTGCCTTTACTAAATACCCTGGCTTTCATGTCTTCCCATTCGTTACCCTTGCCTGACTTTTTGTCCAAGTCAATACCCTTCATTGCAGCAA
>Ga0315906_10001778_pt1 | contig 31328 bp, 42 predicted proteins | sample LakEriMetagenome_4_FD_203526 | JGI IMG/M metagenome (GOLD analysis project Ga0315906, IMG submission 203526) | Freshwater fungal communities from buoy surface, Lake Erie, Ohio, United States - Buoy 2 MA122 | ecosystem: Environmental > Aquatic > Freshwater > Lake > Lake biofilm | place: USA...
TTTACGGTAGACGGTCAATCGTTTGCAAGGCGGAATATGACAGCGGCGAGCGCCGCGCCAGCGCCAACGGCCCACACTTGCATGCGCACGTCGATAGCGACGAACGGCGCCAGAATGAGGGCGGGTAAGGCGATCGCGGCGAGGGCATGGGAATAGCGAGTCATTAGACGGCCTCCCGTGCCATGGTTTCGAGTTCGTCGATCACGCTTTGACGGAGTGAGTAGTCAGGGATAACGGCGTAAACACTTTCCGTTTCGTTGTAGTCATAGGCGCGCATGATGGCGCGTTGACTGAGCTCACACGGGCCGCTGGTCACGTAGTCGAGCCCTCGGTCAATATCCACAAATATCACGCGGTCGCCGATACGTTTGGCGGCGATGCGTTGGCCTTTGTCGGTGTAGCCTCGGCGAGTGTTGAAAGCGATGGCGTTTGACATGTGGTTCTCCTGCGTCCGGTGCGCGTTGTTTGTGCCGGAGTGCTCATTATGTATATAGGCGAACGCTTGTCAAGGATTTTCTTACATATGCGACCATTCTGCGGACAGCGTGGGGTTGTGGGCAATGTGGGTCATGGTGTGGGTCATGGAATCAGGACAAATTGCCCACACTCAAGTGCCTGTAAACATAGGGCGCGAGAGTGTTGTGGGCAATGTGGTCATGTTTTTCTGTTAAAGCTGAAAAATATAGAGTACTGTATAAACGTACAGGTAAATGTAACTGTGGAGCGCACGCCGTGGAGCGGCATCAATTTTATTTCCGTGACCACATTGCCCACATTGCCCACAAAATGCCCTCGACCACCATTTGTGGGCACTTTAACCACTTGCAAACGCATTGCCCACATTGCCCACAAAATGACGGCCGCATGGCCACGCGGCCAGTGTTCGCGCGCACGATCGACGCCCGCATGCGTCCAGGCTGAGGGCTCGCGGGCTCTGTGGGTCATGGCCGATTGCCCACAACGCCGAGGCTGGATGCAAACGGGAATCATTTGCAACTGAAGGGGTGGGCCGGCCCGCGCGATGGCATGTACCTGTATCGGAGGGGTTACAAAAAATTTTTTATTTTTTCCCCATCAGCCCGTAAGCCAAAGCTTTATGCTATTCTTGTGTGGCGATGTCTGACGTGATGCGCACGTAGCGACCGGGAGGTAGCTGAAGGGCTCCCCCCTTGCCCACCATCTAAGGCACTCCGCCCCGGCACACAGGCCACACGGTTGTTGTGGATCGCGGCCTCCCGGCAGGACAACCCTGCACATCGCTTGTCTTTTGCTTACACGGTCATTAAAGTCACCGCATGTTCAAATCGCTCCCGTTTGAGCCCCGCGAGATCAAGGCGACCGAATCGCGGCTTCAAGCAATTTATGACGCGGCGGCGCTCGGGCTCAAAGGTGATAGCCTTGCGCTCGCAGCCGGCTTGCTGCCCACCGAATACCGCCGCTTATGTCAAATGGACCCGCTCGCCGAGATGGCCGAGGCCAAAGGCCGTGCCGACGCTGAGGCTGAGGCGGCAGGTCAACTGCGTGAGGCGGCTCGCAATGGCGATAGCAAGGCTGCGCTCTCGCTCCTACAGCATGTGCACGGCTGGGTGGCGAAGCAGCAAGTTCAGGTCGATGTCACGCAACAGATCAGCGTCATCGCGGCACTGCAAGAAGCGGAGTCTCGCGTCATTAACGGCCGAGTATTGTCGGCTGCTCCGGCTGCACTGACCCGCGCCGAGCCCACCGCCCTCGCGTACGCCACTACGGAACCTATTAATGCAACTGCCGATCTATAGCGCCGACGACGAGCAGCAGATCATGGCGCGCCTGTGGGCGCCCCAAGTCAAGGACGACCCCGAGGCGTTCGTGCTGTTCGCCTTCCCGTGGGGGCAGAAGGGTACGCCGCTGGAGCACTTTGAAGGCCCGAGGCGGTGGCAGCGCAAGGTGCTGCGGGACATCGCCGCGCACATCGCTAAGAACAAAACGGCCACCTCCTACGAGGTGCTGCGCATGGCCACCGCCTCGGGGCGCGGCATCGGTAAGTCCGCCCTCGTCAGTTGGCTCATCTTGTGGATGCTCTCGACGCGCATCGGCTCGACGACCATCGTGTCGGCTAACAGCGAGGCGCAGCTACGCTCGGTCACCTGGGCCGAGGTGACTAAGTGGCTGGCGCTCCTGCTCAACAGTCATTGGTTCGAGGTGTCGGCCACACGCGTCATGCCGGCCAAGTGGCTCGCGGAGATCGTCGAGCGCGACCTTAAGAAAGGCACGCGATACTGGTCGGTCGAAGGGCGGCTCTGGTCGGAGGAGAACCCCGACGCGTACGCCGGTGTGCACAACCACGACGGCGTGATGGTCATCTTCGACGAGGCGAGTGGTATTCCTGACCCCATCTGGTCGGTGACGGCGGGGTTCTTTACGGAGAACACGCCGCATCGTTTTTGGCTGGCCTTTAGCAACCCGCGACGCAACGAGGGGTATTTCTATGAGTGTTTCAACGCGAAAAGAGAGTTCTGGACGACGCAAAGCATCGACGCCCGGCAAGTTGAAGATACGGATAAAGCCGTCTACGAACAAATCATCGCTGAGTATGGAGCAGATAGTAGCCAGGCAAAAATTGAGGTCTACGGAGAGTTTCCTTCAGACGGCGACGACCAGTTCATTGCTCCGCGAGTTGTGGAGGAGGCTATGGCAAGGCCACGGTATAAGGACGAGACAGCGCCACGCGTTGTCGGAGTCGATCCAGCGCGAGGTGGAGCAGACTCGACAGTCATCGTCGTAAGGCAAGGCCGCGACGTGATCGCTATTCGGCGCTACCGGGGCGATGACACGATGACAACGGTGGGACGCGTCATCGACGCGATCGAGGAGTTTAATCCTGCGCTCACCGTCATCGACGAGGGCGGACTTGGCTACGGCATACTTGACCGCCTTAAAGAGCAGCGGTATAAGGTGCGTGGGGTAAACTTTGGCTGGAAGGCGAAGAACCCGGTGATGTGGGGCAACAAGCGGGCAGAGATGTGGGGCGACATGCGGGAATGGCTACGCTCGGCGAGCCTCCCAAACGATCGGCTCCTCAAGTCTGACCTTTGTGGTCCACACGTCAAGCCTAACTCGTCAGGTACGCTGTTCTTGGAAGGGAAGAAGGAGATGAAGGCACGCGGGCAAGCGTCACCAGACGCCGCCGACGCACTCGCCGTCACCTTCGCCTACCCGCTCGCCAGCCGCGAGGCGCGAGAGAAACCAAGACGCATCGTCACCGAGCGCGGGTCGGGCGCGACAAGCAGTTGGATGGGAGCCTAATGGCACGCAAATCGGTCAGTCTGTCAGTCGGTCGCGGCGAGAAGCAGCCCGTCTCTAAGGGTGCGGGCTTGACGGCCAAAGGTCGGGCTAAGTATAACCGCGCTACGGGCAGTAACTTGAAGGCTCCGGCGCCGAGTCCGAAGACTAAGGCGGATGCGGGGCGTAAGAAGTCTTTTTGCGCGCGAATGAAGGGTGTAGTGGCTAAGGCCAAGGGGCCAGCTGAACGAGCTAAAGCGTCGCTGAGACGCTGGAAGTGTGGCTAACATGGCAGCTAAACGCGGACTCTACGCTAACATTCACGCCAAGCGTGAGCGGATCAAGGCCGGATCGGGCGAGAAGATGCGCAAAGTAGGCGCTAAGGGCGCACCGACCGCCAAGGCGTTCCGTGAGTCGGCTAAAACGGCTAAAAAGAGGAAGTAAGATGCCGAACAACCCGTATGATCGCATGGGTATTGGTCCGCGCGCCGTGTTAGGCGATGCGATGATCCAGGCACAACCCTCACCGCCGCCGCAGGCGCAGCGCCCGGCGCGACCGATGCGGATGCCGATGCGACGGCCTAATGTGGACATTGTACGTACAACGGTAGACTTTCGGCCTACCCCGATGAGGAAACGCTAATGCCACTCGTTAAGTCCGCCAGCAAAGGTGCGTTCCGTAAGAACATCAAGACCGAGATGGCCCGAGGCAAGCCGCAGAAGCAAGCCGTGGCCATTGCGTATTCGGTTGCTCGTAAAGCCAAAGGTAAGAAGCGCAAATAATGGCTAAAGACCCTACAGGGCTGCGTGGCGCGGCACGCGTCGCCAATACGCCCACTAATAAAGGTAAGATGTCGCGCGATCCGGCGGACATTCTAGCCACCGCGCGCTCTCGTCTGACGATGGCGCTGTCGGCGTACTCAGACAGCCGCGAGGACGAGCTAGATGACCTGCGATTTATGGCAGGTTCGCCCGACAACCAGTGGCAATGGCCGCAGGACGTGCTGGCGCAGCGCGGATCGGTGCAAGGACAGACGCTCAACGCGCGTCCGTGCCTGACAATCAACAAGCTCCCGCAGCATGTGCGGCAGGTGACGAACGATCAGCGACAAAACCGGCCCGCCGGCAAGGTCATCCCCGTTGACGACAAGGCGGACATCGAGGTCGCGGAGATTTTTGACGGAATTGTCCGTCACATTGAGTATATTTCAGATGCGGATGTGGCGTATGACACCGCATGCGACAACCAGGTCACGTACGGCGAAGGATATTTCCGCATTTTGACGGAATACTGCGACGAAAACACGTTTGACCAAGACCTTCGCATCGGTCGCATCCGAAATAGCTTCAGTGTGTACATGGACCCAACCATCCAAGACCCTTGCGGGTCGGATGCGGAGTGGTGCTTCATCACCGAAGACATCCCCAAGGGCGATTATGAGCGCATGTACCCCAATGCAGAGCCGATTTCGTCGGTTTTGCAGCGCGGTGTCGGCGATCAGGCGCTTTCGCAGTGGATCAACCAAGATACTGTGCGAATTGCGGAGTATTTCTACAAAGAGCACAGCAAAGAGACGCTGAATCTGTACGCCGGCAACCAAACGGCGTTTGAAGGTTCACCGGAAGCGCAAGAGCTTGAGATGCTCGGCCTTCAGCCCATTCGCAAGCGCGAAGTAGACGTTCAACGCGTCAAGTGGCTGAAAACCAACGGCTACGAAATCCTTGAAGAATCGGAATGGCCGGGCAAGTGGATACCTGTGATCCGCGTGATCGGCAACGAGTTTGAGGTTGAAGGTCGTATGTACGTGTCGGGCCTTGTGCGTAACGCCAAGGACGCCCAGCGCATGTACAACTATTGGGTATCGCAGGAAGCAGAGATGCTGGCCCTTGCGCCCAAGGCGCCGTTTATTGGTTACGGCGGTCAGTTTGAAGGCTATGAACAACAGTGGAAAACGGCCAACACGAATAACTGGCCGTACTTAGAAGTTAACCCCGACGTGACAGACGGACAGGGCGCTGTCCTGCCGCTGCCACAACGTGCTCCGCCGCCGCTCGCCCAGACGGGCTTGATTCAGGCGAAGATGGGCGCTGCCGACGACATCAAGGCCTCTACGGGCCAGTACGATGCAAGTCTTGGCATCCGCTCCAACGAGCGCACCGGTCGGGCCATTTTGGCGCGTGAACGGCAAGGCGACACAGGCACATACCATTTCGTAGATAACCTAGCTCGGGCCATTCGCTATGGGACGCGCCAACTCGTTGATTTGATCCCGAAGATTTACGACACCCAGCGCATTGCGCGCATCATTGGCATTGACGGTGAGACAAGCACGGCCCGCATCGACCCGATGCAAGCCGAGCCAGTCCGTCGCATCATGGACGAGACGGGCGTAGTGATCGAAAAAATCTACAATCCGTCGGTGGGTAAGTACGACGTGGCGGTCACGACCGGCCCGTCTTACGCGACCAAGCGGCAGGAAGCCATGGACGCCATGGGGCAAATTTTGCAGGCCAACCCGCAGCTTTGGGCGGTGGCTGGCGACCTGTTCGTTAAGAACATGGACTGGCCGGGCGCTCAGGAGATCAGCAAGCGGCTTCAAAAGATGATTGATCCGAAGCTGCTGGCGGACGAGGAAGACCCGGCGCTACAGGCGGCCAATCAGCAGATGGAAGCGATGGGGCAAGAAATGCAGATGATGCAGCAGATGCTCCAGAACATCCAACAGTCGATGGAAGCCCGTGAGGTGCAGGTCAAGGAGTTTGAGGCGCAGGTCAAGGCGTACAACGCCGAGACGGATCGAATTAAAGCGGTTGAGAGCGGTCTAACTCAGGAGCAGGTGCAGGACATCATTATGGGCACGCTGGCTGGCATGCTATCGACCGGTGAGCTTGTGGCGCCTAGCGCCCCCCGCGAGATGGGTATGCCGCCTGAAGGGATGCCGCTATGACCTGTGAAGTCTTTATCGGGCACTTGTTCCTTGCGCGCGATGTGACGCACTCTACGCACCTCAACACGCGTAACTACGCGAAACATAAGGCGTTGCAGAAGTTTTACGAGGGGGTTATCCCGCTCGCAGACAGCTTCGCAGAGGCCTATCAGGGCCGTTACGGCCTGATTGGTCCGATTGCGCTACAGACGGCTAAAAAGACGAACAATGTGCTCGACTTTTTGCAGGACGAACTTAAAACGCTGGAAGACATGCGTTATAAAGTTTGTGATAAAGACGATTCCCCTTTACAGAATTTGATTGATGAGATACTGACGTTGTATCTTACGACTGTTTACAAACTTAAGTTTTTAGCGTGAGGGTAGATCATGGAGCTTCTTAATCCGATGGCTGATAGCGTCTACCCTGGACGCACGGTTTCGTATACGGGTACGGCAGGTTCGACCTCCACTTGGCAGGCTGGACCACAAGGCGTTGTTGTGTGGGCGACGACCCCGTGTTACGTGGTGGTTGGCGAAGGCGTCACTGCGACGACCTCTAGCACCCCGATTCCGGCGTTTACGCCGATCCCGTTTATCGTGCCGCAGGGCACGGGTGCGCCCTGGCGAGTCAGCGCAATCCGCGTGGCGGATAGCGGCGACATTTACGCCAAACCCATCAATATCCGATGAGTTGGGGTGTCGCACTGCGAAATGGCGTAGCGATTGGCCTTGGTGCCGTCGCCACGCTGTTTTCAGGCACGCGTGATAGCGGAGCCTCGGTCGGTAATTTGCTGACCGAAGCGGGCGACAACTTGACGCAGGAAGACGGCGGCTTGCTGCTGCTGGAGTGATGAATGGCAATCGTTAAGATTTCAGACCTTCCGCTTGTCGATAGTCCCGTCGAGGGGACCGATTTGTTCGTTGTCGTTCAAGACAACGTGACGAAGAAAGCCTATGCCAGCGACATTCAGACGTATGTGGGCTTTGAAGAAGTCCAAACGGCTACGGCTGGACAGACCGTATTTAACCTGACAACGATGACCTACGCCGCTGGCGCGAACAACCTAATGGTGTTCGTTGATGGCGTAAACCAATACGAAGGATCGTCGTATCAGGAAACTGACAACAATACGGTGACGTTTACCCAAGGTTTGCACGAAGGCGCGTTGGTTAAGTTTTCGACTGTTCAAACGCAGACTTCGGAAGTTGCTAACGCTAATGCGGTCACGTTCTTGCAGGCTGGTACGGGCGCGATCCCGCGCAGCGTACAAGACAAAGAGCGCGACATTGTCAGCGTTAAAGATTTTGGCGCAGTCGGTGATGGCGTAACGGATGATACAGCGGCCATTCAAGCGGCGTGGGATTCAATTAAGTCAGCAAACGGCACGCTTTTCTTTCCAAAAGGCGTTTACCGTTGCGATAACGCGCTAAATTTTACGGTTAGTTATTTCTCCAACAACCATTTTCACGCCATCGTTGGCGACTGCGCGACAATTGATTTCTCAAACACCGCGCTGACGACCGGCAACATGATTACGTTCGGCTCGGGCGTCGGGTTGTTTGAGGAAAAATCGCGTTTTGCTATGCAGGGTTTGAGTTTGATTGGCCCATCTTTAGGGTCAATCACGCCTACAAGCACTCCTCCACATACGCTAGTAGGAATCTTTTTTAACTACGCTATCAACTTAACGCTTCAGAACATTACTGTGTTCAACTTCTATGTTGGATACAAGGCTGATCTTTGTTTTCCGATAAGCGCGGTATCCATTCTTTCCGACAACTGTTACGTTGGTTTGCAGCTTGTTGCAGACATCACTTGTTCGGCATGGGTTGGTTGCTCGTTTAAGGAAGGTCGATACGGCGTTGTAATTCAGCCAAAGAATGCTTCGCAAAGCATTTACGGGCAGACATTCGTTCGATGCAATTTTGAAGGCAACGATGTTGGAATGGTCATTGACCCACTAGACGGCAGCGGCTCTGGCGTCCGCGATATTGATGTGATCGACCCGTACATGGAAGCCATTACTTATGACGGATTCCGTGTAGGCAGAGCGTTGGATTACAACAACGCAACAACTACCGGCGCGGATCGCAACAGAAATGTCTATAACTTTAGGCTAACCGGCGGTTTGTGGGACGGCCAATGGGGAACGTCAGGGCATCAGCCCGTGTTGTTCCATGCTGCCGATACTGCGGATGCGCCAGCCGGATGCGTTGTAGACATTCCGGTTCAGTTGTCCACGGCGTCAATTGGGTACACAAGGAAAAGCGACCTTAAAAACAAGATTGATGTGTATATTGGCTCATCAACAGTCATTACTGATGAGACGCAATATCAGCGCAAGTTGACTAGTTTAGCCGTTGCTGACGGCATAAGCGCACCTTCGACTGCGGCGGGTTGGGCGCAAATTTATGTAGACTCCGCCGACGGCGATTTGAAAGTTAAGTTTGGCGACGGCACAGTCAAAACAATTGTGACTGACACCTAATTAGGAAGGTTAAACCATCATGGCTGACAAAAAGATTTCGCAGTTAACCGCAGCTTCTACGCCGCTTGCCGGAACGGAAGTTCTGCCCATCGTGCAAAGCGGCAGCACCGTTAAAGTTTCTTCGGATGATCTTACGGTAAAAAACATAAGGTCAAATGCGACGAACGGCATTTTGCAAGTTGCCGGGCCTGGCGCGGGAACGACCCGAGTAATGACCACGCCGAACGCCAACTTTACGGCGGCTCGAACAGACGCAGGACAGACATTTTCTGGGACGCAAACATTCGCTGCGATTGGAACCGCTGGAAATGCCAATTTGGGCAACAGCGCCAACAACGTGTCAGGCGGCGGGTATACGCACCGTTTTAGCGGAAAATCAATTAGCCCTGATGGGTCTACTTGGTTGTCGTCTTATGGCGCGGTCGTTTTTAACGCTGGCGTTGATTACACCGGAAGCGCCCGCCGTTACTTGGTAACTAATGCGTTAGACCAAAAAAAATTCGCCATCATAAGATCAGTTGACGGCACAACCGATCCGGCCCTTGGAAATGGCGGCGCTGTATCTTCGGGAACGGCAGATTTTGTTATTACGGATGCCGGTGACGTAGAAATAGGCACTGGAAACGTAAAGATTAGCACCGCCGCCAAAGGCATCGACTTCTCCGCTAACACCGGCGCGGCGGGAATGACGAGTGAGCTGCTCAACTGGTACGAAACCGGAACGTGGACGCCAACGTTGACTTGTACAGACGGCAACTTTAATAGCGTTACTTACGACCCTTTGCGTGGCGGTCGATACACGCGAGTGGGGAACATGGTTCACGTTCAATGCTACATGCGAACCGATGCCGTAGATAACTCAGTAGGTCGATCTGGAGATGTATTAATTGCCGGATTACCTTTTGCAGCGGTAACTGCGTCGAGCGGAACAATTGACGGACACGCATCGTTGGCCGTATCTGTTTCTTCTGCGTGGGCCGGTGAGGAGCCTATTGCGGCTTTTATCAGCGGTGGAGACACAAACATTCAACTGCTTTATCGAACCGCCGTAGATGGCAACACTTCAAATACTGTTGCCGCCGATGTCGGCACGGGTGCTAACGCAAACATCGTTTTGATTGCTGGCACTTACATCTGCGCCTAAAGGTAACTTAAATGTCTTTAACCAGGGCTACGTTTAGCTTAATTGATTCAGCTCCCGTAAATATCAAAGATTACGGGGCGATTGGCGATGGTGTGACGGACGACACCAGCGCGATCAATTCAGCATTGTCAGCGGCGGCGGGTAAAAGCATATTGTTTCCAGCACAAAGCGGAAGTTTTTACCTCGTATCCGATGACTTGATTATTCAGTCAAATACCGTTGTTTACATGGAGCCAGGGGTTGTCATAAAAACAGCTCCAAATACTTTTGGAACTGGTGAAGCCATCTTTAAGATGGATGAAAAAAACAACATTACGATTTACGGAAATGGCGCGGTATTACAAGGCTTGCGCGAGGGAGTGCATCCGAATCTCATAAGTTTTGGTGTCAGCATTACTGGCTCAACCAACATTCGCGTGTATGGGTTAAAGTGCATTGACCATAGTGGAGATGGGTTTGTAGTTCAAGGTGCTGACGACAATACTCCAGCGTTTTCACAAGGCGTTTGGTTAATAGATTGCGTAGCGCAGAACAATATGCGCCAAGGTTTGTCAATTGTAAGTGCAAAAGATTTATGGGTTGATAACTGCCGGTTTTCTGACACAAATGGTAAAGAACCTTCTGCTGGTATTGATATTGAACCTGAGTCGATTTCAGCGTTGTATGGAATAAAAATCACAAACTGCATTGCTGACGGAAACGAAGGCGGTGGATTTATGATTGATTTTAATACCATAACAGCAGATGTAGACATTGAATTTCAAAACTGTCTTGCTGTAGGCGGGACTGGCGCAGATGCAACTGGGTTTGAAATTTCTAATACCAGAACAACTGGAACTACCGGCTGGCGATTTGCATTGAATGATTGTGTTGCTGAAAATACTGGCAGTTATGGCCTTTTTATCCGCAACATTAACAAAACATTTAATGGCATCACAATCAATAATTTTCAAGCAATTAAAACTAACATTGAACAAATAAGTGTTTACGGAAATGCGCCAATAGCGTTTTATTCGTCTAACAATCCTGTACATCCAAACCCAGGCAACATTCGCATAAACGGACTGCGAATTTTTGATTCTGTTGCGGCAAGAACTCCGTATTACATTAGCGTCAATTCGGGAAATGCGTGGGACAATGTTGTTATTAACAATCTCGAATGGGTGAATACTGTAGGAACCGCAGTGCCTTATGCAGATGACGGGATTACCAATACTTATATTTCATGGACGCCAACTCCGTTTAGAGTTACGCGAACATCTGATACAACACTTACAGCGCGTTGGTCTGGTTGGATCATTGACAACACAGGCGATACCGGGCTAATGACAATTACTTTGCCTGCTGTTGCGCCAGGACTTTCATTTAGTTTTGAAGTAGTAGCCGCGCAGTTAATTCGTATCGATCCTAACGCTGCTGATCGTTTATGGCCTTTTGGTGGAGCGGATGGTAAGTACATGGAGTCCAATACTGTTGGCAGTACAGCAACCGTCAAAGCAAACGCCGCAGGAACAGATTGGGTTGTCGAAAGATTCGGAACGTGGGTTGATGAACCTTGACGTTTTTACGCAACAGACTATATTTAACCCGTACTGGCCCGGTTGACCAGGGATTCATCAGGAATCAAAATGTCTGAAACTGAAGTAGTAGCGGAACAAGTACCCGCGCCGGAACCGGTTGCTACGGCTGCACCGGAACCCGAAGTTGTTGCCCAAGAGGCATCTCAGCCGGAGGAAAAGCCTGCCAAGACGTTCTCCCAAGAGGAGCTCGACGCGCTGGTAGGTAAACGACTTGCACGGGAACGTCGCAAGTGGGAACGAGAGCAAGCGTTGAAAGCGCCTGAGCCACAAGCCCAGACGCCCGCCACGCTGCCTGACCGGGACACTGACCCCGACGCGTATGCGGAAGCCCTTGCGGCCCGCAAAGCCGAGGAGTTGCTGGCCCAACGTGAGGCAGAACGGCAACAGCGCGAGCTATTGATGGCCTATAAGGAACGTGAAGAAGCGGCCTTTGACCGGTACGATGATTTTGAACAAGTCGTCTACAACAAGGCGTTGCCGATTACGAACGTGATGGCCGAGACGATTCAGGCTTCGGATGTTGGCCCCGACGTAGCATACTACTTAGGTTCCAACCCCCGCGAAGCTGAACGTATTTCCCGTTTGTCTCCGTACCTGCAAGCCAAGGAGATCGGTAAGATTGAGGTCAAATTGGCCGACAATCCGCCGGTTAAAAGGACAACCAACGCGCCCCCGCCGATTAAGCCTGTCACGGCCAAAACCACAGGCGCCCCGGCCCGAGACACGACGGACCCACGCTCAGTCAAGGACATGAGCACGTCGGAGTGGATCGAAGCCGAGCGCATGCGACAGATTAAACAATGGGAAGCGCGACGTAACCGCTAACTTCTTTTTTGGAGATATATCGTGGCTAATACACTTCTTACTATTGACATGATCACGAGGAAGGCTCTCGAAATCCTTGAGAACAACCTTGTGATCACCCGCAATGTGAACCGTCAGTACGACGACAGCTTCGCTGTCGAAGGTGCCAAGATCGGTTCGACCCTCCGCATCCGTCTGCCGGATCGCGCCCTTGTGACCGACGGCGCCGCGCTTCAGGTGCAGGACGACAACGAGCAGTTCACGACTCTCACCGTCGCCTCGCAGAAGCACATCGGTGTCAACTTCACCAGCGCCGAAATGGCCCTCCAGTTGGACGACTTCGCCGAGCGCGTGCTTAAGCCGCGTATCAGCCAGCTCGCCTCCAGCATCGACGCCGATGTGGCCAACAGCTTCAAGAAGATTTACCAGTCGGTCGGTACGCCGGGCGTGACCCCGGGCACCTCGCTGGTTCTCTTGCAGGCCCAGCAGAAGCTCAACGAAGCCGCCGCCGGCATGGCCCCGCGCTACGCAACCGTTAACCCGGCTGCCAACGCTGGCCTCGTCGAAGGCATGAAGGGGTTGTTTAACCCCGTTGACTCCATCAGCCGCCAGTTCAAGAACGGCATGATGGGCGAAGGCATCCTCGGCTACGACGAGATCAACATGTCTCAGTCGATCAAGCAGCACACCAACGGCTCGGCCTCACGCGCGGACACCCCGATCGTGAAGACGACGCTCGTCAACGGTGCGACCAAGCTGACGCTCGACAACGTGACCGACGGCCTGACCCTCGTCCCCGGCGACGTGTTCACGATCGCTGGCGTGTTTGCGGTCAACCCGCAGACCCGCGAGTCCACCGGCGCGTTGCAGCAGTTCGTTGTGCAGAACACCGTCACCTCGGCCTCTACGGAGTTCGTGGATGTGGAGTTCCTGCCGGCGGTCTACGGTCCGACGCACGCCCTCGCCACGGTCAGCAAGCTGCCGACCGCCAGCGATGTCGTGACCTACGTGGGTGCCGCTAGCGGCCAGTACGCTCAGAACCTTGTGTACCACAAGGACGCGATCACGTTTGCCACCGCCGACCTCCTGCTCCCGCAGGGCGTTGACATGGCGTCGCGTCAGGTCCACAACGGCATCTCCATGCGCGTTGTCCGTCAGTACGACATCAACAACGACCGTATGCCCTGCCGTATCGACGTGCTGTATGGCTACTCGGTGATCCGTCCGCAGATGGCCTGCCGCATCTGGGGCTAATTCTTAACCTTATTCACGGAGTAACTAAAAATGGCACTTCCTAACGGTACTAGTGGCTATCAGGTTGGCGCCGGCAATTCTGCCGAGCCAATCATGGGCGTTCTCGGCCCGGTGACGGCGTACGCCGGCAGCACGGGCACCATCGCGGTCGCCGATCTTGTGAACGGCGTATTCTCGGTGGACTCGGGCGGCACGGACGCGGGCACCTACTCGTTTGCGGCTGCGTCCCTTGTGGACGCCGCTGTGGCGAGCGCTCGCGTGGGCAGCACGTTTGATTTCTTCTGCGTCAACCTCGGTGACAACGCAGCAAACGACGTGACGTTCTCGGGCACGGGTTGGACGGTTGTGGGCTCGGCGGTGGTTGCTGACGGTACGTCGGCGCACTTCCGTGCTCGTAAGACCGGCGACGCGACCTGGACGGTCTATCGCCTCGGCTAATAGCAAACGCCCCCTACGGGTGATACCGTAGGGGGCACTGCTCATAGGAGTATTTCTATGCCTAATACAAAGGCGGTTGGTGTTGCGTTCTCGGACCCAGAGCTTGACGGTGCAGTAATTGGCGCTGCGGGCGGCACGGTCGGATTCTTCGGCACGACGCCGGTTTCCGAAGGTGCGGCTCTTACGGCGCAGCTTACGACGATTACGTCCACGGCCCCGTCTCCGGCAGACTTTGCGATTCAGGATTTGACCCAGACGACCCCGTTCGGCTTCGTTACTAAGAACGAAGGCAACACGGTGTTGGCTGTGATTGCAAACCTCCAGACTCGCGTTGCTCAGCTTGAGTCGCGGTTTCAGGCTTACGGGCTCCTGCCATAACTATGAACATATATCTTCGCCACCCGGTTCACGGGCTAAAGATCGCCATCTCTGACGTAGAGGCGGCTATGGATGCCGAATACGGATGGGAGGAATATGACCCATTGGAACCGGCGGCGCGGCAGGACGAACCTGCTGCGTCGCCGGAACCTGCGCCGGTCGTTAACGAACTAAAGGCGCGTCGAAAGCGAAAGGAATAAGCCATGGCAACCGCAGGCGATCAAATCAACGGGGCGCTGCGTCTGCTGGGCATCTTGGCTGAGGGCGAAACGCCGTCGGCCTCGATGGCACAGGACGCACTTTCGGCGTTCGATCAGATGGTGGATAGCTGGAACACTGAGCGCCTTGCCGTGTTCTGTACGCAAGACCAGACGTACATGTGGAGCGCCGGCGAGCGTATTCAGACGCTTGGGCCTACGGGCGATTTCGTTTATGTCATTGGCACGCAGTCTGAAGTGCCGATCATCACGCAAGATGACGATTACTTGTCGTTAGAAGACGGCAATCCGGTACCTGCGCAACAGCGCCCGATCTTGCTTGACGACTCAACCTTTTTCCGCGACCCGTCCACAAACGTGTCGTACGGCATTAAGTTTATTAACCAGTTGCAATACAACAACATTGCAGTTAAGACGGTTCAAAGCACCTACCCGCAAGTGATGTTTGTAAACAACACGTTTCCAAATATCACCATGTCGGTCTATCCCGTGCCGAACCGCACGCTGGAATTCCACTTCATTTCGGTACAGAAGCTCCTTGACCCTGCTTCGTTGACCACCGAAATCCTCATGCCGCCTGGCTATCTGCGGGCGTTCCGTTACAACCTTGCTCTGGAGCTTGCACCTGAGTTTGGCGTTGAGCCTTCGCCAGACGTACGACGTGTGGCGATGTACAGCAAGCGCAACCTCAAGCGCATCAACAATCCCAACAACGTCATGGCGATGCCGTACAGCCTGATCGCGCGCCGCAATCGGTACAACATTTACGCCGGTAACTTTTAATGAAGACGCCGATCTTAGGCTCGTCTTACGTTGCACGCAGCGTAAACGCCGCCGACGCTCGGATGGTCAACCTCTATCCAGAGGTGATACCAGAGGGCGGCAAAGAACCTGCATACCTACAGCGTTGCCCAGGCTTGCGGCAGTACATGGAGGTGGGCTCTGGCCCCATCCGCGCGTTGTATCCTTTGGGAGACAACCTGTACGTCGCCTCGGGCAGCGAGTTTTACAAAGTTGACAGTAACTTAAACGTTACCAAGCTCGGCGATATCACGGGCACTGGCCCGGTGTCGATGGCAGATAACGGCATCCAAATCTTTGTAGCCTGTAACCCTACAGGATACATCTACAACAGCAACACCAATGTATTCCAGCAGATCACTGACCCGGACTTTCCTGGCGCGGTGACGGTGGGCTACCTTGACGGTTATTTCGTATTTAACGAACCAAACAGCCAGCGCATCTGGGTGACGGCACTGCTTGATGGTTTGTCCATCGACCCGCTTGACTTTGCCAGCGCCGAAGGTTCGCCTGACGGCTTGGTGTCAATTATTGTCGATCACCGCGAGGCGTGGCTGTTTGGCACGAATTCGGTCGAGGTCTGGTACAACTCGGGCAACCCCGATTTCCCGCTAGAGCGCATCCAAGGCGCTTACAACGAAATCGGCTGCATCGCGCCGTACTCGGTCGCCAAGCTCGACAACAGCGTGTTCTGGCTTGGTGCCGACGCGCGTGGTCAAGGCGTCGTCTACCGGGCGCAGGGCTACCAAGGCGTGCGCGTCTCAACCCACGCGATTGAGTTTGCTATCCAGCAATACGCCAACATGTCCGATGCGCTGGCCTACACGTACCAGCAAGACGGCCATGCGTTTTACGTACTTATCTTCCCAAGTGCGGAAACCACATGGGTATACGATGCCGCAACCGGCGCGTGGCATGAGCGGGCGGGCTTTGCCAAAGGCAAGTTCAAGCGCCATCGCTCTAACTGCCATGCCCGTTTCAAAGGCCAGCCGACGGTTGGTGACTATGAAAACGGCAAACTCTACCAGTTCGACCTGCGATACTTCCGCGACGACTTGCAAGAGCAGCGTTGGATGCGCCGCTGGCGGGCACTCCCGACCGGCGCCAATAATTTGACACGTACGATCCATCACCAGTTGCAGTTGGACTGCCAGACCGGTGTGGGCGGGCTCTATGACGATGACAGCCTCTTGGCGCAGCAGATGCCGGGGTTGATCTTGCAGCAAGACAACGGCGGTATCGTCGTCGAAGGCGAGCCTAACAACAGCGTCCCGCTTCCGCAGGTGATGCTGCGCTGGTCGGACGACGGCGGCCATACGTGGAGCAACGAGCGATGGGAGTCACTCGGCCCCATCGGCGCGACACAAACCCGCGTCATCTGGCGACGGCTTGGCGCAACGCTGAAGTCCCGCGACCGAGTGTACGAGCTTACGGCAGCCGATCCTATGGTGACGGCTATTATGGGCGCTGAACTGCGGCTTTCACCGACGGCAGCCTGATGAGCAATACGACTAACATCCCCGCACCCCGCGTCCCGTTCATAGACGAGCGGACGGGCCTTATTTCGCGTGAGTGGTTTCGGTTCCTTAACAACCAATTCACGCTGACGGGCGGCGGTACTACGGCTGTCTCGCTTGCCGATCTTGAGCTCGCACCTTACAGCGACGCCGCGACCGAGGCAGAGCTAGCGGTGGCTCAGAGCCGCATCAGTGCGCTAGAGCTTGCGCCGCCTACACCTGAGTTGACGCCCGTGAGCTTTGGGTCGTTTTACTCAACTCAAACCCAAGCGGCAACCGGAACTAATACGGCTAAGGCAATTAGCTACAACAACGCTGATACCGCTTACGGTATTTATCGTGACCCGGCAGATAACACCAAAATCAAGGTGTCCCGCCCCGCCATCTACAACGTGCAATTTTCTATCCAAGTAGACAAAACATCGGGTGGCACCGGTCGGTTTTATATTTGGGCTGCGCTCAATGGCACCGCAGTGCCGAATTCTGCATGTTTGATTCAAATTCAAGGCAACAACGCGGAAATTTTTTCGGCGGCTAATTACTTTTTGCCCTTATCCAACGGCGATTACTTTCAGTTATATTTCTCTGTAGACAGCCTAGACGTGCAGTTACAGTATTTTGCCGCCTCGGCCCCCGTGCCCGCTATTCCGTCCGTCATTTTAACCGTTACTCAGGTGAATTTATGAGCGTCTTTCTTTCAGCTTTTGCCGGTGTCGGAGCGCAGTTCTTCGACAACAACGGCAACATCTTGTCGGGCGGTAAGATTTGGACCTATACCGCTGGCACCACGACGCCGCAGGCGACCTACACGGACTCGTCCGGCGGCACGCCGAACACGAACCCGATTGTGCTAAACGCCGCAGGGCGGACAGCGCAGGCCATCTGGCTGACCGAGGGCGTGTCGTACAAGTTTGTGCTGATGACCTCGGCGAACGTCGTAATCGGTACGTACGACGACGTGGCGGGCGTCAACGACTTCAGCATCGAAGGCATCAACTGGACCGACATTATCGGCACGCCGACGACTCTTTCGGGCTACGGCATCACGGACGCGCTGTCCACGTCTGCCGCTGCGGCGACCTATGCCCCGATTGCGAGCCCGACGTTCACCGGCACCGCGCTGATCCCCGACAACGCGCCGTCGAACACCAACTACCCGGTTGGCTATCGAGACGCCCCGCAAAACAGCAAGACGACCAACTACACGTTGATCGCCTCGGATGCGGGCAAGTCGATCGTAATGAACGGCAGCAGCGTCACGCTAACGATTCCGGCCAACGCATCGGTTCCGTTTCCGGTCGGTACGGTTTTTGTCATCATTAACGTCAACGCTTCGGCGCTGTCGATCGCTATTACGTCGGACACGCTGACGCTAGTGAACAGCACGACGACCGGCACGCGGACACTCGCGCAGAACGGCATCGCCACCTGTATCAAGGTTGGCGCGACCTCTTGGTTTATTAGCGGAGCGGGCTTGACCTAATGGGCGGCGCGACCTTAGCAGCACTGATCACAGGCACGACCGGCGGCGCTGGTGCGGGCGTCTATGACGCTACGTCACCCGGCGCGGGGTCTGTGACGATCCCGTCTGGCGCTGACGGCGTGACGATTGAGTGCTGGGGCGCGGGTGGTGGTGGCGGCTACGGCTACTTAGGGTTTATCGCGCCAGGCGAACCTGAAGTGTTCCCCGGCGGTGGTGGTGGCGGCGGCGGCTACAGCAAGACGGTGCTGGTGTTAACGGGCGGTGACTCGTTAAAAACGATTAATTTTATCGTTGGAGCGGGCGGCGCAGGCGGCACGGCATTTAATACGTTTGGCAACCCCGGCACGTTTAGTAACGTCTCTAGCGGCACGTTTACGATTACGACGATGACCTCTAACGGCGGTAACGGGGGTAATTCCGGTCAGTTCGCCGAGCAAGGCGCGGGTGGTACGGCTAGCGGCGGTAACACGACCAACACGACTGGCAACGGTGGTGCGTTCTATACGCAAGCCGGTGCCACCGGAATTGCTGGCGATAACTCGCTAACGGCGGGTGCTGGCGGTAACGGCGGTGAGTTTTTTGACGGCGATGCGGGGTCAAATGGCCGTGTTCGCATGGTCTTTACTTTCCCATAAGGTGACACATGGCAGTTAGCGTAAAAGTCTTGATACCGGCAAAAATTGCCGAGGCGTCGCAGACGACGCAATATTCCGCGACTAACGTGGCGGCCATTATTGACAAGTTTACGGCCACCAATTACAGCAGTTCGGCCGCTACGTTGTCGGTCAACATCGTCACAGCGTTCGATAACGCCGGCAACCAGAACTTGATCGTTAAGGCCAAGACCTTGCTGCCGTCCGAAACGTACACGTTCCCTGAGCTTGTGGGCCAAGTGCTCGCGCCGGGCGGGTCGATCTCGACGCTAGCAGGCACCGGGTCGGCCATTAACATCCGCTGCTCGGGACGCGAAGTGTCGTGATTGTACGCAACGCAATCGCCGAGGACTTCCCGCGATACCTGCCACTGGCGCAGGCGTTTCACGCGGCGTCCCCGGTGCATGGCGTTATTCCGTTCGATGATGAGGGGTATGCCGACTTTTTCTTACAGGCCGTGCAGAACCCTAACATTGGTGTGTGGCTGGCCGAAGACGACGGTGAAATTATTGGAATCGCCGGCGCATTGTTTTACCCTATGTACTTCAGCCCTTCCAGTATGGTAGTGCAGGAGTTGTGGTGGTGGCTGACGCCCGTAGCGCGAGGCAAAGGGGCAGGTCAAGCCATGTACGATATGATCGAATCGTGGGCAATCGCAAAAAATGCAACCGCTATTTTTATGATTGCCCTTGAAGATGAGCGCGCAGGCAAGATGGCTAATCTATATGCGCGAAAAGGGTTTCGTCCTATGGAACGCACGTTTATGAGAGAGGTGGCGTAATGGCCATTGGAACCGCAGCAGCAATCCTAGGCAGCGCCGTCATTGGCGGTGCCGTCGCGTCGCGGGGAGCTAGCAAAGCTGCCCGCGCACAAACGCAAGCCGCCGAACAAGCATCGCAAGTCCAGCGCGACATATTTGAACGGCAAGCCGAACTAGCTGAACCATTCCGCCAAGCGGGCGTTACGTCGCAGAACGAACTAATGCGACTGCTTGGTATCGGTGGCGACGCCACGGCAGCCGACTACGGCATGCTCACTCGCGGTTTTACGCCCGAGCAGTTGCAAATGGACCCCGGCTACGCGTTTCGCCTCGCCGAAGGCGAAAAGGCGCTAGAGCGCATGCAGGCTGCACGCGGTCAGTACCTTGGCGGCGGAGCCATCCGCGCCGGTACGCGCTACGGTCAAGAGATGGGCTCACAGGAATATATGAACGCCTTTAACCGCGCTCAGGCGCAGTTAGGCACCCGCCTTGGCGCACTTGGCAGCCTCTACGGCGCCGGTCAGACGGCGACGCAACAGGTCGCTGGTCAGGCTGGTCAGTTGGGCGCCAACCTTGGCAACTTGCTGATGCAGAGCGGTCAGGCTCGCGCGTCAGGTTATCTCGGTCAGGCTAATGCACTTGCGCAAGCTCTTGGCCAAGGTGCAATGGGCTACGGGCTCTACAAGGGTGGCTACTTTAACCCGCCGCCGGCTGGCCCAGGAGGACCGTAATCATGGCTGTTATCGGTGCAACTCAACTGGACCCGGTCAACGTCCTTGGCTCATACGTGCAAGGACTGGAAGCCGCTCGCGCCAACAGACTAGCCCGCATTAAAGAAGCGCAAGAACTTGCGGCAGCAACTCGGGAAACCGAACTGCGCAATTTCTTGGCTAGCACGCCTGATCTCAGCACGCCCGAAGCGCAGAACAAACTGCTGCGCTTTGGCAAGCCCGGCGCTGAGTTGGCCACGTCGATGGCTGACATCGCTGGTAAACGTGCGACGGCAACAAAGACCGGGCTTGAAGCCGATAAAATTACATCCGAAATGGCCGACGACAATTACGGTCGGTTTCAAAAGATGCTTGGCGACTTTGCGTACGGTGAAACGCCGCCCGTTAAAGCGCAAGTACTTGACCAAGTAGAGTTTATGATTGAGCGCGGCATAATTGCACCTCAATTCCGCGACTTTGCTGCCAACACGTTATCAGACGATCCAGCAACACTGCAAAAGCAGTTGCGCGGGCAGTTCTTGTCGCAAGTGCCGCCGGCCGAACGCGCCAAGCTGTTCGTGCCGCGATCGCCTGAAGTTTACGCTCAAGACATTGGCGAGCGTACCGCCGGACGCCCTATAACTAGCATCACCAACGTCCAAGAAAAAGCTGAAGCCGGTAAGTTTGGCGAAAGTTTGGTGGCCGATTACACCACCATCCGCGACCGCGCTGAGTCGGGCCGCCGCTTCTTGACAACGATCGACCAAGCGCAACGCGCGCTGGATGCGGGGCTTCGTACAGGATTCGGTGCCGAAGCTGTCAAGCAAGGTGCTCGTTTCCTTGCGGCACTTGGCGAACCCGAGGCGGAGAAGAAAGCCGCCAATGCGGAGTTGTTCTTGGCTGCGGCTAAAGAAAACGTCCTTCGTCGGCAGATCGAGCAGAAGGGTCCGCAGACGGAATCGGACGCTGCACGTATCGAAGAAACCTTCATCAGCTTGGGTACTACGCCTAGAGCCAACCAATTCATGCTGGATGTGGCCCGCGAGCAGATCAAACGCGATGGCGAGCAGCAGCGGTTCTACGCCAAGTGGCGCCGCGACAACGGTACGTTTGATGGCGCGGAAGATGCGTGGTTGGATGGCGCGGGTGGCAAGTCGCTCTTTGATCGACCGGCGCTTAAGAAGTACGCGACACCTGAAGGTGCGGGTCAAGGTCCGGCCGTCGGTACAGTGGAGAGCGGCTACCGGTTTAAGGGTGGCAATCCTGGCGACCCAAAAAACTGGGAGAGGGTGCGCTAAATGGCCGGCCCTTGGGAGAAGTACAAGGCGCCAGAGGCGGAAGGTCCGTGGTCTCAGTACCAAGCTCCGCCGTCGTACCCCGAGCGCGTTGTGGGCGGCGTCGTAGACTTTGCCCGCGAAGTAGTTAACCCCACAGTCGGCCCGTACGCGACCGCCGCCGGTGTGGGCGCGGCGTTAGGCGCGCCGTTTGGTGGCGTAGGCGCCATACCCGGTGCGGCGTTTGGTGTTGGAGCGTTGACTGCTGGCGATATTGCCGCGTCAATGTACAACGTCGGACGTGGCGCGGTCGGGCTAGACCCTGTGCGCACGCCGTCGCAGATGATTCGGGACTTGTATCCCGAAGGCATCATGGGCTCCCCTACAGGCGAGTTTACTAGCGCCCTGCGCACCGGAGCAGAGTTTGCCGTTCCAGCGCAAGCCTCTGCGCGTGCTGCAACTGCGCTTGCTCCGCGAGTCCCCACGGGCACTCCCCAACGCGTCGTTACTGAGCTTGGCCGTGAGCCAGGACAGCAAACGGTCGCGGCGCTTGGCGGTGCGACCGGTCTTGAAGTATCGGAAGCCTTGGGCGCTGAGAGCCCTTGGATGCAGATGGGCGCAACGATTCTTGGCGCTGCTGCACCGGGTGGTATCAACGTCGCCGCTAAGAAACTTGGCGGTACGGCCTACAACATTGTTGAACCGGTGTTGCCGGGTGGCGGCGAGCGTATCCGCGCCCGCGCTTACTTAGACGCGTTTGACAACGATCCGATGCGGATGCAAGCGGCGATCGACATGCTGGAGTCCGGCATGACGCCGCAACAGGTTGCTTTGCGTACGGGCAACTCCAACTTTGCCGCGCTCATTGGCACCGCAAAATACGCCAACACGTCCGTGCGCGACATGTACGCTGCCCGCGATGCGGCCATTCAGCAGAACATGGCTAACCGGTTAGCTAAGGTCAAAGCAGACGAGCAGGTGCAGCAGCGCCTGTTGGCCGAGCGCGAGACGGAGTTGGCCGGCGCCGTACCGACAACCAGCCAGCGCCGCGTAGGCCGTGAGATTGCGCAGGAGCGTGCAGACCTTATCAACCAGCGTCAGCGCGATGTTGTTACCCCTGCCTATCAAGCCGCGTTTGACTTGGCGCCTAATCAGTTCAGTTTGGAGCCTGTTGTGCGTCGAGCGCGAGCCATCCAAGCGGATGCGTCCACGCGTCTTGACCCAGGACTGGCGCCTAACACTGACGAAATCCTGCGCATCTATAAGTTCTCCGAACCGCCGGCTACCACAGACCCGATGAGCGGATTGGCAGGTGCTCGACCAGCACCGGCGCCGATCCCGCCGCAGGTTACGCTGGAAGGTGCGGACGCTATCATTAAGGCGATCAACATGGACGTTAGCCGCCTAATGGGCGCTAACGATACTGCTTCGCGCTTGGCGCTGCGCAACTTGCAAAGCCTACGTGACTCAGTAGATGAGGCCATCCGCCGTGGCGTGCCCAAAGACGCCCGCGATGCGTACGCTAACGCACTCAACGTCTATCAAACGCAGATCGCACAGCCGTTCCGCGAAGGCTGGGTAGCCAAGCTCTCGCCGCGTGGGCGCGGTGGCGAGGCGCCCGTACCGCCGACCAGCGTGGTCAGCACGGCGCTGCGCAACGAAGACAGCGCCATCCGGTTTGTCTCGGCGTTCCGTGACAGCCCCGATGCGATGGAAGCCATGCGCAACGGCATCTTGGGCAACTACCGCAAAGCCGTTGTTAAGGGCGGTCGCGTAGACCCCAAAGCGCACCGGCAGTTTATGGAGCGTTACCGCGCACAGCTTGGCATCTTTGACAACGCCGGCATGAACGTGCGGCCGCAGTTGGCCGAGTTTGGCAAGCGTGCGATGGGCCTCGAAGGGCGTCGTGCGTTGCTCGATGACTTGGCGACGTTTACCAAGGAAGCCGAAGCTAACCTTGCCGACGTAACGCCTGACGTATCAGCCACCCGCGTAGCGGGAACCGTGACGGAAATCCCTGCACTGAAGTCCGTGGTCGAGGACATCAACGCTTCGTTCCGCGACCAGCGCCAGTTCAACAAACTAGTCGCCGATGGTCAGCGCGCGGGCGCAGGTGTCCGAGGCATCGTTCAGGAAGACGTAGCGGACATTCCGTCGCTGCTGTCACGTCCTGCGATGTTGGCTAACTTCATCCTGTCTCGCGTCAAGGGCGAGCTCGATGTGCGCACGGCCGCGCAGGTAGCGGTGGATTTGATTAACTCTAACTCCGCAGCGCAAGCGTTTAGCAACGCGCTGGCTACCCGCCGAGGTCCGGTCGGAGAGTATTTCTTCCGACCTGCACAAGTTACGCCTGGTCGTGGCGTCCCAGCCATCACGCCGGGCGTTATTACTAACGTGTTTGCAGAACCTGCGGGCGAATCCCGCAACGCACTAGCGAGGTAAGTCCCATGCTCAAAGGCGCACTTAAATCCAAAACGGTATGGTTCAACGTATTGATCGCCATCCTCGGCGGTCTGGAACTGATGGGCGCGCACCTAACGACGCTGTTCGGCTCGCAGGTTGCCGCCGCGATCATGCTATCAGGCGCGATCGCTAACCTGGCGCTACGCGCCGTGACGACGCAACCGCTTGCGGCGAAATGACGGTTGAAACCAAAGACCTACGGCTGCTTAAGACCGATTACACGCATCGCGTCCGAGCAGTTGAGACGAAGTTGCGCTCGCTTGAGCGCCGTGTTGATTGGGTTGAGAAGTTGCTATGGCTGTCCGCCGGAGCACTGATCAGTTGGCTTGTAACCCTAGTGCTACGGAGCATGTAATGGACGAAGGGCAAATTCTATTCAACATTATCGTCGGCATCGCCGGCGTTTTTGGTGGGTGGATTCTCAACAATATCAGCCGCAGCATTGAGCGCCTCGACAAAGACGTGCGCAATATGCCGTTAACGTATGTGACCCGCGCTGACTATCGCGCCGACATCGACGAGATTAAAACGATGTTGATGCGCATCAACGACAAGCTGGACGCCAAGGCCGACAAGCCATGACGTTAGGCCAAAAGCAGCGGCAGTTTGCCCGCCTAGTGGCCAGACTGATCGACAAAGCGTATGAACTAGGGTTTGAGGTGTCGCTGGGCGACGCCTTCCGCGACCCCCGCGTACACGGCGCCATGGGCGTCCGTAAATCTTATAGTCATCCGAGCAGCGCCCATAAGCTCCGGCTAGCCATCGACCTTAACCTGTTCAAAGACGGCGAATTCCTTGAGCAAAGCGAGGATCACCGCCCCCTGGGCGAATGGTGGGAGCAGCAGCACCCCCTCGCTCGCTGGGGTGGCCGCTTCAATGACGGCAACCACTATTCTTTTGAGCACAATGGTGTAAAGTAGTGCCTTACTGGTTACTGAAATACGCACCGCATTTGATCTTGACAGTAGGCTTAGGCCTTTTGGCAGTCTACGCAGTCCATACATTTCGGGAGCAAGGCCGTGAAGAAATACGCCCTCAAGTGGAGCGTCTGGAAGCTGAACTACGGACCGAGCGTGCTAATCGCTTACGTGCTGAAGTGGCTTCAAATGCGTACGCATCCGAACTGGCTGCTCTTGCTCGCCGTCCTACTCGCGCTACTCCTGTCCGGTTGTGCCGCGAGCCCGCCGCAGTGCCAGCCAGCAACGCCGCCGAAGGAACTGCTGGAGCCACCCCCGCCGCCGGGAGCGATGCAGGATCGGCTGGAGCAAATTTTGAACAAGGGCCAGACATCGGCCCCGAACTCCGCGAGCTAGCCGCGCAATGCGACGCGCAAAACGCCAAGCTGCGAGCACTGCAACGGTGGGCGACTACCAGCCCGTAACACGCAGCGACGGTATCCCGGCGCACTTTCAACTCGCCGGTCACACAATCAAAGTAAAAGTCATCTCGCCTTCAAAGTGGCGTCATGGCAAAAATTGTGTTGGAATGTTTCTTCCTGACAAGTATGAGATTCACATCATAAGCACTTGTAAAGGAACGAATAGGCAGCAGGTGTGGGCTCACGAAGCCGTCCATGCGTTGCTCTCGGTGGCCGGTCACGATGACCTGTCTAGCGATGAGGCACTGGTGGACCGCCTCGGTCACTTGTTGCAACAGATGTTAACGACAATGGAGTAGGGGTTGTGCCAGCTAGAAAAGCGACAGATTCACAGATTCTTGATGCACTAAAGAAAGCAAACGGTATCCGCGCAGTAGCAGCCAGGGCGCTCAACATGAACGTCCGTTCGCTGCAATTTAGATTAGACGGCCTCAAGGGTCGCGGCGTCGATATACCTGATTCGACATACACCGGGCATCCGACCGAAGAAGTCTACAAAGACTTTGAGTTCACCCCGATTCCCGACGATGACGTACCTATTGAGGAGCTCATCGCGCAGCGCAAGCGCAAGTTCGCCCACAAGCGCGAGCATGAGGAGGCCAGCAAACTTATACCGGTTCGCGTTAAGCTCGACGGCCCCATCGGCATCCTGCACTTCGGCGATCCGCACGTTGACGACGACGGTTGCGACATTGAAGCCATTGAACGGCACACGGCGCTTGTCAACAAGACCAAAGGCCTGTTCGCCGCGAACGTAGGCGATACGACGAACAACTGGTGTGGCCGCTTGGCGCGCCTCTATGCTGACCAAACCACGTCCGCCGCACAGGCCTGGCGCTTGGCCGAATGGTTCGTCAACCGTTGCAACTGGCTCTACATGATCGGCGGCAACCACGACCTGTGGTCAGGCTCAGGCGATCCGCTCAAGTGGATTGCGCGGCAGCAGAACGCGCTTTACAAGGCGAGCGAGGCCCGCATCGCGCTACGCTTCCCCAACGGCGCCGAAGTGCGCGTTAACGCGCGGCACGACCATAGCGGCTCGTCTGTGTGGAACCCGGCGCACGGCCCGATGAAGGCCGCGATCATGGGCACCCGCGACCATCTGTACGTCGCCGGGCACAAGCATGAGTCGGCTTATAGCGTGCTGAAAGATGCAATATCTGGCATAACGATGCACGCCTGTAAGGTGGCGTCGTATAAGATTTACGATCGTTATGCCAAGGACCGAGGGTTTAGAGACAACTCCCTATCGCCGTGCGCGCTGACGACGATCAACCCGGCGTTGCCGGAGTCGCACCCAGACTTGATTAAGGTCTGGTGGGAGCCCGAGGAAGGCGCCGACTACTTACGCTACCTGCGCTCGCGGAGCAAGTGACGCCATCATCTCTGCGCGCTCACGGACGGCGCGCAGGGCGCAGTACCGCTGATGCAGTCGCTCGACGAAGGTGACGCGCTGGGCGCCAACCAATTCGGCATCCAATAACGCCTTAACTTCAGACTCGTTCATCGCGTTCAGTTTCGCGTTTAGTTCTCGCCAGTTCATTTTAGCTCCCACATTGCTACATCCGACATCGCGCGCTTGTCGCGCAGTGCCGTCCAAATCTTTTCATCAATCGTCTTGTCCGTCAGCAGCACGTACACCCATACGTCATGCCGCTGGCCGCTGCGGTGTAATCGACCGATGACTTGCTCGTATTCTTCCAACGACCAGGGCAGCGACAGAAACACCATCCGACAACCGCCGTGCTGCAAGTTAAGCCCATGCCCTGCGGACTTGGGGTGAATCAGCAGCAGTTCGATCTCGCCTCGGTTCCACGCGTCGATCACGCCCGGCTGGTCGATCGTCGCCGCCTTGGGGTATCGCCGCTGCAACTCGGCGAGCTCGGCCTGGTAATTGTAAACGATTATCGTATTGGCCCGTTGGTTTTCTTCCAACAGTTCATCCAGCAGTTCTAGCTTGTGGTCAGAAAACCACACGGTTTTCTGACAAACGTCAAACTTGCCGGGGCGATCGGACGCCGTGCGAGTCGTCTCGTAGACGAACCCCGAGGCCATCTGCTGTAGCTTGGACGTAACCGCCGCAGCGTTTGCGGCGATAGCCTTGGCGTCAGGGAACTCGACCATGAAGTCCTTGCGCATCTTCTCGTACGGCTCGCGGTCGATCAGTTCACAGCGCATCTGAACCGTATGCAAGGGCGGCAATTTGTCGCTGTACTCGCCAGGCTCTAACACAAACGTCGCGGGCTTGATCCGCGCCATCACCTGCGACAACGCGCCGGTAGCGGGTATCCACTCGCCATACTCCCGGTTGAGGCAGATAAAATACTGCTGCAAAAAGGCGCCCTTGCTGCGGCCGAGTAGGCCTTGGTCGATGATCTTGCATTGCCCAAACACGTCCTCTAGGCCGTTTGAGGTAAAGCTGCCCGTCAGCCCCCATCGAATCTTGACCGGCTCCAGCGCCTTCAGAATCGCCTTAAACCGCACTCCCGAGGGGTTCTTCAGGCGCGTGAGCTCGTCGAACACCACGCCATCGAAGTTGAGCTTTTGCTTGGCTAGCCATTGCAAATTGTCGTAGTTCGTGACCACCACGCGGGCATCCGACTCCAACGCCTTTGTCCGCCAAGTGGACGCGCCGATGGCGACCGCGAGCTTGAGGCCGGATGCCCACTTGACAGCCTCCGCTGGCCAAACGTGTTGGGCCACCCGTAGCGGGGCCACGACGAGCCAGCGCGACACCACGCCGTCCTCCAGCGCGTCCTGCATGGCCGTGAGCGTAAGCGCCGTCTTGCCAGCGCCTACGGGCGCCAGCACCATTGCGCGATCGTGCTCGTACAGGAAGTCAGCCGCGCTCTCTTGATACGGACGCAATGAAAGCATCGACTTCCTCTATGCGGTAAAGCACTTTGTATTTCTGATTCGTCTGCGCCATCACGGACGCAAACACCTTTTGGAGCGGCGACAGTCGGCCTCGCTCCGCCTTCAACTCCACGAACCATGTCTCGCCGTTCGGCAGGCATACGATCCGGTCGGCAACGCCGCGCTGCGAGGGCGAGCGGAACTTAAACGTCACGCCGCCCGCGCGCTCTACGGCCCAGGTCAGGTATTCCTCGATCGTCTTCTCTCTCATGTTGAGAATCCTATGCGATAAAACAATGCTTGACAAGTAAAAGGGACGGCTCTAGGCTAGCGCAAACACACTAAAGGAGAGTCCACTGATGAGTCATAGCAACATAGTCGGCGGTTCCACCGCCAAGCGCGTCATCAACTGCCCCGGCAGTGTCGCGCTCTGCCAAAAAGTCCCGCCGAAGCCCTCCAGCAAATACGCCGACGAAGGCACGCTGCTGCATAACGTCATGGCCGAACTACTCGGTCAGGACAAAGAATTGCGGCATGTGCTCGACATGGAGTACAACGGCCTTAAACTCACCGGCGAATTGCTTGACGAGAAGATTCGCCCCGCACTGGATGCTATCAATGAAATCGACCCAGACGCGCAGCTTGAATTCGCAGTCGAACAAACCGTCAGCTTCGGTGATCTTATTCCGGGTGTCTTTGGTTCTTGCGATCTTATCGGCCGCATTGGTGATCGCGCTGTTATATTGGATTGGAAATTCGGTGATGGTGTGGCCGTCGAAGCTGAGGAGAACCCTCAGCTACTATTCTATACGGCTGCGGCGATTCGCACGCCGGCGTTGGAATGGGTATTCAAAGACGTTAAAGAAATTGAGTGCGTCATTGTCCAGCCGCCGAAGATCAAACGCTGGGTAACGTCCTTCGATCGCGTGCGGTTGTTTGAGCGGGAGTTAACGCATGCCGTTAAACAGTCCGCCAAGCCCGACGCCCCGCTCAAGATCGGCGATCATTGCCGCTGGTGTGCGGCCAAGCCCATCTGCCCGCTGATGACCGGTGCGGTCGATCGTGCAGCGCAGACGCAGATTAAAGAGCTAGATGTCAAGCAGTTGGGCGATATGCTCCAGCGTGCGGACATGCTTGAGGATTGGATCAGCGACTTGCGTGCGCTCGCGCTGCAAGTGCTAGAGTCGGGCAATCCTGTACCGGGCTACAAGCTCGTACAGAAACGCGCGACGCGTCAATGGAAGGACGAAGAATCAGCAAAACAGGCGCTCTTGAAGCACCTGTCCATGACTGACGTGATGGAGACGTATCTGGTTTCGCCAGCACAGGCGGAGAAGAAGCTAAAGAAGCTGAAGCTCCCCTTGCCGGACGATCAGATTATCTCCGTCTCATCGGGCACCACGTTGGCGCCGGAGAGCGATCCTCGGCCCGCCGTGTTGCAAATCGGGCAGCAGTTAACTGCGGCCCTTTCTAAACTAGTGTAAGGAGTAGAGTAATGTCCAATATCACTGCGTTCAGCAAAGCAGGCCTGCCTGCGGTCACTTCCCTGTCCACCGCCCTTCGTAACATCGAAGTGGAGGTCGGCCCTGTCGGGTCGGCCATCCTCAAGATGGACAAGACGGGTCACTGGGTCTTCGGCGCGGATCAAACCGAGGTCGAGGAGAACAGTCGGTGGGCAATCAATCCTTTCTCGTTTGTCCATGGCTTCATTGCCTGGGGCGACGGAGAGGTGCTCGGCGAGAAGATGGTGTCGGTGTCACAGCCGTTGCCTGAGCTCGACCCAGCGCCGCCGCAGAGCAAGAAGGGCTGGGAAACCCAAGTCGGCATGAGCTTGAAGTGCATTACGGGCGAGGACGCCGGCCTTGAGTGCCGGTATAGCACCACGTCCGTAGGCGGCAAGCGTGCCGTGCAAACCTTGGCGGCAGCCATTGCCGCTCAGGTCGAGCGTGACCAGAGCAAGCCGGTGCCGGTTGTGATCCTCAAGAAGGAGCACTATCAGCACAAGTCCTATGGCCGCATCTTTACGCCGGTCTTTGAGATCGTCGATTGGGTGTCCATGGATGGCGAGGGTACGTCGGAGCCGGAGGGTGACGACACGCCACCGCCGGCCGCTGCGGCCCGTCGGCGTCGCGCTGCGTAAAAGGAGCGGGGGCGCCTGTGGCCCCCGATCTTTATGGCAATACTTTGGCTAGACTTTGAGACACGTAGCCGCTGCGACCTACCGTCGGCGGGTGCGTACAACTACGCGCTGGACGCGAGCACTGAGGTGCTTTGCATGTCCTACGCGTTTGATGACGGCGAGGTCGAGACGTGGCGCCCCATGCACCCGTTCCCTGAGCGCGTCGCTAACTTCAAGGGCCAAATCCGTGCGCATAACGCCGCGTTTGAGCGCCTTATTTTTTGGTATGTGTTGGAGATGCCGTTCAAGCTGGAGCAGTTCTTCTGCACGGCCGCACAGGCGCGCGCCAACTGCCTGCCTGGCAGCCTTGAGGACATCGGCCGCGCGCTCTCGTCTAAGATGAAGAAAGACCATCGCGGCTCGCAGTTGATCCGCCTGCTGTCGATCCCGAAGGCCGATGGCACGTTTAACAGCGACCCGACGCTGATGGCCGAGATGGTCGCCTATTGCGAGCAGGACGTGCGCACCATGCGCGAGATCAGCAAGGCCATGCGTATCCTATCGGATACAGAGCTTGCCGATTACCACGTCAACGAGCGCATCAACGACGCGGGCGTCAAGGTGGACGTGCCGCTCTGCAAGGCCGCCGTGCGCTACGCCGAGGCCGAGCTACAAGAGATCGAACGGATTGTTGCCGAGGTCACGCAGGGCGTGATTACGACCGTACGCTCGCCCAAGATGCGCGAGTGGGTGCTGGAGCGCGTCGGCCCCGAGGCTAAAAAGCTGATGACCGTCTACAAGGACGGCGAGAAGAAGTACAGC
>Ga0315906_10001788_pt1 | contig 31229 bp, 32 predicted proteins | sample LakEriMetagenome_4_FD_203526 | JGI IMG/M metagenome (GOLD analysis project Ga0315906, IMG submission 203526) | Freshwater fungal communities from buoy surface, Lake Erie, Ohio, United States - Buoy 2 MA122 | ecosystem: Environmental > Aquatic > Freshwater > Lake > Lake biofilm | place: USA...
ACTGGATTAATTGAAAATGTACCTACATTTGCAGGATTAGTATTACTAATAACAAATTCACCTGCTACTTCTGCATTACCAATTGTATAATTGTAACCTAAGAATGTAGCATTACCGCCACCTAATGGCACAGCACTACCATTTGCATAATTAACTGCGAATGTATTGCCTGGCAGTGTTAGATTACCATCATCACCAAACTGCCATTGATAGTTGCCATCGTTGGTGTATATGTTTAATACTCCAGTTGCTTCAAAGTTTATGTTATTGCCGGCACGTAATTCAATGTTATTGTCAGTGTTATCAATCTGACCTCCATTAGGTAAATTCAACACACCAGTTGAGGTGAATTGCCATTCTGCTGAATCGTCATTTACATTAATTATAACATTACCGTTTGCCGTTGGAATGCTAACTTCAGTCAAGCCGTTTGTTATATTAGTACCAGCACTGTCAACAGGACCAAATGAGCCATCACCTCGTAATGCGTTACTTGTATTGCCATCAAGATTTACTGTAGCAATGTTGCCTATTCCTGAAACATTTGCAACTGCTACAAGATTTGCAACATTGGCTGTACCGGCGTTTGTTGCAAACGTGGCATTACCAACTGCTTGATATGCTAGATTGGCCCAAGTATTAGATCCATCACCGTATTTTACTCTAAGCGTATCTGTTTCTAGTCCTGGTTCGCCGGCTGCTAATATTGGATTAGAACTTGTCCAGTTAGCTGCTGTATCTCGTCTTAGTTTGATTATTGTTGTCATTTTATTTTTCCTGTTAACTACCTGTAGCGTCGCCGCCGTCTATTATTAAATCTAGTAATGGATTATACACTGCGTAAGCATTTCCACCTTCGTAGGCAAATTCATATGCACCTAAATACATAGCTAATGCGGAACTCCAACGATCACCAGTATAGACATAGGTAACTGTATTGTCCCCTGTAAATATTTGACCAACTGTTGGATTTTGCGGAAATTGTAGTGCCATTTGTGTACCTTATTTTATATTTATCGTAACCCTTATACCGCGCTGTTGTCAAACACGTAACTCCAACGTGAGTTAGATGTGTCCCAAAACGCTAATTTTCCGCTTTGGTCACTTACTGAAGCTACTGCACCTACCGAACCTGTTATTGCTGTAAGATTTGATGCCGTATATGATTTTACAAAAGTCAATCCACCTATATGTATATTTCCACCAATGCCTACTCCACCTGCAATAGTTAATGCACCTGTAGTAGTATTTGATGAGTTTGTATTAGCTGAGATTTGAAAAGTTTGTAAAGCATGATTAATTCTACCAAATATATTAGCTGTTTGGAATCCACCTGTAGCAAAGATTATATCATTGATTGTTCCATTATCCCCAGTGGCTATAACTAAATTGCCACCGTAACTTCCTGCTTGTGCTTGAACAAAGAAGTAACCATCGTTAGGTCCTGTGACAGTATATGCAGGGTCATCAAATGCAGAACTTGTGAATCCAAAATCACTCCATCCACCTGATTCAGTACCGTTATCACCATACGCTACCCAGTCACTTGAACCAGTATCACTTGCATTAACCATAGCGGATTGAATGTATTCTTCACCAACTTGTTTACCGATGAATACTGGGTTAACGAATGCAGTTAAACTTGCACCTGGTCCTATATATAAATGATTGTTACCTACAATATTACCTTGTGCTCCAATACCACCAGCAGTATGTATTGAACCTGATGTTGGACCAGTTGAATCAGTAGTTGAATTGATTATTAAATTGCCATTAGCAGTTATATTTCCACTTACACTTAGATTGGTTAAAGTACCAGTGCTTGTAATATTAGGCTGAGCATTTGTTGTTACCGTTCCTGCTGTAGCTGTTGCTATTCCTGTTAATTGACTACCATTACCTTTAAAAAATGCGGCATGCATATTAGCTGAAGCATTTACATTACCAGTTACACTTAAACTAGTTAATGTACCGACACTTGTTATATTTGGTTGAGCGTTGGTTGTAACTGTTGCTGCTCTTGTTGAATTAGCTACGGTGCCGGTGACATTAGCTCCAGCTAAACCGGTTAACGCTTGACCATTACCTATAAAATTAGCACCAGTGATATTTCCACTTGCACTTACTGTAGTCAATGACGCTAATCCTGTTGCACTTATATTGTATGTGTATGTTGTGTTTGATACATTTACAAAATTGGCTCCTACGTTACCTGTATATGTAGGTAAGTAAGCAGCAACATTACTATTACCATAACTACCTGGCCCACCTCCACCTGCGGTAGTTTGCACACTACCATCAGGGAAAGTAATTGTGTTAGCAAACATGTCAGGGTTAGGCATTACTGCTGGACTTAAGTCTACCCAACTGTTGCCATCGTAGTTGATGTATGCACGACCTTCATCACTATCAAACCATAAGTGACCAATTGGTAAGTTAGGTTCAGAATTGCCTATGTATATAGGAACATCATCTGCCCAGTATAAGTTCCCTGTACCATCAGTAGTCAGATAATTTGTTGCATTACCACCACTTATTTTTAGTTTTGATACATTTCCTAAATTAACTTGTGTACTGGATATTGTAACTACGTTAGCAACACCATTACTGCTAAAAGTTATGTTTCCATTAGAATGTACTATAACATTACTATTACCATTATACAATGAACCTGAAACATTAGGATCTGGATCTATCCATGTTACATTTCCTGTGCCATCTGTTGTAAGCACTTGTCCGTTAGCACCACCAGTTAAATGAAAATTGTTTAAGTTAGTTTGTATGTTTGCAAATAGATTGCCAGTAACATATAAATTACCACGTAGTTGTAAACGTGAAGTTGATTCAGTATATGTTAAATTACTGCTGCCACCAAAACCACGAGCATTGTTAAATTGAAGTTGACCGTTTGCACCACCAGCACTGTTTAATATTTGTAACTGTGGATTGTTATCTAAATTATTTTGTGTATAAGTGGCAACAAGCGTATTGGTATTGTTTGCATTTTGTTGCGTATAAACCACGTTGGCTGTATTGCCTAATCCTTCTGTGTCGTTTATAAATGTATACGGACTTGGTTTTGTTGCCATTTTATTTCCTTATTATTCTTCTTATGCTATTTTCCAAAATTGTATCACGCCTGACTGATATCCAGCAAAACCATCAATTCTTGCAGTAGGACTATCCCCTTGCAATCCTTGTAATGCAATAGTTGTAGTTCCGGATAATGTAAATTGTCCTGTGCCAGTTATAGTTGCAGTAGACCAATCACCAATAGAAGTCGCAGAGATACTTTGTAGGGCAAATCCTGTATCAACATTTAAGAATCGTGTGTAAAAACTATTGATAGTATCAGAACCTATGCAATGTACAGGTATTGTTATGGTGTAAACATAAGTGCCTGCAAGTAAATCAAAGTTGTTCCCAATAATGATTGCACCGGCAATATTTCTATCTAATGTATCAAATGGTATAGTAACCCAACTACCCACTGAAAAATTAACATCTGTTCCTGTTCTTCTGCTCAATATAATACTCGGCGCACCCGAACTACGTGCAAAACTAACAGTAGCGATTTGATTAGCTGCTGCGTTTGCATTTGGAATTGGTGCAGTGGGTAATCCTGATAAATTTAAATTAATCTTCTGATCTTGTACAAACTTTGTAGTCGCTACTGTAGTATTGCTTGTATTTGCAAATTGAGTAGGTGCAAAGACGTTACCAACTAAACTCACATTTGTTAGTGTAACGTTAGATAAATTAGCCTTAGTATTTGCTACTAATTGTACAAATGCTGTTGTAGCGATTGAATTACTTGAACTAGAAACATTTGTTAATGTAGGTGCTGTTGGATTACCAGTAAAGTTAGGACTATTAATATTTGCCTTTAAGGCAAGTTGATCTACCAGTAATTTTAAGGGCACTGGAGCAAAAAGAGGGCCGCTTACACTAACATTTGGAATTGAAACGTTTCCTGTCAACGTAGCATTGTTTTGTTTCAGTATTCCAGTTAAATTACTACCATCACCAACAAAAGTATTAGCAGAAACAACGTTAGCTGTAACCCTATTTGCTACCTGCAGATTTGCCAGTGATCTAATACCTGATGCTATTAAAGTTTCTGCTTGAATGTTTCCATTTGCGATAGCACTTTGCAATTGAATAGTTTGTGCCTCAAGTGCCTGCCTAATTTTTAAATTACCTTGCAATTCTAAATTACTAGTATTCTGATCAAACACTAAATTACGACTAGCTGATAATTGATTTGAGGTGCTTGCAAATTGCAATGATCCTGGAATACCTGCAGCATTAGGATTTATAACTGTTATGTTAGTAACATTTGAACCTCTGCTAGCAGAAACCGCCGCTTGTGATGCTGCCGTCTGCGCAACGTTTGCTGCCTGCACGGCTACGTTTGCTGCGGTAGTTGCGATATTTGCTGCTGTATTTGCTGTTGTTGACATAATTAACTAATTAAAATGATGTTAATGCTACACGCTTCCAAACATTTGTTGCAGTACAAACATAAATGTAGTTTGTATCCCAAACTATTTGACCAGGTTGTCCTGCTGAACTACCCAATTTTGTAAATTGATTTTGTTTTATTCCGCCTGCGACACTTAACGTATTTGTAACGTTAGAATTTGTCATATTGACATTGTTTGATGTTATACCTGTTGCTAAAATATTTCCAAAAGTGGATACATTTCCAAAAATAGTTACACTGCCATTTGCAATCATATTTGAACCTGAAATATTTCCATTTGATATCAATCTTGCGACAGTTACGTTTCCTGCACTTTGGACAGTACCTCCCACAGTTAAATTACCTGCGGTAGTGATGTTACCTGTAGCAGTTACAATACCAGTTGTTCGTAAATTACCACCAGTAACATTACCTACTGATGTTAGTACACCAGATGCTATAACATTATTAGATGTGTTTATATTTCCAGTGATTGAAAAACTACCAACTATTCCTGTAAGATTCGCAATAGCCTGAGAAACAAATGCAGTTGTAGCTATTTGAGTATTGTTAGTACCTGATCCTGCAGTTGGAGCTAAAGGAGTTCCTGTAAATGTAGGGCTATTAATATTAGCAAAACCTATTAATGCATTTCCTGTTATTGCTCCTGAAACGCTTAACGTTGAAAAACTTGCCCCAACCCCAATTACATTTCCTGTTGTACTCAATGTACCTGCTCTTAATATACCTGATGTATTTGAAGTAGCCATCGTAACTGAATTTAAGACTGCATTTCCTGTAGTTAATAAACTAGTAGCGTTAACATTTCCCTGTACACTTAATACATTTGTATTTGCATTAAAAGTAAAAGTACTGCTTCCGCTAAATACATTACCAGACCTAAATTGTACCCATCCGTTACTTCCTGCAGGAGAATTAGTAACACTTGTTAGCTGTATAGTATTTGCAGTTCTAGCTGTATTAGCGTAAACTGCAGCTAGTGATGCTGAGTTACCAGCTTGAATTGCTGATCTATTAGCAGCAAGTGCGAATGATCCAGCTAAACTTGCAGAAGCATTAGCACTTTGTGCTGCTACAGTCGCAATATTTGCTTGTTGGCGAGATGTGGCAGCTGCAATATTTGCTGCATCCAAATCATTTTGAAATGTTGTTCCTGATGTTATTATGTTACTCATAATCGTTCCTTATAATTATTATGGTCTTAAAAGGGGAGGTATGCCTGCCCTACTTACTTTACTTCCTAATTTCCTAGCATTGTCCTTAATACTATTAGGAGTAATATCCACAGTTAAGGCTGTTTTAAATCTAGGGTCGTTCTTTTCTTTTTTGCTGGGAATATATCCACTAACTTCATTTACATTGTATGTTGGGTCAGTTTTCTGACGTTTCATACCCTTAGGTTGATTAGGATCAACTGGATCAATGTCCGTTGTGGTCAATCCAGTCTTTTCTAAATTCTTTATATACTTGTGTTCCGCTTCTTCACTACCAAATGAAAAAATAGTGCTAGGTGGACCTTTACCGAAGTCATGCTTACCTAATCCATCAAGATTGCTAATATGTTGACCTAACTTATACCAATCGTACACATCACTTACGTCTACTTTAACAGTGCCCTTTGGCATTGTAGGCTTAAACTCTGGTCCTGGTGGAGGCCCATTTGGATCATAATCTTCGTCAGTAATGTAAGTATTATTCTCAGGTAAACTTAATTTCTCGCTGTGCAGTTGATTAAGCTTATCATATAATTTTCCAATGATACCCTTTGATCTTAATGCTTTAAACGCTAGATTTTCAGGCCCAAATTCACCATGTATGTCAAGTCCAGCTTGTCTATATTTCTTAATTGTTTTAAGCAGAGTTTTTATTCTTTTTTCATCCTCATGCTTTACTGCTAATTCTGCTAAATGAGCTAATTTATTAAATTTTAATTTGGTTGCTGATTGATCTAAATTACTACGATGCTTTTTAGGTAGTCGTAGCCAATTATCATTGACTACAGAATATTCACCTAAGCTAACTACTGGTTGATTTGAGTCCTGAACATATAATTCAACGTCATACCCGCCAATTTTTATATTATGTGTGTCATTATAAATTGTTTTTTTGGCATCAAATAATTCTCTATAAATTAGATCGTCATTTAATTTACTCATATCTACTAAAATATGTAAGTCTATATCACTATGTTTGGTATATGTATACGCTGCATTTGAGCCAGACAGTGTAACATCTTCTATCTCTAAATGAGGAATCCCTAAATGATCTATAAAATCTTCTGCTATTATTAGTAGTTGATTTTTTACTTCAGGGCGCATCTTATCCCCCAAAAAAATCTTTTGATTTAATTGGTCATGAAAAAACACTGCATCATGCAGTTTAAAACTAGCTAGTTCCTTGAGGTTCATACAGTATTTATCAAAAAAGGGCTATAACAGAGTTCTGCTATAGCCCTTGGTGTTTAATGACAGTGTAATTTATGCTGTCTTTTTACTTTTCTTTGCAGTTTTAGGTTGACCAACATCTACTGGAGCTGCTTGTTGGGCAGCTTGTTGTGCTGCTTGTGCTTGCTGCTCTTGTACATACATAGGTCCAATTGTGTTCAACAAGTGCTGTTGATTTTCCATACAGAATACATATGCACCACTGTGACGTAGTAGAACACGTTTGTCAACGTAAACTTTACCACCTAGATCACGCCAGTTTTCACAGAAAGTCCAATCCTCGCTGTAGTAACGATTTTGACGAACTGCGGTATCAAAGTAAGTCTTTAGATACTTATCATATTTTGGATCAAGTCCGATATCGTTCTTGTACTGCTTGACTGCAGGGTGAACATTAAGCTTTTCAAATACATGCTTCTTCATTAGTAAGAAACCCGTACCTGCTTTACTAACTTCTTGTAGTCCATCTGGACCTTCTTCAGCACCCTCAAATCCATTAACTACCCACTTGATTGGCATAGTCTTCATGGGATAAAGTCCACCAATAACGTCTTTGTCACGGTTTAACAATACCAATAGATGCCATGGCTCCCAACCAATATCAGCATCAACAAAGAATAAGTGTGTTGATTCTGCTTGGTCTAGAAATTTAGCAGTTAGTGTGTTACGTGCGCGGCTGATTAGACTTTCATTGACCATTGTTTCCAATGTCCAATCAATTCCTAATTGACGTGCGGTATTAGCCCATTTGATGAAACTCATAAATGTAGACTCTGTTAACATACCACCATAGCATGGCATAGCTATGTGTACACGGGTAGTTTTTAAGAAGTCTACATTGACTTGTACTTGATTTTGAGCAGGCGCTGCAGGAGCGTCTTGTTCTTGAATTTCTTGAATTGCTTCTACGACCTGTTCTACAGGTATAGTAGCTTCTTCTTGTGTTTGTTTTTTCTTAGCCATTTTATCCTCATGAAAATGTAATATTATTTACATAAGGATTTGGGGTGCAAATTATTTTTCGTCTAGATAATCTTCGTTTATTGAATCATCTGGGAATACCTCTTTGTATAAATCAGATAATTCCTCATCGCTTGCTAGACTTAAATCACTTACATCATAATCTGTAGCTTTAGCTAAACGTCGGATCATTGTCTTGCGCATTCCATAGTCCATGCTGTGGCGATTAGGTAAATTATATGGGTCATCTATTTCAACTAGGGGATTATTACCAATATACCAATCAACTTCATCATTAGGAGTTGGCAAATCAAAATGTTGTTTGTACAGTGTGTCCCATTCAGGATGTCCGGGCTCTACAGTATATTTTTTGCCATTCTCTAATTCTAATTCAAAAGCCGCGCCGTCGTCTCTGATCTCGTAGTAGTGCGGAAAGCGACCGCGTTCGGACCCTTGATAATCAAGTTCTGCATCATTTGGAACCTCAGGCTCAAATCGTTTATTTAAAGGATTCATTTTTTTGCCTTGTTCTTTTACTGCCTTCTTTTTTAGATATCTACTAATTTCGTCAGGAGTTCCAGCACTATCTATTGCCCTAGCAACTTTTTCACCTGTGGGTAGTTTGTCATATTGCCCAGCATATCGCATGGCCATACCAGCTGCTTTAGTTAATGGATTAGGGACACTTGATAAAATTGTACCTAAATGTCGTGCATCTTGTTGTGTGGTGGCATCATCACCTCGCATTGATATGGTGTAAGGTCCTATATCTGCATATGGCTTTGAGGGATCACGCCCGGTCATTTCGGGAGGCAATCTCACAGTTTCTTTTTGATTATCAAACCTATCTTCTTCTATTGAAGGATCCATAATAGAACGAATCTCTTTGTCGGGAAATTTGTCTTTTACTAGTTGGTGTGTACTTGCTAATTTTGCAATAGAACTAAGTTCTTCACCGGTATGTTCTATCTCTACGTAATCTTTTTTACCATCTACAAAAGTTACTTCAACTTTATATTTTTTTGGTTTGTTTTTAGTAGATATTGCTTCTTTAATAAATTTTAAAACTTCTAATTTCTTTTCAACACTAGCTTCTTTCAGCATAGGGCGAACACGTTGTATAAACTCTTTAATTTTTTGTTGTTTAGGTGGTGCAACCTGTTCTGCCCTACCCAAACGTTGCTGCGCTTTTCTCATCAAACCTAACACTTCCTTATCACTTAGTGCGTCTGGCATAGCATCTCGCCATACTGCAAACTTTTGTTCGTTACTAATTTTAGGATCTAAAAGAACCTGACGCATAGGAGTTGCCCTTGGCCCCTCTATGTCACTACCAGGTGCTTGTGTTTCTTGTCTACTCATTACAGATAGATTTTGTAGACCCATTTGTTGATAAGGTATAGAACCATCTTTGCTTGGATTGACTAGATATTGAAATGCTGCTTTCTGATCTGCACCAACAACTAAAACAATATTACTAAAACCCTGTTTGGCTAAATTAGCCAATGCGTCATTTAATGACCCAGATTCACCATCTGCTACTGTAAATATTTTTGCATTATCAGGGAATGTTTTTTGATAGATTGCTAGTTTTTCTTGTGGTGTCAATGGATCATCTTTTGTTGCTCTGACTTTTTTAGTATCAGCCCATAAATCTCCAGTACTAGGATCTATTAAACTTGTTCTACTTAAAATAAAAATAGGTGTAGCATTAATGGCTTTTGCTTGATGTATAACTGCGCTGGCTAATAGCATATGTCCTTTATGGCCCATACCACGACCCCATCCCACTACTGCTGTTTTGCCTTGATTTCTTTGTGTCATAATTTTCTCGGTTGCCAATTAAGTTGGTCTATTAATTTTAAAAACTGTCCGGGCAATGCATACTTGAAATTAATTTCAGGATGTGCTTGTGCATAGCCTTCTGGTTTAGTTTGCATTATACCACCATGCAATCCTAAACTCAATGACTGTATTATTTTCATTTTTTCATTAGTCAATGCTTCTACTGCACCCAATGTTGCTTCGTAACCAGCTTTATCTGATAGCATTGTTTGTGCTTTCTTTGCACTCAAATTGTTCTGTGCCCAATTTGGAAAATCTCTAACTAAACCTGATGTTCTTAAATGTTGATTTAGATAATTATATAACTCTCCGCCTGGATTATTCATTCCTGGCTTTGGTGCTAAAAAGTTATCTATTTTTTGTGCATTAGTGCTTATGAATTGCTCAAGTCTATCTAATCCAGTTGTGTCTACTCCCGGCATTGATTCAGCATATGTTGTACCTTGAACAATTACTTCTTGTGTTGAAAGTTGATCTGCATCTTCATATCTTTTTTCCTCAGCACTTCCAATTTGATCATAATATCCAGTAGCAGCAACCATAACTTTAGCGTTCGCAATACGCTTACCTAATTCACTGTCTGCAGGTACATGAAAAGTTGTTATGTTAGGTTTAAAATCATATGTGTTTGTTTTTTGATTTAATACTGGTGGTGCACCAGGATAAAAAAGTAATCCACCTTCTATAAAACCTCGTACTGGACTTATTTGTTCAAAATAAGGCCACAAACTTGCAAACTGTTTTGCAAATTGCATACGACTAGCATCTGCTTCGCCGCCTGTACCTAATATAAAATTCATTACATCTTGTGGACTTTTAGTTAGTGTAGATGCACCTGCTTTAGTTTGCATTGTGCCTGATTTTAAATATTGCCATGCATTTTTAGGTATCATATAGAATGTACCATTATCATCACGACCCCAATACACAACAGGCATACCATCCCATTTTAATTCTATAGTGCCATAATTTTGTGCCATGTCACGCATACGTTCTACTGCATGTAATCCACCATTGCTACCGTTGGCTATTACTAGATCCTCAACATGTTGATACTTGCGACCTACTTGTCCTGCAGCTTCTAGTAATGATTGTATTTTCATTTTAATAAATTCAATGTGTATCTAAACCAACTACGGACATCTTCATTCATCTCAATGTTAGGTGCCCATTTATCTTTGATGGCTTTATATTTCTCTGGATTACTTCTCAATGCTGCTAGAATAGAATGTACGCTACCCATATCTTCAGCACTTGCTTCAGGTCCAATAATTATTTTTGCTATCTTGTCTTTGTTGCTTGTAATCAATTCTTTAGTTTGACGATCCACTAATCCTTTGTATGGACTCATCATTAAGCTAGGATGTTCTGGTAATGAACTCATGTTAGTTAAATCAGCCCATATACCATGTAATGTGCCACCTTTCATAGTAGCGTCTTTGCTGTAATCATGTGTATGTAATGGTACTACATCTCTTGCGTTTTCTACAGCCATAATGTCTACTTGTGTTACATCACCGCCTTCACCTGTAGGTATACCAACATGCACACTTACTCCAGTACGTGCAGCAAAGTATCCATTTTCTTTGAAGTAATTCTCTAAACCCTGTCTTGCTGTTTTTAAATCTTTTACTGGAAAGATTTTCATTAATTCTGCTGCGTCAATAAGAACATCCATATCGCTGCTTACATCTTTTTTACCTGCACTACCTATAGGATAAACATTAATACCCTTAGGCATTATTCCTTGTAGATTTTTAACTACAGTCTGAACATTTTTGCGTGTGATTGGTTTGGCATCAGGTACTACATTGCCACCTTCAAAGAACATTTTAGTAGTCATTTAATAGCTGACCTTTATTGATTGAATTACACCTGTTGTAAAGTTAGTAATATTAACTCTTAGCCAAACAAAATTACCAGAAAGATTATAGTATCCTAACTCAGTAGTTGAACTAGGGCTTAACGTGTAAACATTGAACCAATCTGAATTTGTAGGATTCTCTGACAAACTTGCTTGTACAACTACTGTAGCAGTTACATTAGTAAAGTTCCAAGTAAGTGTTTGTAAGTCGCTTTTTCCTAAATAATAGGAAGCAGCGGGCTGTCGGGTGCCCGTAATATTTGGACCTGATCCAAAAGGAGTTTGAGATAGCAGGATAAGTGTAGTGGCTTGTGACATTATGTTTCTATCACTTCCACAACTACAGAGTTGCCAACTAATTCTTGTACTACTTGTTCTAATGCTGCCTGAACTTCAGGACTAGCTATTTTTGACTCATCTGTGTCACTGTCCTTAACAATTTTACTTAACTTTATAACTAGTACATCTTCTACGATTTTAGCCATGGTAAACACTCCATTAATAGAGTATTTATCAAAAAATCTATCGCTGTTCTACTTTATAAGTTTTGCCCAAATACTCACTAAAATTCAATGCGAGTACGGACAAAAAGGCTTCACTGTCGTAATCTATGAAAAAACAAGCGTCCAAATAGCGAAGTCGCCATGTAGCGGGACCTGATGTTTTAAGCCACTTTTTCAAACTTCCCGTAGGATGTGCTGATTTACTATATTGTTGCAAAAAGTTCTCAAGTTCCACATGAAATCCGTCGGGAACTGTTTTGCTCCTAAAATACGTCCTAAATTTATGTTTAGGATTATTACGTAAAAGAATACCCACGTCACCCTCTACTTTTATCTCTGAATAATGAACTGAACTAGGTGCCAATGGTTCTAAGGATTTAATAATTTCTAAATCATTGCTATAAACACTTATACAAGAATAATCTATTCTGACTGTTGCACGTTCTTTAGGTATATTATTGCGCCAATTTATTAATTTAAGTAAAAATTCTTTGTTTATGGAATCTTCATACATCATCCTTCCAAAACTATAAGTTTTACGCAAGCCGATTGCTTTATCTAACTCTTTCTCAGTTTTTGTATAACGCATCAAACAGATATCAGGATAACATAAATAGGCTCTATACTTATACTTTCCATAGTATAACTTATTTTTAGTAATAACTTTGATGTTATTCAACTGTGATTACTCCATCATATCCAACAAATGCAGTTACTTTAGGTGCAATATTAAATTCTATTTCTTCACCATTTAACACTGCAAATACATTAGAATTTTTCACACTCTCAAATACAATTTTCTTAGACAATGGAACTCTAATCAACTCATCAATTTTACGTGACAATGGTCTTGCTCCCATTTTACTATCATAACCAACTTCTGCAAGATACTCAACAACTGGCTCGCTCAAATTAAGAGTAATATCATGTGCTGATTTAAGTGATTTTTTAAGTTCATCAACAAACTTAACCACAATCTTCTTAATAGCAAGCTTATCAAGTTTATTGAATTTGCAAATTAAATCAAGCCTATTTCTAAATTCAGGTTTGAAGAACTCTTTCATAGCACGTTCATCTTCACCTGTTTTTTCCTGAGATCCAAATCCAATAGCGTTCTTTTCACTATCACTTGCACCCAAGTTACTTGTCATAATAATGATACAGTTTTTAGCATTAGCTTCTTTACTGTTACTACCTGTAATGCGACCTTCATCAAGCAATTGTAAGAATATGTCAAACACTTCTGGGTGTGCTTTTTCTACTTCATCAAATAACAGAATTGAATAAGGATTTTTAGATAGATCATTAATCAACTTACCACCACCTAAGTTACCTTCTCCGTAGCCTACATAGCCGGGAGGTGCTCCAATGAGTTTTGCTACACTATGCTTCTCACCATATTCACTCATGTCATACTTGAGCAATGGCATATCAAGATTCTTGCTTAACAATTTTGCAAGTTCAGTTTTACCTGTACCTGTAGGTCCTAAGAACAAGAAACTACCAACTGGTTTCGTTTCATTGTTAATGCCAGCAAAGCTTACATAAATTCTTTCAAGAACCTTATTAACTGCATCGTCTTGACCATACAGTTTGTCTTTGACATTTTGTTCTAGGTTCTTCACTCTGTCGCTAAAATCATTACTGAGTTTATCTGCAGGAACGCCTGTGAATCGTTCAACTTGTTCATAGATTAACTCTTTAGTAATTTCTGCTTCTTTGTTTTCCAAAACACGTTGTTTTGCACAGGCTGCATCAAGTAAATCAATTGACTTATCAGGATTCTTCCTATCATGAATATAACGTGCCGAACAATCTACACTAGCCTCAATAGCTTCTTCAGTAATTTTTACATTATGAAAATCATTTAGGCGCTCACTTAGTCCACGTAGAATACGAATGGTGCTATCTGTGCTTGGTTCATCAATGCCAACACGATAGAATCTACGCATCAATGCACGATCCTTTTCAAAGCTTTCGTAATACTCTTCCCAAGTAGTGCTTGCAATAATCTTAAGTGTGCCTTTAGTAATTGCAGGCTTAATCATACTTGCAAAGTCAATTGAACCATTATTAGTATTGCCACTACCTTTCATTGTATGTGCCTCATCAATGAATAGAATAGCTTTTTTCTTAGTGTTCAGTGCATCAATGATGTTCTTAATTTTTTCTTCAAAATCACCGCGATACTTTGATCCTGCTAGTAACATACCAACTTCAAGGCTATACAATTCATGATTCTTTAAAAACTCAGGAACTGCATCTTCAATAATCATAGTAGCAAGACCTTCTGCAATTGCAGTCTTACCTACACCAGGATCACCTACCATCAATACATTTGATTTAAATCTTTTTGCAAGAACATTGATGATATCATTGAGTTCAGTAGTACGACCAATAAGTGGTTCAAGTTTGCCTTCTTGAGCCATTTTAGTAAGATTGATTGTGTATTCATCAAGAATTTCATTTGCTTGACTGTCTGTAAGGTTACCTGAGTACTCAGCACCCTTATATGTTTTTTGCCAATGTGGTAGAAATTCGTTCTTAGTCATACCGTATTTCAACAGAAAATAATGAGCATGGCTATTATTTTCACTCATAATACTGAGATACAAATCTACGGTAGTTACATTTTTTCTACCTGTAAACAATACTTGAGTTACACTACGATTGATAACACGTTCAAGGCTGTTTGTCTTTTTGGGATGAATTTCTTGCCCTTGATCTACATTAAGTACAATAGATTTTAAACTATCCAAATACGCAATCAACTCTTTGGTTAAGTTTTCAACGTCAATTCCAAACTGCTCTGAGCATTTTTTGAATGGCGTATGCTTCATCAACGAAAGCAATAGATGTTCCACTGTGCAATATTCGTGAGAACGATCTTTGGCTATAATAATAGCTTGCTCAATGATTGATTCAATTTCTACTGAACTATTCAATTTAATTTCCTTTATTTTTAGATTTTAGAATACTAATAATCACATCATTATCAATGTTATCAGAAACGAAGGGTTTTATCAATAACATTTGGTCTCCATTGTAATGTCCATTCGTCAAACCTTGTCCTGTAATTCTTAATGTTGTATTGGGTTGTGTTTTTGGTTTAATTGATACATTAAACGTTTTACCAGAAATAGTTTGAAAATCAATTGTAGTACCTATAATTAAATCTAGTACGTCAACTTCAATTTCACTTGTCAAATTAAGTCCGTTTCTTTGGAATTTAGGGTGATCGTAAATTCTAAACTCAACGATTAATACTCCGTTGGGAATAAGATTATCATATCGTAATTGCTGTCCGTTTTCTATACCTTTTGGTATATCGATTCGGACACTATTTGGGCCTGTATTTGTTGCAAAATTTAGTGTTTGCTGATCACCATTATACACTTGTTCTAGTGTAAGATTTACAACTGTTTTATAAGTTGGGGTGTGATGATGCCTTTGTCCACCAAACATTTGACCGAATATATCATCTATATTCATAGGTCCAGTTTGGAAACTAAATCCACCAGGGAAACCATTAAATGAAAAGCCACCGCCAGGGAAACCGCCTTTTGGTATATCGTACTCAGATTTTTTCTGAGGGTCACTTAATGTCTCGTATGCTGATTGAATTTCTTGAAATCTAGCAGTATCACCACCCTTGTCTGGGTGATGAATACTTGCTAGTTTTTTATACGCTTGACGAATTTCGTCGGGTGATGCGTTACGGTCAACGCCTAATGTTTTGTAGTGGTCCATAGTTGATTATAACATACCTTTGTTAATAATCAAATATTTATGGTTACGCTGCTCCAGCTACTTTTTCTTTTGTACGACCGTACGCTGCGATACCAAGAACTGCACCCATTGCGATATGGTACAAACCTGCACCTTGCAATGTTAATGGTTGCCATTGACTAGTTACTTGACCATTACTCAATGCTTGTAACAATGACCAAAGAATTGGAAACACAACAAAGTCAGCGGTACAAGTCATCATGTATACCCAACCCATAACTGGACGCCATTTTTTGTTAATCCAATCAGTGGCATCTTTATCTAATGCTACTGTTGATTCGCCACCTTCGCTCATCGCACCACCGCCACTCTTTAGTGACTCACCTTGATTTTGTACAATCTGTACGTTATTATTATTTGGCATACTTGCTCCTGTATTTGAAAATGCAGGGGTAGATTGTGCTGGTGCACCAAAGCTACTTCCTGCAGGTATTTGACTTATTGTTGGATCATTTGCCATTGATGTGTGATGATCATCACTTGCTCCAAATGGATTTTCTCCGTTCGCTTTTTTTGCTAATAGTGTTGTTCCCATGTTTGCTCCTTATAATTGTTTTTTATATTACTAAATATCATATTTCTTTGGGTAGGAAGGCATACGATTAATATCAGTATCCATTCCTTCAGGTTTAGAAAAATCACTGTAGCCTCTTGGTGCTAGATACGGTTGTTTACGATTGACAAGGGGACGATTATACTCAGTATCTTTTCTTATGTCGGTGCCGTAACGGTAAGCATCAGGGTTTTGTGCAATATTTCGTGCCTGTTTTGGTGTAGTATAAGCAACAAGTCTATCATCTCCCTCGTCAGGAGTCACCGGTAGTAAATCTGGTGTAAGATCCTTTATCGCTGCATCAAGTTCTTCAGGTGACCTAAGTGTTTTTTTAGGTTCATCTGACCCTTTCCATGGTTCTTCTTTGTCTGGCATGTTAGGATAAGGTGTAAGCTTATCTTCTGCTTCGGTTACGAATTCGTGTATTCTCATTTTTTTATCTCGTCGCCCGGTCTTGGTTTGAAAAAAGGACCAGCAGCACGATTGTCGCCTGCTTTATAGGCTTTTAACTGACGCTGATATGTTGCTTCATCGTCGGCTTTCTTACTAGGTAATCCAAGTGCTGCTCTTTGTTTCTCCTCAGCATCTGCCATTTCATCATCAGTAGGTTCAGGTCCTGTAAGTTGAACTCCAGGTTCAACAGGCTCATCAGAAACTTTTCTTGGCTGAGGTTTACCGTCTGGTCCTACGACAACTCTTTCGCTGAGGATGTCTAAATATTTTCTAAAAAACTGTGCGTCCATAATTATACCTTATAATCCTGCCATTGCTTTAAAATTCTTTAATTCTTTGTCTTGTTCGTTATAAATTTTATGTGGTTCTATTCCAGATAATTCACGCATTTCATTTAGTTCTGTTTCTTTTGATTCTCTGTATAAATGTGGAGATAATAAAATGTTTGCTTTTAATTGGTCAATATCTGCTTCAATTTCGGTGTCATTAACTTCGATTGTCCAATCAGACATTTCAAGATTCGTAAGTGTTTCTAAATCTTCAAGAATTTCGATAATTCTTTCTGGAACTTTTGATCTACGCTCCATTTCAACAAACACTACATGTTTTCCTCTTCTTACTTCACCCTTACTGACTTGTGCATCTATTACAAAATCATATCCTTTTTCAAACCAACTTGCCAAATCTTCACTGGCTTGTTTGCCCTTTACAGTAAAAGCGAGAGTTACAGTTTCATCATCAGATCCTGTTTTGGCTTCGTACTCATCGATAGAAAGTACAGGAAATATTTGTCTCACAAAATCTTTGTAATCTAGACCTTCGTTTAATTGGTTCATACTGGTGCTCCTGGCATTGGGCCAGGCATCGGAGCTGCTCCCGGCATAGGTCCTCCCATGCCACCCATATCCTGATTTAACTGATCATCTTGTTTTGCATCCTGATCATAATCCTGTTCGTATGCTTCGTCTAATTCATCTAAATCAATTGTCTGATCCGCAAGATCAATTGATCCTTCACGTATTTCATTCATAAGTTGCTTTGGCATCTCAATACGAACAAGCCAAACTTTTCTCTTAATCATTTTTGGATAATGTGTACCCGCTTGAAAATCATTAGGATCTTCTATTTTTATGGGTATTTCAATTTCTGTTCTCTTAAAATGGACCATGCAACCTATTCCTATGAGTCTTTTACCACCTCTAGGATCTGGCATCAGTTTTTCTGGGTACATGAATATACATGTTACTGTATATTTTTTGATATCAGGGCCGTCTACAAGTTCCCCTAAATCCCAATTTTTAAAAGCATAAAGGTCTGCTTCATCTAAAACACGTTCAAAATCAAGAAGGGTTGACATTGACCCGTCACTAGTGTAAATGCCCTTTATTGTATCAATTATACTGACATAATCAATATCATTGAAAAATTCGGTTGCTGGTAATTTTTTCATAGTATTGTATTTATCACGGTAGGGACTTGTTTCTGGATATTGAAAACTTACTGGACAGCTTAATATTTATCATTATATAAAGCTCAAAAAGTCTACTAACTTTGACTATGACCCCGTCTGTAAATATTCTTGAGTGTAATACTCATTTTAAACATAGGAGAGGCAACTTGAGCAAGAGAAAGACTGGAGCTTTAAGAAAAGCAGAAACTAAGATGACCAATAACAAGAAATACGCAGATCAAACTTTCTACACACAGGAATCTAAAACAATACATTTTGACACCCTCAGACCAAAAAAATCAAACGTTCTACAACTAGTCCCGAAATCAGTAAATCAAGAAAAATACATTCTAGAGTTATTAAACCCTGATACTCATATTGTAATAGGGACTGGACCAGCAGGCACAGGTAAAACCTACTTAGCTATGCTTGCAGCAATAAAAGCCTTAAAGCTACAGCAAATAGACAAAATTCTACTAACTCGTCCCGCAGTAGGGGTAGAGGACGAAAAGCACGGATTCTTACCGGGTGATATTAATGCAAAAATGGAACCTTGGACAAGACCTTTATTTGATGTATTACGTGAATTTTACACGGCCAAGGAAATAACCCACATGCTAGATGAACAAATCATAGAGATTGCACCCCTAGCCTTTTGTCGAGGTAGAAATTTCAAAAATAGCTTTGTAATTTTAGACGAATCTCAAAACTGTACTCCAAATCAACTCAAAATGATAATGACTAGAATTGGAGTTGGAACTAAAATGGCAATTACAGGAGATATAGAACAAACAGATAGAAAAAAACCAGACAACGGTCTTTTAGATTTACAAAAGAGACTAGAAACTAATAAAGTTGAAGGTATTGAAGTCTGTTATTTTAATTACAAAGACGTACAACGACATCACTTAATTGAACACATATTAAAGATGTACGAATAAAAAAGGGGCTTATTGCCCCTTTTTGTTTAAATCTTCAAGATTTTGAATAAAAGTTGGGTATACTTTTTTATAGTATTCAACTATCGTATCCCAATCTGTGTCCATTCTTTTGCCGTCGATCATGCATCGATCTACGCTGTTTTCCTTAAAATCTAAAATAATATTACAAGTTTGAATGTCAGATGTACGCAAGTTTTTAACTACTGCGGCTTCTTCGTCTATTTGACCGCCTGCTTTTCTTTTAAATGTAACTAAAAAATATCTCAATTTGTTAACTCCGCAAGTGTTGCTGCTAAATTAATTTCTGGTATACCCACCATTGACAAATTAACTAGACCATTTCTAATTTTAATGATAGCAGCATCACGTGATTCATTTGTGTTGCCCCATAAATCAAGATTGTTGTACATCCAACGATATATATCTTCTAAGCGAGTTGGATACATATCTAAGTACTGCATTAGTTCTTGACGACCTTCTAAAATCTTTCCCTGTTTAAACAAGGTAGTTGCTTTTATTAATAAATCATCTTCAGCGTTACCTACTTCTTGTATGCCAATAAGTTTACCTGTACTACTATTAACTTGTAACTGATTTAAACATTTTCTCAAATCAGGATAAGTAGCACGAACATAGGTATCAATTATATCAATGTCAAAATCGATACCTTCACTAAGCAATACTGTTGCTGCACGTGCAGTAAACTCAGCTAAATCAGTTTTACTTATATGTACTTGATGGCAGCGACTTTTAAGTGCAGGAATAATTCTGTATTCGTAGTTACATGTTAATATGAATCTACATGTTTGATGATATGTTTCCATATCACTACGTAGTGCGGCCTGACCTTGTGGTGTCAAGTAATCTGCTTCGTCTAAGAGAATAACTTTAAATTTACCGAAAGGCATAGTTTGTGCGAAACCTAATATTTTATTTCGTACAACATCTACACTATTCTCACGACTTGCATTTATTTCAAGTACATCGTACTCACTTACCTCTAGTTCATTAATCAGAACTTTAGCAAGCGTAGTTTTTCCTGTACCTGGATCACCACTTAGTAGTAAATGTGGAATAGATTCTTCTTTAATCCAACCTAATACTTGTTGTTTCTGTGCTTCATTGACAAACACATAATCTTCAACAGATTTAGGTCTATATTTTTCTACCCAAAGTTGATTTTTCATTGTTTCAACAGTTCCAATGTAATAATTTTACCTAATGCGTCTCCTAAATCTTCTCCGCTAGGTATAATATGTAAAACTTTTCTAGGATAGTTAACTTGAAGTGAACTAGGGTTATAGTCATTCATAGTCATTTCTAAAACATGACCACCTGTTGCAGGGTACAATGTAAAATTTAATGATGATGTTTCAATACTTCTTGTGCTATACACTTTGCTGCTACTAATAGCTTGCCCATATCGGGGTTCAACCTCATCTCTTTCTACCTGTGCGCTGTTCCATGCTTCTATAGACCACTGTTTAAATTTTTTCTTTAACCATTTCATCAAATCACCTTATCGCTGAGTGTATCATCTTGTACGGGCTCATCACTTACCATAAGTATCTCATTTGGATCAACCTTACGTATAGTTTTTTCACCCTCATGATCTTCAATTTTAACACCTCTGGTCCAACGACCGTGAGCGATTAGGACATATTGACCAACACTTACTGATTTTTGTTTTGGGCCTATAGCGTAAACTTTTGCCCATCTTGGTCTGATGCCCGATAGTTTAGTATCGTCTCCTGGCAATATGATACCGCTGTTAGTGATTCTAGCATCAAAAGACATATCACTTACGATTATGGTATCATGAAGTGCAGTTAATGTATTGATTTTGCTTGGTTCATACTGAAATTTCATTTATAATCCTTTTTACTCATCATCAAAATCATTTAGTTCTGCTAAATTAATTTGATCCCTAATTACTGGAGGAGTTTTTACAACTGGCTTCGGAGCATTCACTACTGTTTTGTTATATGACTCAGCCACTCTACTTGATGCGTCTTGAATAATTCTATTCTGTGCATCTAATAAATCTCCCCTTGCGTTTGATTTCATGTTTCCTACTGCACGTGTTTTTTCGTTACGGGTAGCCATTGCTCCCATATCTACTGTTCTACCCATTGCTGTTCTATATTTTGACATGTTAAACTCCTATTTTAAAAATTCGTCCATAGACAAATTGTAATACAGACTATTTATTCTGTGAACTTCTATCAAATACAATACAAAGCTGGCTACGCTTGATCCTCTACCAACACCCCAAACAATGTTATTTTGTCTCATTACATCTACCAAATATTTCAAATATTGTAGTAAGGGAAAAAGGTCTTTTTCTTGAAATAAGATAAGTTCTTGACCTGCTCTTTGTAATTCTTCTTCATTCTTGCATTTATTTAGGACAAACGCAGCAATATCCAAACTTTTGTATTCATCCGGCATAAACCATTTTTGTTGCTGTATGCTATCCCATGTTTGCTGCTCTAAATTTTCTTGAATATAATGTATTATGTTTGGTAGATCAGAAAACTCAAGTGACGTTGGAAATGTGATTGTATCTTCAGTTAGAAATGATTTAATATTTTTATCTGGATTGGACAAATAAAAATCACAAACATCATCCTCTGTTAGAATCTGTTGACCAAATACATTATTTTTCATGTGCTTATGATAACATAGAAAAATATAAATTGCAAACTGTTTTTAACCGTTTCGTTTATCAAAATTAACAAAAACTATTTCAGAATTTTTGGATGTTTCGAATGGATCTTTAACATCAAAACTCAAACTTAATTCATCCCAAGAAACTGATTGCTTAACCAATTTTACAAGTTTTTTTGACTTAGATGAGTTTATTGAATTTATGTTATTATATTTTGGAGAGGTGTCATTCCACCAACCCGATTCATCAAATGGACCAAAGTTTTCCTCAATAGAATGTAAATGGTGAATGTCATCACTGTATAAGCTTGTGACTGATATATCAGTTATAATCATTCTTCCCTCTAAGATAGAGTTAAGTTTCTTTACTAGCATAATTGCGAGTATTTGATCGAACGGATCAGTTGGTAAAGTACAAACTTTAAGTGACGCTTCTACATATTTTTCTATTACTGATGTATGATTTTCATCAACGAAAATACAATTTTCTAAACATTGAGAGAAAAAATGTTTGATTCTTTCCATTGAAACAAATTGCTCCATTGCAGAGATAGTTTCAATGTCAAAATAAATGCATGTTGTGTATAGATTAAGATAGAAGTTGTCTTTAAAGTAAACACCAGCCTGAAATGAAAAATTTCTCTTTATTCGTGCAGTCATTTTCTATCACTAGATACGTTAATTTGCTTCTCTAAATTATTTTTCTTGTACATTTCATCCATTCTTCTCTTGTACTCTACGTTATAACTTTCTATAGCCATATTTAATTGGTTGATTAATGCTCCATTTTGCATACGATAAGCAAAGTTAAGTTTTTGATTAAGATCGGATATGGCTTTGGAAAGGTCTTCCAAAGATTTACCTGACAAGTCTGTAATGAATGGATGTTGCATTCATTTATTTAGTTAGTAGGAACTAGGCGTAACTCTTTTCCAAATTGCAGTAGTACCGTCATAGTTACCGGTGCATAGGTATATGTATGTGCCGTCAGTTTCAATAGTTCCAGTCACATCTCCTAGACTACCAATTGGCATTTGTCTACGATAGGCTGCTCCTGAAACTGCTACATTAGCATTAGCAGTAAGAGTTAATGAAGTATTGCTTGCTATTGAACTTACAGTTCCAATTACGACATTGGAAGAATTTAATATCACTCTTCCTGCTACTAATTCTGTCAAAAATAGAGTACTACTACCTGTTACTGTTGTACTATTAGTAGCAGCAGTAATGGTATTTGTTGCTGCTGCGTTTGTTATTGCAGGTGTACCATTAATAATTGCTGTAGATTTTTTGGGTCTATTAACTGGATAAATATCCATCAATGTGCCGCAGCTTGTAGTTGAAACTAGATAATTTACTTGTGTAACACCTGCTGGTATAGACACCTGATTAGTGTGAGTATTGCTAGCACTAGGTGTGATGTTGCTTGTATAGTTCTCTAATTGAAGTGCTGTATAAGAAATCCCAACACTAGGTACATTATTACCGTCGTTAGTTGTTGTGGGGAAAGTTATGAAGGCACTGCTGTTTGCAATCGTGAGATTTAACTCTACATTGCTTTGAGTTCCGACTGGGGCCCAGCCACCAAAAGACAAAGTTGTATTTGCAGTGATTGTTCCGTATTGAACATCACCTTGACTCACATTTATTGTGGTCGTACCCTGAACATTGTTTCCTAAATTATATGTACTTGCTCTAAATGATCTCGTAGTAGCATTACTAATTAAAGTGTTTGCCATGTCATTGTTTAAACTTTGACCGTCTAGTGCCGATTTTAATACCACTTTATCTTGTAAGTCTGATATTTCTGTACCAGCTGTATTTAGGTTAGTTTTGATAGACGTAAAGTTATCCCTAAATCCCTGTGTACTATTATTTACGCCTGCTACAGGGTAATTTGGATTGATGTTATTTGTGTTAATTGAACTCATACTTTTATTCTTCCGTCAGTTATTTATTACATGTTATGGCGTTATTGTTTTTTGCGGGAAAGATATAACAAAATCTTTTGAATTTATAGGATTAGGAGTGGGCGTTGCGCTCGGTAATTCACTCCAACTTGGTATACTCAAATTGTCGTTCCAATTGTATGTATTACTTTTATCTATGTAATATCTATCCACAGTGAAATCAATAGAATTTAATTTATAAGGCCAGTTGTTATTTATGTTGTTTAATATATCAGTTGATTTACCTGAAATCGTATAACAAATTACCCATGCTCTTGTGTATCCCAAAACGTTTCCATTTGCTTGTTGCGTTGTCATCCATTTTGGTAATAGACCACTGTTTGGATCATTGCCTAAAACGTTTGAAAGTTGTGTTGCCATATTGTCTAAGCTAGCAGGATAAAAAGTATTTGTACTTCCTGGAGTTAAACTTGTATAAAAAAGATTATTCTGTACATTAGAAAAGCTAGTGTATAAAAAATCTTCACTTGTTAGATATGGTCCTAATTCTAAACTCACCCTTGTTGGCCATTTAATTTCGGATGAGACACTTTGTCCTTTCTCGTTTATTAAGTCATCTACAATTTGACTATAAACTACTTCATAAACTATATCACCATTTTCATCTCTCGCAATAGCTGTTTTTAATTCACCTAATGTCAGTGTTCTCCAATAGTGATTTTTTTTCATTGCTTCAATATAACTTTCTGCACTACTAGCGTCAATGCCATATGCATGTACAAAAGATATGTCTGTTGCCTTACCAAAGTTATAATCGTTTGCTCTATATAAAAATTCAGTTGGTATAAGACTGGTATCAGTTAATAATGTATCTACTATTGATCTTTGAGACAAATTAGGAGATGCTTTCATATATACATTTTCAGTTACCAAATTGTATAATTGGTATACATCTAGTGTAAAAGTTCTTTTGCTTTTTACCAAAGGATAAGCTAACGCAATAGCTTCGACAGTAAAAGTAAAAGTTGTTGTTGTGAATTGATCTAAAAGTTCTTTAGTAGGTTGATATGACACTTGACCTATTAATTCTCCTGCACTGTCTAAAGTTAACTGTGATGGTAAATCACCATCAATTAATCTATATGTTAAATTTTGATCTGATGTTGCCTCAATTTTTAAAGTGCTTACTGTGTTATTATTAATTGTCCCTAAATATGAAGGTGTTTCCCAAACTATGTCGTTAGTAACATCATTAGAAACTGTTATGACAAATTGAAAGGTTTCACTATATAATCCATTAGGTTTTGTAACAGAAACTTCAAATATATATTGGCTTAAGCCTGTATTGATATTAATTGTTCCAGTAATCCATCCACTATTTGGGTCTCCTGTTAAACCAGGAGGAAGATTAGCAAAGAAGTATTGCAATGTTCCACCATCAAAATCATACCCTATAATTTTATAAGAAAAAAAGTCTCCACTTTTCAATAACGGTATTTCATTTTGACCTATCAGATAGTATTCATAAAACGGATCAGTTTCTTCAATTGGAATTCTTCTTGGAAAGTAATTTAAAATAACTGGTTTCCTAGGACTTACTGTGGGATTTACAAGTTGTACGTTTTTAACTGTGATGCTATATGCAGCAGAAGCACTACCTAAAACACTCGATAACGTTATTGTGAAATCACTTTTCTTTGAAGAAGGAGAACCGTTAAAGTTTATAGGTGCTACTGGATAGCCTGAAATTATACCAGTATCTTCATCTAAAAATAATCCTTCTGGTAAATCTCCTGAAGCAACAAAAAACTTTACTTGATCGTTAGCAATTGGAGTTGTGTATTCAAGTTCATAACTTAAAAACTCACTATCAAATACTGTAAGTAAATTTCCTGAACTAATAACAAATTTAGGAAATCCTGCAGTTAAAAGTTCAATTGAAAATGTTCTATCAGCAAAATTACCTAATTCATCATTTACACGTATTGTAAAAGTATAAGTGGTATTTTTATTAACACCTTCGGGTATTCCTGAAATAACACAATTATTGTTGACAGTATTAATTCTAAATCCATTGGGAAGCACCCCATTAAGTAAATTGTAACTTAACAAAAGAGCTGGATTAACAGGTAATGCTCTTACAGGTACATTGAAGGGTAAAGTAGAAGAATAACTTCCTAATAATCCTGCAGGTGTTTCCCAAATAGGTTGTGCCATGTTATCCTAAAGCTTTTAGTGCTATTTCATAATGATGCTTACGATCTTCTAAGCCAATAGTACCGCCATTGATTCTTTTCGTAAGAGTTATAAAATCATCTTTGTCACACCATTGATTTAAGTTATTTTGATCCCAAAACCAACCAGCACTGCTTACAGCACCTTCAGGTGTTTCAAGATATTTTACAGTTTCATCTAAGCTAATACCTAAGTCTTGTGAAAATTTTGTATAATTAGCACGACCAGTTAATTGAATTAATCCACGACCGCAAAACTTATATCCATCACCGCTTGCTTCATCACCATTGCTCATACGGTTAGCGTAGACACGATTAGCAATCTTCTCTGGCTGTCTTTCATATTGCTTTGCCAATGCTTCAGTAGGAAAATATTTTTTAAATGTTCCCATTAATCCTTTAGCACTATAATTTAAATTTTCTTTTACAAAATTAAATCCACCACTTTCATGTGCAGTTTGTGCTATGAATGCGGCGGCTCTTTTCTTATTAACATACATGTCATAATATTCAGCAGTTTCATGTAATGACAGAGCATATTTTTTCAATACGCTTTCTTTTGTTTTTGGACATATTTGTTTTAAAACTTCTAATGTTATCATATTAATTTCCTTATAATCTACCAACTGCAACTTCTATCACACCTTCAACTCCACTAAAATCTTCTAATGCTTTACCAAGTACTGATCCCATTATAGGGGTTGAATTAGATGTAGCGAACCCATTACCTGCGCTTACTAACATATCACCCTTTGATATTAAACCAATTACCTTAACTGGTACTCTTCCCTGCAATGCTACTGCGACTGGATATTCGGCTTCAATCATACTGTTCATAACGTATGCTGGATTCGTTGAAACAATTCCTGCTACTCTACTACTCATTGCAGTGTCACATTGTCTGATTTCAGCTATGCCACCAAATTCTACTACTGTACCTGGTGCAATATCTTTATCTGCTGCATAATACTCAGCCAAGTCAGCATAAGTTGCACTTAATAATGAACCTGCCGTCAGTACCCAATTTCCTGTAATATTGCCTTGATTTGTATTCGCTCCAGTTGAAAGATTTCTACCTGTTAATGTACCAGTTTGTACGTTTAAATTACCTGCGACTATGTTTCCTGTAATGCTAAGTGCGGGAGCTGATAAAACTTTAGAATTTGAATTATATGTCAGTAAAGTGTCGGCAACTAAATTGGCATTACCTGTTGTAGTGTTTACAAATGGCAAATATGTAAGTATATTAGCATTTGCAGTAGTGGTCACATTTGCAAAATAACTTACATTCGCAGAGACAACATCTCCTAGTACATTACTGCCTTGGATGTTACTTAAATTATTGCCACTGCCAATAAAAAAGTTAGCTGTTACTGAATTACCTAAATTAGCAGTACTTGCTGTTAAATTACCTTGCGCACTGATGCGACCAGTTGTTCGTAAATTCAAAGCTTGAACATTGCCATTTGCACTTACTAAACCAGATGTAATTAAATTGCCACCTGTAATATTACCTAAGGCTGAAACAATATTTGCTGTATAGAGACTACCTCCAGTAACATCACCAGTTGCACTTACATTGCCTGTAGCTGCAATATTAGTACCTAATATGTTACCAACTACACTTACTGTGTTACCTATAGTAATATTGTTTGCTGTTATATTACCGGTTGCACTGATTAATCCACCTGTTAAAAAGTTGCTACCTGTAACATTACCTGTAGCACTAACTGCTAGAGTAGCAAATAAATTCCCTACATTGGCATTTCCTGTTGCAGTTAAAGCAACGGTAGATAAGTTACCAACAGTTACATTACCTGAAACATCTAATATTCCATTTACATCCACTGTCGTTGTTGATACTGTCAGTACATTAGAAACACCGGCTACACTTATAGCTATATTTCCATTAGCACTAGGAATTCTTATATTAGAAGTACCATTAGCAAAACGTCCTATAAAATTTCCTGCAGTTATATTACCAGTTGCACTCATGTTTAAATTACAGGTAATATTTGCATTAGAAGAAATATTACCTGTAACAATTGCGTTTCCTGAATTAATGAAATTTTGAGCGACAATATTTCCAGTTGCTGAAACAGCACCGGTCACAGTAAGTAAATTGCCATTAAAAGTTAAATTAGAAGTTGCATCAATGTTACCTAATGAATTCAATAATATTTGATTATTACTACCTGGTGAAGTCATGTAAGTAGCAGTAAAATTTAAAGCATTGACATTGTTACTAACGATAGCATTTGATCTTAAAGTACCAACAACAGACAAGTTACCTAAATTACCAACTGTAGTTATATTAGGCTGACTATTTGAATTTGCTGAAAGAACTCCCTGAATTCCTCCTGTTGCTGTTATATTTCCCGTTGATATTGCATTGGCTAAATTCAATACAAACGGGGTAGTTCCTGAATTAATAGTTGCTGTGTTACTTGTTGCGGTAGTTACACCAATGCGGAAGTTTGAATCAGTTTGTATAGTGATGTTTGAGATACGGTTAGTTACTGTAACATTTCCGGTATTGAGATTTAACGAAATACCCGGACCTTCAAATAACTGTGACACTCCAGTTTGATACTGAATTGAGAACAACTCATTGAAATTGTTCTGAGTTTTTTGAAATGCTACACGTATAGCATCCGAATCTGGGTCGTTGGGATATGCACCGAAGTCAATTGTTTCTTGAGCCATTTTAAATTTCTACCTTTATAGTGTATTTATCGTATTTTTACAAAGCTTCTGCCCAAAAAAATAGCCCGTATAACCGGGCTATCCAAAGTGTGGTTTTATTATTTTATACCACTTAGTTTCTTCCATTCATTGAGCATTTCTCTACTTTCTGTAACTTTGACAGCAGTATGAGGCAATGTCGTTTGATCACGCTTTTCCTTATTAAGTCCACCTGCAATAGTCTTAATTAAATATTGTAAATCCTGCATCGCTACGTCATCAGCGCCATTTGCTAGTTCTTCTTCGTATATTTCTTTGTCGTCATCGTAGTTTTCTGTTCCTGTTCGTTCACCTGTTGAAAGATGTCGGGGTCCGGATACACGATCTTCGTCAGAATTAGGCGTTAACGGTAGTCGGCTTTGATCTGGTGCTCTGCTTGTATCAACATTACGTCTTTCTGTGTCCTTAACAAAAGTCGTTTCTGGCTTATCTTGTCCTTTATTAAAAGTGCTTCGAACTCTGTATCCTGGAAAAGCTTGATACTCTTCGCCATCATCTGTTGGTGTTATCATGCCCATTGCCTTAACACCTTCATTCATGTCACTATGTCCACATTCAGCTTCATTCATTCCGCACTCTTGGCACATGCCTTCTTCTAAACTGCTTGTATCTTTGTACTTTTTACCGTCAAGTTCAAATTCATCACCTTTTTGAGTTTGTTTTAACTTTTCTGTAAAAGCATTGCCCTCATCAGCTTGACCGTATGCTTCGTCTACTTTTTCTTCCTCATCTGAACTATCTTCTTCATCAGAATCTTCTTCAGCCTGGTCTTCTTCCTCGCCTTCATCTTCGTTATCCTCTTCTTCGTAATCTTCTGAATCATGTTCTTCATGATCTGGTTCAATGACATCTATTTCCATTTCTTCCGAGTCACCTTCGTCTGAACCTAATCCAGTAAGTTTTTGCATCAATGAAACGATATCGTCATGACCTGATCCTGAATTGTCATCTTGTGACATTGGAACACCGTATGCTGATAGTAGTTGCTCAGGTTCAACTACGACAGGTTCATTTGGCATCTGAGCACCTGTTGAATCCATGCCAGCATTACGTAATAATGCCATTATTTCAGCAGCTTTTTCACCACTAGCTGTAATACTCACACTATTATCTTTTTCATCATCACCTTGAGTTGTAGTAACAGTTAAACTTTCGTTAATCATTTTTTCAAGTTGATTGTCCCATAATGAGAAATCAAAATTTTCTTTCATTGATTTACGTTCTTTACTCTTTGATGGAGGAGCATTTAAATCCACTGCATCAGGATACCCTTTTTTGCCATATGGTTCACTGATGCTTAGACCTTTTGGTGGTGTTACCATCTTACCTGTTCTAGGATCTCTGTATGGTTTTTCACGATCAAAGATGTCAGATTCTGGTTCTTTACGTAATGGTGTGTATTCAATGTCATCTTTAGGTCTCTTTGGCATATTTTGCATTGTCCCTGTGTCATCTTTAGGTGACTTAGGCATATCTTGAAAAACCCCTTTTGCAGCCCTAATTTCATCTGGAGAGGCCATTGGAGCTTGACTAATATCTGCTATACGCCGTAAATTAGGTTCATCGCTGTATAATCTTGCTGCGCCAGGTCCGTCTTCATCTACCTTTTCATCATTATCATATTTGTTAAACTTTTTTCTAGCAGCATCCATTTCTTCTTCACTTGCACCTTCACGTCCTAACTTTGCTAACACTTTCATTCCAGAGCCATACTTTTGATAGCCTTTAGCATGCCTACTCATCGCTTCTTTAACTGGGAAAGTTTCGCCGTCTAATTTAAAACTATCATCACCCGATGCTTTAGCTTGTCTAGCTGCGTATGTAAATGGATTTTCGTCAAGTGGTTCTTCAACCATTGTTTGCATCATAGGAGCCTCACCCATTAATTTGTCTTTGCCTTTGTAACGATGAATATCTAATGCATCACGTAAATTGTCACCCATGTGACCGGTAGCTTTGAATTCAGCTATTTCTTGCTGTAATTCTTCAAGCATTTCTTCAATGCCCATTTGTGTTTCTTTCATCATCTCAGCAAAATTTATGCCTTCTTTAACTTTTTTCTTCATATCTTTTTTAGCCCTTAATTTTGCAAAATCTTTAGCGTCTAATTTACCTTTTGGTTCAGCAACATCAAGATTCTTTTGACCGCCTTTTAGTTCTTCTTTTACATTAGCTGGACTAGGTGTCTTTCCTGCAGCTATCCTAAGCGCATCGTACTGATCTTTGCTTATTGGTTTTCCATTACTAGTAAATTTTTCTTCTTTAACTTTTTTCTTATTCTTATTGTCTAGGTATCCACGCTTATTAGCAGTTGCCCATGCAATATTTTCTGCTTCCTTTTTGCCTTTGCCTAAATCACGTTCTGATTTTGCAATATGTTTT
>Ga0315906_10001792_pt1 | contig 31189 bp, 50 predicted proteins | sample LakEriMetagenome_4_FD_203526 | JGI IMG/M metagenome (GOLD analysis project Ga0315906, IMG submission 203526) | Freshwater fungal communities from buoy surface, Lake Erie, Ohio, United States - Buoy 2 MA122 | ecosystem: Environmental > Aquatic > Freshwater > Lake > Lake biofilm | place: USA...
TGGTCTTCTCTCGTACTAGCGTATTATCCACTATTCTTAGCAAGACGGTATGAACAGAGCCAAACCTACTTTGCAGCCGTTAGACACTGTTCTAGCAGCAATAGGAAGGTTCTAAGCGCATGGGCGGTAAAGGCTCAGGGCGCACGCCTAAGCCAGTCGAACAGAAGCGCAGACTTGGGAATGTCGGCGGCAGGAAGTTACCGAGCCACGCTGAGATCATCGCACTGCCATCTCTCGCTTCGCAGATACCTGAACCGCATCGTGCTCTCGGTGAGCATGGTCGTGTGCTGTGGGATCGCATCTGGTCATCGGGTGCTGCATGGCTGCGACCTGCTCTTGATGGTGACATCGTGCTGATGGCGTGCGAGATGACTGACGAGCGCAGCGTGCTTCGTCGCATCGTATTCACTCAGCCTTCGTCGTGGCGTGAGCGTCGTGGTCTGCGTGAGATAGATCGCCAAATCACTAGCCTGCTCTCGCAGATCGGGTTCAGTCCGACTGACCGTGCCACACTAGGGATAGGGGATCACAAGCAGCATGAGTTCGCCAAGATCAGACAGCGCATCGAAGCGAAGCGTGCTGCTGCCAGCGAGTAAATGGTCGCCAGCGTTCTACACGCCACGCATCTCGAAACTTACTGATGGTGACGAGATCATCAACTTTGCTGCCGATCACTTTATTGTGCTCAAAGGTTTCAGGGCTGGTGAGCCACTGACATTTACACCTTGGCAGAAATGGCTGCTGCGATCTCTCTTTGAGCGTGACGAGCACACTCAGCGTCTGCGTTATCGTCGTGCGCTTATCGGTCTGCCACGCAAGCAAGGCAAATCGCTAATGCTTTCTGCTGTTGCTGTCTATGGAATGATCACAGGTGAAGCAGGCGCAGAAGTGTATGTCGTCGCTGGTGATAGACAGCAGGCTCGAATCATCTTCAATGAAGCGAAGCAGCAGGTGCAAATGTCACCTGTTCTGAGTCAAGAATGCAAGGTCTATCGAGATGCGATCGAGATGCCACGCTTCGGTTCTATCTTGCGTGTGCTCTCGTCAGAGTTCAAGGGTCAGGCTGGTCTGAATCCGTCGCTAGTTCTATTCGACGAGTTATGGAATCAAGCGACACCCGATCTGTATGACCAGATGACGCTCGGCTCTGGTGCTCGTGTTGAGCCGCTGGTCGTGTCGATCACGACTGCTGGCTATGACCTAGAAACTGTTGCAGGACATCTGTATCAGTACGGCAAGCGGTGCGCTGCTGGTGAAGTGCCTGACAAGTCGTTCGGCTTCTGGTGGTGGGAAGCACCGCCCGACTGCGACATAACTGACGAACAGGCTTGGCGTGTCTGTAATCCGAATCTCAGTGAAGGTTTGATGGACATTACCGACATGCGTACAGCCGTGCAGCAAACAGATGAGTCGGCGTTTAGACGCTGGCGACTGAATCAGTGGGTGCGATCGCAAGAGTCATGGCTGCCTGTTGGTGCGTGGGAACAGTGCAGAGATACACGAGAACTAAGTGCCGATCTACCTGTCTATGTTGGGATCGACATGGCGTTGAAGCACGACAGTATCGCAGTCGTGATCGCTCAGCCACAAGACGATGTGGTGGTCACTCGTGCTCACATCTGGAAGCCACAAGATGAGGGTGTTGATGTTGCTGGTGTCGAAGCACATCTGCGTGCGCTGCATACCGAGTATCAAGTGCGTGAGTTTGTTTATGACCCTGCCTACTTTCAACGAAGTGCTGAGCATTTGGCTGATGACGGTCTGCCAATGGTTGAGTTTCCACAGTCAGCAGCACGCATGATTCCTGCGTGTGGTAACGCATACGAGATGATCATCAACCGCAAAGTGACACACGATGGATCACCGACCTACACAGATCAGGTTCTGTCTGCGGCACAGCGTATGACTGATCAGGGCTGGCGACTCAGCAAAGGCAAGAGCAAACGAAAGATAGATGCGTGTATTGCTCTCGTCATGGCACTCGATCGTGCGACGACACGCACACAAACTGCATCACCTGCGCCTAGTATCGTGAACCTATGGGAATGAATCGCAGCGTATTTAGCACACTTGTCGAACTGATCGGCATCGGATCACTGGTGATCGGCATCGGAATGCTCTCGATTCCTGTCGCCATGATCGTCGGCGGCTCACTTCTCGTACTGCTCGGTGCTGCTCTCGGCAGGTCTGACTCGTGAGCATTCTGCGCAGACTGATCGAGCAGCGTGCGCTACCGACCAGCATCGACCCCTATCAGATCACCGCACGACCATACTTTCCTAACTACTCAGGCGAGATCGTCACCGAGACCACAGCATTCGCTTCGACTGCGGTGATGTCAGCAGTCAGTCTGCTCTCGGATTCTGTCGCTGCTATGCCGCTGGAACTGAGCACCGTTCGCAACGGCAGACTTGAACGGCTACCAACACCAAGCGTTCTGATCCGACCAAATCAGATGCAGACGATGTTCGAGTTTATTCATCAGGTCATGCTCTCGCTAACTCTGCACGGCTGCGCATACATCTACGCACCACGACAGGCAGGCGAACTACCAGCAGAGATGCGAGTGCTGCACCCGAACCTAATCAAGAACCGAATCATCACAGATGACGGCAGTGCCTACTACCAGATCGGCGACAAGCAGCATTCATCAGATGACATCAAAGCGATCCACTGGCTGATCATGCCAAACGAACTGCGAGCCGTATCACCACTTGAAGCACTGCGCAACACCATCGGCACGAGCATCGCTATGGACAGATTCCTTGCACAGTTCTACGGTGAAGGCGCAACACCTAGCAGCGTGCTCGAAACCGATGCGACGATCACGGAAGAGCAGGCACGCATTCTGCGTGATACATGGTCAGACTCACACACCAAACGACGCAAGCCAGCCGTGCTCACAGGCGGTCTCAGATGGAAGTCGATCACTACTAGCGCAGCAGACATGCAGATGCTCGAACATCGTGAAGCAATAGTTCGTGACATCGCTCGTGCATACCGCATACCACTGAACATGATCAACGCATCAGGCGGCGACTCGCAGACCTATCAGAATGTCGAGCAGGCTGGTATCAACTTTGTGCGATACACGCTGCTGCCTTTCATGCGTCGTATCGAAGATGCGATCAGCGAGATGCTGCCACTCACACAGAAGGTGCGCTTCAACGCATCAGAGTTTGAGCGTGCAGACCTGACCACTCGTGTCAAGGCTCAGCAGTTGCAGATCATGTCTGGAACGCTCTCACCGAACGAAGCACGAGAACAAGAGAATCGTGAACCGTATGAAGGTGGCGATCAGTTCATTCTCGGTGTCGCAGGCGCACCGATGGCTGGTGTCGAAGGCGGCGATCTACCAACACTCGGCACAGACGCTGAGCCACCAGAAAGATAAACAGATGAAGAGCACCAGTGTCACAGTCGGAACTACACCAACGCTTATCGTCGATGCCGATGATCAGAACCGCCACATCTATTTGCAGATCGTGACTAGCGCAACGATCTATGTCGGCGACTCGACAGTGACCACCGACAACGGTATGCCGTTGGAGAAGCACACTGCACCACATGTGTTCCTTCTTCCAATCAAACAGAAGATGTACGCTGTCGTGACATCTCAGGTTGGTACTGCGGTGCTGCGCATTATGACACCGGATGTGGACTGATCATGCCGTTCGGAATCTCACAGAGTCAGTCAGACTGCGCTAACTGGGCGACAGTGAAACAGGAAGCAGATGGCTCGTACACCACTATCGGCTGTCACGCAACTAAGCAAGATGCAGTCGATCAGATGGTCGTCGTGTCACTGAGCGAAGAGATCGAGCCACTCGGTCAAGTTGATGATGCTCGTCGATCGAGTCAGACAGTGATCTACAACTACGGCACAGTGAACATCATCGAACAGGAAATCGAATCAGAATCGGAAGAAGAGCCAGAGTCAGAAGATGAGTCTGAGTCCGACGATGACACTGATCAAGAGATGCCCATCGAGCCAGAAGAGGCAGGCATGAACTACGAGCAGCGTGCACCATCACTGGTCGCACCTGACTTCATGGCTGCATCTGCTGAGCGTGGTCTGCGACTGCATGAGCAGGGACTATCTGGTGATGGACTAATGCCAGCGACTGTCGCTGATGCTCGTCGTATGGCTAACGGTGAAGCCCTGTCAGAAGATAAGTGGCGGCGCATACCTGCGTGGATCGCTCGTCACATCGTCGATCTCGATGCTGTGCAGGGTGATGAGATCACCGCTGGTCTCGTAGCGATGCTGCTGTGGGGTGGCGGCTCATCGAAAGAGTCAGCACGCAGAGCACAGGCATACGCTGAGCGAATAGTCGCACAACTTGACGCAGACAGTCGCAACAGCAAACCGTCATCAGTTATGCTTGCCACCACTATGAGCGACACGATCGAGCACCGCTGGTGTGTCACTGGCGCAGATGAGAAGCGCATCGCATACACCACTCTCGATCTGCGTCAAGCAGACAATGGAACAACGCTCTACGGATACGCTGCACTGTTCGACTCACCTAGCGAACCGATGCCGTTCATCGAGTATGTCAAGCGTGGCGCATTTAGCAAGACGCTGAACGATGGCGCAGATGTGCGTCTGCTCATCGATCATGAAGGTGTGCCACTGGCACGCACGAAGTCAGGCACGATGCGTCTGATGGAAGATGAGCGTGGTCTGGCAGTCGAAGCCGATCTTGACCCGATGAACCCTGATGCTGCACGAGTTATCTCAGCGATGAAGCGTGGCGATCTGTCACAGATGTCGTTCGCATTCCGAACGATCAAAGACTCATGGTCAGACGATCGCAGCACTCGTGAACTGCGTGAAGTGCAACTATACGATGTCAGCGTCGTCACTTTCCCTGCCTACGAAGAGACTGTTGCCGAGATTCGCAGCAGGCTGTTGCAGACCGAAGAATCGCAACCTACACTGGCTGCCACGAGTACCAGCGTCAGCGTGCGCAAAGCACAACTGGCTCTGGCTCGACACAAGAAATAGTCAGCCGAGACACAGCCGAGCGATCACTGTCAAGTCTCACTGAGCGATCAACCGACTCAAAGACAAAGGAACAGACATGACCTACTCAGCATCATTGACCGAGAAGCGTGACGCAGCACTGGCGAAAGCCGATGCACTCGTCGCAGCAGCCGCTGCCGACAAGCGTGAACTCACGACCGAAGAAGATAAAGACATCGCCGAGACTCTCGAAGCCGTGCGTGATCTTGACGAGCAGATTCGTCGTCACAAGGAACTCGAAGAGCGTGCAGCAGCCGCAGCCGAGAGCCGCAAGGCATCTGGCGTGGCATCAGCCGTGACCACCGTGAAGAGTGAGCCACGCACCTACTCGCCAAAGTCCGAGCACTCGTTTGTTGCTGACGCATTCCGTGCGCAGATCATGGGTGACTACGAAGCCCAGCAGCGCATCTCTCGTCACCAGAACGAAGAGAAGATCGAGCGTCGTGATGTCACCAGCGCAAACTTCGCTGGTCTCGTCGTGCCACAGTTCTTGACTGAACTCGCCGCACCGTTCGCTCGTGCAGGTCGCCCGTTCCTTGATCAGGCTCGCAAGCACGCTCTGCCAGCAGAAGGTCTCACCCTGTCGATCTCGAAGGTGACGACTGGATCAGCGACCGCCGTTCAGAGCGAAGGCGCAGCCGTTCAAGAGACCAACATGGACGACACGAAACTCGATGTCTCGGTTGTCACTGTTGCTGGTCAGCAGAATGTCAGCCGTCAAGCGATCGAGCGTGGCACCAACATTGATTCACTCGTGATGGCTGATCTCGTGTCTGCCTACCACACGAACCTTGAATCGCTGTTCGTGACCACTTCGGCAACTTCGCTGACGAACACGATCACGCAAGTCGTGACCTACACCGATGCATCGCCATCAGTTGCAGAACTGTACCCGAAGATCGTGGACTGCGTGCAGCGCATTCAGACGACCTTCTTCGCTGGTCCGAACTTCATCTTGATGCACCCACGACGACTCGCCTTCATCTTGGCTGCCGTCGATTTGCAGAACCGCCCACTCGCAGTACCAGTGCCGAACTTCAATGGTCAGCCTGCGTTCGCTTCGGGCAACGGCGCACCTGTGTACGGCAACAGCGGCTACACGATCCTTGGTCTGCCAGTGATCACCAGTGCGAATGTCATCACCACGAACGGTGCAGGCTCGAACGAAGATGTCATCATCGTCGGCAGCACGCAAGAAGCACACCTGTGGGAACAGGGCAACGGCGATCCGATGATGCTGCGCTTCGAACAGCCAAAGGCTGCCGAACTCGACATCACCATGATCGTGTACGGCTACTCGGCGTTCACCGCAAACCGCTACCCGAATGCATTCGCACTCGTCGGCGGAACTGGCTTGGTCACACCAACCTTCTAACTCGTGACGCTGGCAGCACCACGCTAAGTGCTCTGCTGCCAGCACACAGTTCACATGTATGAGTAACGCACGCCAGATCGCAGCACTGCTTGAAGAGCGTCGTGGCTATGTCGCCCGACGACTCACAGACCGTGTTGCGGCTGTCGATGCTGCACTCGCAGCACTGAACTACGCTGTCACCGAGACAGCGACGATCGAACCGCAGCCTGAAACTGCGACACGAAAGAAGCCGACACGACGCACGAAAGGCTGAGCAATGCCCATCACTAACGGATACTGCTCACTGCAAGAAGTCAAATCGGCACTGAGGCTGTCTGACAGCATCGACGACACACTGATCGAGAAGTCGATCGAAGCAGCGTCACGACGCATCGACGGCTACTGCGGCAGGTTCTTCTACAAGACTTCTGCGATCGCTGTACCACTGTTCGCTCACGATCCGTATCGTCTGCTCGTCAATGACATCTCATCGCCGACAGGTCTGATCGTCAAACTTGACAGTGATGGCGACGGAACCTTTGAGCAGACACTGACACTGAACACGGATTACATCGTCGAGCCAACCGACTACGCCATTCTCGGCAGACCGATACGCACACTCACGATGGTCGGCGGTTATACATTCCCGATCTTCTACATTCCATCTGAACTCGGTGTGCAGGTGACTGCGCTGTGGGGCTGGAATGCTGTTCCGCATGATGTGCGTGAAGCCTGCCTGCTACTTAGCATCAGACAGTTCGCACGATACAACGCTGCGCTCGGCGTGATGGCGTTCGCAGACATGGCGATCTCAGTTCGTGCAGTCGATCCTGATGTGCGTGACCTGTTGCAGCCGTACAAGATTCTCGGTGTTGCCTGATGCCAGCCACTGTCTCGCAGGTCGCAGAAGGTCTCAGAGTTCGTCTGGCGACTATCTCAGGTCTGCGCACTTTCTCGTATCAGCCTGAGCAACTGAACCCACCAGTGGCATTCCCTGTGATCGAGTCGATCGAGTATCACCGTGCGTTTGGTGGTGGCGATGTGCGTATGCGATTCATGATGTTCGTAATCGTCGGCAGGTATCTCGATCGTGTAGCACATGCAAATCTTGACGGCTATCTGTCATACAGTGGCGCAACTTCTCTGCGTGCTGCGATCGAAGGTGACACCACACTTGGCGGTACAGCACAGACACTTGTGCTTGACAGCGGCATGAGTATCGGGTCGCTGTCTGTTGCCGAAGCAGAGTTCTTGCAAGTATCCTTCTCCGTACTCGTTCACACATAGACAGGCACACATGAGCACCTACAAGATCACCAGCAGCAAGACATCTCTCGGCAAGCAAGGCGAAACCGTCACCGCAGACGATCTCGCTGGTCTGAATGTTGATGCACTCGTGAGCGCAGGACATCTCGAACCTGTTAGCATCAGCAGCAAGAAGTCAGATAAGAAAGAGCAGGACTAATCATGGCAAGCATCGTTCTCACCAACGCAAGCATCTCAGTGAATGGTGTCGATCTCTCGGATCGTGCCAACAGCGTGACGCTCAACTACGAGATCGAAGCGGTTGAGAACACCACCTTCGGCTCAACAGGTCGTACCTTTATCGGCGGCTTGCAGAACATCACCTGCGACATCGAGTTCATGCAGGACTACGCAGCGACTGAAACGGAAGCAACCGTGTTCCCACTTGTCGGCACGCAGACCACCGTGATCATTCGACCGATCAACATTGCTCGCAGTACAACGAATCCTGAATACACGCTGAGCAACACCTATCTCGCTGCGCACACTCCTGTGTCGGCGACCGTTGGTGAACTCGCAGTAACTTCGCTCTCGTTCCAAGGTGGATCGCTGGCGAAGGTCGCCACGACCTGATTAGTTCACACTCTCTGAAAGGGGCAGGAAATGAAACTACCGCTAACGATTATCTACAACGATGGCGAGAAGCGTGATGTCACAGCAGCGTTCGCAGACTTCGTTCAGTTCGAACGCACATGGAATCGCAGCGTCTCACGCTTCGAAACCGACTTTCGGCTCACCGATCTGGCATGGCTGGCATGGTCTGCTGAGACTCGTGCGAAGCGCACCACGAAGAAGTTTGATCCTGACTGGCTCGAAACTGTGCAGACTGTGGAACTCGGCGAAGCCACAGCAGGTGATAGCCCTTTGGCGACGACTCAGCCCACTGGCTGATCGCAGCACTTGCTGTCGAAACAGGTATAGCACCGTTAGACCTTCTCGATGCTGGCGAGCCAATGTTGCTCACCATGATCGCTTACATCAAGAAGCGCAACGAGCGCAACAGACGCAGGCGGTGAGTCATGCCTGAGATCATCGGACAGCAGGACAACTACGGTGCTGTGCAGGTGCTCGGTCTGACTGAGTTCATCAAAGACATTCGCAGTGCAGCAGATAAGCAGGCTGCTGATGCGCTGATCAGGGAAGCAAATGAGCGTGTGGCGAAAGTTGTGATCCGTATGGCGAAGAGTCTTGCGAACACTAAGCAAGAGCGTCGTGCTGCGAACTCGCTGGAAACTTCGAGCAATGTGCAGCAAGTCAAAGTGACAATGGGTGGTCGTGCTGTGCCGTATGCAGGTGGTGCGAACTTCGGTTCATACACCGACATGCGCCGACTAATCAAGGCACCGAATCAGCGTGGTCGTCGCAGTCGAGCCACGCTTGTGCGAGATGGTGAGAGCATTCTGAAAGTTGCCACGAATGTCGAGCGTCAGTTCGTGTCACGATCTGGTCGCACGGTGTCACGCTTTGAGGGTGGAACGCAGGTGAAACTGGCTCGCACAGCGTCAGGTGGTCTGCGTGTCATCAGAGGCTGGAATCAGTTCCGTGCTAAGGGTCAGTCACCGACTGAATGGCGTAAAGGCAAAGACCAGTTCCTGTATCGTGCGGTCACTCTGACACAGACACAAATCAGTGAGTCGTATCAGCGATTCATCGATGAGATGACTCGTCGTGCATTCCCTGACACTGGTACGGCTGCGTAGGATAGGCGGCTATGGCTGAGCGCAAGTTATCTCTGATCATTCTCGGCAAGGCGACCAGTGCGCTTGCTGCGATGAAGAGCACAGGTGATGCGGCTCAAAGTCTGGGCAAGCGTGTCACGGACATGCTGCCATCGTTCAAGACGGTAGCGATCGCAGGTGCTGCTGCCTTCGGTGCAGTCGGTGCTGCTGCACTTGGTGCAGTTCAGGCTGCCGCACAAGATGAGCAGAGTCAGAAGAAACTTGCTGATCAGTTGCGTCGTACTACCGATGCGACTGCTGAACAGATCGCTGCGGTGGAACAGCACATCTCTAAGCAGATGATGCTGACTGGCGTGACCGATGATCAACTTCGACCTGCGATGGCGAATCTGGTGCGTGCAACTGGCGATGTATCTTTCGCTCAGGATCAGTTAGGTCTTGCGCTCGACATCTCTGCGGCAACAGGCAAAGACTTAGAGAGCGTGTCACTTGCTCTTGGTAAGGCGTTCACAGGCAATGTCGGTGCGCTGACGAAACTCGGTGTGCCACTGGAACAGAGCGTCGTCAAATCAAAGAATCTGAGCGAAGTAATCAAGACACTGAATGAGCAGTTCGGTGGTGCAGCAGCAGATGCTGCTGACACTTTCTCTGGTCGTCTGCGCATCTTGCAGACATCTCTCGGTGAAGCAGTGGAAGGAATCGGGTATGCCTTGCTGCCGATCGCTGAGCGTTTAGTCGCTTTCATTCAGTCGAAAGTTGTACCAGTCATTCAGGCGTTCAGTGACAAACTGGCAGCAGGTGGCGGTCTGCGTGATGCGCTGATCGCAGCAGCAGTGACCGCAGGTGACTTCGGGATCAGAGTCATCGACGCTCTTGAACCTGTCGCAAAGGGTCTTGTGACACTAGGCAACCTATTCGTGACTGTTGGCAAGCCGATGCTGTATGTGCTCGGCGCAGTCGCATCTGCATTTGTTCTGGTGGCGACACGATCTTTCGATGCGTACAAAGAAACAGCGAACTCGTTCTACGGAATGATTCAGGGTCTGGGTGCTCTGCAAATCAGCACCGACTCGGTGACCACTGCGTTCGCCAACTTCCGTAACGATGTGCTAAGTGCGGCAGCCGCAGCGAATGTGACGCAGGATCAGTTGCGTGCGCTCGATCAGGTGGCACGACAGAGCGCAGCAGGTATGTCAGTTGTGCAACCGTTCATCGGTCCATTGTTGCAGGGCTATGGTGCTCTTGCACCTAAGACAAAGACTGCCGCAGAACTGAATGCAGAGTTCCTTGCGACTCTCGCAAAGTTGCAGGCAGGTGCTGGTGGTGCTGGCGGCAAAGTCAAAGAAGTCGGTGACGCTATGAAGAAATACACCGACTCTCTGATCGCTGCTCGTAATGCGACACGCTCACAGGCTGACGCATCAGAAGCAGTCGGCAAAGCACAGTTATCTCTCAACGCAAAGACAACGGCTGTCAGTGATGCACAAGAGAAGTTCAACACTGTCGTGCGTGGATTCCCTGCCAATGCACAGCAGAGCATCGACGCTGCACGCAGATTTGCTGATGCTCAGCGTGGTGTGCGTGATTCAGGCTTGCAGGTCGCTGACGCTGTAAGAAATGTTGCTGATGCTGAGAAGGCTCTTGCTGATCTGCGTAGCAGGGCTGCTGATGCTGAGAAGGTTGGCGGTGCTGAGCGTGCATTAGAGCGCAGCAAGTATGGTGTCGAAGAAGCGAACTTCCGTGTGACTGACGCTGAGAAGGCTTTGGCTGATCTGCGTCTTGATCCTGATGCGTCACCGATCGCCATTCGTCGTGCAGAGATTGACCTAGCCGAAGCGAAACTGTCGGTCTCTGATGCGGTGCAGAGTGTCGCTGATGCTGAGCGTCGTCTGGCTGCCGAGCGTAATGTCGCACCTACGGCTGATGAGATTGCCGAAGCAGAACGGAATCTGGAACGAGCAAAGTATGCGGTGACTGATGCGCTCGATGCGCAGACTCGTGCGACCGAAGAGCAGTCATCTGCACAGGCACATCTGAACGAGATCACCAACGGTGCAGCAGTCGGATCTGACGCATACAACGCAGCCTTGAAAGATCTGCAAGAAGCGAAGCGTGACCAAATGGAAGCATCAGAGTCACTGGCTGATGCCATGACTCGTGAGCGTGACGCTATGTACGATCTCGCAGAAGCCACGAAAGTGCTGCTCGCTGTGCAGGGTAAGACGAAGGCTGGTGTGGTGGCTCGTGCGCAGGGCAGTCTCGGTGTGGCAGTCGATGCTGCCGGCAGGATCGTTGAGAACATCGGTGATGTGTCAGCGAACATGGCTGGCGGTGTGGTCGCCGGTGGCACGACTGTGAATCTGAATGTGCAGGCAGGTATGTTCACCAGCCCTGTCGAAGTGGGCAACGAGATCATCGACGCTCTGCGTGCATGGGAACGCTCTAACGGCTCTATCGCTCTGGCTCTGTAAGGCTGCTACCTATGGCGACCACACTGGTGTTCGGTGAGCAGATCACGGTGCTGGCTGCGCTCGGCTTCATCGTGCGTGAGTTCACGCTGGACAGCAGCCAACTGAACGGTGAAGATGTGCTCGATGGCACGCTCGAAGGTATCGACATCTCACCGTATGTCAAATCACTCAGCATCAACCGTGGTCGCAGCGACGAGTTCGAGTCGTTTCGTGCAGGCACATGCACGATCGTGCTGAACAATAATGATCGCCGCTTCGATCCGATCAACGACGCATCACCATACTGGGACACGACGACAGGCAAGAGTGGTGTGACACCACGACGCAGAGTGCAGATCATCTCAGGTGGCAGCACATCACTGTTCGTCGGTCGGATCACTGACATAGATGTGGCGTATGACTATGACCTGAGCACAGTCACGATCACCGCATCAGATGACTTCACGCTGCTTGCTAACGCATTCACCGCAGCCGACATCACCCCATCTGTCGAACTGTCCGGCTCACGAGTCGCAGCCATACTCGATCTGCCAGAAGTGAACTTCCCTGCCACGACTCGCAGCATCGACACTGGTGTGGCGACACTCGGCGCATTCCAGATACCTGAGAACACGAACGCTGCGAACTATCTGCAACGAGTCGCACAGTCTGAGCAGGGTCTGTTCTTCGTGCAGGCTGACGGCATACTCAGGTTCACCGATCGAGTGACCAGCGTGTTCGCAACACCTGTCACTACCTTCGCTGATGACGGCTCAGGCATCGACTATGAAGGTCTCTCAACGATCTACGGCAACGAGTTTCTCTACAACCGTGTGCAGACACAGACCGAGACCGGCACAGTGCAGGCTGTCGATGACACTGCCAGCCAGACCGAGTTCGGGATCAGCACGCTCGCCATCACCGATCTGCTGCTCGCCAACGATGCCAGTGCTCTGACGCTGGCACAGAAACTGCTCAGCATCTACAAGCAGCCTGAGTATCGGTTCGATGATCTGGTGCTGTCGGTGTCGTCGATGAGTGCGCCGAACCGCACGCTGGTGCTCGGTCTCGACATGGGCAATGTGATTACGATCACCAGAACCTTCTCAACTGGTAGCCCTGCTCAGGTCTCAGATGACTATGCGATCGACAGCATCGTGCACACGATCACCCCTGACAGGCATACGGTCACGCTCGGTCTCTACAACGCCGATCTCGTGTTCCCCTTCACCCTGAACGATGTTGAGTTCGGTGTTCTAGACGCTGATAACGCTGTCGTCTGACCTGTTAGGCTGTCGGCTACTTATGGCGATTACAGGCACGAAACTCTGGGCGAGTGGCGATGTTGTCACTGCTGCCGATGTGAATCAGTATCTGATGCGTGGCGTGAAAGTCTTTGCGAACGCAGCAGCACGCACTGCCGCATACGGTGGTGCTGGCGAACCTACACTGGAAACTGGTGAAGTGTCGTATCTGCTCGACACGCTGAGCATGGAAGTGTACAACGGCTCAGCATGGGTGGCGATCAGTGGCGGTGCTGATGTTCTACAAGTGCAAGTGTTCAGTTAGGAAGGAACAGAGATGGCAACATACGACAAGATCGTGCTCAGCGGATCGACTGACGGACAGGGTGTGCTCGTCGCTGCAACCGCATCAAGCGGTACAACGATTCACACTGCGTCAGCAACGACCACGACCTTCGATGAGATTTGGCTGTATGCCGTGAACACATCTGCGTCGAGCGTGAAACTGACGATCGAGTGGGGTACGACGACTGCGCCGAACGGCAACATCGAACTGACTGTGCTACCCGAAGCAGGTCTGGTGACGGTAGTTCCTGGTCTCGTGTTGAAAGGTAATGCGACACCGCTGGTAGTTCGTGCGTTCGCTGCGACTACGAATGTGATCGTCGTTCACGGTTTCGTGAATCGCATCTCGGCGTAGGTTTCGATCTATGGCAACGGCTCGCCGCCAACTCGGGTATGTGTCATCTCAGTCGTCGCAGGTTGTGCCGACGATGGCATTTCTGAGTGTTGAGTATCTACTTGTCGGCGGTGGCGGTGCTGGTGGTTGCTTTACTCGTTTCGGTGCGTTTGCTAGTGGTGGCGGCGGTGGCGGCGGATTCGTCACAGGCACAGCCATTATCGGCAAGACCACCTACACCGTAAAGGTCGGTGCAGGTGGTGCGGTGCCTGCTTCAACCGACATAGGAACAGGTAATCCTGGCACGGCTAGTTCGTTTATTAGTAGCGCAAATGGCGGCGGCGGCGGCGGCTATGCATCTGTTGGGGGTCTTGGTGGTTCTGGCGGTGGTGCTGGTGGCGAAAGCAGAAGTGGTGGTTCTGGCATAAGCGGTGAAGGCAACAATGGTGGAGCCACGACTGGCAGTGTGCAAACTAACGGCGGTGGCGGCGGTGGTGCTGGTGGAACAGGAAGCAACGGTTCTGGCACGACAGGTGGCGCAGGTGGTGCGGCTTCAACAAATAACTACACAGGTAGCAGCATTTCTTACTCTGGTGGCGGTGGTGGCGGTGGAAGTACGGCTGGCGGTACGGGCGGAACTAATGCAGGGAATGGCGGCGTTAGTTCTGGAACTAATGGAACTGCTAACCGTGGTGGTGGTGGTGGTGGTGCTTACAACACAACAAGCCAAGGTGCTGGCGGTTCTGGTCGTGTCGTCGTTCGGTGGCTCACCGCACAGGCAGCAGGCGCAGGTCTTACTTTCTCAACGACTGGCACGACAACGAATGGAACTGACGGTTCATACACTTGGTATGCGTGGGATTCCACAGGAACTTTGGTGGTCTCGTAATGGCACACTTCGCAAAGATCGAGAACGGTGTAGTGCGTGAGGTGATCGTCGTCGGTAATGATGACGCACCGACAGAGGCAGCCGGGAAAGCGTTCATCGCAAGTATCGGTCTTGCTGGCGAGTGGGTGCAGACTTCGTACAATGCGAATCCGATCGAAGGTGCTGATCGTGGGAAGTTTGCTGGTATCGGTGACATCTGGAATGGGTCGCAGTTTGTTTCGTCGTCAAGTGAGGTAGCAGAGTGACTCGTTCATACATGGGTTATGTCTCATCTCAGACGACGAGCGTCGTGCCGGGTGTTGTAGTTGAGGTTGAGTATCTTGTCGTCGCTGGTGGCGGCGGTGGGAATACCAACAGCGGCGGTGGTGGTGGCGGCGGATTCCGCACAAATGTGTCTGGTGCAACGAGTGGTGGTGGTGCTTCTGCTGAACCTGTTTTGTATCTACCGAAAGGAGTCGCTTTCACGGTGACGGTGGGCGGTGGTGGCGCAGGTGGCGCACCGCCAGTAAGCGGCAATCCTTCTGTTTTTGGAGCAATTTCCTCAACTGGTGGTGGTGGTGGAAATAGTCAGGTAGGTGGTTCTGGCGGTGGTGCAACAGGTTCTGGCGGAACTGGAATAGGTGGTGCAGGCACAACTGGAATGGGCTACGCAGGTGGCAATGTCGGTACTGGTCTTGGTGCTGGAAACGAAGCAGGTGCTGGCGGTGGCGGTGCAGGTGCAGTAGGACAAGACCTTGCGAGCGCATCTAGTGGCACAGGTTCAAATGGTGGCAATGGTCAAAGCACGACGATTACTGGTTCATCAGCAACTTACGCTGGTGGCGGTGCTGGTGGCGCACGCTTCACAACTGGAACAGGGACAGGTGGAACTGGCGGCGGCGGTAATGCTGGTGTCGCTGGAAGCACGAACACAGGCGGCGGCGGTGGTGGCAAATCAACTGGAACTGGTCAGGCTGGCGGTAGCGGAATCGTAATCGTTCGCAGCAAGCAGGCTGCTGTATCAACAACTGGAAGTCCAACAGTCACAACAGGTATCGCTGGCGGTTGGACTGCTTATACATTCACAGGCAACGGAAGCATCACTTGGTAGGTATCTGATGGCACACTTCGCAAAGATCGAGAACGGAATAGTTCGTGAAGTCAATGTGATAAACAATGCCGACTGCGGTGGCGGTGACTTCCCTGAGAGCGAAGCGATCGGTCAAGCGTTCATCGCATCACTCGGTCTTGCTGGTGAATGGAAGCAGACAAGTTATTCGGGTTCGTTTCGTTCCAAATACGCTGGCATCGGTGACATCTATGATGCGGTGAACGATGTATTCGTTGCACCGACGATCGAAGAAAGCGAGTAAGTTTCGCTGGCTAATCCTGCTGCCAGCGATCTGCTTCGGTTTCGCTAATCGAGCAGCAGCAGAATCGTATTCGCTCGAATGTCGAGAGATCGAAGTCGAATGGTCTCACGACTCTGTATGGCTGTGTAAGCGATACTGGACTGCTGATGGCTCACGCATCACTGACGAGCAGCGCAAATCGGTGAATGTAATCGTGGTCAATACGCTGATTCTTGGCACGACTTTGAGGAAGAATCGGTGACATGAACTGGCGTGAGTATCTGCGTGACAATGTGTGGGCGTGGGCTGGTGCTGCGTTCCTGCTTCTTACTCTGACCGGCTCGACTCTGATGTGGGCGACTGTGGTGACGCTAGTAACGGTTGTCGTACACTGGCTGATGACGAAAGGTGACGAGTTATGAGAACAGCACAAGAGATCGGGCAGCGCATCATCGCACTGTTTCTGTCGAGCGCACTGGCGATCATCACAGGGTCTGCGCTCATCGGCGGTATTCCTGTCTGGAAGTCTGCTGCGCTGGCAGGGTTCACGGCGGTGGCGAAAGTCGTCGAGTCTCTGGCGAAAGCAAGTGTCGATGGGAAACTGACGAAGGCTGAGATCGACAGTGCTTTCGGTGGTGCTGCTGTGAAGGCTGCGAAGAAACGCAACGCACGATGAAAGCACGCAAGTACACAGGCAGCAGTGATGGTGCTGCGAAGGGTCGCAGGGCTGGTATGACAGCGTTCATCTCAGAGATCGAGCAGCGCACTGGTGGTGCTCTCTGGAATAACGGTGACTGGGTGGTGCGCAACATGCGTGGCAAAGAGTCGCTGTCGGTTCATGCGACTGGTCGTGCGGTCGATCTGTCGTACAGGCACATGCCGAGCACAGGCAAGGGATCGCAGAAGCGTGGCGTGCCTGACGGTCGCAAGATCGCTGTCGAGTGGTGTCGTCTGCTGGTGAAGAACGCTGACCTGCTCGGTATCGAGTGCATTCTGGATTACTTCCCTGAGCCGCATGGCAGGGGCTGGCGATGCGATCGCCGTGACTGGGTGCGATACGAAGTCAAGACGATCACAGGTGCACCCTTAGGTGACTGGCTGCATGTGGAACTAACGCCAGCGATGGCTGATGATCCTGCGGCGGTGCGCAAAGCATTCGCCGAACTCGTACCACTCGACAACTAGCCTGATGTCTTATGAGCACACCGATCATCGTTGCGCTCATCACTGGTGCGTTCGCAGTGGTCGTCGCTTTGATTCAGTCTGCTCGCAGAGAGAACAAGCGTGATCACGGAATCGTCGCAGACAGTCTGCGACAGGTACACACAGCGATCGACACAGTTGGCAAGAAAGTAGATAGGCACATCGAGTGGCACGCCGAAGGGGGCGCAAATGGCAGGACTAGCCGACCAGATCAACAGTGAGCCGATTCAGACTGGTGGCGTGAAGCGTCGTCGTCTGTGGCAGATCGCAGCGCAACTCGATGATGAGGATCGTGAAGCGTTCATCGCTGCACTGAACAATGAGAGTGTGCCGGCACGCAGTATTCAGAGAGCGTTAGCGAAACGCAACATCAGTGTGTCCGAGTCAGTGATCAGTCTCTACCGATCGGGTCGCTATGGGTCTTTCTGAGGACATCGAAGAAGCAGGCGGTGAGAAACATCGCATCGAGCAGGCTCGTATGCGTCGTGAGCGTGACGCTGCGACCGCCGAGAATCTGCGGCTGACGACACAGATTGAAGAACTGCGTCGCACTCTTGATCTCGTCGAGAAGGTAGAGCGCACTGAACTGCACCCTGTTGAGTGGCTGACACCGAAGAAGCCTGCGAAGCAGTCGGCTGCGACGCTGGTGCTGATGCTGTCTGATCTGCATCTTGATGAGGTGGTGCTACCAGAAGAAGTCGAAGGGCTGAACGCCTACAACCGTGTGATCGCTCAGTTGCGTCTGCGTAAGACGATCGAGAACACGATCAAGGTGAGCCGCCACTATCTCGCTGGCATGAAGTATGACGGCTGTGTGCTGCTGCTCGGCGGTGACATCTTCTCTGGTGACATTCATGAGGAACTGAAAGAGACCAACGAAGATACGATGCTCGGCTCGCTGCTCTACTGGGCGCAAGAGATCGCTGCTGCGGTCGATGTGCTGGCGACTGAGTTCAAGCGTGTGCATGTCGCAGCGGTCGCAGGTAATCATGGGCGCACGACTCGCAAGCCGAGAGCGAAGCAGCGTGCTCGCACGAACTTCGACTGGCTGCTGGCGAAGATGATCGAGCGTCACTTCGCTGGTGACAGGCGGCTGACATTCGACATACCTGAATCGTCTGATGTGCTGGTGTCGATCTACGACTCGAAGCATCTGCTGACGCACGGCGATCAGACGAAGGGCGGTGGCAGCATCGGCGGTATCTATCCACCGATCATGCGTATGCGAGCAAAGAAGGCGCAGCGGTATCTCACGACTGGTCAGCAGTTCGACACGCTCTGGCTAGGACACTGGCACCAGTACCTTCCGTCACCGTCGATGGTCGTGAACGGAAGCATGAAGGGATACGACGAATACGCTTTCGTCAGCAACTTCTCTTATGAGCCGCCGCAGCAGGCTCTCGCTGTGGTCGCACCTGATAAGGGCATCACGATTCAGGCACCGATCTTCTGTGTCGATCGGAAGCGAGAGAAGTGGTGAAGCAGAAACTCGGAACGCTGGTGCTGGTCGTCTGGCATGATGCTCACGCTGCGAGCGTCGGCTGGTGTGATGCGTCCGAGATAGATGATGCGCCGTGTGTGATTCGCACCATCGGCTATCTGATCCCTGATGCGAAGCGTGATCATGTCACGGTCGCTCAGAGCATCGCCGAAGATGATGATCTGTATGGAGTGTTCTGTGTTCCTGCTGGAATGGTGCAGTCGGTTCAGGTACTCTGACTGTGCTCGTGTGTCGCTTCCCCTTCGGCAGACACGAGTAGGTGCGTCGGGTAGGCGTGTGGTCTGCTCGGCGCACCGCCGAAGGGTGCTACTGCTGCGGTTCGCTGTCGGCTGCGCTGATCTCTCGTAGCCAGTTACTAAGACATCGTTCTGCGAGTGCATTGGTCTTGTGACTGTGACCGCATGATGTGGTGCTGCCGTCTGACCATGTGATGCGTGCGCCGTACTTAGCGTGCGATGACCATGACGGTTGCTGGTAGGTATCTGTGGCGATGATGGTGCGGTTCACAGTGTGTGCGCCAGTCTGTCGTCGCTGTGGTCACCGGCTGCTGCTCGCTGCTCAGCGATGTAGATGTTGAGTGTGGTGGCGCAGCCGATGAGTTCCAGTGACAGTTGCTCAAAGTCGCTGCCGATCGAGTGGTCGGTGGTGGTGTCTCGCATCATCTGATCGGCGATGCGCATGAGTCGCCGCATGTAAGTGAAGTCGCTGCGCACTGCTGCTCGTGTCGTCGTCATCTCATTCACCTTCCTTCTGAAACTCGGCTCGCACCTTCTCGTCGATCTGCTGCTCGATGATTCGATCGACATAGTAACCGTATGAAGTGACTCCGCTGAAATCCACGATCATCTTCCATCGTGTCTCGGTGAGCCACTTCAACGCCATGTAGAAGGATCGGTCATGGTATTGGTATCCAGCGATGTGAATGATTTCGTGTGCGAGAGTTTCCCACGAGACTTTCGGTGCGACTTTGATTATGTGTTGCCCCATGTATGCCAAGCCCAAGGTGCCGCCAGTGGTACGAATACTGCCGTCACCTTCTGCACGCCAGCCACGGACTTTGAGTTGCACCTTCGGTGGCTGTGGTCGGTTCAGATGTATGCGCTGATTCCTGTGTGAGCCTGCGAGTGTCGCTGGCATCTTGCTGAGCATCTTCCAGAGTCGTGCAGTCTCACGCTCGATGTTCATTCCGTACTCACCTTGCTTCGAGTAGATGCGCTCGGCGATCTTGCGTGGCGTGTTCTCTGCTCGCTCGATGCGACGACGCTGCGACTGACGCTTCTTCTTCTTCATGCTTGTGCGCTGTTCTTTGCGTCGTGTGCGCTGGGCTTCGAGTGCTGGTGCGATGCGCTCGACGAGTTTGCCTGACTTCGATGAGCATGGAAGGCAGTACCTGCGAATGTCGTCTAGTCGTGGTCGTTGCGGTGCGAGTATTCCGTCACCGCAGTTCGGGCATTTCCATCTTGCTTGCTTGCTGTTCATGTTGTTCCCCTTTGTTCGTTCCATACTTCAAGCATAGCAGGTCTAGATAACTCTGTCCAGTTATCTAAATCCCTAAGAAATACACGGTTTGCAACTAGAACTAACTCTGCTACACCCCCATGCTCTACTAAGACCACACAACGAAAGGGAACAAACAATGACCACACCACTACGCACGATCGAGAAGCCACCGCACGGCTCACTCGACTGGCTGATGAAACGACATCGAGATGAGAACGGTCGCTGCGTGCTCGGCGCATCAGACGCACCAGCGATGCTGAATCAATCACCATTCACATCTCGTGCCGATCTATTCCACAGCAAGCGCACTGCACCACGCATCAGCGAGACCACAGCAGCGATGCAAGTCGGCAACATTCTCGAACCTGCACTCGTCGCAGAACTCGGTCGGAGACTCGGCGTGCAGATGACCACACCAGATGTGATGTATCAGCGTGATCGCTTCATCGTGTCACTCGATGCGCTCGCAGAAGATTCGCAGATGATTGTCGGTGAAGTAAAGACGACACGCCGACATCGCATCAGCGACATCGGTGATCTTCCACCTGAATACTTCTGGCAGTGCTGGGCGCAGATGCTTACGCTCGATGCACCAGTGTGGCTGATCGTGCTTGATAAGGACATGAGCATCAGCACGCATGAGATGCCACGCAACGAAGAAGCACTTGATCGTCTGCGCATCGAGTCCGAGAAGTTCTGTCACGCAGTCGATACGAACATCAACGACGAACTGTGGCTGCTGAAAGATGAGATGAGTGCAGAGCAGATCGCTGAGATGTACCAGCCACCAAAGCCTGTCGAGCAGGCGATCACCGATGAGCAGTATGCGTGGATCAAAGAACTCGCCGACGCACGAGACCTGAAACGGCAAGCAGAGCAGATTGAGAAAGCAGCGAAGGATCACATCGCACGCTTCATGCTCGACTCAGAGATCGCAACACATAACGGCACGAAGGTTCTCACATGGCGTGAGCAGGCTGGTCGTGCATCGCTTGATGTTGCGAGACTGCGAGAAGCGCACCCTGAACTAATCGCAGAGTTCACATCACAGGGATCACCGAGTCGTGTCATGCGACTCTCAAACACAAAGGGGAATCAGTAATGTCATTTGATCTCAGCAACTATGTCGATGTGCCGACACGCATCAGACAACTCAGAGAGAAGCACCCTGATGCGGTGCTGCGACCAGCAAACCCTGCTGAGCCGTTCCGCATTATGACGATCGGCAACCGAGAGTTCATCGTCTATACGGCTGCGTGCTATCGCACACCAGATGATCCGATGCCTGCAATCGCTGTCGCAGCAGAACCTGTCATCGGGTCGTCGGCATTCACACGGAACAGTGAAGTGATGAACGCCGAGACATCGGCTTGGGGCAGGGCGATCATGGCTGCTCTCGCCGTCGATGAGCCGCAGATCGCCAGCCGTGAAGAAGTGCAGAACCGTCGCCATGACGAAAGCACTCAGCGACTCGTCGAGCAGACGGTGCGTGAAGTGTTCCCTGAGTCGCACATCAGTGAGCAGCCGCCGCACCCTGCTGAGCAGCCTGACGGTGCTCGCAGGCTGGCAGCCGTCGCATCACAGAAGCAGGTGAACCTGATCAAGAAACTCTGCCGAGAGCAGAACATCACCGAGATCAGTCAGCACGCCAGCACAGTGATCGGTCGCACCGTCGAGTCAGTGAACTCTCTGACGACGAAGGAAGCGTCACGAGTCATCGAGTCGCTGATGAACTCAGGCAACTGATGGGCTATCGAGAGTATGAATCTGCTGCCAGCCTGCTGAAAGAAACGCAGGCTGCGCAGCGACTCGCACGACACTGGCGTGGGGTGATCATTCCTGCTGAGCAGTACGAGCCTTACGATCGGGTCATGGTAGATCGTGACGGCAGCACTGCCGCCTTAGTCGAGATCAAGGTTCGCAACTACGACATGGACTATCTGATCACGCATCACTATCTGCTCAGTCTGAGCAAGGTGAAGTCGCTGAACGCTGCTGCGAAACAGCGCAGCGCAGTACCGCTAGTGATGGTGGTCTGTGCTGATGCCGACTTCCTGCTCGATCTGCGTGACGAGACAGGCACCAGTCTGCGACGGCTTCCACTGAATGACCGTCACTTTGACGATCGCACTGGCGAGACTCAGATGCGGTACGAGTGGCTGATGACATTCGCTGGCGCACGATTCCTGCCGATCGACATCGTGAGCAGGCTGCTATGACATGGTGGCGAGATCGGGCTGCATGTCTCGGTAAGTCTGGCGACATCTTCTTTCCGACTGAACGGAAGTTCACAAGCAAGACATGGGCTGCTGCTCGTGCGCTGTGCGCAAACTGTCCTGTTCGTGAGCAGTGTCTAGCGACGGCTCTTGCTGTCGATGTCACGGAAGATCGCTGGGGCATGTTCGGCGGCATGACACCGAGCGAACGCAGGTATCACCGACGCAAACTGTCAAGGGAAGTCTGATGATCGACGATGATGATCTGCCCGACTGGGAAGAACTAAGCATCGGTGAGCCTATGAACGACACCTATGGTGCTGTATGTGCGATGCTCACCGAGCACATGGTCGATGCTGAGCGTCTGAACAGGTGGCTGCTCGGTCTGATGATCGCATCACTGCACTCGTGTGATGGTCTCGAACTACATCTTGAAGATGCTCTGAGCACTGTGCAGGTGATGAGTCATGCTGACATGGCGATCGCAGGATTCGACACTATGAACAGTCTCGTCGGTATCGTCAAGCAAGAAAGGAAGGCGAAGCGTGGCAGACGATCGCAAGGGTGAATGTCAAGGTAACGCTGATCGATGCACGCTCGGTGCAGTCTGCCCAAAGTTTGGGCTGCTGGGTCGTGTCTCTCGTGATGGCAAGCGCAGAGTCAAAGGCTGCGGCGATCCTGTCGCTCGTGGCAAACGCAACCGATCAAAGGGTGATAGCAAGGCTCGACGAGCACGAAAGATGCTGGGCATCGCAGGTGCGAACACACGCCACGAAGAACTGTGGGGTGGTGCTCTGCGTGTCGAAGTAAAGGCTGGTGCTCAGATTGAGCCGATAGCGACTCGATTCAGGGCTGCCGAAGCGCAGTCGCAGGCTCAGCGTGCGCTCGGTGATCACCGTGCGTTCGTACTCGTAGCGATGCCAGACGGTGAGAGCGACGGTCTGTGCGTACTGCGACTATCGGACATGAGCCAGATCATGCACCTGCTGCGAGAGACAGGTTACTTGTAGATGTTGAACGACCGAAGGGGGTCACGATGAGTATCAGACTGATGACATGGGTGTGGGCAAACTCGCCGTATAGCGGCGAGCGACTGCTGCTGCATCTCGCTCTTGCCGATTTCGCTAATGATGATGGCGTGTGCTTTCCTTCGCACGGTACTTTGGCGAAGAAGGCACGCTGCTCGATGAGTTGGGTATCTAAGTCGATTCGGCAAATGGTCGCTGATGGTTTGGTTGAGATCGTCGAGCCTGCTGGTGAAGGTCGTGGCAAGGTGGGTAGATACCGACTTCTGAAAGGTGGCACAGAGTCCGACCTTTCGGGTCAGTTAGGTGGTACTTCGACAGGCGTTAGGTCAGACTCTGCTAGGTCTGACTCTTATTTACTCAACCGTCAAGAACCGTCAAATACTTACAATGACTTCGAGCGGCTCTGGAAGCAGTACCCACGCAAGACAGCGAAGGGCAATGCTCGACGCTCATTCGATCGGGTTATGAAGCGCAGTGACGCACCGACCGTTGATGTGCTTATCGCTGCCGTCGAGAGATACGCAGCCCAGTTCACCAGCGGCAAGACCGACATGAACTACTGCGCACATCTGGCGACATGGCTCAACGGTGAACGGTGGCTCGACGAAATCCAGTCAGACAAGACTCAGCCAGTAGTAGCGCATGTACCCAACGAGATACGCACCGCTGAGAGCACCGCAGCAGCGTTCGTACACACACGACGATCAGAGAGCGACCTGCTAGATTTATTGCAGACCTACTCGCCTGCTGCCCGAAGCGCAGCACTCGCCGTCTATCGCACACTGAAAGCAGGCACGCAATGAACAGATTTGCAGCCATAGTTCTGAGTCTTATCTTCTTGCTGCTCGGTGTCACCGTCGCCGAGTCATACGGTGATCGCAAGATCACTGACATACCGCCCACGACTGGTAGCACGGCGGCATCGAGCAGCACCCTTCCCACCATCACGACCACGACGACCACTGTGCATGTATCCCCTGATGCACGATGCCCGATGTGGTGGTCACTCGCACTTAGCGTCGGGTTCACTGATGATCAGATGCCGACACTCGATCGGATCATGTATCGGGAGAGTCGTTGCGATCCGACGCAACTAAACGCAACCGATCCGAACGGTGGCAGCATCTCGCTGACGCAGATCAACAGGTTCTGGTGTCTGCCATCTCGCTACTATCCATCTGGTTATCTGCAAACGGTCGGTGTGCTCGACACCTGCGACGATCTCTATGAGCCTGAGATCAACTTGCGTGCAGCACTCGCACTCGTCGCATACAGCGAGAGCGTCGGTCTGTCATCGTGGCATCAGTGGGCGTGGCTCTAATGTGCCGCTAGTGCTGTTCTAGTGGCTGCTATTCAGCCGCAAAGGGTCTAGGGCTATGACGACGACCAGAACGATCTCGAACCGCTTAGACAGGCTCTAATAGAACTTTGGTCTAGATAGATAACTAACGGCTATAAACAACTGAAATACTTAGTGAAATACAGTATTGGACAGAGTTATCTAGACACGCTATGCTTGAAGTATCGCCACAAGGGGTGGCGACATAACAAAGGGGAATAGCAATGAGAGTCAGCGAACTAATCGAACGACTAACCGAGATACAAGAGAATCAAGGCGACATCGAAGTGCTTGGCGCATACCAGCCAAGATACCCACTTGTTGCCGACATCAGCGCAGTGACCACAGTCGTATTAGCCGACGCTGATACGGCAACGATCTACATCGCACTTTCCAGCACCGAAGATTATGGCAACAGGTTTATGTGGAACGACGACGAGACCACAGTTTGCGTTGACTGCGAATCAGACAACTGCGACTGCGACGACATCGAAACGGCATCGGTCTAAACATGGCTCGCACAAACTTCCAGTGGGGTCTCGGCTCAGACATCGAATCACAAATGTCACAAGAAGCAATCGAGTTAGTGCTATACGCCGAGAACGACAGCGGCTGCTACAACGCATACATACTGCCAATGCTCAAAGCATGTGAGAAGAAGTATCTACGAGCGCAAGGCGACCTAACGAAGATGCTCAACGGCTTCTCTCGCATCGCCTGCCCGATCGCTCGTCAGTACATGCTCGAACACGGCTCAATGACAGACTCGTGGCACAGCGTGTTCACCGTCAGCGTGCGACGAGAGTTTGCGCACTACTTCGCTCGCTACTTTCTCAGCGAGTTCAACAGTGGCAACAGATTCAACACCCCAAAGGTAGGTGCGTGACATGACGACATCAGCAGAGATTGCAGCAGCGACATCAGAGATGCAGAACGCAGTCGAGACCTACGGAATGCCAGTCTGGTATGTCAAGGTCAGCACAGAGAAGCAGCGCATCGTGCCACTCGAAGTGCGACGCAGCATTCTCGCAGCAGCACGACCGAGCGACGGCTGGGTGAATCAGAACGGCTGCTGGTACAAGGGCAGACTTGACGCACGAGAGACTCTGCGTCAGTGGGCTGCACAGAATGTGTATCAGGTGATGACAGTCGCCGAGATCGCAGCAGCAGCAGATGTCACGCAGTCAGCAGTGCGCACGATGATCTCAGAGCGTGCCGACATCTTCCGCAAGAGCGATGGTCGCACCTACGAGATCAGAGATGCCGACGCAGACCGCAAGGCAGACAAGCGATGACCACCAAACAGATCGCATCAGCAACCGCTGATACGAATACCACACACAAAGGGGATACAGAATGACTATCAAGAAACAGCCAGACACTAAGCGCATCGTGCGCCAAGCGATTAGCGATGACAAGTGCCAGAACTGTCAGCACATAGTGAACCTCAACGACGACATACAGGAAGGTCTTTGCGCTGACTGCTTTCGTAACTTACCCGAAGGCGAGTGGCACACGGCAGGAACTTGGGGGCGAAGCGAAACAACTACACAGATCGAATCAGCAACCGCTGATACGAACACCACATACAAAGGGGATACAGAATGACTATCAAGAAACAGCCAGCCATTACAGCGACATCGCTGAACTATGTGCTACTCGATGTGCGGCTCACCGTCGCAGTCGAGTCGTACTGGTGCGAAGAGCACGAAGGCGAAGCAACCGACTTCGCTATCGAGCAGGTCATGGAAGCCTTCGAGAGTCACAACGGTGGTGTGGGCATCATCGTGCTCGGCAGCGACATCACCAGACTGCGAGTGCAGCCATGATCGACTACATCTATCGGGTGCAGGTCAGACACGGCGCAGGTCGTCACTGGCAGACAAAGTACGCAGTACCGAATCGCACACAGGCTGAAATGCTTTATCGTGGCGTGAACATCGGTCTCGGCTGGCAGAAGCGACTGATGCAGCGTGACGAGTTATTAGCGCAGGCAGAGTCGTGATCGCAGAGACATGGGGCGGCTTCTTCACGCTCGCCTGCATCGCACTGTCGTTCTTCTTCGCAGGCATTCTGTGGGAACACGAGAGCGCAGTCAAACGAGAAGAGCAGCGTGCTGCACGACGCAGAGCACATCGAATCAACACCAAACAGAAAGAAGGAAACTGAAATGAGCACCGAGACACTCGAACACCTGAACACACAGGTGTTGGTCGGCTTTACCGATCAGCGTGGCAAAGCATGGCACTACAAGGAAGATCACCAGTCAGCAGAACCGAATCACTACACAGGTGCGATACCAGTCGCAGATGTGCAGCGCAGACTGTTCTCATGGCAGGCAGTCGCTATGCCGATGCACATCACCGCACCAGACGGCACACAGTACGAAGTGCCGAACCGTCAGGCGATCGTGCGCAACGACAACTGGCAGGTGCTCGGCGTGCCATCGAAGGCGTATCAGCCACACCAGTACGACGAGTGGCTGCTGACACAGGTGGCGAACCTGCTTGATGACGATCTCAGCATCGGCTCAGCAGGTCTGCTCAAAGGCGGCGCAGTCGCATGGGTGCAGGTCGAGATGCCAGAGAACATGAGTGCAGCCGGTGTCGAGTTCAGACCGCATCTGCTGGCAACAACATCGTTCAACGGTGAGATCGCCACGCTCTACAAGCGCACCTGCACTATCGTCGTCTGCGACAACACTCGTGCTCAGGCACTCAGAGAGACTGGCAGCGAGATCAGAGTGAAGCACACCAGCCAGTCACTACTGCGTCTTGCCAATGCACGACAGGCTCTCGACATCGTGCACACTATGGGCACAAAGTTCGCAGCCGAGATCGAGCAACTGATGGCGTTCAAGTGCAGCGATCGACAGTTCGACCGTTTCCTGAGCGTGCTCGCACCAGCAGATGATCAGGAGAGCCAGCAGTCTCAGACTCGTGCCCACAACCTGCGTAACACGCTGCGTCAGATGTGGCAGACCGACATCAGATGCGCACCATTCAGGGGTACAGCCTTCGGTGCTGTGCAGACGGTGAACACATGGCGGCAGCACATCAAGCCGACTCGTAACGGTCGCAGCATGATCGAGCGCACGATGATCGACACACTCACCGGTGTGACCGAACTCGAAGATCGTAAGGTGCTCGACATGGTGCTGGCGGTGGTGTGAGTATGCTCAGCGGTTCACAGTCAGGGGTACATGGTGCGAGACAGCGACCTAGCGAATGCAATACACTTTCTTTCACGAATCTCAGTCGGTCGGCTCGACGAAGAACTGCTGATCCAGACTGTCGATGCGTTACGCAGAGAACTGGAACGAAGGAAGCATGAGCGACGGAAACGACAGACTGGCTGAGATGATCGAGTGGCAGGCACGCTGCTCTGACGCACAGAACAGCATCGAGCGTCTGCGTGAAGAGCGTGACGCACTGCTCAGCACCATCGTCTCGATGAGACAGAAAGAAGATGCTCTGGTGACACGAGTGACTGAACTCGAAGCGATCGTGCAGCGCATGTCGCAAGAGATCGCACGACATCGAGCAGACGGCGAGATGTACCCATGATGCTGATCGACTGGCTCGTAATCGGGCTGCTCGCAGCAGCGTTCATCGGCATGATCGCATACGACCGATCACTGTGACCGACACCCACATGTCACCGATCGCAGAGACACTCGTACGCATGATGACTGCTAGCGAACTCAGATTCATCGAAACACGAAACGGCATCGATTACTACGAGATCATCAAGACAGAGAGCGACCCACCACTAGGCTCAGATCATGAGCCAGAAGGAACTAGAAACAGTCAGCGTCAGCATTGACGACATCACACCACACCCAAAGAATGTACGACAGGGCGACATCGGTGCGATTAGCGAATCACTGGAAGCACACGGTCAGTATCGGGCGATTGTTGTGCAACGCAGCACAGGTCACATACTCGCAGGGAATCACACATGGAAGGCTGCGAAGGCTCTCGGCTGGAAGAAGATCAGCGCACACTTCATCGACTGCGACGACGAGAAAGCGATGCGAATACTGCTCGCAGACAACCGTGCAAACGATCTCGCTATGTATGACCAACAAGCATTATCAGACTTGCTAATCGAACTGAACAAGACACCCGACGCACTTATCGGTACTGGATACACAACAGACTTTATTGACGAACTATGCGCCGACCTATCAACGACACTCAAAGACGAGTTCGACAAGATCGACACAGACCTACCTACCGAACACAGATGCCCGAAGTGCGGCTATGAATGGTCAGGCAGTTCGCAGTAATGAAACAGCCGTATCAAGTTCCATCACTAAGCGAGATACAGAAGATCAAAGGCACTAACGGCTTTACAGCGATCTCAACTTTCTCAGGTTGCGGTGGCTCTTGTCTTGGATTAGAAATGGCAGGCTACGACATTCGAGTTGCCAACGAGTTCATCGAAGCAGCAAGAGAAACCTATGCGGCGAATCACCCATCAGTCGTTCTCGACGGAAGCGACATCAGAAACATTACAGGTGAACACCTACTAGAACTTGCCCAACTGAATCGCTACGAAGTCGATCTGCTCGAAGGTTCACCACCTTGCGCATCATTCTCAACAGCAGGCAGCAGACACAAAGGTTGGGGTGCAGTCAAAGACTATTCCGATTCATCTCAACGATCTGACGATCTGTTCTTTGAGTTCGCACGACTGCTTGACGACATACAACCGAAAGTCTTTATTGCCGAGAATGTCAAAGGACTCGTAACAGGATCAGCCAAGGGATACTTCAAGATGATTCTGACTCGCCTCAGAGATGTCGGCTACAAAGTCGAAGTCCGACTGCTTGACGCATCGCTGCTCGGAGTACCACAGAAACGGCAAAGAGTTATCTTCATTGGGGTTCGCAACGATCTAGGAATCAGACCCGTATTCCCAAAGCCAAACAAATACCACTACACACTTTATGATGCATTAGGTAAGTCACTAAGTGTTCCAGAGAACTGCGGCGACATCGATCCTGAAACTGGAAAGAACCTATCGCTACGAGACTATGCAGTTGGTACAGCATACGGTTCGCTACCACTTGGCAAACACGACTCTCGCTACTTTCAACTATGCCGACCCGACCCAAATAAACCTTCACCTACGATCCTTGCTTCAATAGGAAATGTAGGTGGCGCAAATCCCAAACACCCATTTGAGTGTCGAAACTTCAACCTTCAAGAGATAAGACGCATTTGCTCATTCCCAGATGACTTCATACTGTACGGAACATTCGAGCAGCGAGCCGAACGACTAGGCAGAGCCGTACCACCGCTGATGATGAAAGCAGTCGGCGACACTATTCGTAGCGAGATACTTAGCAAACTATGACGAATCACTTTGACATTCCCAGAGACTGGACTTTCAAGAACAGCGAAGTAGTACACGCATTCGATCGCCATGTTCGAGAACAACTACCATTCTACGATCTCGTGTCAGGCGCAGTAGCGCACATCGCAAGACATTACCTACCGCAAGACGGACTGCTGTACGACATCGGCGCATCAACAGGTAACATCTCACAACTATTATCTGAAACAATAAGCAAACGAAACTGCACCTGCGTAAGTATCGACAACGCTGAACAGATGCAAGACAAGTTCGCAGGAGTAGGAACACTAAGCATCGCAGACGCTTGCGACTACGACTACCAACCGTTTGATGTCGCAGTTCTGTTCTTAGTTCTAATGTTCATACCAGTACACAAACGAGAAGCATTCATCGCACGACTACTCGACCAACTACGAACAGGTGGCGCAATAATCATTGTCGATAAGATCGCAGACCATAGCGACTATGTAGGAACGATTATGAGGCGCATGACCATCGCAGGCAAAGTCTCGTCAGGAACAAGCGCACAAGACATACTTGACAAAGAACTATCACTCGGCGGAATACAGAGACCACTCAAACTGAACTCTCTACCGATACACGCACAAGAGTTCTTCCGTTGGGGCGAGTTCGCAGGCTGGATACTCGAAGCCGAATAGGTATGCCTATCCAGCGACCCTGCCTGAACTGCGGCAACCTAACTACACAAACAACACGCTGCGAATACTGCCAACGACACCACGACTCGCTCTATGACGCTGACTACCGACGCAGAGCACAACGCATCAGAGAACACGCCACGCACTGCCACATCTGCGGAGAAGGCGCACGACCCGACGACCCATTCACCGCAGACCACATACGACCACGAGACCGCACCAGCCCACTCGCACCAGCACACAGATCATGCAACACACGCAAGAGCAACCGCACCGACTGGCATCAGCAATGAACAAGCCGTGCATCTGCGACCAGATCGCCGACCCGACCTGCGAGCCAGACGACGACGACACCGACGACTGACCCCCCCCACCCCCACCGATGCTGTTTCTTCGTAGCCGACCCCCCTACCCGACAC
>Ga0315906_10001794_pt1 | contig 31168 bp, 24 predicted proteins | sample LakEriMetagenome_4_FD_203526 | JGI IMG/M metagenome (GOLD analysis project Ga0315906, IMG submission 203526) | Freshwater fungal communities from buoy surface, Lake Erie, Ohio, United States - Buoy 2 MA122 | ecosystem: Environmental > Aquatic > Freshwater > Lake > Lake biofilm | place: USA...
TAACTTTCGGGTGAACCCGAGAATAGAAAGCTCATCGAAAATTCTTCACCGGCGTTGAGAGGGTCGTAGCAATTTCCGCAGGCGTCGCTAATCCAGTTTCCGCCGCACTGTCCTGAACAATCCACGATAAACGCACAAGATCCGTCGTTAACGAGGGCATTCGGATCGTAATTGCACGCAAGGGGATCGTTGCAACCTGATTGAGCGAGGGTTTCAAAAACAGAAAGCATCGCGAAACATCCGGTAAATAAAAGTTGTGCTGCAGTTCGCATGGCTATTTTGGTTAAGATAATGCCAAAGTATAGAAATTCGGACTTGGGAAGCATCCGAACAATGAAAAAGGACGCAGTTGAGCCGAGTATCATACCTCTTTTTCAAGGAGTTTATTTTGGCGGTTAAATGGTTCGTCTTGCGCGGCATTGCCTAACATATCGATTCGTTTGTGTTTTTTCAATTTCGAAGAGTGGGGATTGTCAAATGGCATAGAAAGACTGCTGTAAGGCGTCATGAGACATTACCACAAGAGGAAAATCTGGTAGGTTAGTAGACATTGCCCAGTTAGGTTATTCACCTATTTTAGCGCTATAAGATCTTTTGTGGAAAATGGGAGCGTTTCGAAGAAAATATACTATGAAATGTACTGGCCGATTAGTTGTGGCTCTGCTCGTGTGTATTTCGCTAATTACTTCATGCAGCACCTTGGAGAAAGCGTCTAAACATGGTTTTGACGATGGTTTTTACAAATGGAAATCGGCGAATGGACAAACTGAAAACGTTTACCTGGATGTATCAGAGAATAAAATTGATGTTTATGATACGACAGCTTTAACGTCTGAAAAAAACCGCCTGATATCTGTCGATTTAGATGCCTTGGATAGCCCTTTGGAAAATCCGTTGGTCTTCAGAAAGAAAAGTTTGGATGTCGATATAACTTCTATCTTATTGAAATATCGTCCTTCGATTCACAACTTGCCTTCTCAGTTAACAGCGGATTTTAATTTGGCGTTATATGCCGGTTGCAGGATAGATACGTACCGAATAAAAAACTCGAAAGATCCTTTGGGAAATCGCCGTGGCGAAATTGGAAACTTTGGCTTTGACATCGGATTATTCGCAGGCCCTGGAACCACACAGATTAGTCCCTTTACAACAAATATGGCAAGCGACCTTGAGTACAGTGGAATGATTTTTCAATCGGGCATTGCCGGGTTCATCGAAACCGGAGTGGCAAGCTTTGGTTTGGCAGCTGGCTATGATTATCTGTTAAATGACGACAGGAGACGCTGGATATATCAAAACAAACCCTGGTTCGGATTTGTCGTGGGTATTGCGCTGAATTAAATTGCAATTCCTTGCCGCTACGGCAAGACATAAAATCAACACATGTTTTGGATGTGGCTGCAATAAGAACAATTTTATTGCGAAAAGGAGCCAATCGTAACCTCGTTTAACGTTTGGTGAAGCCTCAAGTTCAATCGAGGGCGTAGGCCCTTGAGACATTCTATTCTGCCAAAGTAAAAGCGCTTAAAAAGGAATAATTTCCGGGTATAGCAGCGTTGTCTTGGGTCTCCTTAGTTGCCTTAACCAAAGCCGGTGTTTTTCCTACATTAGTGCAAGCACCGTTCTGCTTGTAAAAATTATTTGGCATTTCGCTCTTCGAGCTGCTGTCTTGCCTGCGTATTGGTTTTAATCATGGTATGGTTAAGACATATTTAAAGGTCATGGAAATAGATTAACTAATCAGATGGAAGAGCAGTTACTAACGGGTTCTATATTTAAACCATCATGCTCTAAAATGAAATGGCTGAATCTTCTCTGCGTACTGCCGGAAATTAGCAAATCGTCTCAGCTTCAATTCGTATCGATGTTACTGACAATTATCAAGATTAATCATCTTCCGTCGGCTTACCTTTATCGGTTTAATTCAATGGCTAATGCAAGGCAGATTAACCGCAAAGGGATTTGGTAAAGACGAGCAAGGAAATGGTTTTTTGGGTGGCTTATTTTTCCGGCTTGTGAAGAAATCGAATATGAGAAGATTCGAGGGTTGTACTGTACACTTCGTTATACTTTTCGGGTCGTTGCTGCTTTCTGCGTTTACCGGGGATTCGCAGATAGCGGGCTATATGCCTGGCCCTGCTAACGCAGACACGTCGCGGTATGCTCATATCTACTTTCTGCGGGAACAAACCGATTCTTTTCCAGACAATTGGGTAGGGGTAATCATGCAGGACGATCAGGGCTTGTGTGTGAAGGCAAGAATGAATGCTATCTATCGGGTTAACACCATGCGGAGTGGGCAGACAGTGTTTTGGACGCGTATTTCGGGGGTTAAGCGAGAAATTACGATTGACTTACGTCCCGGTAGCAGTCATTATGTTCAGATAGTTCCCGGAAGGGAGGAGGATGGAAGCATAAATGCAAAAATGGTATTGCTGGATGAACCCGGAGCGATGTCCAGAATCGCCAATTTTAAAGGGAAAATTCAGGATAGGTATTGCATATTGCCTTATTTGGAAGGAAATCATGATTTCCGCGAAAATTTTTGGAGCGATACGGTGAGCTGGTATGCATCGAAACATTTCATTTATCGCTTTCTGCCTTTGCCGTCATGGGAAGTTATACTTCGATCACCGCTTCAAACGGTTCTTAGTTTTCGGAATAGGCTTATTTCAGAAAACTACTCCGAGTTAGGGGGAGTTCGTTATCTAAACTTAAAGAAATGCCGCTCTGAGGCAGAGTTAGAAAACTATGCCACTGGCAAGTTCCTGGGTCTTATTACGGACAAACGGCTGGATACTGATGTGCGGGTTCAAATCAAACCCACTAATCTGCCTCCCGCTATCGTTTACGCTCGCATGCTAAGTTTGGAAAGTGAGAGCCAAAGCGGGGTTGTTCAAGGAAAAGGGCCCTTAAAGACGCGTTCCGTTTTTATCCTTTTCCATTGGAAAGACGGCAGAGGAAAAGGGGTTTCAGCAGCGCTTTATATATCAGAGCGCGGGTTGTTGGAAGAACTGCACGACTTGCAGGAATTGGAAGAAAGAATTTCCCGTTCCTGGGAGAGTTTTAGCTTGGCGGAGATTGCCGGGAAGCGGTAAGTTGATAAAGGATGTGGTAGAGCACGTGGAGGAGTGCAAAAGGACCTTTAGTAAGAGCAAGGCTAAATGTGGTGGGGATAATTTAAGGCCCAGACGTCTTCCTTTCTGAATAGTTTTCAGAGGTGGTGCTTGCTATGTCAGAATTCACATGTGCCTCCAAAAGCGGTAAGAAGTTCCAGCAGGTCGCTGGTATCAATGTTTCCGTCTGAATTTAAATCCCCGGAACAGGAAAATAGGCAGGAGGCATCATCATCTGTTGCCATTGGATTAAAGTTGAGGGCATCGGAATAAATGCATCCGTAAATCTCATCGCTATCGCATATACCATTTTCATTGAAGTCGGCGATGCACTGGCCATCACATCCGTACGGCAGGTCTGAAACAACGCAAGATCCATCATCTTGGGTAGCGTCAGGGTTATAATTACAAGCGAAGGAATAGGTGCATCCCGGTACTTCCAATTCATCGCAGGTTCCATCGCCATCAAGGTCATTCAGACATTCGTCAAGGCAATTGTAATAATTTTGCGTATAGGCAGCTTCCGTCTTCAGCATTCGCCTCAACAGAATAATTACAGGCATTAATGTCGGTGCAGCCGGGTATTGGGGCGAGGAATAAGTTTATTATTTCTTCCTCCAGCAAGGGTCTGCTCCAAAATCCGATGTCATCAATCTTTCCGCTGAAAAACCATGCCCACTGTCCATTTTCGAGTTCCGATCCGATGGAGAGTGGACGATCATCATACGTAACAATGGCATTCGCAGCTCCGGAATTAACCAAAACAGCGTCGATATACATGCGTTGAATACCGGATATATTATCGAAAGTATATACCAGGTGTTTCCAGCTATTGATAGGTAGTTGTGATGGCGAACTCATCCAGGTTCCATAGTAATCGGGTCCGCCGATATTGCACATGAAATTATATCCATTGCTATTGTTTACGAGGAGGTCTATGGATTCAAATGGCCCATTGCCCGCACATTTTGCAAATACTTGCCTATTCCCTGCAAAGGTATTTCCCATTATCCATGCCGATACCGTAAATGAACTGGGCCTTAGTCCTGGGTTATCGGCAATAGTGATGTAATCATTAATTCCATCAAAGCTGAAGGCACTATTGGGATTTTCATTTCTATCTGTATTGAGGGCAGCTCCGTTTACAAGCCCATGATTTCCTTGTCCACTTTCATCGCTAGCATTACCGCTGAACGGCCACCATCCCAATAGTCCTTCGTTGGGAACATACGACGGAATTTGTTGGGAGAAAAGTTTTCCCTGTATTCCCAAAGATGTCAGTAGTATTATTCCTAAGTGCAAGCCGAAGAGTCGGAAATTCTTCATTTCTATTAAATGTTGTTGTTCAAAAAACTAGATTAATAGCATTGCGAGGCAAATAAAGTTAGGAAAACAATGAGATCTCCGGTGTCAATTGTGCCGTCTTGATTGAAGTCGCCCATGCAGCTGTATATGCAGGAATTATCGTCGATACTCGCTATCGGGTTAAAATTTAGGGCCTCGGGATAGGTGCATCCATAGATTTCGTCATAGTCGCAAACTCCGTTATTGTTGATGTCCAGGAAGCAAATGCCCTCGCAGTTATAACCAATTTCAGGGAAAGTACAGGAACCGTCATCTTGAGAAGCCAGGGCATTATAATTGCAAGCATCGGAGTACGTGCACCCTGTAATTTCGTGTTCATCACAAACGCCATTGTTGTTGTAGTCGTGATTGCAATATCCGAGGCAGTTATACCCCGAGGGAGGGTAGGTGCAAGGACCCACTTCTGAGTAATTGCATGCTTCAGTATCTGAACATAATTCGGGAACATCTACCTCTTCGTAGCGGAAGATTCCTTGCGATGTGGTGGCAAATACAGTGGCGTTTTCAGAAAAGAGGTAATGAAAATCTCCGATTAGGCAGTCGTCGCTTCGCTCCCAGCTCAGCCCTTCGTCGGAACTCCTCCATAAGCCATTTTGGTAGATGCCGGCCCACCATACTCCCCCGTTTAGAAAAATGGCATCGTTGTAGTAGGGAGTGGCAACACCCCCTATTGGAATGGTTGAGTACAATTGCCAGGAGGATCCGTTGTCGGTCGATTGGTAAATACTTCCGTTTGTAGTAAAAATAAGAATGGCATCATCATGGTCTTTTATCATCGCAGTACTGCCCGAAAATGGTTCATTGGCAATTATATTCCAGCCTTGTCCACCGTTTTCCGATACCCAAATCTCTAGATTGGTATTGCATGCATAGACCTTTCCGCTGGCATCGATGACTTCGATATCGGTAAAATCTTTCCCGGCTATTTTATTTGTCCATGTAGAACCACCGTTGGTGCTTAAATGCAAGCCACGCAAATAACCGCCTATGCCAACAAAAACATTTCCTGCCAGATCTTTCTCAAAATCAAGCGCGCCGCAGCCAAAACCACCGCCAACATTGGCGTAGGCCCAGGTATTACCCTCGTCATTGCTGCGGTATACGCCGTGATGTGCTGAGGCGATAAATACATCGCCTGCCAAATTTTGTCCAAATGCAAGATGCACCGGGGAGGGAAAAGATGCCGGTGTAGCCGACCAGCTCAATCCGTCAGTACTTTCATACACTGCATTTTCTAGCGAGGCACTGCATAAATATTTTCCGCTCTCGCTTCGAAGGATACGTTGATAAGAGTCTTGAGTTTGGGAGACTTCGTTCCAGCAGATTTGGGCGCTCACCGGGGAGAATATTATGCATAGCGATGCAATTAGAGCGGGTGTTTTCATAAATGACTCATTTGGTATGCTTTGCAATTTATGTGGTTTTTTAGCTTGATTAGTTTCTCTTTATCCATGTTTTTATTTTTTATCCTTAAAGAAACTCCCTCAGGCGATGTGTAGTACTCCCATAAAACGCGAAAACCCTTGACTAGCAGAGGTTTAATTTATCTTTTGTTGTAGATAGTTATCGTTGATTATCGGGCTTTATTTGCCAATACAAAACCTCCCAAACACACTCCCCAGCACATCTTCTACGCCCACAGCGCCGGTAATCTCGCCCATCGACAATAGCGCACGCCGCAAATCCGAAGCGAAAAACTCTCCGCTTTCTCCGGATATCAGGCCCCGTCTCGCAAGCGACAAACTCTCGTGAGACCTGCGCAACGCCTCGTAATGCCGCATATTGCTCACCGCTAATGAGGCTCCCGGCCGATCGCCAAGACCCGACAATCGCTGCAACTCGCTCTTTAATAGATCCAAATTCCAGCCGCTCTTCGCCGAGAGAAACACTATTTCCCTGCCGGGTATAAATGGCACAAAGGATTCTCTTTTTTCTGAAGCTACAGTATCGCATTTGTTGCCTACGACCAAAATGCGCGCTTCAGTAATCTCCTGCAGGGCCGACAGGTCCGATTGCAGGTCTTCCGGCAGCAGATTATTTGCGTCGAAAAGCAATAGCACAAGACTCGCTTCTTTCGCTTTCGATAAACTGCGCTCCACGCCCAGCTTCTCAATTTCATCTTGCGTCTCGCGCAGGCCCGCCGTATCGATAAAACGAAAGGCTACCCCTCCGAGGTTGATAACATCTTCGATGGTATCTCGCGTGGTACCGGCTATCGGGCTAACAATCGCCCGCTCTTCATTTAATAAAGCGTTTAATAGGGTGCTCTTTCCCGCATTCGGACGGCCGACAATGGCCACGGGTATGCCGTTGCGGATGGCATTCCCTTCCCGGAAACTGCGCATCAGCGAAGCGATTTTCTCTAAGCTTTCGTCCAGCAGCGCAAGCAATTCATCTCGCCGCGCAAATTCCACATCTTCTTCCGAGAAGTCTAGCTCCAGTTCAATTAGCGCCGCGAAGTCGATGAGGCGCTGCCTCAAATCGCCCAGCTCCTCTCCAAAACCTCCGCGAAGTTGCGTCATGGCCAGGCGATGTGCAGCCGCCGTTTCACTCTGTATCAGATCGTTGACTGCTTCGGCCTGGCTTAAGTCGAGCTTGCCGTTTAGGTAGGCACGCATGGAAAATTCTCCTGGCCTGGCCAGTCGTGCTCCCCGATGCACCAATTCTTCTAACAAGCGCTGCTGTATCCATACTGAGCCATGTACCGCGAATTCTACCGTATCTTCTCCGGTGTAGGAGCGGGGACCATTAAAGACCGTAACAAGGGCTTCGTCGAGCTCGTCCCCCGCACCATTGTACAATTTGCGCAGGGCAACAATATTGGCTTTGGGCGCTTGTTTTCCGCCGCCAAAAAGAGATGCTGCAATAGGAATGGCTTCCTTGCCGCTGAGTCGAATCAAGGCTATCGCCCCTACGCCGGGAGCAGTGGAAAGGGCAGCAATGGTATCTTCCCGTTCTAGGAAATTCATGCGACAAAAGTAGGGAACATCGGGGTTTGGAATTGATTCCCTTGGAGTAATCAGGATCGTCCAACAATTAATCCCGCTTCTTATTACAAGCGAACGTTTTATGATTCCACTGGTTCATTCTTGAATCGCATCAACGGGTTAGTTCGCAAGTATCATTCCCTAGGATATTTTATAAGGATTTTAATCGTCTTCCGAACACGGATTAAACCAATCAAAACCCCCTCTTTCGGCAAGCTTAAGGTAGCGCCTGAGGCTTGCCGAAGTATTGCACTGAGCGAAGTCGAAATGGGGCGGTTTTATGCAGTCAGGACGGCGATTATCATTACATTATAATAGAGTTCCTGCGAATTAGCACCTTCCGAAAACGACCCTTCGGCAATGCTCATGGGACGTTTTCTTGTGTTCGTTTTGCTTAATGAGTTAGATAACTTTTCGGATATTCCGCATTTGGTACATCAATGCAAATTAGCTCGTTAATCCGTGTCCTTAATTTTGGACTCCAAAAATCATACGACCGGAAAAGTGTTTACTCGATACACTTTTTAGTCCTTAAAAGTCTAGAGATGCCACACTTTTACCGACTTACGCCATCTTGCATCCTTTCCCAACATACATTCCTTAGCCATGTCCGTATCCTTTCACCAGCCATTTCAACCTTACCCAAATAACGTTTAGGGCATATTCCCAGGTGCTCAACCGCTTCTGTTTAAGCAACAATTCCTCCCGATACAATGCTCGGCCGAATTGTTTCGACAATCCTTCGGCGGCACATTCGGCCATCAGAATTCCCGTATCGACTGCCCTGTATCCGGATTTCCATAAAAATAAATTTAGATCGTAATCGGCAAGTATCTTGTAATTAATGTCGAATAGCCGCTGCTCAAATAATTTCCGCCGATATAAACATCCTTGGTGATGCAGGGTATTGCGCCAGCGTAATCCGCTGCCGAATTTACTTTCATGTGCTTTTGGAACAAGGAAATGCGAACGACGAATGTAGCGAATGGCTCCGGTTAGCAAGTCTATTTTATCTTCCGAATAAGCTATTGCTCTGGCAAAAACATCCGGAGAAACAAGCCGATCGTCGGCGCCGATAAAATACATCCACCTACCTCGTGCTTCCATCAGTCCGCGATTCATGGCAGAGTACACTCCGGGTTCATCCGAATAAATAAGGCGGAGAGAACCTCCGTACGATTGAATAATTTCCAGGGTGCTATCGCTGGATGGCCTGTATACGGCAATTATTTCCAGACGAACACCTGTTTGGGTAAGCAGGCTATCTATGCAGCCGCGCAAACTTTCTTCGGCGTTAAATACGGGCAGAACTACACTAACGTCAATCTCATTCATAAATCTGCTGCGACTTGCGTATCTCACGCAGTTCCCCGTTTTCGCACATAAGTGTTCGGGAAGGGTAGCGTTCCATCAGCGCATGGTCGTGCGTAGCCATTAGAACAGCTTTGCCATTCAGGCTTATTCGTGCAAGCAGACTTAGAATGCCCTCGCTGGTATCAGGATCGAGATTCCCTGTGGGTTCATCGGCGATAATTAGTTCGGGATCATTCATCAGTGCACGGGCAATAGCCAACCGCTGCTGCTCTCCGCCGCTGAGTTCAAAAGGCATTTTGTTGCCTTTATTTTCAAGTCCCACACTGCGCAGTACTTCCTCAACACGATCCTTCATGGCTTTTTTATCTTTCCAACCGGTGGCGCGAAGTACGAACATCAAGTTCTCGTTGGCATTTCGGTCGGTAAGCAATTCGAAATCTTGAAATACTATACCCAGTTTCCGGCGCAAAAAAGCGATTTCTCTATTTTTGATTTGCTTAAGAGTGAACCCGCAAACGCTTCCTTCTCCCGATGCAAGTGGAATGTCGGCATAAAGCGCTTTGAGCAGACTGCTTTTACCACTGCCGGTTTTACCGATAAGATATACGAATTCTCCAGGGCCTATTTCCAGATTTACGCTATGTAAAACCGGATGCTCGTCTTGATGTATGCCGGCATCGTTGAGGCGCACTATGATTGCATGGTCGTTCATGGAGCCAAAGTAGGGATCATTCTAATGTAATTCATAATCAGAGAAGGCTGTCTATCAACTTCCCGCTTTTAATTGCCCCGGAATTCAGGTTTGCGTTTTTCCAAAAAGGCTCTCACTCCTTCGTCGTAGTCGTAGGTAGTTCCGGCTTCGCTTTGGAGAAGGGCTTCCAGTTCGAGCTGGGCATCCAAATCATTACTCCAGGAGGAATTAAGTGCTTTTTTAGTGAGCCATAGTCCGCGGGTGGGCATGGCGGCCAGTCGCTGTGTTAGCTTCGCTACTTCCGTTTCGTATGCTTCATCAGGCACTGCGGCGTATATAAGTCCCATTTTTACGGCTTCGGCAGCACTTATTTTGTCGCCGAGCATGGTAAGGGCCGAGGCGCGCGCCATTCCTACCAGTCGGGGAAGAAAAAAGGTTCCTGCACTGTCCGGAATCAGTCCGATTTTGGAGAAGGCCTGAATAAACGAAGCTCCTTCGGTGGCAATACATATGTCGCAGGCAAGAGCGATGTTTGCCCCGGCTCCGGCAGCTACGCCATTTACCGCTGCTACGACGGGCTTTTCCAAATTGCGCAGTCGGGAAATAATTGGATTATAGTGCTCCCATACAATCTGAGGCAGTCCGGGTCCATCGGGATCAATAGCTTCCTTCAAATCCTGTCCGGCGCAAAAGGCTTTGCCTTTACCGGTGAGTGTCACACATCGAATATCCTCGTCTTCCTGGCATTCGTCGAGCCTTGACTGCAGCTCCAGAGCCATTTCTCTGTTAACGCTATTGAAGACCTCGGGACGATTTAGCGAAATAATCGCCACCTGCCCTATTTTTTCGAATACTATGCTGTCGCTCATGGGTAAAATTCTGCCCGAAATATACTAATTCGATGGTGGAGGTGCTGTTCAATTTTTATGCTGCCAATTGCAACCATATGTCGGTTGACGGCAGCAAAGTTATTCCGATCTCTTCTTGCGTGAAGCGGTTTTCCAACTTTCCTTGTAGGTTCTTGCGATGGCGATTACGGGGCAGCTAGAAAATCTTGCGAAATGGTTTATTCGAAATTTCCTGAAAGCTTAGCCGGACTGCCCAGAAAAGATCATTCCAGCGCTTAACACTCCGGCTATTGCGTAAGGTTCCTTAACAGCAAAAGGCAGGCCTTCGTTGTCCGAACGCATTTGCGAAGAGATCAGGGATATTGTTTTTCCTTGCAGGTCCCTTTGCTACCTTTGCAATCTATGGAAGTTGTTTACACCGGTATAGAGGGTTTGCTGTTGATAAAACCGCGCGTTTTTGGTGATGAACGCGGGTATTTTGTGGAAACGTATAATCGCGAAACATTCTTTCGGTCTACCGGCCAAAATATAGAGTGGAAGCAGGACAATGAGAGCGGTTCCTCCAAGGGCGTGCTGAGAGGTATGCATTTCCAGCTGCCTCCGCGAGCGCAGGATAAGCTCGTGCGGGTAAGCCGCGGCAGTGTTTTCGATGTGGCCGTAGATATTCGTAGTGGCTCGCCTACCTACGGCCATTGGTATGGAGTAACGCTCAGTGCTGAAAATAAATGGCAATTGCTCGTTCCTAAAGGCTTTGCTCACGGCTTCCAGGTGTTGGAAGACAACACTGTTTTCGTATACAAATGCAGTGATACCTATAGTCCCGAAAGCGAGCGAAATATTCGCTGGAACGATGCTGACGTAGGAATAGCATGGCCCTTGGATGAACCCGTTCTTTCTGAACGCGACTCGATGGCCCCCTTACTTCGCGAAATTCAAACTCCCTTTTAATGGCAGAGGAGGGGCTGAGCTGTTGGGGAATCGCGGGAATTACCGTATTCTTTTTGCTCTTGACCTTGTGGCTTAATTCCTTTCTCATTAGTCGGATAAAGGGCTTAGGCTCTGCAACACCCAAAGGAAAGGTGTTTGAGCGCTGGAATGCTCGAAGCAAGCCTGCGATTGGTGGCATCGGCCTTTATGTTGCATTTCTTGGGGCTATCGCCTTTTTCCTAGCTTTAGGCCTACATTCCGATCTCACTGCGGAGCAGCTAACCGGAATCTTTGTAGCCGCCTCCTTGGCGTTTTTCTCCGGCTTGGCTGACGATGCCTGGCATATTTCTCCACGAAGTAAATTACTCTCTCAAATTACCTGTGCAATTATCCTCATCGCTACCGGCACCTTCATCGATACGGGTATTCCCTTTTTCTCATGGATTCTCAGTATTTTTTGGATAGTCGCGCTCATGAATTCGCTTAATATGCTCGACAACATGGACGGAATTACCGGCTTGGTATCTGCCGTAATTTTGGCTGCCATAATTTGGTATTCGAAAGAGTATTTCGATACGGCCCCTTTGGAGTTGCTGGCGTTAATCGCTATAGTCGGGGCTATTTTAGGTTTTCTGCGCTTTAATTTGCATCCTTCAAGCATATATATGGGCGATTCCGGAAGTCAATTTCTTGGACTTTTATTGGCGGTCGCTGCAATGGTGTTTGTCTGGCACAGACCACTTCCCATTGTTGGCGATTTTTCAATCTGGCATTTCTTACAGGTGGCCCTGCTTTTTCTTCTGCCCGCAGCTGATACCATTTTGGTTACGTTTAACCGAATCAGGTATGGTAGGTCTCCTTTTCAAGGGGGGAGAGATCACAGCACGCACCACTTCAGCTACCTCGGGCTAAAAGATTCATCCATTGCCTGGTTGTACTTGATGCTTGCTTCGTTAAATGCCCTGCTCGCTCTCAGTCTGCCTTTGTTCATAACAAATGGCTATTATTTTGGAGGTGTCATTTTATTGGCGTACATTTTGGTAGTGGTTCTTTTTATGTTTCTTCTTGCACGCAGAAACATTAAAAAGGGCCTTTATACCTACTGATATGAACAAAAATTTGATAGAAAAGGGATCGCTGCTGATAGCGGGGATTGGCATTGGATTAGTGCTTCTTCAATTATTGGGTTTTAGTCCGGAAAAGGAGACAGGAGATGCCGAATACCTCCAGTACATGAATGACAACTACAAGGTGTTTTCTCCCATAGCTCCCGACGAGTTGAGTTTTGCCGGAGAAGCGGTACCCCTTGATCTTACCGATGTTAAGGAACGCCTGGACAGGGAGCTACTGGTGAATACCTACTGGCATTCAAATACTTTTCTCCTTTTAAAAAGAGCCAACCGCTGGTTTCCAGTAATTGAGCCCATACTAAAAGAAAATGGAGTGCCAGAAGATTTTAAATACCTCGCATTGGTGGAAAGTAGCCTGACGAATGCGATATCGCCTTCGGGAGCTGCCGGTTTTTGGCAATTTTTAGATAAAACAGGAAAGGAATTCGGCTTGGAAATTTCCGAACAGGTAGACCAGCGCTACCATGTAGAAAAAGCCACGCAGGCGGCCTGTAGCTATCTTAAAGACGCCCATCGCAAATTTGGTTCCTGGTCGTTGGTAGCAGCCTCATACAATATGGGCATGGGAGGGGTAGAGAAACAATTGAATCGCCAATTGGCAACATCATACTGGGATTTACTTTTGAATGAAGAAACAAGCCGCTACGTTTTTCGCATTCTGGCGGTAAAAGAAATTGCAACGAATCCAGAGAGGTACGGATTTCACATGAGATCCAGCGACCTCTACGAGCCTTATTCGACAAAGAAAATAGATGTGAGCACCTCTATCGAAGATCTCGCTAGCTGGGCATCTGCCAACGGAACGAACTATAAATCCCTTAAAATACTCAATCCCTGGTTGCGTCAGACTTCTCTGGAAGTGGTTCCGGGTTCATCCTACACTATTTTGTTGCCGGAAGAAGGAACGCTGTAATTAGTCGCAGACTTGCCCGAAATAGGTGAGGAAAGCGAGCAAATCGCCAATAGCAATTTGTAAATCACCATTGATATCTCCCGGGCAAGTACCAGCCGGAGGAAAGATGCAGCTGCCGTCGTCCATTGTGGCCGCAACTTGGTAATTCGTCGCTGATTCGTAGGTGCAGCCGCAGGCATACAGCGCCGCCGGAACAACAAAGTTTTTGCTACGCGTACAATTGGCTGCGTCGTTTACCTGAATGGTATAATTACCCGGTGCCATCGCTGCGGGATTATACCCGGGAGTAGAAAAGGTGTAAGGTGAAAATCCCCCACCGGCGCTGAAACTGACACTGCCCGAATTATCTCCGTTGCACAGCGGCGCGCTAACTACCAGGTCAATTTGTAAAGGATCCGGCTGGATTACGCTGAACGTCGTATCGTAGCGGCAGCCAAATCCATCGAAAATGCTGAGGCTGTAGGTTCCTGCAGATAATTGTGCGGGGTCAAGGCCATGAAAATCTATTGTGAAAGGTAGTTCCCCGTCGATGGGTATAATTTGAACATGTCCGTCGTTTCCGCCAAAGCAGTTCGGATAGTTTACCAAAATGTCTGCTTGTATTTCGCTCACATCAATGGCGATACCCGCCTCACAAACATCTTCCCATCCTATGATCTTCGCAGTAATTATTTGGTCGTATTCCGGAAAAATCTGAATGGATGAACCCGTCTCGCCATTCGACCATAGGGCCGAGTACCCATTAAGGCCAAGACTAAGGTTTACGGGTGAACCCGCACAGGTAAATACATTGTTCGGAAACAGCACATCGGGATTGATGAATTCTACAAAAACTTCATCGCTTCCGGAACAACCCGCTAGACATGCTTCGGCAGGAATATCCGCACTCCACGTGGCCCCCAGTAATTCCGCCGTATTGGAATTGGAACTTAAGTCATCAGAGTTGGAGCCAATGCCTTCATCGAAGCGCCAAACACCAACTACTCCGGATTCTGCACCTCCCGGCGGACAATCTTCCAAAGACTGAATTTCTCCAAGGCTTAGGGCGTAATTCCATACCGATACATTATCTATCAGTCCCTGAAAACCATTGCTGAGGTTGCCGTTAAAATCCGAAGACCCGATATAGAGTTTTTCGTTAGCATCTACATATACCAGGGCATCGGGGCGAACTTCAAAATCTACCAAAACACCATTCAGATAAAGGCGGGCATACGATCCGTCCCAGGTAACGGCGGCATGTTGCCAGGTATTTAGGGCTACACTCACGTTGGAGGATAAATCGATAAAATCATTAGTAGGAATCGCGTTGCACCAGCAATTGTCCAGGCATGGACCTATCATTAATCGCGCATGGAGCAGTCCGTTCTGAACGTATAACGCATAGCTGTCCCAATTGAGACAGCCTTCACCCTTTTTTACAGCTATATAGGCTTTGTTGGTTACGTTGCTTGGCTTGAAGTGGGCCGATAAGGTTACAAAAGGAATATCGAGCACAGATCCGACGTCAGAAACATGCACGGTAGTAGAACCATTGAAAGAAGCGGAATTCGAATTAACCCAATCGGGGCCGCTGTTAACCGTAACACTGTAATTTCCAGTTTGGTTAACTGTTATGGATTCGGTAGTCTCTCCGGTGTTCCATAGATAACTGTCAAAGCCCGCTCCTGCATTTAGGATTACAGGTTCTCCGCAGGAAATAAGTTGATCTGAGCCAATCTCAGGCTCGCAATTTTGACCGGTTCCGGAAATCGCAGCTAACAAAGCTCCAACAATAAAAATCAGTTTCTTGGCAGGCATAGTGGTATAATCCATTAAGACAATGCGAAAATAGGTCTTTAATCCATGATTTTCAAGGTAGATGGACGGGTATCTTAAGTACAGATAAGGTTAATTGAAGAGGTAATAACGCCTCTGGTAATTAGTCTTCCATGCGGAAAGCGACCGTTCTTACCCGTTTTGTAGGCACTCCCTCGATGGTTTCTTCCAGAATCATACTTTTGGCAAAATCACCGGCAAAAACCTCCGATAAATCCCGTATGGCTCCCGCCGGCACATCTTCGGCGATGAGTTGCCGCATAATCGTATCACGTTCCTGGTAAAGAAAGAGACGGGCAAGTTTTTCACTGAGTGCAACCCGGTTCACAACCCGGGAAGGATTAGTGGAGAATCGCAAATCTTCAAATAGTTCGGGTTCACCCAACAGACGGCTTAATTTAGCAAATTGCTTATCTGTTCCAACTGCTAGGACAATAGCTTTCCCATCGCGACAGATAAACGTGTCTCCGTAGGGACATATTCCCGGATGCATGGATCCGGTGGGCAGAGGAACCTTGTCGTACATAAGGTAGGCACTGGCCTGATTTACCAGCGAGGCCAACCCTGCTGCTTCTAGCGAAGTTTCGATGTAACAGCCTTTTCCGGTGCGCTCGCGTCGCCACAGGCCTACCATAATGCCTTCTTTAAGCTGCTGTGCCGCAAGAATGTCAATAATAGCGACAGGAAATTTAAGCGGACCGCTCTCGGGAGTACCGTTCATACTCATATATCCGGTTTCCGCCTGAGCAATAACATCGTATCCGGCGCGATGAACATCGCTGTCGAAGCCGCGCAAGTGGCCATAGACTATCCTTGGGTTAATCGATTTTATCCGGGCATATTCTACACCGAATTTTTCCGCATCACCGGTTTTGAAATTGCTAATAAGCACATCGCTGTTTTGTGCCAATTGAAATACTTCTTTTAGATGCTCCGGATTTTTGAGGTCCTTAAAGAGGTAGTTTTTTCTGTAGTTGATGCTGGCGAAGTAAGCAGAAACGTGTGAACCCGGGTCTTCGCCCTCCACCTTCCATTTCCTTGTTACATCCCCACCGGCGGGAGCATTTTCTACCTTTATTACTTCTGCGCCGAGTTCGGAGAAGAACATTCCTACCGATGGTCCTGCCAGCACGCTGGCTAATTCCAGAACCTTAATTCCTTCAAGGGGTTTTTCCATGGTGCGAAGATAATTGGCGGAGGTTATCGGGTAACTGATATTACTCAGAAAGCGCAGCCTTATATTTCTGTAAAACGCGTTCTCTCGCAAATTTGTGCTCTACAATGGGTGCCGGATACAGTTCCGTTCCGAATTCGGGCACCCAGGTCTTTATGTAGAGGTAGTTCGGGTCAAATTTTTCCTGTTGACTTTGAGGATTAAATACTCTGAAATAAGGCGCCGCATCGCATCCGGAGGAGGCTGCCCATTGCCAGCCTCCAACATTGGAGGCTAGGTCGAAGTCGAGCAGTTTTCTGGCGAAATAGCGTTCGCCCCAACGCCAGTCTATAAGCAGGTGCTTTGTGAGGAAGCTGGCTGTAATCATTCGCACCCGGTTATGCATGAATCCAGTGGTATTAAGTTCTCGCATTCCGGCGTCTACAATGGGATACCCTGTTCTTCCCTCGCACCAGGCTGTAAATTCGTCCGGATCGTTGCGCCAGGGAATGGCGTCGTAGGCTGGTTTGAAGGCGCGTTGGGCACTCTGGGGATAATGGAACATGATCATTTGGTAAAAATCGCGCCATATCAGTTCATTCAGCCATTTTTCGCTGTGCTGCTGCGCCTCCCGAAGTGCCTCCCGAATAGAAATGGTTCCAAAACGCAAATGAAGACTAATTCTGCTGGTTCCTCGAATCGATGGAATATCTCGTTTGGCGTGATATGTGTCAAGCACGGAAGAATCAATTCGACAGGGTGGGAATTCTAGTTTTGTCGATCTAAATCCCATGGAAGCTAGGGAAGGAAAGGGTAGAGCCTTACTGGGCAATAACTTGCCCGTTAAATTTTCGGAAGAATAACTCTGGCTGTGCACGGGCTGCAGCGTTCGTTTCCACTTATTCATGTATGGCGTGAAAACGGTGTAGGGCAGACCATCGTCTTTCACTACCTCATTTTTTTCAAAAATTACGTGGTCTTTTGCTCCCTTGAAATCTATTCCTTTCTCATTGAATAGTTTTGTAAGTAGATCTTCACGTTCGCGTGCGTAAGGCTCGTAATCTCTATTTGTAAAAACAGCGTTAATTGGTAGTTCATCAATCAGTCGTTGCCATACCTCTAAAGGTCTCCCATATTCAACCCGCAAGCTGGAACCGGCTTGGCGGTATTCTTCGGAGAGCTTTTCTACTTCGCGATGAAGAAAGCTTACTCTAGCATCGTCATCATCTTCGAGCTTTTCAAGTATGTTTTTATCGAAAATAAAGAGGGGAAGTACCGGTAAGCCACATTGTAAAGCTTTAAATAATCCTGCGTTATCCCGGATACGAAAATCTCTTCGGTGCCAAAATATTGCTATGCCTGTTTCGTGGTGTTCAGTGCTCATAAGATCAAGTAAGTTATCTCTTTTTACTTTATAAATCATTAAAAACACAACCCGTCTCCTCGTTAGGAGACGGGTTGCCAATCCAAAATCAAAATAATAAATACCTTACTATAAGACTGCAATCGGAATTCAGGTCATGAAATTGCGATTACAACTAGTAAACAATGATGAAATTAAAAGGTTTACTCGGATAGCAGATTTTATTGCCTGCCGATTGGTGTTGAAGACAGCCCGGGAAATGCAGCCTTGACCTTGTTGCCTTCTTTTTGTGTCAAGACAAAAAGTAGGTGGGGTATGGGGCAAAGCCCCTAAAGAATGCTCCGTAAATGCAGGACCGGCTCACCGTTGCAAACTAGCCCAGTTGAATGCTATCAAGAACCATATAAAATCGAGCAAGCCTTCCGGATAGTAAAAAAATTATCTGCCAACACGACCAAATTCTCACTTAAAGAGAAGTCCACTAAAATTAAACTTGCTACTCTGCTTTATGGCATTGGCAGTATCAAACTAGAGTGAACTGAAGGCGAACGCCTCATTGAGAGCCATCCTCAACAAGTGCAACAAGGTAGCCGACACACGATTGGTAAATAAGGCTGCCAAAACAGAAATTAAAATGCGGGTAGCAGTCGATTGCTACGCGCGATGCTTCCGAAAAATAAACCAATCGAACTAAATCGGACAATTCAGTAAGACCTAAAGGTATATTTCCGGTCTGATTATTTAGGCGGGTACATACACCTATGTTTACTGATCCTGCCAATAAAAATGCTTTCAAATAAGTGGTCAATGTGAAAATAAAAGAGCTCCCGCCTCGCGACGGGAGCTCTTCTCCATCTATCCTATTCAAAAAGTACCTTTATTCTATAATTAGGCGAGCAGTTCGCACTGAACCTTCAGCATCTTGCAGACGGGCAAGGTACAAGCCCGAAGAAAGAGCTGTTGAAACGTCGATTCGACTACCGTTGGCCATATTCTTGGTGCCGGACCAAACCAGCTTGCCGCTCAGATCTATAATGTCAAGCGTAGCATTTCCATTAGCTCCGGAGAAATCAATGGAGAAAGTGCCCTTGCTTGGATTGGGGTATACTGTAAACGTCCCGGGCTCATTTTCGAATATAATGCTCGGCTCTGAACCGCTAATACATAATTCAAATTCTCCGGTTACATTGCCGAAATCAAGGTTGCTGAAAACCATAAGAGTATACTCAGTATTCGGAGCAAATCCAACTAAATCAATAGCACCCGTAAGGGAGGCATTGTAAACGCAAGGGTCCGAGTTTGGGGCTCCATCTAAATCAACCTCCTCAGCTACTTCACCGCATTCTCCGAGAATCAGCATGCCTACTTCTGGACCTGAACCTTCTAAAGCGCTAATATCAACAGTTATAACGCCCCAGTTACCTGAATTGAAAGAATAATAAACGTTTGGAAGTAATCCGGGGAGTTCGCACACGGGCACTCCGTAGTCATTCCATGCATTTTCAAGGGTGCCGGTTACGGTATTATCGGCACATTCAGCACCCACGGTAATTGGGGATGCTTCGGCGCATACATTGTTTTCAGGGGCATTGCCGAGAGCAGGTAACGGAACAACTGTTCCATCCGGGAAAGCAACGAAGAGTCCGAAGGCGGCTCCATCATTGTTATTCGCCGGATCTAAGAAGCCTGAGGCAAAGGCAACTCCTGATACTCCTTCTAACGAAAGTGTTTCAAGGGGAGCCTGATAAGTTACAACCGGCGTAACACCATCACTCAACCGTATTTGAACATAATAATCGTCGGTAGCCAGCTCTAAATAACCTCCGAAGTCACCAAAAGCGAGATCATCGGCAAGCTGACCTGCACCAATACCTACTTCAAACAAATCTACAGCCGGGGCATCAGTAGAGCCATGGAAGGCCAAAATATCTGTTTCTGTATTGTTACCTGATTCGGTCTGGCCTTGAGCGAAAACTTTTAAGTCAAAGGGGATGTAAGGACTATAATTTACATCATCTAACAGGCCACTGGCAACGACTATATAGCTTTCATCGGCGCCGAGGTTATAGTCGAAAGTTGCAATAATATCTTCTGCACCATCGCTATTTCCGGGAGCAATACCTACCTGCAATAAATCGTAGGCAGGTAATTGTAAAAATGGGGTAGCCGTGCGGAAAGCAAAATTGTCGATAGCTAATTCTCCGTTGAGATAAACGTCTACTTCTGCGGCTAAGGCATCTGCGCTGTTATGAATAACCTGCACATTGGCAGTAGGATTCCATTCCGGCAGTGGCAAGGTAGTTCCATCAGGAAGCGCTACCCACAATCCGAAAGCTTCTCCGTCGTTATTATTGGCAGGATTCAGGAAGCCTGAGGCGAAAACAACCAGTGCAGCACCATCCAAACCTAAGGTAGCGAGAGGTGCTTCATACTGCAAACCGGTAGGAGTGCCATTGTCCAGCGTGATATCGAGGATAAAATCCAGCGTGGGAAGTTCAAGGTAAGCACCACCGGCGAAATCGCCGTAAGCCATTCCGTCTATAATTTGACCGGCACCAACGCCCACTTCGATAACATCTACTGCAGGAGCGTCTGTAGCACCATGATACACCAGAACATCGGTATTACCGGCTTGCATAGCTGACTCCTGTCCCAAGGGGAATACGTTCAAAGTAAAGGCTTCAAATGGATTGTAAGCCATTGCGTCGAGCAATCCGGTAGCCATAATTACGTAGGTTTCACCTGAAGTGAGACTTCCTAAAGGAAAAGAAGCAATAATGTCAGCAGGGCCCATGCTATTGCCTGGTGCTACTCCTGCTGTAATAGGAAAACCCGCCGGCAAATCAATAAATGGCGTGGCTTCGCGAAATCCGAAATCATCAATTGCCAATGTATTATTTACATAAATATCTACCACAGCAGCTCCTGCATCGGCGCTATTGTGAATTAACTGCACTCGGGCAAATTGGGCGGAGGCGCTTAGGCCTAGCGCCATAATGGCTAATGTAGAAATGTGTCTAAGGTTAAATCTCATAATTTTTTGGTTTTTTTGATTATACCTTCTTTAAACCCTCCTGCGTGGCTATTTGTTTAATCTTTAGCAGAAAAAATTTAACAAGCTTAGAGTAAAGCGTGGTAATAACCCGTAGATAAACTTTTCGGTGTATGGCTAAGTGCCTGTAAGATAGTTATTTGTATAGATCTTGCAAGATATCCTTCAGCGTGGGATATAAAAATTGAAATCCATGCTTTTGCCATGAATCACCCCTAATTCGAAAGCTGAATAGTAGGAATTCAGCGGCTTCTCCTAAAATCAATTTCAGAACAAATCCCGGAACCGGAGGCAGAAAAAAAGGTTTACCTGCTGCCCGACTTATCTCATGCATTAGCAAGCTATTCTGAGGAGCTTCCAAGCAAGCACCATTGTAACATCCCGAAATGTCTGGGTTTTCAAGCGCGTAGATGAACTGCCGACACAAATCTTCAATATGAATAACGCCCACATATTGCCGACCACTGCCTAAGGCACTTAAAAGGCCTGAAGAAATGAGCGGTTTTAATGTTTTGAGCATCCCTGATTCTGTATCGAGAACCACTCCTATTCGAATTATTACGCGACGCAACCCATAGAATGCGGCTCCGGAGCTCGCGTTTTCCCATTCGCGGCATACGGTTGCCAGAAAATGATTTCCGGAAGGCATATCTTCTCGCTGCAGCTCGCTGCTGTTTGGGTAATAACCCATTGCGCTGGCACCAATGAAGGCCTGTATGCGTGCTTCTTTTCTTTGTGCTTTTTCCTCCGGGCGCCTATCGAGCAGCGACATCAGCGTTCTCGTACTCTCTATCCGGCTGGAAAGTATTTCCTCCTTATGTCTTTTAGTCCATCTTCCTGTAACCGGGGCTCCTGCCAAATTAATAATAGCATCATGGCTTTCCGCGAGAGTATGATCAATCTCTCCTTTGGCAGGATTCCAAAGAGAATAAGAAAATCCGTTGGAATCGTTTTTCGCGGTACGACTCAATATAGTTACTGCGTGACCCCGATTAACGAGCATCTTGCAGAGTCTGGATCCAATGGCCCCCGTGCCTCCTGAAATTAATACCTTCATCTTTTTCTAAACATTCCAATTTATCGCATGTTCTCGAGATAGGAATGGGTACTTACCGAATCGTTATTCTTTTCTGCCTATGGTTTTTTTCCATGTTTGCACTGGCGTGGTATAATTCCTCGGAAAAGGAACCCTTAATTGCCGAAAATCCTTCTTTCCGCATGCTGCGATCAGACGAGCTTTTTTTTCGCAACCTCCGTATCGCTGAGTATTATTCATATCCAACGATAAATTCAGGAGGTATGGAAATACTATGCCATAAAAATTTGGATAGCAGCAAGACGTTGCTTCCATGTATCTTTATAAATGCCTCGGTGAACGAAGCTTTTTTGCGTTTCTCAAGTAGTGTAGTACGTGCAGTCAGCAGGGCAGATACTGTTCTGCTGGATGCCGATGGGGACGTCACGGAAACATTTCATTCGGGAGCCAAATTGCTTGATCTAGTAGAAAGGGGTGGTGACATTCAAATTTCTTCTAAAGAGGGATTCACAACAACGATTGTTGCGGGTTCATCCGAAATGCAGGCTATCCGGGAAAGTTTAAAAGATTATTTCCGGCTGGTTCGTTATGGCAATAATCACTGACAATTTGTTTTTGGAAGTTTCAATGTGAAACCATCTTGAAGAATACCCAGCTTTGGAAATTGGGAGGCTGAGACGATGTATAATACAAGCCTAAAGAAATGAATCAGGTTTTTGCATGCAGAGGCATGTGAAAATAGAAATATGCCATTTTGATCGTTCATTTTTTTAGACAAGGTCCTCACGTAAAGCGTGGATTCAATGTTTGATGTAACCGAATAGGAAAGTATCTGAACATTCGATTCTGATGTTCATTTCTCAATGGTACGGCTCATTTTCAAATTTGTGCCAAGCTATGGTAAGCAAGGGTATATTTTCTGACCTTTTTTCAGGTGGTGATCGTGCAGTTTTTTCCGTGGCACTGCCATCGAATAATTTCTTATAATGTATTGTCTTTGAAGCAAAGTTGAATCGTTAAACATTTTTCGCTCTTCGCACATTCATTGTTTCGGCGCTATCGAAAATTTCGAAACGGCCATAAGAATTTTTTTAGGCGCCGCTACAACTTTGCCGGTTAGCTCTTGTTTCATTGGATATGGTTTTTCAGGATTGGGTATCTCAGAAGCACCCGCAGTCGTATTCTTCCGCTGCTTATGCAGTATTAAACATTACTTCAGCGGAAGAAGCGCATATGGAGGGGCTTCTTACCTGGCGTGCATTTCCTCAAAGGGGCTTAGTATATCCGGATCCATTTCTATTACTAAATCATCACGGCCCTCAGGAGTTTCCAACTCACAACGATGGTTTGCCTTTTGGCCCCCATCCCCACCGGGGATTCGAAACACTCACCTTCATCCGGAGTGGTGAACTGCTTCATGCAGATTCGCTAGGTCAGGAATCAATTAGTAACGAGGGAGGAGTTCAATGGATGACTGCTGGAAGCGGTCTCATCCACGCGGAAGTATCGTCCAGGGATTTTAAACGCAATGGGGGTAAGGTGGAAATTCTACAATTGTGGATGAATTTACCTGCCTCCTTAAAGTTTATAGCCCCCCGATATCAGGGGTTTCCCGCGTCACAAATACCTAGAATTCAATTAGATGAGAATGGTTCCGAACTTCGGCTCATTGCCGGTCAAATAGATAAGCTTAAAGGTCCTGCCATCTCAGTTACAGGTTTGTTTATATCGGAACTTCATTTATCAAGTGGAGCCGAGGTGAAATTGTGCATTCCTGATAACAGAAGTATACTGGTGTATGCAGTTTCGGGAATGTTAGAATTAAATGGAGTGTCATTCGAAAAAAGACAAACCGCCGTTGGAATCTCTCAGGGTGTCTCCGACAAGGAGGAGGGAAGCATCATTCACTTCAGCGCAAAACAACAGTCAGTACTCATTTTTGGCCATGGCATAATTATTGCCGAGCCTGTCGCTAGCTACGGCCCATTCGTAATGAATACCGATGAGGAAATTCACGAAGCGATAAATGATTATCGCATCGGCAAAATGGGCACTCTCAACCTTCAAAAAATGTATCAATAAATAATATGGAAAACACCTCAGTAATTACAAAATGGGCTATTGATGCCAGCCATTCGGAATTGAATTTCCGCGTTAAACATCTTATGATATCGACTGTATCCGGAACGTTTCGAAGTTTTACCTGTGCGGTGGCTACCGATGGTAATAACTTCGACGGCGCCACTGTAACGTTCGAGGCAGATGTAAATAGCATTACTACCAATAATACCGACCGCGATAACCATCTTAAATCAGATGATTTTTTTGCTTCGGAAACCTATCCTAAAATGAGTTTTGTTGGAAAGCTTATTAACGACGGCGATGAGTATGTGCTGAAAGGAGATTTGACTATTCGTGGAATTTCCCGTCCTGTTGAAATGGAAGCAGAGTTTAATGGTATCGCTAAAGATCCTTGGGGAAATACGAAAGCAGGCTTCGAACTAAAAGGAAAAATTAATCGCAAAGACTTCGGATTAACCTGGAACGTTGCTACTGAGACGGGGGGAGTCCTCGTTAGTGAGGAGGTTAAACTTAAGGCCAATATTCAACTGCTGATGATGTGAGGTTCAGGCCAAACAAGAATTGAGTAAAAGGGTCCTGCAGGGCCCTTTTTTTAAATCCTTATAGGCCATAAAACACGCAAAAGTTTCCTGCTGATTTCGTAAATTGGCGTATTCATAACAACCCAACCTGCAATGAAAAAAGTATGCATGCTTGCCATTGTTACGGCATCTGTGGTAAGCACTTTCGCCCAATCTCCCTGTGTCGACGGATTGGCCGGAGGGCTTTATCCATGTGAAAATGTCGATTTGTTGAAATTCATGCCTACCGCAACCATTGGAGGAGGAAATACGAACGATATTTGGGGTTGGACGGATCCGGATACGGGCAAGGAATATGCCCTGGTGGGAAGAACGAGTGGGACATCTTTTGTAGACATAAGTGATCCGGTAAATCCCGTGTACTTAGGTAATCTTCCTAAGCCTACCACAAATTCTACTTGGCGAGACGTAAAAGTATATAATAATCACGCATTTATTGTTTCTGAAGCCACAGGGTCGGGAATGCAAGTATTTGATCTCACCAGGCTGCGGGATGTTCTTAATCCGCCTGTCGTATTTACCTCAGACGCCTTTTACAATTCCTTCAGTCGGGCTCATAATATCGCTATTAATGAAGAAACAGGGTTTGCCTATGTAGTAGGCAGCAATACGTTTAGCGGCGGTCTGCATATTATTAATATCCAGAATCCTCTGAATCCGGTGTTAGCCGGCGACTATGCATTAGATGGGTACACCCATGATGCTCAAATTGTCGTTTACCAAGGTTTGGACACAGATTATATCGGAAGGCAAATAGCGTTTTGCTCTAACGAGGATGCTATAACTGTCGTGGATGTCACCGATCCCACCGATACTCAAACCATATCAGTTAATCCTTACGATAATTCCGCTTATACTCACCAGTGCTGGCTTACGGAAGATCATAGGTATTTGCTCGTATGCGATGAACTTGATGAAACAAATCTCCAGGTAAATACTACTACATTCATTTGGGATATGGCCGATCTCGACAACCCCCAAATGATTGGTACCTACGTTAGTACTGAGGCAGCCATTGACCACAACTTGTATACACGCGGTAACCTGGTTTATCTTTCAAGCTATCGAGCAGGGTTACGTATTCTGGATTCCGAAAATGTAGAAAACTCTATTCTTTCTGAAGTGGCATTTTTCGATATCTATCCCGCTAATAATAATGCTAATTTTAATGGCTCCTGGTCCAATTATCCCTATTTCGCTAGCGGGGTGGTAATTCTTACCGGTATAGAAACGGGTCTTTACATCGTAAAACCCAATTTCATTCGGGCTACTTCGCCTGCCAATCCGGCGTGTGCAACGGAATTGGTTACAATAGATATTGATGTCTTACCGGGTTTCATGGGGCCTGTTAACCTTTCGGTTAGTGGACTACCCAATGGGGTGGAAGCCACTTTTTCCGAAAACGATGTCTATGCTCCGGCTACCATTCAGCTTACGCTCAATGGCTTTCCGAATGAATTCGCTTCGTATCCCTTAACCATAACCGGTACTGGAGCGCATTACAGCTATCAGCAAACAGCCATTGTGGATATAGAGCAAGCAACGGCATACTATTCAGATAATGATGGGGATAGTTTTGGGGATATAAATGCTCTGAGCTTTGCCTGTCTGCAGCCTGCAGGATATGTCACCAACGCAGACGATTGCGACGACAGTAATAACCAGGTGTACCCTGAAGCTGCGCCAACGGCTCAAGGATTGGACAATAATTGCGATGGAGCCATTTCCGAAGCGGAGCAGGCACCATGCTTGGGAGACTTCAATAATGATTTGTCGGTAAACGTCGGTGATTTATTGATTCTCCTCTCGGAGATGGGATGTTTAAGTAATTGCAATACTGATATTACTGGCGATAATCAAACGACCAGTAACGATTTGCTCAGCTTTCTTACATATTATGGGACGACTTGCCCTTGAGTTGCTGCGGTCAGAATTGCGTAATCCTTGTTTGCGTAATCTTTTAGTTGCTTAGGATAGGATTATTCTTTCGTCCGCTCCTCCAGTTGTTGTCTTCGATACATCTCGTAATAGATGCCTCTTCGCGCTAGCAATTCTTCATGCATGCCTTCTTCCGCAATGCGGCCCCTGTCTAGAACCAGAATATGATCCGCATTTCTGATAGAAGAAACCCTGTGAGAAATAATCAAGTTCGTTCTGCCTGCCATTATCTTTTGCAGATTGCTCAGAATGAGTTCCTCTGTTTGTGTATCCACAGCACTTAAGCAATCGTCGAAAATAAGGAGAGAGGGGTGACGAATAATGGCACGTGCTATGCTTATTCGCTGTTTTTGTCCCCCGGATAGATTTATACCCCGTTCCCCTAACAACGTGTCATAACCCAAAGGGTATTCAATAATAGTGTCGTGTATCCCGGCTATTTTTGCCGCCGCTTCAATTTCTTCCTTTGTGGCATCAATCTTACCGAAGGCGATGTTATTGCCAATGGTATCGGAAAATAAGAAGACTTCCTGAGGAACGTATCCACTCTGGCCTCGAAGGCTGTTTAGTTTATATCGCGAAATTGCTGCACCATCAATTAGAATTTCGCCACTTAGCGGCTCATAAAGACGGTTAACTAAATGTGCAAGGGTAGACTTTCCACTGCCTGTTCGTCCTAAGATGGCAAGTGTTTTTCCCGGTTGAACCCGGAAACTCACACCATCCAGGGCTTTCGTTCCTGAATCCGGATAAATAAATGTAACATTTCTAAATTCTATCTCTCCCTGTATCGTGGTATCTCTATTGCCGCTATCTTCAATGTCAGGTTGGGCGCGTAGAAATTCATTTATTCTTTTTTGACTGGCTTCTGCCTGTTGTACAAGAGATGTTACCCAGCCTACGCTGGCGAATGGCCACGTGAGCATATTCACATAAAAGACAAACAGAAAAATATATTCAATTCCAAGTTCTCCGGAAAGGACTTTGAGCGCGCCGACATAGATGGCAAGGATGGTGCTTAGGCCGATAAGCAGAATAATAATGGGCATTAATAGGGCATCAATCTTTATTAGCGCTAAAGAACGTCGTTTATATTCATTGCTTTGGTTGGCAAAATACTCGCTATTATGTTTTTCGCGATTATAGGCTTTTAAAACGCGGATGCCGGAAACAGCTTCTTGTACGAGGGTGCTGAGGTAACTCTGCTGTCGCTGAACTTCTTCGCTCTTAGCGTTTATTTTGCGCGAAACATAAAATATACTTATAGAAAGAAGCGGTAGGGGAGTCAGTGAATATAACGTCATCTCCCAGTCTATCAAAAACATTACATACACCACCATTATAATTAGAACTCCAAGATTGATGGTGTACATTATCGCCGGACCGAGATACGTCCTTACCCTGGAAACATCTTCGCTAATCCTGTTCATCACGTCTCCGGTGTTGTTCAGCTTGTAAAACGAAGGAGTGAGTCGCTGGTATTGATCGAATATCTCATTTTTGAGATCGAATTCGATATTCCTCGACATAACAATAAGCATCTGTCGCTGGTAAAAGAGAAATATGCCTTTCAAAGCATGAACTACTGCGTAGAGAATAGCAAGCATTAATGAAAGGGAGACAATAGTTGGTAATAGATCCTCGTAACCCGAAAAAGACCAACTGGTATCTCGATCGTAGCCAAGCATTTCTGCCATAACCTGAAGGCTGTAAGGTAGATCAAGCTCTCCATTTCCAACGATGGCATCTTTCTGCTCACCGCTGAGCATGTTCATACCGCCGACTCCTTCTGCTGCCTCATTTAATGGTTCAAAGTAAAGGCTGTTTGCCTGCCGCAATACCTTAATGCCCTCACTGATAATTTGGGGAGAATATACCCCCAGTAAATTGGTTAGAACAATGAAAACGAAGCCCAAAAACAATTTTCCGCGGTACTTCCAAAAGTACTTGTGTAGATGCTTTAGGGACTTCATAAATACAAAGGTACTAATTGCGAACGGGCGAAGCCTACCGATTGTTTAGCATATTCTGCAGGTAGTGCCGAAGTGCTCTGCTATGGCCTGGTTTTACCTTAAAATTTAAAATTCCAGGTAATGCTCGGAAGAATAGGAAATAAACTTACCTGATAGGCTTTTATCTCCAAGGTGCCTGCTGAGAGATCCCCGGCCGTTCCAAAGTAAATAAAGTAAGGGTTCATCCTATTGTACAGATTGTAGACTGAAAAAGACCAACTTGAGAAAAATTTCCGGTTCTTTTCGAGTATTAGATCTGTTTTACGATCCCGTTTCTTCTTCGTCGCTGAAGGAAAGTATGTTGCCGAAATATCAGCCCGGTGATAGGGATCCATACGGAACGAATTACGGTCGCCGTATTCACTTACGACGTATCCTTCTACGAAATATCTTGCTACTGGAAGCGTAATCGCATTTCCCGTGGCATATACAAAGGCTCCGCCCAATTGCCATTTATTGCTTAGTTCAAAATTTAGAACAATGCTCAGATCATGACGGCGATCGAATCTTGCCGGAAATTCGCGTCCTTCATTTAGGCTCGGAAACTCCCGCATCGTTTTGGACCACGTATACCCAATCCATCCGTTCAGTTTTCCGGTGCGCTTTTTAAAGAAAAACTCGGCCCCATAGGAGTATCCATTGCCGAAAACCAGTTGGTTGTCAATGTTGTCGTTAATGCTGGCATCCGGCGAGGCTCCCTCCTCATATTCCACCTGATTTCGCATTTTCTTGTAATAAAGTTCAACGGAACTTTCATAAACATCATTGAATAGATTCCGGAAATAGCCAATAGAGTATTGTATACCTTCCTGAGGCCTAACCTTGTCGGTGCTGGGCAGCCAAACATCCGTGGGCAAGGATGTAGGGGATAGGCTAGCCAAATGAATGTACTGGTAATTGATCGTATACCCGGCCTTCAAGGAAGACGATGAATTAATTGTCCAGCGCATATTTATCCGTGGCTCCAAATTACCATACGAAGCGACAGATTTTCCCTTTCCGTAAGTAATCGAATCGGGCTCGCTTAGGGCACCGAAATTATCTCCTGGCTCCTGTGGAAGATAGCGGGTAAATGGGCCCATTTGGTTAAAATAAGAAAACCTCAATCCGGCATTTACCCGGAGTCGTTCCGTAATGTCTGTCTCATCCTGAATAAAAAGAGCCAATTCGTGGGCGAATACCCTTACCGTTTCTCCGGTGTCAAATTCGGTATCGCCGGAACGTGCGCTAACGCTGCTAGGCGTAAAACGATGCCAGGTGTATTCTATTCCCGAACTTATGCGATGTCTCAGGTTTGGATAATAGGTAAGTGCAGACCGAACACCGATGTCTCTGATGCCGCTCTTCAAGCTGAACTCAAAATCTTCCTGGGCCCCCCTGAATTCAAAACGATAATCGCTGAAGGTGGTGGTGGTATTCAGAAATAGCTTGTCGTTGAATAAATGGTTCCAGCGCAGGGTGGTTGTCGCATTTCCCCAAGGAATATCTGCCTCAAAACCTGTCTCTTTGCTGTCAAATCCAAACACATCTCTGCCAAAATAACCGCTAAGAAATAATTGATCCTTTGCCCCTAAACGATAGTTAACTTTCATATTCAGGTCGTAGAAGTAGTACCCCGATCCGGCAAAATTAGATTCCGGATTTATGAATGGCTTGGTTAACACATCGATGTACGTTCTGCGTCCGGAAATAATGTAGGAACTGGTGTCTTTTTTTAATGGTCCCTGGGCTGTAAAACGAGAAGATATTAGCCCTATTCCTCCCTCAAACTCATGGTGCCTGCTATTTCCCTCCTTTAAAGAAATGTCTAGCACGGAAGCAAGCCTTCCTCCATAATTTGCGGGCATACCTCCTTTTATTACCTCAACATTCTTTACGGCATCGGCATTGAATACGGAAAAGAATCCAAATAGATGGGAGGCATTGTACACCACCGCATTATCCAGCAAAATCAAATTCTGATCCGGACCGCCCCCGCGCACATAAAATCCGGAGTTTCCTTCCCCGGCACTTTGAATTCCCGGCAGGAATTGAATAGTTTTTAAGATGTCCACTTCTCCCAGAAATGCCGGAAGCATCTTGATTTTTTCTACATCAAGGCTAACTGTTCCCATTTGGGTGCCCTGGATATTTTCATTTTTCTCGCCAATAATTTCAGCTGCTTCTATTTCGACAATAGTACTTTTCAGTTCGAAATGTATGGCCATGTCGCTCTTCAATTCAATATACTGTTCATTAGTTTGATATCCTATAGCGGTGCATATAAGAGTGTAGGAACCGGGCGGTACAGTAATTGAATAAAATCCATAAACATTGCTTGGCATACCTTTATTAACCTCCTTCAGGTAGATGTTGGCGCCGATTATATATTCCCCGCTTCCTGCATCTCTTACGGTGCCGCTGATGGTTTTATTCTGAGCCATCAAGTTGTTTAGCGCAGCAACTAAAAGTAGAAGTAAGACAATTCCGTTTTTCATCTGTGGCAAAGATACTTCGCAATTATAGCTTGCATTTAATGTCGGTAACTTTTTAATGGAAATATGCGTATAAATCGTTGTATGAAGACGGCTATGCATATCATTTGGGGAAAAGTACTTCTTTTACTTGCTATTAACCTTATTGATATTTCATCCTCTGCTCAGGCGCCGGTATTTGAGGAAGAAATTCCGCAGTCCACATCATACCTGAACTCCTGTTTTACGGAATGTAAAAAGAAAGACGCCCTCTTCGTGCGTTATATGTATCCGGTTAATGACTCCCTCTTTGTCGCTCATGTAAACGATCTTTCAGGCACGCGCAAAATGGATGGTCATTTCCTTCTACGCGGCGAAAAATGGCTGGA
>Ga0315906_10001795_pt1 | contig 31151 bp, 29 predicted proteins | sample LakEriMetagenome_4_FD_203526 | JGI IMG/M metagenome (GOLD analysis project Ga0315906, IMG submission 203526) | Freshwater fungal communities from buoy surface, Lake Erie, Ohio, United States - Buoy 2 MA122 | ecosystem: Environmental > Aquatic > Freshwater > Lake > Lake biofilm | place: USA...
GCTGGCCACAAGAAGGTAATTTCCGTTGGCTAGGCGCTGGGTATTAGATGAAGTCTCAGTCAGGGTCAGTGGGTACCAATTGCCAGCGATAGAGATTGATGGTGAGGCTGCATATGAGGTACCTGATCCATCAACTGTAACGGCTTGGGATAGCAAAACATTTATTGATTCATCACCTTGTGATTGGGCGTAAGAGATAAGTGAGAATCCATCTGGGTTTGAGATAAGTGATGGTGGGGTCACTAGGAGTGAACCAACTGCGCCACTTAGATCTGAGACGGTAAAGCCAACTGGCAATCCATCATCTGATAATCCAGGAAATAAAGATTTCAAAGATCTAACATTAATCAAGGAGTTTTCTTCAACAATTTTCCGGTTCTCTACCAAAACCTCACCAAGTGAAGGGTTAGGCAAAACCTTAGCTGCCTGCTCGTCAGTTGATGGCAGTTGTTGAGTAAGAGTTGTTATGGCATTTGGAGTATTGAACTCACTTCCGGTAACTGAGTTAAAACCTAAAAACGCCACCATTACAATAAGTAAGGAGAGAGCTACCTTTGAGGATTTCTGAGCAATCTCTGCTGCCTTCTTATAGTTGGTAGAAAGTGTATCAAGTGCTGTTGTGCCACTCTTCTCATCAACAATCCACTCTGCAAGTACCCGAACAAATGAGGCGCGTGCACGTTGAACCACATGGCGAACATTTTTCTCACTAGTTCCAATTGCAGTTGCAATCTCTTTAGTTGTCCGGCCTTCAACCTCCCACATAACAAGTGCTGTTCGTTGAGTCTCTGAAAGACGAGATAGTGCTTCGCGAATAATTGAAGCATCTTCGGCTGCAGCAAGAGTTGCATCCATTGGGATGTGATTTTCTGCTGCGATTTCAGATAAGCGGTCCTGAGTGGCATCGGAATCAATTGCTACCAAGTTAGGGCGAGATCCTGTTGCACGAATTACATTCAGACATAGATTGTTTACTGTGGTTCGCAGATATGCCATGGCACGATCTGCAGTATCTAGCTCTGGGGCGGCCAAGATAAATTTAAGGAAGGCATCTTGGACAACCTCTGCTGCATCAGCATCACTTCGAAGAATTCGGCGGGCTTGAGCGATAAGTGATGAGCGGTTTTTGGTATAAAGGGCGGATAAATCAGAAACAGACCACGCAGCAACAGTCGCTGGGGCTTGAACCTTCTTACGAAGTGACACTTTGATTTCCCGCTTTCAGGTGAGCCAACGTCTTGACCCCTCTACCTAGTAAGACACCAAAAGGGGGTAAATGTTGCCCCCATGAGGGCAAAGTTAAGATTCCCCCCGAATTACGCTGAAGCAGGGGTGAAATCCCTAGCTGAAGATCGTGGGCCCTGTCGGGATCGAACCGACGACCCACGGATTAAAAGTCCGTTGCTCTACCGACTGAGCTAAAGGCCCCAATATCTGTATATGTATCTGTACCGTCGATGGCGCACGACCTGCCTATATTAACCGAGTTAACTCAGCACTTCCAATCAAAGATAACAACATACCCTATATTGAGCTTTTCGATCAAAAGCAAGAGCCGCCCCCTTTGCCTTGATACCAAGTAACCCCACAACCCCTGAAACCCCACTGCCTAGTTGTGGTGATTAAACACCCTAAATTCCCTCATTGCTACAACACCTAGATAATTCCAATATGCCAAGTCCATCATGTAATGCAATGACTGCAATAGTTTTGGTCTATCAGGCCTGGGAAAAATTGCAACTACTCAAAAAATTTATTAAACAAATTAAGAACTACTTGATTTTTACCAGCATACTTATTGTTGTTTTCTTAGACCGCTCCAAAAACTGTGTTGATGAATAGTTGAGGTTATAAAGTTTATAACCCTAGTTGATGTATCAGGAATCATATACTCACTGGGTGGAGTTTTAGAGGTGGAACCAGATTCGATCACCTGAATTGATTCAATTATGCTTTTCTGGTTAAGCCCGCTCATAATAATCGAACCCGTCTCCAACGCCTCTGGGCGCTCCATTGAATCGCGGATAGTGATCGCTTTAAAACCTAAAATTACCGACTCTTCGGAGATTGATCCACTATCTGAAAATACAATCCGTGCATCTTTTTGTAACTTACAATAATCTATAAACCCAAAGGGTGGGTAGAATTGCAAAAGTGGATCAATTTCAACCTTGAGCGAATCTAATTTGCTTTTTGTCCTAGGGTGAGTGGAAACAATAATAGGAACTTTAAATTGAAGTGCAACTAGATTGAGTGAGTCAATTAACTCTTTTAGGCGCGAAGGATCATCCACATTTTCTTGCCTATGAGTACTAACTAAAAAATATGTGCCTGATTTAATTTTTAAGTTTGCTAATATCTTTGATGAATTGATTTCATTACTAAAATAGGAAATTACCTCACAAAGTGGTGACCCAATTACGGTTGAATTGCGTGGGTGCAACCCTTCACGCATTAGGTTTTCTTTGGCATTGCTGGTATAGGCAAGGTTGAAGTCAGAAAAATGATCAATAATTCGACGATTTATCTCCTCTGGAACATTTTGGTCAAAGGAACGATTACCTGCTTCTAAGTGATACACCGGTATACCTTTACGCTTAGCAATGATCCCGGCTAGTGCACTATTTGTATCACCTAGGATAACGACCGCATCTGGTGGATTATCTTCCAATTCATACTCAATTGCTGGAAATAGACCACCTAAAAATGTACCTAATGAAGAACCATCTACCTTTAAATGTAAATTTGGTTTTCTTATTTTTAATTCATTAAAAAAAATTTCAGAAAGATTAGCATCTGAATTTTGTCCAGTATGTACTAATCTATGCTCAAACAACTGGTCTAACCGCTGAATAATTAGTGAAAGTCTAATCAGCTCTGGCCTAGTGCCTAATATAGTGGTTATACGCGACTTCTTCATTGCAAAAAAGCTTTCTTGTACTGCAAGAATTCAGGTAGTTTAGATACTAGATCAGCTACCTTCTCAATGCTTAACTGCTCGGTATTTTGGGAAGAATAGGAAGCATCATTGGCAACTTTACTTTGCCCCTTGTCGAAATAAATCTGATAATCGAGTGAGCGGGTGTCAAGAGGTATACGAAAGTATTGATCTTTCTCTATCGCCCGATGGCCCTCTTCACTACCCATTAAGGATTCATAAAGTTTTTCACCATGTCTAGTTCCAATATATTTAATTTTAACTTTTCCTTCAACGTCCATAACTCTAGAAAGAGCGGCAACTAGTGTTTCTACTGAGCATGCTGGACCTTTTCTTATGAATAAATCACCGGTTTCCGCGTTAGTGAATGCATACTTGACCAAGGAAATTGAATCTTGCAGTGACATCATAAATCTTGTCATCTTTGGATTTGTAATTGTTACAGCCTCACCCTTGCGGATCTGATCTAGAAAAAGTGGAATAATCGAACCCCTGGACATCATCACATTTCCATAACGTGTTATTGATATTTTGGTTTTACTATCAGCGTAGTTACGGGCAAATGATTGCGCAACTTTCTCCATTAGTGCTTTGCTCATTCCCATCGCGTTTATCGGATAGACCGCTTTGTCAGAGCTTAGACAGACAACTCCTTTGATACCATATTTAATAGCGCTAGTTAACACATTGGAGCTACCGGTAACATTTGTGGCAACCGCTTGGAGTGGGAAAAACTCGCAGGAAGGTACCTGTTTAAGGGCTGCAGCATGAAATACGTAATCTGAGCCATCTAAAGCAGGTTCAACACTTGATAAGTCGCGAACATCTCCAATTATGAATTTAACTCTCACGTCTTTTAGATCATTTCTCATTTGATCTTGTTTCGCTTCATCACGACTAAATACTCGTACCTCAGACACGCCTTCAGCCAAAAGATGTTGAACCATGGTTGATCCAAATGATCCGGTTCCTCCAGTAATTGTAACCACTGAAGACTTAAGGTGATTACTCATATTAACCCCATCTCCATTTTAATTATTTTGATTTTGACCACACTGCGTAGGTAGAAACCATCTCTTCAATTGTAGGTATATTATTATACCCACCATTTTGCCATAAGGATAGATTATTTTGAGGATATAGTGTGATAAGACTTCTATTTATCTCATTTTCAGCTTCAAATTTATTAATTCTTAAATCAAGTCTACCAAATTCCCTCACGATATAATTAATTAATTCATACTTGCTAACGATGTCACCTGGAACTAAATGGAAAACTCCATACTTAAATGAATCAGATTTAATAACTCCAGAAATAACTTGTGAAAAATGTAGTGTGGTCACGCCATTCCAATAATGATTGACGAAACCATCAATTGCAGAATTTTTAGGGTTTGAGAGTACCCAGCTTAATAAGGAATTAGATGAATCTAATTCCTTACCAATTATTGAACATCTAATTATCATTGAAGATAGAGAATGCTGTTCACCAATATTCTTTGTGATACCGTAAATGTCAATTGGATCGTGTGGATTGAGTTCAGAATATAGCCCTTTCTTGCCTGAGTAAACACAATCGGTTCCTATTTGAATCACTGGAATCCCAAAGCTCTTTGAATAATCATTCAACTTTGAAGGAAACTCTGCATTAACAGTGTAAGCCGATTTAATTATTCTCTCATTATCAGATTTTATTAATTGTTTTATAATTCCTATACAATTAATAATGTAATCCACTTTTAATCCTGAGAAAATTTCTGAAAAATCATAATCTTCAGTCGCATCAAATTTTCTAGCTTTATTCTTTTTTGTTATTGAAATACCTGATCTATTAAACTCATATACAGTTACTAAATTGTTTTCCAGAAATTGAGTAATTGTTGAGCCAAGCATTCCGGTGCTTCCTAAAACTGCTACTTTAATCACAGATTTAACCTTACCATTGCAGTTATTAGTAGAAAACCCTGTAGATTTAGGTCATGGAGAATAAACCATTGTTAACAATTATTACTCCAGTATACAATGGTGAAAATTATATTTATGAGACTATTGAGTCTGTATTAAAAGCAAAAATAGATGTTTCCTACGAATATATCGTCTTGAATGATGGATCATCAGATTCAACTGCCAGTATTTTGAATAGTTACCATGACTCTATAAGAATTTTCTCTCATAGCAATATAGGTGAACCTGCGACTGTGAATCGTGGGTTAAAACATGCAAGAGGCGATTTTATTCTTATTGTCAATGCTGATGATCCTTTATTAACTGGTGATTTAATAAACAAGGCATGCAAAATTCTGATTAATGATTCTTCGATAGTTGCCATTTACCCTGACTGGAAAATTATTAATCAATTTGGGGCAACTGTTAAAGTTAAAATACTCCCTGAGTACTCCGATGAGATTCTAATTGGACACTGTAAGTGTCTGCCTGGCCCAGGCACTTTGTTCCGAAGAGATGTTGCACTTAGTATTGGTGGCCGGAGGGAAGTTTGGAAATACGTAAGTGACTACGATTTTTGGTTACGCCTTGGCAGATTAGGAAAAATCGTAAGGCTGCCTGGAATATTTGCACAATGGCGAGAAAATCCAGATTCAACATCTATTTCTTCTCGTGGAAATGATATGGCATCTGAGCGGATAGAAGTAACAAAAGTTTTTTTATCTGAAAATAAATTACCGAAGAGTCTTCGTAGAATGGCACTTGGAAACTGTCACTATTTAGCGGCAAGGCTTGCTTTTTTTGACTCAAAGATTAAGGCTCGATCTTTACTTATAAGAGCATTCAGATACAGGCTGGGTTGGCCGGAAGAAGCAAAATTATACGTTGTTTTATACTTATTATTAATGCCATTGAGTTCAATTATTTTAAAACCATTTTCAAAACGAATAACCACTACTATTTCCTATAAATAAAGCGCTCTTAATTTTGATATCCCATCATCATAATTATATTTTTGCTGCAGAACTTTAAAATTCAGCTCACTTGCTAGATCTACCAATGTATCGTCTGTTATTGCTTTTCGTATTGACTCACGGATCAAATTTAAATCCCATGGATTAACTATGAAGCCGTTCTTACCGTGAACTATAAATTTGTCTGCAGCTGAATTCTCGCTCTGAATTGGTAGTGCCCCGGCTTGCATAGCCTCCACTAAAACTCCGGGCAGTCCGTCCGAAACTGCAAGGCTTATTGCAACACGCGCTTTTTGAAAAAGACTTCGCATTTCACTATTACTTACTTTATCAAGGGTTTTGATGTTAATTTTATTTTGATTCCTAAGTATGTCCACTTGAATTTGAACGGATTCGGGAGCGGAATACACTATGACTTCAAAACCCTCAAGCTCTTTATCCATCTGCGAAATTGCGAATAAGGCATTAAGAGCTCACCCAGTGTTAAGTTGATGCCCCTTAACAAGAATTAATCTACGAGTACTTGGTTTTATAAATTGTGGCTTACTAGAAAAATTCTCGCCGCAAGTTATATAAATGGGTGCTCTAAATTCACTTTTGAATCCAAGGCGCTTTGCATCTTGAATTTCAATTTCTTTCTCAGCCGTTAGTATGTTTGCCCAACTAAGACAAGATTGTATTTGGTGTTTGTGCTTATCTACCCAAGAATACAAGGTTAAATCACTACCCCAAGTAGAAATTATATTTCGGGAATTATTCGGAATTTTCCTATAATTAACAATTAGATTATAGATATATGCTCCATGCTGCATTTCATGAAAATGATTAATCGCTGGTTTGTGCATAAGTATAAACCTGGCTAGGAAATATGCTCGCCATTTGTGACCAAAAACAATATCAAGTACATAGTAAGAAATAAAATTCAATTTTTCGATTGGAAATAATTTAAAGATTCGAATAGATTTTTTAAATTGCTTTAACTCATTTAACTTTGCTTTTGTTAAGCGTGGACGGTCTGATGGGAAAACTAAGAATTTTTTTTCAGGAAATTCAGTCTGCAAAATTCTTAACCACTTTTGAAAGTGCGGAGAGTCTGCCATTCCGACTAAGAGAATCTTATCTTTGTTTAATCTCGAGGATTTTTTTGAACGATCAGAACTTAGAGGATTAGTTTCAAGATTTTTAAAAGTTTTCAGAATATGTGGGATTAGCATACAATTTTTTTCTATAAATACTTTAAAGTTAGTGTTTCAATTTGCTGTAGAGCTTCTGAATTATCACAGGGTGTAAATTCTCTTACATCCTTAAGTAGGCCAGACTTAAGAGAATGAACTGATCGTAAAATTGATTCAAATTTAGTGGCCAAAACTGGTCCGTCATATAGTTCCTCGTGCAATTTTTCACCACCATTTAGGCCGATAATTTTTATTGTTGGTTCTATCGCTAAATGCTTAGAAATTCTATTCACAATTTCCATGATAAGGACTTCGTCACCCATATTCTGAATGTAAGTCCCGCTTTCTTGGAAAGATGCAGAAGCTAGTACTAGATTCGCAGCCTCATTATGCGACATAAAAAATCGCGCTACGTTGATATCAGAAACTGTTACTGGAATTCTATTTTTAATCTGATGTAAAAATGTTTCGATTACAGAGCCTCTCGAAGCAAATACATTTCCAAATCTAACCGAGCAGTGTTTTAATCCAGTTCCACTATATACTTCTTCTGTTATCAATTCAGCTAATTTCTTTGTTTTGCCCAAGACTGATGTTGGATTTGCCGCCTTGTCTGTTGAAATATTCACAAACCGCTCGACTCTATGCTCAGTACAGATCTCCGCTACATTTAAAGTTCCAAGAATATTTGTTAGGAATGCTTCGCGGGGAAAGCGTTCTAAAAATGCCAAATGTTTAAGTGCTGCTGCATGAATTACAATTGTGGGGTTTACCTGGTCAATAACATCTTTAACACTTTGGCGATCACGAATATCTGCTATAAAGCAGTTATTAGAATGAGAAGCTGCCGTATCTGATAGCTCTAAAGCTAATCCATGAAGTGATGACTCATCACGATCTAGAAAAAATATATTACTAAGTTTAGCTGAAACCAAGCGTCTCGCAAGAGCTGAGCCAATCGAGCCTCCAGCACCAATAATCAAAAATCGATCTTTACCGTAAAAGTCTTCCAAATCACTGTCTTTTAATAGTTGAAGTTCAGAGCGGCCAACTATCTTTGTAAACAAATTTTGATACTCGAAATCATTTTTTATCATTCAAATACTCCCCTCTGGGTTCATAGCACTAACTTATCTTCTTTAGTGGCTTCCACCATGAAGTATTCGCCAAATACCATTCAATTGTGGTTCTTATCCCTTCTTCGATGTTGATTACTGGTTCATACTCAAGCTCATTTTTTATCTTTGACCAATCTAGACTGTACCTGAGATCATGAGCTTTACGATCTTTTACAAATTCTATTGAAGATTCTTCCGCCCCCATCATTTTTAATATCAAGTGAGTAAGTTCTAAATTATTTAATTCAGTACCTCCACCAATGTTGTATATCTGGCCAGAACGACCGCCAATAAGCACCTTATAGATACCTTGGCAATGATCATCAACATGAAGCCAATCGCGCACATTCATTCCATTTCCATAAATAGGAATTTTCTTGCCTTCAATGAGATTTGTGATAAAAAGCGGTATCAATTTCTCTGGAAAATGAAAAGGACCATAGTTATTACTACTCCGAGTAATAACTATGTCTAAGGAATGGGTTTGAAAATAAGATCGAGCTAGAAGTTCTCCCCCTGCCTTGCTTGCAGAGTATGGTGAGTTTGGCAGAAGAGAACTATCTTCTTTCCATGATCCAAATGAGATTGAACCATAAACTTCATCGGTCGACACTTGGAGCAATCGTTTACTGCTGCCTTCTAGCTTTATTGCATCCAGTAGGACTTGCACGCCAACTACATTTGTTCGAACAAATTCCTTAGAGCTTTCGATTGAGCGATCCACATGCGATTCAGCGGCAAAATTTACTACTGCATCATTTTCATTTAGTAGGGACTGAACGAGTGCAATATCGCAAATGTCACCTTTTACTAGAGTTAGAGATTTTTTGTCTAGAACTGATTCAAGATTTGCGCTATTTCCAGCGTATGTGAATTTGTCTAAAACAGTTACGTTAGATATGCCGTGAAAAGTTCCATCTAAGGATTTTCTAACAAAATTAGAGCCAATAAACCCCGCGCCTCCTGTGACCAATAGCCGCATAATGTTCCTCGCGATTCGTTTACAATTGGTCCACACTACCAAGTATTATCTGCATATGAAGGGCATAGTCTTAGCTGGTGGAAGTGGTTCGCGCCTATGGCCCATTACTAGGGGTATCAGCAAACAATTACTGCCAATTTACGACAAGCCACTAATTCACTACCCAATTGCTACATTAATGTTGGCTGGAATTCGAGAAATATTAATAATTACCACCCCTGAAGACCAATCTTCTTTTGTGAGGTTACTTGGTGATGGATCAGAAATAGGAATCAAATTGAAATACGCAATTCAGCCTAGACCAGAAGGGCTAGCGCAAGCATTTGTTATTGGTGAAGATTTTATTGGAATGGAAAATGTTGCATTAATCCTTGGAGATAATATATTTCATGGTTCTGGATTAGGAACCCAGCTTGAAACTTATCAGAATCTGAACGGGGCACAGATATTTGCCTATAAAGTTACAGACCCAAGTCAATACGGAATTGTTGAATTTGAGAAAGATGGAAAAGTCGCTTCAATCGAAGAAAAACCAGAAAATCCAAAATCCACTTATGCAATCCCTGGACTATATTTCTATGATAATAGCGTTGTGGCTATAGCCAAGAGAGTGCTACCCAGTCCTCGAGGTGAATTGGAAATAACCTCAGTTAATCAGGAATATCTAAAGTCCAAAAAACTAAGTACAAAAATTCTAGAGCGTGGAACTGTCTGGCTGGACACTGGAACAAAAGAATCTCTTTTTGCAGCTGCATCATATGTTCGCGTGATTGAAGAGCGACAAGGGCAAAAAATAGCTTGCCTCGAAGAGATTGCCTGGAAGCAGAGTTGGATATCTGAGACAGAACTAAAGCTTCTTGCATCTAAATATAGTGGCGCCCCATATGGGGCATATTTATTTAATTTACTTAATTAGAGCGGTGAAATCTAATCAATTACAATATTCATAAACTAACTCCACTTATATGGAATTTCTGCTTGATCTACACGTTCGACTTCATTCAGATCGTGCACTTCGCTAGCTAGGTTGAGAACCATGCTTTTAGTTTTTGCCATTCCTTTAAAACCAAACCAGATTCTAGGAGGCACAGTAATTCTTGAATATAAATCCTCACCAATCTCTTCAGTTCGAAAATTTAATCTATCCCCTTCGCTATTTTCAAAGAATACAAATTTAACTCTTCCGGTTGGAACAACTAAATTAAGTGTCATTAAATTGTGACGTTTCCATGCTTTTATTTGGCCAAAATTTATTTCAGAAAAATATGCTTCTCCAAATTTTATAAATCCAATATCACTGTTCTTCATTGCATGAAGCACATCTCCACCTTCAGTTTTTATTCGTGAAAGTGGTGTCACTAGAATCTTTTCAAGATTTACTGTGCCCAAGACAACCCCACTTTTTTAGCCATAAGGCAATATCTAGTAATCTGTTGTTCCGCAATTTCCCGAATCTGTGAACTTTCTGTATAGTAGGATTTATACCACTCCGCTGTCATTTGAACTGTATCCTCGAATCCCATAACAGCGTGCCAATCTAAGTAGTAAAAAGCCTTATCACAATTAAGCTTTAGAAGACCAGACTCTGGTCGATCATCATGAGAATCTGAGACATCCTCCCATTTGACTTGATCCCAATGCAATCCAAACTCATTTACCAAATCTATAACAGAATGGTTTTGTATAGAGTGTGGACCGAAGTTAAAAGCTTCACCATGAATATCAGCATCTGTGCTTAGCGCCTTTGCTAATCTCAAGTATCCACTCAATGGTTCTAATACATGCTGCCAAGGCCGTGTCGCATTCGGCTTACGCAATTCAACTTTTTTCCCTTGCGACCAAGCCCTAACACAGTCTGGAATTATTCGATCGCTTGCCCAATCTCCTCCTCCAATTACATTGCCTGCTCGGGCTGAAGCAATACGAATTCTGCTTGTATCGCTCGGAAAGAATGACTTTATGTGGGACTGAACTACTAGTTCAGCGGCACCTTTTGACGCACTGTATGGATCTGTTCCCCCGAGTGCATCTGTTTCACGATATCCCCATACCCATTCAACATTGTTATAACATTTATCACTTGTGATAATTACGGTCGTACAAGCTTTGTTTAATTTTCGCAGTGATTCAAGAAGATTTAGGGTTCCTAGTACATTTGTGTTCCAAGTTTCAATTGGGTTTTCATAAGATTGCCTTACAAGAGACTGCGCCGCCAAATGGAAAACGACATCTGGCTGACAATTCAAAACTGCCATTTCTAGATCAATCTGGTTACGAATATCAATTCTTAAGTCAGTAATACCATCCGTTAAATTTGCAACATAGAAGTGAGAAGGTGCTGTCTGGGGTTCAAGAGAAATCCCAACTACATCTGCACCAAGTAGTTTGAGCCATACCGTTAGCCACGAACCCTTAAAACCTGTATGCCCAGTGACCAAGACCTTCTTGCCGGTAAACATTTTACATAAGTCTGTGGGCATATTCTTCATTCTAACCTCTTAAACTGTTCGATTGACGTAGTAAGTTAATGGTTTCAGAAATACCACGATGCAGGTCGCCTGTAAACTTGAAACCTTCAGCTTTAAACCTTTCAGATGAAACTTCATAAGAAAGTTGGTTCATAATTTCGTGATCAACAAAGCCTACATCTAAATCAGGAATAAATTCCTGAATGGTTTCGACTATCTGCCTAACAGTCGCATTCTGCGTTAAAATATTATAAATTCGACCGTCAAAAAGTTCTTTTTTGATGATAAATGTGATTGCTCTGGCTGCATCAACTAGATCTAAATAAGGGCGTTTTTGATCATAAGCTGTTTGCCAAACAGTTAGTGGTTGCTTCATAACCGCTTGCCAGCAAAATTTATTGACCGCTGTATGGAAGCGCATACCGGGCGAAGCTCCATAAATCGTGCCAAAACGACAAGAAATTGCCCGTAAATTTGCTATAGACACAAATTGTGAAACTAACTTTTCTTCTTTAAGTTTTGTTGTTGCGTAGGGGCTTTGTGGATTCAAATCCTCCGTACTACATTCCTCTGAAACTAATTCGCTTTGTGTTCCATATACACTTGTCGTGGAAATGGCAATAAGTCTAGTATTGGTTTCCACACAAGCTTCCAAAACTTTCAGGGTAGATTGATAATTATTTGCCTCGAGTATTTCTCTGTTTGCAAAACTACCTGCAGCATCAGTTATTGCCGCAAGGTGGATTAAAACATGTGCATCCTTGAGTACTGGTCGAAGATCAATTTCTCTAATATCGCACTCGATAAATCGGTAATTTACAAGTTTTGGTAAATTAAATAGGGACGGAAAGCGTTGGGTAATTAAGTTGTCAATTAAAATAATTTCACAGCCAGGGAACTGAATAGGTAGATCACGAATTAAATATGATCCGATATGACCTACCGCCCCTGTTACTACAATTTTCACGCTTCTCCCTTGTCCGCACCATTTTTAGTTCCCAAAGATTTACGAAAGTTCAAAAAATCAGAGTATTCGCGAATATAATCCCCGGCTTCATAAACTCTGTCGCATAAAACTGTTAAAACTGTATTTTCAATCAGATATAGTTGCTCTGACCAGATTCCAGGAGGAATTAGTAAACCCAAGTTAGGTTGGTTGAGCAAGAATTCAACCTCCTCGTCACCATCGGTGCATGTAACCAATACTTCACCGCTAGAACAGACCAAAAATTGCGAGCAGAGTTTATGAGCATGATTCCCCCGAACTACATTTTTCCCTGCTTGCACCAAAAAAACTCGAGCAATTGAAAAGGGAGGGGTACCAGTATTTTCCATTACAACAAGAGAACCTTGATCTTCTAAGTGCGTTGGCAACTTAGTTAACATCATTGAGTAATCCGCCCCGAAACTTTTATATTTAATTATTAAACTCCAAACTTATAATAGGTTAGTATCTAAATTGTAGGGGTTATTTACTTCTTATTCTGATTATATAGATTACCGATCATTAGCATAATTCCTGACTCAAACTGAGTCGAGGCTCTCCAGCCAGTTAAAGTTTTAAAATGACTTGTATCTGCTATAAAATTCCGAAATTCAATTGGTGAAGAATCCACCGGCCAGGGCTGTGAAACTATTTCAGTATGAACCTTGGCAATCTCCCAAGCTTTAGATGAAACGACATTAAATGCTTCTGTTAATGTTGTGCCGATTCCAGTACCTATGTTAAAAACCTCTCCTGTAATACCGGGGAAAGATCCAGTTACGAGAAGTGCATCAACTACATCATCTATATACACGTAATCACGAATATAATTGCCATCTCCATATAAGACTAAATCTTGACCTTGCAGAGCCAATTTCGCAATTCTGTTAAGAATTCCTCTATCTTTGGATGCACTGTCTCTTACGCTTTGCCCATACACATTGGCTAATCGTAAAGTTACGGATTCTAAAGCAAATTGATTGTAAAGTTTTAGTAGTTTTTCAGCAATAAGTTTATGCTCGTCATAAATTGTAAGTGGTCTTGGCTGAATTTTTTCGTTTACTTTTAAGTTAGCCGTAATACCATAAACCGTAGCAGTAGACGTGAAAACAATTCTGGGATGATTCGCTTTTTCTAACATGGCTTCATAAAGATAGTTGATCGGCGATACTGTGGTTCTAAAATTATTAGTTGGACTATCCTCTGCAGTTTTAGCGCTCGTATTTCCTGCTAGATGATAAATTAAGTCAGCTCCGGAAATAATTTTACCCCAAGATTTACGTTCGCTTATATCCGCAACAATATCTTGCGTACCTTCAATAGGCGCAAGCGCTTTCCTAGAAATACGAACCACTTCGCAAGAGTGTTTCATTAATGACTTAACTAGCGCTGACCCAATGTAGCCACTAGCGCCCGTAACAACTACTTTTTTTCCATTTAACCCTGCTATATCTTTTGTAACCAAGAAACCTCAGATTCAGTTAGGTACCGCGGAATATATCATTAGTTATTGCTTGGATTTAATATCTTTAAGTCCTGGGAATTTAAGATCCCTAGCGGAAATTATTCTCTGAATTTCAGGCCACTTAATCCCAACTTCCGGATCATTCCAAATGAGCCCACCTTCGTCAGTAGGGTCATACTCGCCACTGACCTTGTAATGTATATCTGCCAATTCACTGATTACACAAAATCCATGAGCATATCCGGGAGGCATGTACATTTGTCGAGGACCTGTATCAGAGAGTTCTACACCAAACCACTTTCCATATGTTGGTGACATGCTCCTCAAATCTACGGCAACATCAAAAATGCAACCACGAAGCACTGTAATAATTTGAGCTTGGGGATGTTTAATTTGAAAGTGCATACCCCTTAAAACACCTTGTGATGATCGCGATTGATTATCTTGCTTAAATTCATCTTTAATGCCTGCCTCTTTATAACGTGATGACTGAAAGGTTTCAAGAAATAATCCACGTTCATCTTCAAAAACTTTAGGTTCGATTACTAGTAACCCATCAAGCGGTGTTGTTGTAATTTTCATCGCTAAACTAATTCTTCATAGAATTTCTTAACAGTAGAAATAACTCTTGCTATCTGAGTTTCATTCAACTCTGGATACATGGGAAGTGATAATACTTCATTGGCTAACACTTCGGTGACATTCATACTACTAGAAGTTCGTATGCGATTTAAATACGCTGGTTGAAGGTGTACGGGAACGGGGTAGTGAATTCCTGGTTCAATGTCTCTCTTAGTTAAATACTCTCTCAAACTTTCTCTAAATTTACTCTTAACAACATAAAGATGGAATACACTATCCGAATTAGAATTATTAATAGGTAAAATAATAGGTAAATTTTTTAGCCCTTCTGAATATAGACCAGCAATTTCTTTTCGTTTTTTATTATCAGAATCAAGCTTACGAAGCTTAACTCGAAGAATTGCTGCTTGAATTTCATCTAACCGCGAATTTCTACCAATCACTTCGCTTATGTAGCGACTTTGCCATCCATATTCTCTGATCATTCGAATTCTTTTTGCTAATTCATTGTTATTTGTGGTTATCAAGCCAGCATCACCAATTGCTCCAAGATTCTTAGTCGGATAGCAACTAAAGCAGGCAATGTCTCCGAAACTTCCCAAACGTTTACCCTTCCATAAGGCTCCGTGTGCTTGTGATACATCTTCAATTAATTTCAAATTATATTTTTTACAAAAATCTTGAATTGCATCCAAATCTGCAGATTGTCCGTAGATATGTACTACCACAATCGCCTTAGTCTTATTAGAAATCACACCTGATAATTCAAGGGGATTCATTGTGAATGTTAACGGATCAACATCGACTAAAACTGGAACTGCGCCAGCCGATTCAATTGCTGCTACTGTCGCGACAGCAGTGTGTGAAACAGTTATTACTTCATCAGTAAAACCAATACCAAGTGCCTTTATAGCTATTTCCAGAGCATCTGTACCATTTGCGACTCCTACTGCATTCTCAACTCCTATGTACTTCGCAAACTCTTCTTCCAGTGCCATGACTTCAGTTCCAAGGATGTATCGATCGCTTCGTAAAACTCTAAGCACAGCATCTTCAATTTCAGGTTGCTGGCTTAAAAACTGCGCTTTAGGATTTGCGCAATGAATTTTCATATAATTTTAACATTTGGAACGTGGGTGATCCATTTACCACCTAAAGCCAAAAAATCTTTCTCCTTTTCCATAATTTCATCCATATGGTTCCAGGCAAAAATAAATGCGTAGTCTGGTGGATTAGTTTTAAATTTTTCATATGGGACTACGGGAATGTGCATTCCTGGTGAAAACTTTCCCTGTTTGATTGGAGTTGTATCACATATAAACTCAATTAGGTTTGAGCCGATACCGCAATAATTCAATATTGTGGTACTTTTTGAAGTAGCTGCATATCCGGCAATGGTTTTGCCCTTAGATTTAAGATCTTTAAGCAGTGCTAAAAGTTCACTCTTGGACTGCTCAACATTGCGACTAAATTTTACAAAGGTAGAAATTTTGTCTAGTCCTTGCGATTTCTCTTGAAAAATTAATTTATCTACAGACGCTTTGACCGAATATACGCCTTTATGGGCTAACACATATCGCATTGAACCACCATGGGTCTTTTGTGGCAATACATCAATCAGCTCCAGGCCGTGCAATCCAAATAGGTATTGAATTGACAGTGCAGAAAATAAAAAAACATGTTCATCATAGATTTGATCATAAGAAATTTTATTGACAATATCTCCTAAATACGGGTCCTCAAACATTACAACACCAGATGGTTTAAGAAGTTTCTTAATCCCCTTTACTACACCGACAATTTCCGGAATATGGCACATTACATTAGCTGCGAGGAAAACATCAGCTTTACCATATTCTTTCACAATAATTTCAGCTAACTCTTCAGTAAAGAACTCAGAAACTGTTCGCACTCCCTTTTTATTTGCTTCTTGGGCAACATTCAGTGACGGTTCGATTCCTAGGTGGTTAATATCAAGTTCTGCAAAATTCTTAAGCATAATTCCGTCGTTGCATCCCAGCTCTACAATAAATGGAGATGCTCCTTCAAGATAATCAGATTCTAAAACTTGATTTGCGAAATCTTCGAAATGTTTGGTCATAAATTTTGAAGTACTAGAAAAAAAAGCATAGTGATCATGGAACATTTTTTCTGGAAGGGGTTGTTGAATTAATTGCAGCATCATACTAACTTCTGAATATCCAATCTCCATTGGGAAAAAATACTCGCCATTAAAATCAGTTGAATCTAAAAATCCATTTCCTAATGGCTGAAGACCAAACCCAAGTACTTTAGTTAAAGGAGCGCCACTAATTCTGCAAATTTCTTCAGACATCTAAGCTAAACCCCCATAAATGAATCATACAAGCAACTCTAGAACAGTCTTTGAAATTTTGTCACCGATTGCAAGTGATGCAGTCGCTGCCGGTGATGGAGCATTGCAGACGTGAAATAAGTTACCATCTTGGCGAATCTCAAAGTCATCCAATAGGTTGCCCATTCGATCTAATGCTTGAGCCCTAATCCCGGCACTTCCGGGCTTTAAATACTGTGCTTCAAGTTCTGGAACAAAATTTTGTAGCGCGCGGACAAAAGCTCTTTTACTGACTGACCGATAGTACTCTTCGAGCCCAATGTTTAAATGTTTAAATGCTAGTTTACGTGTTCCAGGCCAGGTAAGTGAATCCCATAAATCACGTAGAGCAATGTCGGATTTCCTGTATGTCTCTCTACCAAAAGAAAAGACTGCGTTTGGACCGCATTCAATAACACCATCAAGTCGACGTGTAAAGTGAACACCTAGGAATGGAAGGGCCGGGCTTGGAACAGGATAAATTAGGTTATTTACTAATCTAGGTGCATCTTTAGTGAATTCGTAGTATTCACCTCTGAATGGAAGGATTCGCAACGATTTATCTGTTGCGGAGAGTTTAGCTAGGCGGTCGGATTGTAAGCCCGCACAAACAACAACTGCATCACTAGTATATCTCTTGGAATCTGAAATGACCTCTATTTTAGTTCCAACACGTTTTATGCCTTTAACTTTTTGATTTAAAATAATTTCGCCACCTAAATCCACTAAAAGTTGGGCAATTTTCTTAGCTACTTTAGAGTAGTCAACAATTCCTGTTTGGGGTACGTGCAAGCCTTTAATTCCTACACAGTTTGGCTCAGCTTCTAGAATTTCACTTGAGTTCAATAACCGTAGCCCAGTTAGGCCATTAGCAATTCCTCGGCGATGTAAATCCTCAAGCCTAACAACTTCAGAAATATTTGTTGCTACCACTATTTTCCCCGTGATTTCAAAAGGAACATCGTGTTGTTCACAAAATTCAATCATCATGCGATAACCTGCTAAACAATTTAATGCCTTAAGTGAACCAGGTTTATAGTAAAGTCCGGAATGTATTACGCCACTATTGTGCCCTGTTTGATGGGTAGCAACACTTTTTTCCTTTTCAATTAAAGTTAGTTTTATACTCGGGCGTTTTTCTAGAATACTTAACGCTGTTGATAGTCCAATAATTCCGCCACCTATAACTATTACAGTTTTTTGCATATCACTTTTTTTGATTTCTTGTATCAGACTTTAAGATAAACTGCTCAATCTCTCTAATCTTAATATTTTTAGCTACCCTATCTTTTCTAGTAATGGCATGAATAGAAGTCGTCAAATAATTAAAAATTAAGTCAATAAGCCTAATCTTTTTTAGTATATTTCTAAGTTTAAATAACTTTTGATTACGAATTTGGTGATATCGATTAATATTATATATAAATATATTAAGCCAACTTGCAATATTCTTTAAAGCAATAATCTCATCACTCGTATTATCTAAGCTCATGAAATTTTTAACAGCAAATGAAAATTCAGATAAAGAATTATTAATCAAGCATCGTTCTATAAAATCATTATTTAATATTAAATTATCACCAAACGAAGACGTATTAGATTGCCTAATATAGAATGGTCTACTAGTAATTTTCACCTTACCGGACTCCACCATCAAAATATGGCTAAGTATTTCAATTACAATTGGCTCCTTGATTGGGAGTGTTACTAAATTACTCCAAATCTTCACAAGTAATTTGGTTCTAGTAATTGCATACCAATTACTATAGTAGTCGTAAGTTGACATACCTAGACATAAACTTTTAATTCGTTCTAGAACAAATTCGCTTTCTATAGAGGGAGCATATACAGCAAGTGCTTTGTATCTACTACCATTTAATTTCCCTTTTGAGATTCCTGCTTTATCAAATACTTCTAAGTTTACGAGCGAGCCTCTTGCCGAGACATAATCTTGATTGTTCTCAAGGTAATTAATTAATTCTGGTATTTGCTCTAGAAGATAGAAATCATCATTATCTGCTTGTAAGACAAATTCTGTTGTAACTTTTGATAAGACATTTACAAGTTTACTGTAGTAATCAACAATATTTTCATCAAACGGATATCTGATATATTCATAATTCAAGTTTGGATAATTTTCGCAATTACTTAAGTTTTTTTCAATTTCTATACTGTCGCCACCGTCCGCCACAAGTATCTTATACTGACATCTCATCTCGTTCATGTAATGCATCCAGCGATAAGTGAATTCGTCTCTGCCTTTTAAGGTTAAAATGATGGTGACGCTCATAGATAAACTATATAATAGAAGTGTAAAACAGTCTCATTTGTACAAATCATATTCAGACAAGAAAATTCTTAAGGATTATTTCATAATTAGCTAGTTCCCTAGGGCCTGAACTTAAATATTTGGTTATAAAGTCACTGTAAGCTAAATTGTCTACCTTAAAACTATTTAGTTCAACTGATTGGATGTTATCAATATTTATTGATGGTGATTTTAATAAAGTCGATAATCCAATTATATGGCGCATCGATTCTTTATCTAATAACAGTTCATTAGAATAAATAAAATAGATTGGTTTGTTAAAAAAAACGGCTATGCTGATTGAAGAGCTGAAACGAGTGGTAACTAATTTCGCATTTGCTACTAGAGAAATTGTATTCATATATATAACATCTCGTCCTTGAAAAACAGGTGATGGGGAGGAAAAATTAGATTTGTAATGACCAGCTATGGTTACATTTTCGGCGAAAAAAACTTCAAGATATGAAAAAAAATTAGAAAGTTTTGGATACCAGTTCTCTGACGTAAGAAATGTCTTCCGTTTTAATATAATTGAGTCAGTACCAAATAATGGACCAGCTGCATCTAAATGAACTATTCCGCTATTTTTAGAATTTGCTCCTGCCTGACTATAAATTATGCAATTACTGATATCGTTTGTGTGTCCCAAAATAACTTTAATATTTTTGCGTAAATTAAAGCTCTCGGATTCTCTTAACCATTCATGTCCGGCAATAAGTTTATGTGTACCAGATTTTGCAATTACATTCCCGAATTTTGTTGCAATCCAGCTATTAACAATTTGAAGAAACTCTTTAAAGCCTGTAGATTTAAAGATAACATCTATAGCTTTACTGTAAATAGTTTTCTTAGCCCCAAGTGGATTATTTGAAACATTTAAATAGTTAGGTGGTACACCTGGGTTAAGGTATTCTAGAATTTGGTTTCCACTTACTGAACCTAAAACAAGGGTATAGCAAATCATATTTTTAAATGTGGCAAGTGGAATTTCATTAATATAATAAATTCTTTTTTTTGAATTTTTTTTCCGAAAATTAATTAAGTATTTTGTTAGTTGAATTACATCATTAAACCTTATAACTTCATCGCCAACTTCTCCATCACTGTATATACTTTTTGCAAATTTTCTATTAAGCACAAGTGAAAGATCCCAAACTTCAACATCAAAATTTTTAGTGATATAATCAAGTTCCATTGAGTTCCAAAGAAATTTAGAAAATTTATATGGATATAAAATTACTAATAATTGTTTTTTCATATCACGTATACATAATTTTGAGAGATTTACTTATAATACTATCCAATAATTTGCCATTAATAGGTAGTGCAAAGTTTGAAATTCTTTCAGTGTATATCATTTCTGGTAACAATTCCTTAATCATTCTGGCCTCTGGAATTTTCTCGCGAAATATTTTTGAAGCTCCAGACTTACCGAACAATTTTGAGAAAAAATCATTGTAACTGCTCAGTAAATTAATATCCTCGTTAACAAGAATATTTCTGAGAGATTTAAAATTTTGAATTAATGCATAATCGATTATTGATGCTAGTGTAAAACTACATGCTAAACCATGAGATAAGCCATAAGTTGCAGTTAACGGATAGGAAATGGAATGAGCTATGGAAGTTTTTGTTTGGCTAATAGCTAATCCTGCATGCAGGCTTCCTTTGGCCAAATTTGATATGTCACTAATGCTTGGTTTTTCAAATGACATATTGCTCAGTGTGGGAACCAGATACTTGAGTGCCGTTATAGAATCTATATAAGTTTGCGAGTTTGCATTATTGTTCCAAACTGATTCAAAAGAATGTGACAGGGCGTCCAACGCAGAGGCAATCATTACATGTTGAGGAGCTTTTAAGGATAATTCTGGAAAAACCAAAGCCCACTCTGGAAATACATCTGGCCCTAGGATTGAAAACTTCTTTTTTTTATCATAATCCCATATTGTTGAAAATGGGGTTACTTCAGAACCAGTTCCAGTTGTCGTAGGAATTGCTATTACTGGAACTGACTCAAAAGATATCCCATTTTTTTGAGCCTTAAGGATATCCTCTACACTATAACCTGGTTCTTGTAACAGAATTCTAGCTATAGCTTTAGCGGAATCGATACAGCTACCTCCACCCAAAGCTACAATTACTTCTACTGGGATGCCTTTAAGCGTTTTGCTTACCTGATCTATGTATTGAACTGATGGATTTGCAGGAACATCACAAATTAAAAAAGAAGGTGGGTAATTTGCACTTGTTAATACATCTTGCACCACGTTACTGTCCTTAAAGCTCTTTGTCGTTATAAACCCAAATTTGCGATTTGAAATTTTATTTGATACCACTTTTGCATCAAATTCTCCAAAATGGATTTTTGTTGGGTTTACAAAGTTTACTTTTTGTTTAGACATTTTCATTATGAATATTCCACATAAAGTTTGCCAAATTTTCTTTAGGTGATAAGTTGGGTCTACCCAAGTCACTTCTTGCGCCTTTTTTCACTTGCACTTCTAAAAAATTTGGACCTGAAAGAAATTTGAGTCGATTAATCTCGGTTTTTAAAGTACCTATATCATTTGCAAAACTACTATTTAGGTAGCCACTTGATGCTGCAATACTTTGAAAGTCCACCTTGTGTCCCACCGTAGGCTGACCACCTACCGAATCATGAGAACCATTATTAAGTAATATGTGAAGAAATTTTCTTGAATTGCTTTGACCGATCACGCCAAGACTTCCCATATGCATAATAACTGATCCGTCTCCGTCAATGCAAACTACAAGCCTTGAGGGGAGATTCTTAGCAATCATTAGTGCAATTGAAGATGCATGGCCCATGGAACCGACAGTTAAGAAATCTTGATCGTGATTTTGGAGCTTTTTTTCTCTTATCTCAAAGACTTCACGAGATGCCATTCCTGTTGTAGAAACAACTAAAGAATTCGATGGTAATAAAGAAAGTATTTCCTCTATTGCTTGCTCACGAGACATTAATTTCAAATCATTATTTTCGATTTCAAACTTAACTGTTTCAAATGTATCTTGAGAAACAAGAAGAGCGACAGGTGAGCTTATTTCATTCATTTTATTAAATGCAATGTTTAATACCTCCGCGATCTTTGTGAAAGAATTAATTTTAAAATAAGGAATCGAAAGAATATCAAGCAATTCTTCGGTTATTTGTCCTTGCTTTAAATGCTGAGGCTCATCTTTTGTTCCTGGTTCGCCCCTCCAACCAATCATTAGCATCATTGGAATTGAATACACCTTGTCGTCTGTTAACGATACGAGGGGGTTTATAGCATTACCTAAGCCCGAATTTTGCAAATATACAATGCTCGGACAATTAGTTGAAATATAGTGACCAGCAGCAAGCGCAATCGCGTTTCCTTCATTAGCAGCTATAACATGATTTTCACTCAAGAAACTGTCATCTATTGCTTTGATAAAATTTTTTAGCAGTGAATCTGGCACTCCAGTAATGAAGTTAAAATCTTTTATTTTAAGTTCATCTAGAAATTCATAAGGATCAATCATTATCTAGTTCCTGGAATTAATTTGAGAACTTCAGAGATTGGTAGAAGCTTAGAATCAATTTCATATGAGCGACCATTTTCTAAAATAGATTTAGCGGTTTCGAGCATTGCTGGATAAGCCGCACGTAGTAAGTGATTTGCATAAATAACTATACTTACCCCCAAATCTTGTAGTTCACTCTCTGTAATTATGTTAAAAGTTGACGGTACTACAACTAAAGGAACTTTGGTATCAAAAGATCTATATAAGGTACAGAAATCAATTATTTCTTTTGGGCTGCGGTCTCTGCTGTGAATCATAATGCCATCAGCTCCTGCTTGGATATAAGCTCTTGCACGTTTAATTGCATCTTGCATACCAGCTTCTAGTATCAGGCTTTCAATTCTTGCGATGACCATAAAATCTTGTGTAATTTGTGCATTCTTAGCTGCCTTAATCTTTTCAGAAAAATTCTCAATGGTATCTTGGGATTGTTCTACATCATTTCCAAATAAAGAGTTCTTTTTTAATCCAGTCTTATCTTCGATAATTGCAGCAGACACACCAAGTCTTTCTAGAGTGCGTATAGTAAATTTCAGATGCTCTATTTTTCCTCCGGTATCCGCATCATAAATAATTGGTTTTGTTGTAATTTCCAATATATCTTGTAATGAGTTAATTCGGCTAGTTACATCAACAGCTTCTATATCCGGCTTACCTTTTACAGTTGACTCAGTAAGACTACTTGCCCAGTTACCATCAAATTCTTGCTTGATCCCATTTTTATTAATTGAGGTATTCTCTACAATAAGCCCTGTTAAACCGTTATGAGCCTCAATAAACCTAAGAATTGGCTTGGCGTTTAAAAGTCTTCGTAATTTGGATCGTCTTAAATCTGGTGTTGTACCAATTTCCTTGAGTGCTTGGTTTAGCGCAGTGGAGGAAATTCCTTCAGAATAAGCAACTTCGACTAACTCGCCACCCCATTGGGAAATTACTTCTATGACTTGATTCCTAACGCCGGCCTGTACTCCATTGCGCCAATCATCACCATGGACAACAAAATCAGGCTTATACTTAATTAAATTCGGTACGTAGTCTAGTGTCTCTTGAGCTACAACATGTGATACTCCCTTTATACTTGAAATCACTTCAAATCGCTGTTCAAAAGTCATAAATGGTAATCTTTTATAGCTTGCAATTGCTTGGTCAGTTAGAAGTCCTACCGTAACTTCTCCAAGTTCTGTCGCTTTACGAATAATATTCAAATGGCCGGGATGTACCAGATCTGCACTCATTGCAACATATACAACTAAATCACCTTTATTTTCCATAAATCACCGTTTCCTCAATAGCGCAAAAGCCATGGTTTAGAATCATAGTCAATAACAAGATTTTTGAAAATCTCTTTGAAATGATCGCTTAAATGTTCATTAATTTCATTAATTCTATACCCACGCTCTTCCATTTTTAATTGTCGCGGACATTTTTCACGTTTTAAAATTCTTTTTGTGCTTTTCCCAAATGACTCACCAATAAAAGATTCTAAGGAACTTAAATATAGGGATGGCATCTGAACAAATTCTTCAAATTCTAAGAAAAACACTTTTTCTTGCTCAATTTTTGAAAGATGAGTGAAACCTTGAAGATTTAGTCTGAACATTATATCTACAATCATTACCAATCGCTCTAAAGAGTTGGCTTTCAAGTATTCTTTTTCCCGTCCGATTGCAGCAATCGAAATAGGATATTTGCCATGTAAATATGTCAATTGGAATTCTCTTGGGTCTAAGCCGATTCGTGAGCCAAAATTTCTTTTATTCTGTTCAAATATATTCATTACTGGATCACGAAGTACATGAATCATTTTCAATCTTGAACCAAGTGCTTTAAAGTATAACTTTGCTACATGTAGACCGTCATGAGTCATTTCCTGAAAAATTGGAGATTTAAGCTGATTTCGAGTGATTGCAGTTTCTTCTGCTGAAAGCAATAACCTTTTGAAATATTCAAAACGTTTTCCTTGCTTCATAACTCCGGAATAATCACTAAATCGAAAATTAACGTCTCTGGATATCAAATTATAATAATATTTTTCGTCGAACTCTGTTTTTAAAGCAGCAACAGCGGCATCCAAAGACATTTTTCTCAAAAAATAATATCTAGGTATGTAGTCAATTTGACTATCAAGTCGCATTTTTTCAACTCGCGACATAGTTGACAAGAGAACTGAAATTAGATTCTTACCGGACCTTCCTTGTCCGTCAACAATAATTATTTCGTTATTGAATGTATTGTTTCTAATGAGAGAAACTTCTTTACCATATGATGAATTGATCTTCATTTTTCAAGCCTTTCCCCTCATAACAATTTCATATTTAATTGTACTTCAATATCTATAAAAGGTTTTTTAACAAATTCTGTAATTCTAAATTATCTTGATCAAAATCCATTAAACCGCCATAATGTTCATTCAAAACTGAATTCCATCCTGTATTATCTATGTTGTTTAAAAAGTCCATAATTTTGTTAAAAACTGCGACGTCTAACTCATGGGTCCAAAATGGTCCTGTTTCATCCTTTTTTGCGGGCCATCCGAACCTTTCGCTTGGCAAATTTAAAGAATTTGCCCGGCAAATAAAAGCTGCTGTTTTTTTTCTTCTCGATAATGCCTCATAACCAAGTGTAGAATCAATAAAAACAACAATTTCTGCCATATTTAGTTGATGATAACTACTGTAAATTTCTTGACGGGGAATATAACTCCATTTACATTTATTCAAGCAGTTTAGATAAAAGAAATATTCGTCAGATTCTAAATCAAAACTTCGACCTAATATTTTCAATGTTTTTTGGTTCTGAGCACACCAATCATCAAGAAACTCAACAACTAACTTATCAATTGCATGAATTGTGACCCGATCCGTTTTATACCCGTCAGACTTAGTTAATAGTGGCTTATCAGAATTTGAGTGCGTACTAAGTGATGATATAAAAATTACAGTATTTTTCTCAATGTTATTAGAAATTATCACTGAGTTATTTTTTATAGAACCTATTGGAATAACTGTGCCTGAAATAAAACTTGAATATAACTCGCCAACAGATTTATTAAATACAAGCATGTAATCAACATGATATTTTTTGTCGTGACTTAACGTTGCGAACACATCACTTGAAATTACCCTCCTTCCATTCTGCACAAAAATAGTTTTTATAAAGGGAAAATTACTTGAAATTTCATAGAATCTCACATCGTTATCGATAAATGTTATTACAACTTTTGGAGAAACTAATGAAATATATTTATTTATGTAGGCACTAAACGCGCTTGTGGTCCAAAAATCTAAGGTTAAAATTGATAGAATCGCGCAGTATAAGTTTATGGATTCGCCTCTAACGGCAATGACGCTATGGGAGTACTTATTGACATAAGGCATTAGCGCTTCTAAACTTTCATAGTCATAAACTAAAATATCGGCTTTTCGCGGCCTGCTCCATTTTTTACTTGGGATAAGAAACGAATTATAAAACTTACTCATTTTCATAAATATTTTCATGGCTTCCCCCTAGCATTTAGTGTACATACATAAGATTAAATCTATTTTATAGAGATTCAAGGAAATGCAAGCTAGCCAAGATCTAAACGTCATGTTTGTAAATATATATTTGGTATACTCAACAATCGGGAAATCTCATTTTAAGTTATTGCTTAGGGGAGCTTAAATGAAAGTGATTATACTGGCGGGTGGATTAGGAACTAGAATTGGTCAATTTACTGAGTTGCTGCCTAAGCCAATGATAAAAGTTGGTGGTAAACCAATTATATGGCATATTATGCAGACCTACGCAAAGTTCGGACATAAGGATTTTTTCTTAGCGTTAGGTTATAAATCTGAAGTTATACAAGAATATTTCTTGAATTACAAAACTTTAAATTCTGATTTCGCAATAAATTTGGCAACTGGAATTATTAATTTATATGACGGAAAGATAGATGATTGGCAAGTTAATCTCATCAATACGGGTGTTAATTCTATGACTGGAGGTCGTACAAAAAGAATGCAGAGATACATTGGCGATGAGCCTTGTATGCTTACTTATGGTGATGGTGTTGCAAATATCGATTTAGAAAAACTGTTATCTTTTCATAAGAGCCACGGCAAACTGGTTACCATGACTGCTGTTAGGCCCGCAGCTAGGTTTGGGGAATTGCAACTAGATGGGGACACCGTAACCAGTTTTGAAGAGAAGCCCCAGTTAGATGATGGCTGGATTAATGGTGGATATTTTGTCATAGAGCCAGCTTTTTTTAATTTAATTGAAAGTGACGAAACCTTATTAGAACGTGAACCGCTGGAAAAAGCAGTAATGATGGGCGAGCTAATGGCATACCGCCATCAAGGTTTTTGGCAGTGTATGGATACAAAGCGGGATCATGAGCTGCTCGAATCCTTATGGGATGAGGGTGCCCCTTGGATTAGTTAATCCATCATATGAAAATACTTATTACAGGTGGCATGGGATTCGTTGGTGGAAGGTTAGGAGTATTCCTATCCAAGAATGGGCATGAGATTATTATTGGTACGCGCAGGAGTTTAGACTCTCCTAACTGGTTACCTGAAGCAAAGATGGTAATGATCGATTGGGCATCTGATAAATCTTTAAACCAAGCATGCGTAGATGTTGATTTGGTAATTCATACTGCAGCTATGAATGACAAGGAGTGTGAATTAGATCCAGTAGCTGCTCATAATTTTAACGGGTTGGCAACTAGCAGGTTACTCACTGCTGCAATCAATAATCAGGTAAAAACTTTTTTGTATTTTTCTTCTGCACATGTATATTCTGATTCGTTTTCTGGCATTATTAACGAAAATACACTGGCTACTAACTCTCACCCATACGCAACATCACACTTAGATGGTGAAACACATGTACTAAACGCTAAAAATAGAAAATTAATTAACTCAGTAATTTTTCGACTTGCAAATGCCTACGGTACTCCCGTGACACCTGACGTTAATTGCTGGATGCTTCTAGTAAATAGTCTTTGTAAGCAAGCAACTACATCCAATAAATTAAAACTTTCCACCTCTGGAGATATTCAAAGAAACTTTATTACCTTGAGTGATGTATGTGCCGTTGTTAATTTCTTTATCCAGAGATCCGATAGCCAAGAACTTCCTCCGATTGTAAATATATGTAATAACCATTCAAACACAGCATACGAAATGGCGGTTTTAATCCAACAAAGATGTGAAGTTGTATTGGGATACTCTCCAGAGATTACTCGAAAAAGCCAAAAATTTGGTGAGCCTATCGTCCCGCTTAAGTTGAGCTCTTTACACTCCTTGTTGTTTAATAATTTGATCTCAGATAACAAAGAGGTAGAAATTGATAATTTACTGAGATTTTGTAATAAGTTTTTTCTTAAGAATTATTCTCAGGTTTCGAAATAATATGGAAAAGCCTTTAGTCACTGTTGGTATCCCCTCGTATAATCATGCAAAATTCTTGGGAATAGCCTTAGCTTCAGCAGTTAAGCAATCATATGTAAATTTGGAAATAATTGTAGTTGATAATTACTCTACTGATGAGACAGATGAAGTTCTGGCTAGTTTTAATGATCCTAGAATTTCAATAATTAAAGTGCGCAATGGAGGATCGATTGCTGCGTCTCGAAATTTAGTTTTAAAGGCTTCACAGGGGGAATGGATTGCTTTCTTAGATTCTGATGATTGGTGGAATATAAATAAGATAAATGCATGTGCACACTACTTTAGCTCAGATATAGATTTGATTTATCATAACCTAATAACTGTTGACGAGAATGGATATAATTCACTCAAGAAGAATATACACAGTAGAAAATTAAAAAAACCAGTTTTTCGTGACTTGCTTATTAAAGGGAATACTATTGCAACTTCATCAGTAGTGGTTCGGCGATCTATTCTAACCAAGATTATTGGTATGAAAGAAGGAAAAGAGATGATTGGTATAGAAGACTACAATACTTGGCTACAAATCGCACAAATTACAGATGGCTTTAAACACATATCCGAAAATCTTGGTTTCTATAGAATACATGATAACAATACATCCAGTTCTACAATTTTTTCACCACCTACGAATGCTTATTCTGAGTTTTTACCTCTACTCTCCAAAAAAGATGTTAGGCTCATGGAAAATAATTACACCTATGCAACTGCGCGCTTAAATTATTTATCTGGTAAATATGTGTCAAACTGGAAAAATCTAAATGTAATTATTAAAGATGGAACGATGTTACAGCGCGTTAAAGGTTGCTATATGTTAGCCATGAGTTATTATAAACAAAAAAAATTATCACTTAGTTTATAGCTCTTTTTATATTTGAGACAATAATTTATTTATAACATTCGGTAAGGTATTTGGTTGCCATTTTATTATCGAAGATAAAGCTTGGCAATCTAAAATAGAAGTGGCTTTAACATTAAGAAGGGAGGGTATTTCAAGTCTGTTTTCAAATTTATAGCCGTAATTTTCGAAAATTTCTAATACCTGATAAATGCTAGTTCCAATTCCAGTTGATAAATTAAGGCATTTGTTGCTAACGTTCACATCTATGAGTGCCTCTACTGCACAAATAACATCATCAACATGTATGTAGTCGCGAGTTATATTCTGATTTTTGAAGATTTTAACTTCGTTACCATGTTTTATTGATTCAATTAAGGAACCTATAAATCCATGGCTGATATCTTTCCCATAAACATTTGAAATCCTTAAGTTCGTATGAAATGAAATTTCCTGTGATAACAGCTTTTCAATGACATTTTCAAGAGTTAATTTATCGTTTTCTTTTTCCGTTTCGGCTGATTCATTTTGAGGAAATTGGGATTCTTTATAAACTGAGGCTGAACTGAAAAAAAAGCTTTTACCTGTCTGTAACTTTCCAGATTCATACCAATTTATCAATTTGTTATCATTTTCGTAAAGTGTATTTTTGTGTTTCCAAGAGAAAACAGCTACTTCGGACTCTACCTTAGTATTTAGAATTTCTCTGTAAGATAGAATATCTAGGTTTTTGTTAAATAAACTGTCGACTTGTCCAAATTTATTATTGGTTACACACAAAACTCTTTTACCATTAAGTATTAATTTTTTAATTAATAAATTAGTTATTTTTCCCGTTCCAAAAATTACTACATCATGCTTTAGCACAATTCGGGTATCATTAAATTTAATTTTGTTCTACTTTCTGGGCTGACTTAGTAATTCTATCCTTTATTGCTTCTGCCAAACCCTCTTCTTCAGGCAAAATTACTTTAATTTCAGTTAATTTCTTTCGATCACCATCCCTTAATGCCTCGTACAATATGTTCGCATATTCTTCAATATTTTTAGGGGATGCCAATCTGAATGCTCCTTTAGGCGTTGGGATATTAGCCATAGCAATCATTCCTTCACCAAATTCGGCTAACTTATTTAAAGTCACTTTCGCTTTTGGTGAGTAGTGACTTGCTAATCGGCCTGAAGCTTTTATAACGCCTGATAAGTAATTTTCAGTGATTTTTCTCCCAAGTGATTTTTGAATCATCTTACTTGTTATAGCGCCTGGCCTCAATATAGTTGGAATATCAGTTGTACAATCAATTATAGTAGATTCGACTCCGATATTGCACCTGCTGCCATCAAGGATTAAATCATTCGAATCTAAATATTCTCCTATTTCTTCATGTACGGCAAGGCTGGTGGTCGGCGAAATTGCACCAAACCTATTCGCACTTGGTGCTGCTAGCCCTAAACCACCTAATAATTCAAACTCGTTAAGTAGGGCAAGTGCTATTAGTTGATTAGGAACTCTAAGTCCGACATTGTCTTGCCCTCCGGTGATAAAATTTTTTGCTAGCTTATTTCGTTTAAGAATCAATGTCATAGGCCCTGGCCAAAATTTTGTAGCAAGCTTTAACGCATAATCAGGGATATCAATTGCCCACTTATTTATTTGATTAACTGATGAGATATGAACAATCAATGGGTGATTAGCTGGCCTACCTTTAACTGAGTAAATCCTTCCTACTGCCGTTTCGTTAGTTGCATCAGCCCCCAACCCGTATACGGTCTCAGTTGGAAATGCCACGAGATTGCCATCTTTTAATGCTTTAGCGGCCTTCTTAATTACATCTTCTGTGATATTTGTGATTATTTCCATGCGTAAATCATCCCATTTAATTAGTTTTGATATGAAGTAGATGACCGATACCCTTCTCCTTCAGGTCCCCATCGTCTAGTGGCCTAGGACGTCGCCCTTTCACGGCGTTAACACGGGTTCAAATCCCGTTGGGGACGCGTCAAAGTTGAGTA
>Ga0315906_10001800_pt1 | contig 31106 bp, 28 predicted proteins | sample LakEriMetagenome_4_FD_203526 | JGI IMG/M metagenome (GOLD analysis project Ga0315906, IMG submission 203526) | Freshwater fungal communities from buoy surface, Lake Erie, Ohio, United States - Buoy 2 MA122 | ecosystem: Environmental > Aquatic > Freshwater > Lake > Lake biofilm | place: USA...
AATTGTTGTGGGGTCATTGATCAGTCCGAAGAAATAGGGAAGTTCTTAAAACTCCGTCGTCCCAGCTCATTTTGGTAACTGAGCTGGGCCTCAGACCTCCGTAACTCATTGATCTTGCTGCGGACTGGATTCCAGCCTTCGCTCACTACTGTCCGGAACGTTTTTGCGGATTGATCGTAATCCACTGCTATTTTTGCTTTTTTAGTCAAGTTGGAGAGGTTGAGACTCAAATCTTGCACGCCGCTTAAAGAGCCCTGACATCCCGAGCGAAGTCGAGGGATCTGCTGTTGAAACCGTAAAAGCAGATTCCTCCACTACGCTGCGCTTCGGTCGGAATGACAGAGTGAGGTTGACCGATTTTGGCCTTTGTGCATCAACGGATCATCGCCGTAACCTGAACCTGAGCCGAACCGAAGACCACTAAAGATCAATGCTTCAAACGTTCCGGACAGTAGTGAGCCTTCGCTGGAATGACGGCAATTTTGAGGTTTTTGTTGCCGGATCAATAGAAATTCACAATATGGAAACCCTATGAATGGCGGATATCTTCACGCGAAAACGGCTGAAAACGCCCGCCAAATGGCGAGTTTGCAACTACATGCGTGGTTCGGTGATGGGCGGGAACCACCACGGGTTATGTTGTTCGGTCACGTTTTCAATCAACATCCGTTTACGCCGAAAGCGGGTGATGGAAGAGTCACCCATACGTGATGGGCCGAGGCCGGAATTCTTGAAGGCTTGTTTCTCACCATCGTGAACAATCGCTGTCAGCGCCGCATCGTTAATGCTGATGGCGCCACCATCCATCTTTTTCGCAACCTCGATGGCGCGATCACGCGGGCCGAACACCGCACCGGACAATCCAAACTCGGTACCGTTGGCGAGAGCGATACCTTCTTCTGCGTTAGCGACCGACATCACCGGCAACACGGGGCCGAACGTTTCCTCGGTCATGATTTTCATGTCGGCCTTGACGTCAACCAACACCACCGGTTTGCACCAGAGGCCACCGCCATGTGATTCAACATTGCCACCCGCCAGCGCCTTGGCACCACGCGTATAGGCGTCGTCGAGCTGCGCACGGATAGTTTCGGCCTGGCGCTCAGCGATCAGCGGGCCAACGACACCGTCGTCGATATTCGGATAGGCGAGCTTGAGCGCATTACACTCGGTTGCGAGTGCAGCCACGAATTCTTGGTACACCGGTGCCTCAACAAATACCCGCTCGACTGACAGACAAGACTGGCCGGCGTTGGCGTTGCCGCCCCATGCCACCGACCGTGCCGCGCGTGGAATGTCAGCGCCTTCTAGCACGATCACCGCATCCTTGCCGCCGAGCTCCAAGAAACACGCAATCAAACGCTCTGCGCAGTGGCGCGCGATGATGCGACCCGTCGCAACACTGCCGGTAAAACATACCGCGTCAGCGTTGTCGATCATCGCCGCACCCGTTGCCGGGCCACCCTGCACAAAGCTGAGCACGTTGGCCAGTTCGGGCACGCTGTTGATGGCGCGTTGTAACGGCCCAACAAACCGCGGCGTCACTTCAGACGGTTTGACCATCACTGCACATCCCGCGGCAAGCGCGGGAATGGTATCGATCAATGCCAAGAGCATTGGAAAGTTCCACGGACTGATGACCGCAACCAACCCCACCGGCACACTCGCCGCGGTGAGAGTCATCGGGTTGACCACGCTTTCCCGCGTAGCGGGTTCTTCAAGCAATGCGGGGGCGCGAGTCGCCCAGCGCAGGATGTTGCCGATCGCTGAATCAACTTCCAACTCGGATTCGCGTTTACGGCCGGTGTCGTTGACCAGTGCATCAATGAGCGCCTGGCGTTCTGCCTTGACGGCTTCGGCAAATCGAAACAATACGGCACAACGGTCAGCCGCCGGCATCTCGGACCAAACGGGGCTATGGGCCCGAAGTTTGGTCGCGCGCTCGGCGATTTCAGCCGGCGTGACAATCGGAAACTGGTAGTCGTATTGCCCGTTGCGCGGGTTGCGAACACGAAACATTTCGCTCATTTTGGTGTGGCCTTGTTTTGAATTGCGGCGATGCCTCGCTCGATGGCCGCGCGGAATCCTGCGCGCGATGGCTTTTCATTGGCGAGAACATTGGGTGGGTAGACACTCATCTGGTAGGTGGTCGCAAATGGCTCGAGGCGCAGTCGTGCCAGATAGTTATCCATGCCGACACGACCCCGCACATGTCGGATGGTGGCGGGGTCAATCTGGGTGAGGGCGACCATCGATTCCCCGTAGCCGGCTTCTGCCAAGATACGGCCTTCGTAATCAATCACCATCGAGCCGCTATCCGTGGACGCCATTGGAATGTCGATGCCCGCGATACCCGCACTGTTGGCAGACACCACGTAGGCCAGGTTCTCGACCGCACGTGCGCGTTTGGCGATACCTTTTTTGGTTGCCTGTGGGCTGCCGGTTTCAGATGACGAATGCAGGAAAATCTCGGCGCCACGTAGCGCCAATGAGCGTGCCACTTCGGGGAACAAAATTTCTTCGGATGCGATGCAGGCGAGATTGCCAAGTGGTGTGTCCGCGACCGGGAAGGCGGCCTCAGCGCCGTATACATCCACAAACTTGTCCCAAACGTCATGTGGTGTCGCGGTGTACATCGAAATGAGACGGCGGTAGCGAAGGATCAATTCGCCTTGATCATTGATGATGAAACTCACCTGAAACGAAAGATCCGAAAACTTGGGGTCGATCTCGTAAGCGTTGCCGGAGAGATAGACACCGTTCTTCTTGGCGACTTCACCAAGCGCCTTGTACTCGGGACCGTCTTGCAGCAGGCATGCACGTGCGGCCCATGTTGGGAGGTCAGGGCCGGTTGGAAAACTGGTTAGAAAATACTCAGGCAACACCACCAGCTTCAAATCGTCGCCGGAAAACATCTTGGAGGCGGCGATCTGCCGGTCAATACGCGCAATGGATCGCATCATCTGTGCGCGACACGCGGCTACGTCGCTGATGCTGTTGACCGCATCACAACGTATTTGTAGTGCCAGTGCACGGTAGGGTCCGAATAGGTTCGGTTGAGATGACATCAGTCGGCCTGTGAGGTTGTGTTGGGTTGAGAGGAGGTGTTAACAAAGCCATCAAGCAGGATCACCTGTGCATCACAGATGCCTTCGCGCAGTTTACGAATCTCGGCATATTCCGCAGAATGCCAGTAGGCGAGTGCCGCGCCTTTGGTTGGCCATTCGGAAATCACCTTCTTGCCAACGGTAGGCTGCCCTTCGAGAGTATCTCCCTCAGGGCCTAGAACCAGATATTTGCCGCCCATCCGTGTAACCAGTGCCGCGTTCGCCGAACCGTAGGCGGCAAATCGCTTGGCGTCATGAATGACCGCGCTGACAAAGATATAGGCTGGCATGAATGGGGCTGAATGGAGGGTCAGAATTTTGGTACGCGTTTTTCAATGAAGGCGGCCGCACCTTCGGCAAAGTCAGTACCTTTGAAGGCGTCGGTGAAGATCTGTCTCGTCTCGGCATCGTCGTTCGTTTGTCCCGCTCGAATCTTGAGAAGGGATTGTTTGATCCCGCGTGCGCTATATGACGATAGGGAGGTAATTCTCGACAACATGGCTGCTACTGCCGATGGCAACAACGCGGGATGGACACACTCGGTAACCATGCCCCAATTCACGGCGGTCGCCGCATCGACCTCCTTGGCGAGTAACAGGATCTCACGTGCACGCGCCGCACCGACCAACTCAACCACCCGCAGACAATCAACCAGCCGATATGTCAGGCCGAGCTTTGACGGCGTGATGGCGAACTTGGCGTCGGTTGTACACAGCCGAAAGTCGCAGGCCGCAGCGAGTGCGGCACCGCCGCCATAACACGTGCCGCGGATGACGGCGATGGTTGGCTGCGGTAACGCAGCAAATGCGTCTAGCGCCTGCGCAATCGTGTCTTGGTTGTGTGCCATCCACGCGGTATCGCCGACGTGTTCACGCAACTCGTGGATATCGGCACCTGCGCTGAAGTGCGCGCCTTCACCTTGCAACACCACTGCGCGTACATCGCCGTTGGCCGCAATCGCTGTACATGTCTCGGCCAATGCGTGCCAGGTCGTGGTGTCCAGCGCATTGCGTTTTGCCGGTCGCGCGATGGTGACCATTGCCACAGAATCGACAACTTTAAGCAGAAGGGAAGGGCTGTCTGACATGCCTGATAATTTTTCAAGGGTGACAAAGTTGTCCGGACAAATTATATTCGTGATCCAAGTCCTGTGCTTTCCGGAGTAATCAACATGAAACGACTGTTTATCGAAACAAGCAAGGGGCAACTTCACGCGCGATCCCACACAGGCGATCCTCCTTTTGCCACCCCTCCGTTGGTGATGTTGCATGCGGCACCGGGAAGCGCGCTAATGTTGTCTAACTTGCAGGTTCGATTTAAACAACGCTCGCTCGCCATCGATCTCCCCGGTATGGGGGACTCCGACCCGCTGCCGATACGTGCTGACAAGGCAGAACCGACAATCGGCGACTTCACGGACATGGTCGAACAAGCAATTCGCGACATCTACGACGAGCCGGTAGACGTATACGGCACCTTGTCGGGGGTAAGGGTTGCGCTGGAACTCGCTAACCGTCACGTGCTGCCAGTACGGCGTGTTGTGTTGGATGGCATCGGCATCCCCAAATCTGAACAACTCGATGAACTGCTCGCCGACTACGCACCTGATTTCACGCCGGACATCAACGGTAACCACTTGATGAATACGTTCCAGCTTTGTCGTGACCAATATTTGTTCTACCCGTGGTATGCGCGCGACGCCGAACATCGGCGTCCAACTGGTTTGCCAAGTGCGGCCGCATTACATACTAAAGTGATGGAAAGTTTGAAATCTGCGGTTGCTTTCCGGCCGCTGATTCGCGCCGCCTTCCGTTACGATTGTGCAGCCGCGTTGGCAGCGCTTAAACAACCCGCTCTCATCACCGCTGATGGATCAGCGGTACGCGGGGATTTACCGCTGCTGGAGTTTCCGCCTGCAGAGCCGTTAACCTGCGCCCCGGATCTGCTGGATAAACGTGCGGCGAGGATCGCAGCTTTTTTAGACAGCTAATAGTAATAACCGAAGATGATGCCCATCTCATCCTCACTGGTCAAGCCAAAGCTGACGGTCCGATTGGTGGTGTTGTTGTAGGTGATCTCTGACATCAGGCCTTCACCCGCAGCGAGCACGATTGGCTGATTGAAGGTGAGAATGGCGGGGTGCGCCCAATCGGTATTTTCATAAAGGATCTGGCCGTCGCGTACGCCGCCGACAATACGGATCACAAACTTCTCACCGAGCGCATGCATATGCGAGGTCAGCATCAGTATTCGTGTGGTCGCTGAAAATGTAAACGTCTTCCGGTGTGTCGTCCGTTGGCCAGGGGGCAACGGAATGGTGGTATTGCTCAGATTCAGCGTGCGTGCCACTTGAGTGACCTGTGAGGCGTCAACGGTATGAAGATTGGCGAAGGCTTCGCCAGTGATATTGCTCGTTCCCTTATTGACATAGTGGGCGTTGAGGTCCAGTCGTGCATTCGCGGGCAACAGCAGTGCGATACCGGGCGGGAAGCTATAGTCGCTCTCCGGTGTCATGGCACCGGCAAAAAAGGTGTGATACCCCATTGGCAGCGTGTTGACGAAATTCAGATTACCGTCTGGATTGCGAATATCACGCACCATATCTACCGGCGGCATGATGAAACTCGGTGTGTTGCTTTGGAAGGTATAGAGCAGGAAGTGGTGGCTGTTTGTACGCATACGGGTCTCAATACGCGAGACGTAAATGGGTGCAGGATTTTTGACGTCACGCAGCACAAACAATTCGCGCTCAAAGTCAGGTTGAACCGAAAACGGCTCAATGGTGAGTTGATACCCTTTGGCTGGAGGTGATAGCGGAACAAACGGCGCGTACGCCGGCAGCGTGCGGTCATCCAATAGCTTTGCATCGATGTTGTCGCCTGTTTCCGGTGCCCCGGCTTCAATCCAACGTTTGATGAATTCGAGTTGCCCGACAGTGAGTGAGGTCGATCCAAGGGGCATCGGGCTACCAAAATGTTGCGGCCTGGTTGGATCCCATAGCAATAGTTTTTGATATAACAAGCTATTTTCGAGATCACGTGGAACCACTTGCTTCATGCCGTGTACCACGGCCATGCTGTTTTTCACAGAGGCGTTGCGTAGATTGCGGTAGGCGACGGTCTCGTCCAGCACTAGGCCGGATTGGGTGGCAAAGGCATTACCGGCGGTGTGACAGCTGTTGCAGCTTGGTGCAAACACTTTCTGCTGTATGCGCGCAAAACTGGATGGGGCGGGGGCGATTGGTGCGGTCACGCCGTGAAACACTCCAAAGTTGTTTGCGACCGACGGTGCGTTACCCGCATTACTGATCAAGGTCGGGATGGCGATATTGCGGTTCATCTGCCAGAGACTCAGAACACCGTCGGGGCGCAGCCAAACCACGTCAAACACCCCATCGCCGTTGTAGTCACCGGTGGCATACAGTTGCCAGGTCGTATCAGTCGTCGGCAAGTTGGTGGTGGCGCTTGGTAAAGTCGTCGTTGTCGAGGTGCACGACGCGTTGACGTCATCCGGGCTGCCTGTGAATGGTGGCAGTGTGACGCCTGTCGCACTCAATGAGATGAACGCGGTCTGCCCGGTGGATGGATTGCGGATCAAGATATCACCACGACCATTGCCGCTGAAGTCGGCGAACGCCTGCGCGACGAACCCAGCGGGAATGCTGCCTGCCGAGTAGTTTGCGCAGGTTCTGCTTGCCGTAGCCATCAACACACGAATGGCGTTATCGGGGCTGACGTAAACCATGTCGGCCATGCCGTCACCATTCAAGTCTGCCGCGCCAAGCAGTTTCCATGAAAGTGGTGCGCCGCCGCGTTTGCGAACGGTGGGTTGGCCACTGGCGTTGGTGAACCAGATGTAGGAAACACCGGTATCTCCCGGTCGTGCGGGGTCAAACCCCAAATAGCGCCAGACGACATCACCGCGGCCGTCACCGTCGAGGTCCCCGACGGCCTGTACGTCCCATACTTGTTTGACGCGCCGTAATGCTGTCGCGTTGTTGCTTTCAAAGTTCAACCAACTGGTGACGTCACCCGACTCGCCCTGTGCCACATTCTGAAAGAGCAGGTCGGATTTGCCATTGCCATCCAGATCCGTTACGCCGACCAAACGAAAATTGCCGCCAGGATCCGCCAACACAGAAAACTGGAATTGGCCGTTCACCAATCGGCCTGCGACCAACTGCGGGGTTCCTGCAACCGAGGTAGAACGTGCCAACAACACACTTTTGTTGCTGCCGTCGATATCGATGCCGCCACGCTTTGACAGCGGCACACCAACATTTGCGTGCAGCAGAAGAGGAACCACCAGTGCGCCGAATAAGAGAATTGCCCGTGCGGCGCGATGTGCGGCGAATGACAGATTGGGTTTAGTGAGAAATGAATGCTGTTGAAACATAGGAGCCTGATCGACCGTTGATACAAGGTTATCTGAAATGCCGCTTGCACTCAAATCAGGCCAAAAAAACAAACGCTAAAAGAAAAACGCCGTGCTGGCTTAAGCCAGCACGGCGAGTCCACTCTTCGTACTAGGTGGTCCGTGGCAGGTATTAGAAGGCGCCTAGTTATTTGGGTGTACGCAACTTAGATTATTTGAAGCGATAACGCAAATCGATACCATAGGTCCGCGGCACGTTCAGATACGCGTCGGCCATGCCGATACCGGCGATATCGAATGCGCCGGTGTAGTAGATTTTGTTACCCAGGTTTTTGCCCCACAGTGCCACCGACCACTTGCCACCTTTGACATCGTAGCCGATCCGCGCATCGACCAATGAGTAGGCTTGTGTCTTAATGAGTTCGGACACTGCAAGGTTCTGGTAGTGGTCGCCAACGCGTTTCATACCGGCATTCAGGTTGATTGTGCCGTCGGCGGTTTTGATGCGGTAGTTGGTGCCGAGACCCCACTGTTGCTTCGGCGCTTGTTTGAGTGCTTTGCCGGCAAACGTGGCGGCGTTGGCCGCGCTGAAGTCTTGATACTTGCTATCCAGTGTTCCCAAGTGTCCGCTGATTTGCCAGTCCGGCGTAATCTGCGCCACCGCCTCCAGTTCGAAACCCTTGATCAGGGCGCTGGCCGCATTGGTCAGGTTCGACACACCATTGGCATCAAATGCCGTTAGTTGCAAGTCCTTGTAGTCATTGCGGAAGTAGTTGATGTTGAATCGTACTTTGCCGTCTGCTAACGTGGTCTTGAAGCCGACCTCGTAGGACTTCACGGTTTCCGGCTTCAGTGTGGTGAATTGGGCAATCGAGCCGGCACGACCATTAAAGCCACCGCTCTTGAAGCCGGTGGATGCCGATGCATATGCCAGAATTTCTTTGCTCAACTGCGCATCTAGTCCAAACTTCCAATCGGTGTTGGTCCAAGTGTTTGACTTCGCGACCCGGAACGCTTCAGTACCGTTGGTACGAATCGATATGATCGAAAAATCTTTTGATTCTCGGCTCGAGCGCATACCTGCGGTGAGTTTCCACACCGGGTTCAAGCGGTAATCCGCCTGGCCGTAAAGGGCCGACGCTTTGACGGTTTGTGCCAGCAGATTGGTGGCACCCGGTGCAAAGATGTCTTGCCGGGTCGGCTGGTCATTTTGCTCTTTGAATGCAAACAAACCGGCTGTCCAAGACAGTGCGCCTTTTCCGGTCGAGATCAGTTGCGATTCAAGGCTATTCTGACTCTGCCGCTGGTCTTGGAACAAATGGAAGCGGGTCTGCGCCGTCCCATCGAGATCGATTGCCAGCGCGTTGTCCATCTTGCGATAGGCATAAATATTGCGCCACTCGACCGATTCAAAGTCAGTCGACGTCACCACCGACAATCCGCTTTGATCGAGGTCGTTGCGACCGGCACCCGGTGGCAAGTTGGTTTCGATGGTTAGCAAGTTGCCGTCGGCATTATTGATTGGCCGATTAAAACGTGCTGCTGCTGCGGCGTCGATGACGCCGCTCGCGTACTGCGGACCGCTACGTTGTCTCAATAAATCTCCCGCCACGGTCACCCGCGTACTGCCCATGTTGAAACCGATGCTTCCGCGGGCACCGTAGATCTGTTCGTCATTTACCTTGCCGCCGTTGGTGATGTCTTTAAGGTATCCGTCACGCGCTTTGGACATCACGCCGAAAGTGGCATCGACCCCTTCCGACAGCTTGGTGCTAACCGACGCACGCACATCCAATCGATGGAAGTTGCCAACGCGGCCTTCGACGTCGAACTTCTCAGCGCCGGTGGGCTTCGCTGTTACGTACCGAATTGCACCGCCCGGTGCGTTGCGACCGTACAGCGTGCCCTGCGGCCCCCGCAGAACTTCGATGCGGGTGACGTCAAACATATCAAGCAGCGCACCCGTCATGCGCGGCATATAGACGTCGTCGATGTATATGGCGACTGACGGGTCGGCGGAGAACAACGATTCGTCAGTACCAACACCGCGCATAAAGATCTTCGCCGCCGATGAGGTACCGGTGGCGGGTTCGATCACCATGTTTGGCACTTCAAACTTCATGTCGTCCAGACGGCGAATCTGCTTTTGCTCCAAGTCTTTTGCCGACAGGGTCGTAATCGCAACTGGAACCTTTTGCAACTCCTCCTCACGCCGCTGCGCGGTCACAACGATGTTTTCGAGTTTATCGTCCGCTTTCGCCTCCGGCTTGGCGGCGGTGCCTTGTGCCGTAGCGGAGTCGATCGCCAGCGCGGAAACCGCCAGTGCCACTGCAATGTGCATCACGCTAAATTTGCCAAGGCTTGCTTGGCCTGGTTGATTCAATGATTGGTTCATCAGGAACTCCGGTTGTCTAGTTTGTGAGTTGTGGCTTGTGGCTTGTGGCTTGTGTAGAAGTCATGGGCTGCAGCGTGACCAAGTCAGGTGAACAAAGTCAGATGTCGCCAAGATATCGTTCCGAGGGCGCTACTGAAACTTAACTTGTTTTTTGTTGCAGGACAGACTAAATTTGTCCGGACAACTATTTGTCCGGACAAATTTAGTCTCATCGACTGACGCTGTCAAGACAATGACGTGAAACAGCCGGGAACCCTCGCAACTCGTTGGATTTCTACAACGCTACTGTGCAAAAAGTAAATTTGGCTGTAATCCGTCTTGAAGCTGCTGACTAAAACAGGGTATGCAATGAATTCAATCAAACAGTCCATGCCAGATTTGTTCAGGCATAACGGCGTCTGGGAAGGCATCTACCACTTGGTAGATGCGAAAGGCAAAACGCTCGACCGGCATCACTCCCGCATTGAAGTGCGATTTCCGGAAACCGGCCCGCACCAATATATGCAGAAGAATCATTTTTGGTGGGATGATGGACGCGAGACACACGGCGAATATCCCGGCGTGTGCCGCGATGGCATCTTGTTCTGGGATAACGAGTTGATCCGTGGCAAAGCATGGTCGGTAGATGAATTATCCACCGTACTCACATGGCAGCGCCACGACACGCCAGACGCTTACTTGTACGAACTCATTGTCATCAACCAGACCAACGATAAGCGCAGCCGTACTTGGCATTGGTTTCGCAATGGGGTGATTTATCAGCGGACGCTGATAGATGAGGGAAAAGTTTCGGACTAGTCGTGGTTGGCGATTGTAGTACTGACTGTTTGTCGCTAGAATGAAAGTTGTCCGGACAAATTACTTTAGGCAGTTTGTTCCTTCCGGGCGCTGCAACCGGACTCTTCGCGCATGTCGATATCTTCCTCCGCTGTTTCCACGCACCCGATATCAGCCCAGTTCATCGATGTTGCCGGGCGGCGGGTGTTGGTGCGTTTTGCCGGAAGTGGGCCCGCGGTGTTGTTGCTGCACCAGTCACCGCAAAATTCGCGTGCGTTAATTGCTTGGATTGAGCGCCTGTCGGCGCACTATTCGGTGTTCGCGCCAGATACGCCGGGCTTTGGCTACTCCGATCCGCTACCGCTCGCTCAGCCGACCATCCCGGACTATGCCGCCGCCCTGAGTGCGTTGCTGGATGCGCTTGGTATCGAGCGCGTGATCGTAAACGGTGTTCATACCGGCGCGGTGACCGCGCTGCGATTTGCCCTCGACTTTCCGGCGCGTGTAGCGGGATTGATCTGTGATGGTTATGCGCGATTCAATGCCGAAGAACGTCAGCTACTGCTGAATGGTTATCTGCCGCCGTTCGAGCCGCAATGGGACGGCAGCCACCTATTGTGGTTGTGGGCGCGCCTGCGCGAGCAGCATCTGTTTTTCCCGTGGAACACAGCGACAAAATCCGCGCGTATGGCTTATCCGGCACCGTCAACAGAGCGGCTCAGCGGTGATGTGCTCGACATCCTCGACGCTGGGGACGGTTATCGTGCTGGCTACCGCGCGCCTTTCTTGTACGACGATGCGACGGCCGCATCGCGGCTGACGGTTGAGACGTGCATCTTCTACCGTGCCGAGGATGTGCTCGTCACGCATTTGCCGCGTCTACAAGGATTGCCGACAAATGTGGTGGCTGAAATTGTCAACGGCGGGCCAGCGGCGCTGATCGAACGCACTGATGCATTTATCGCCTCCCACGCCGCCAATGCAAGCCGCCTGAATGCGGGCGCTGCGGTGTTTGGTGCGGTTTCAACTCGGCGGCGAGTGTTTGACACGACTCATGGGTCGATGTGTGCGCTGATTGCGACTAATGGTGGCGATCTTGCGAGTTCGTTGGTCGTGGTGCATCTGAGCGAGATTGGCACCCCGGCCAGAATTCCGGTTGAGGTACCACACGGGTCACCAGTGATTGCGCCGGAGTTACCCGGGCACGGCGCGTCGCAAGTTTGGTCGGTGGAGGCCGTTACAGTGGGCGCGGTCGCACAATCAGTGTTGGAGGTTTTGCAGGCGCTTGGTGTGACACGTTTTTCTGTCACCGCCGATGGCGCGGCCGGCGCAATTGCCGCGGCGTTGGCCCAGGTGTCGGCGGTAACAGATGCGAAGCCGCGGTGCGAGCAGGTGCGCCTGCACAATCCGATGTTGCTCAACGACGCGGAGCGTGCGCAGTTTATTTCTCAGTTGCCAGATCTGACGCCGCACTCAACTGGCGCGCATATGCTCGCCGCATGGAACTGGGCGCGTATGAAGGCGCTGTTCTGGCCATGGCAGCAGCCAACCATGGCTGCCGCGCGCAAGGTGGATGCGCCGGCACCCGTGCGCCTGCATCCCGAGGTTGTGGAAATTCTTCGCGCTGGCGCTTTGTTCGCGCCGCTTTGGCGGACGGCATTAGCCGATAGGGTGTACTTGGCCCTGGCCGAACACGATGGTCTCATCACGATCCAGTGTGACGACGAACCAGAGCGGGTACGTATCGTCAACACATTGGCAAAAACACTTGGCCTTGTTGAGGCGACATTGTCGATAGGTGAGCAGTCAAACGGAGTCAGATCATGGCAGAAACCCTAAATGAATACGCGACTCAGGCGACGAGGTCTGCGGCCAAACCAGCCTGGTTCACGACACTACAGGTAGCGCTCGGCGCGGGGGCCGTGTCAGCCGAGGATGCCACGCTTGATTTTTACGCACAGGATGTTTTCGGCCGAGGCGAGGCGCTTGCGGCGGTGGTGTCGCCGAGTACCATGGATGAGTTGCAGATCACCGTGAAAACGCTCGCCGCCGCAGATGTGGCAATGGTGCCGCGTGGTGGTGGCTTGAGTTATACCGATGGTTACTTGGCGAGACAAAAGGGCTCGGCGCTAATCGATTTGACGCGTATGGATAAGTTGGTCGAGCTCAACACGGCCGATCGTTATGTCACCGTTGAGACCGGTATGTATTGGGCGACGTTAAACGAGTTGCTGGCGCCGCATGGCTTGCGTACGCCTTATTGGGGGCCGCTATCCGGGCTGCGTTCAACGATCGGCGGTGCGCTGTCGCAGGGCAGCGTGTTTTTGGGTTCTGGTGAATACGGCAGTGTTGGTGAAAGCGTGTTGTCGCTTGATGTGGTGTTGGCCGACGGTTCTGTTCTGACCACGGGCAGCGCTGCGGCTGGAGTGAATACGAAGCCGTTCATTCGTTATTTCGGCCCCGATCTGACCGGGCTGTTTGTCGGGGATGCGGGTGCACTCGGTATCAAGGCAAGGGCGACTTTCAAGCTGATTCCTCGCGAAGTTGAAATCGATTTTGTCTCGGCTGAATTCGATGATCCGACCGCGATGATTGAAGCGATGTCAGAAATTTCACGCAACGATATTGCCGCGGAGTGTTTTTCCTTTGATCCCGTGTTGTTGGAGCAACGCAAGAAGCGCATGAGCTTGTTGGCCGACGCAGAAACACTGCTCAAGGTCGTCAAACAGTCCGGCGTCATGGCTGGTCTGGGTTTGGTGAAGTCGGGGCGCGACTTTGTTGGCGAGGACAAATACTCGGCACACGTTTCCATAGAAGGCAAGACCGCTGGTGAGGTCGCGGCGAAAGTAGAGGCGGCTAAAAGGATTTTTGCGGCGAAGGGGCGGGCTACCGAGAACTCGTTTCCCAAGGCGTTGCGGGCGATGCCGTTTTCGCCGCCGAATTCTATGCTTGGTCCTGCCGGTGAACGCTGGGTGCCGGTTCACGCCATCTTCCCCCATAGCACCGCGCAACGTGCGTTCACGGAGATTCAGGCGTTTTTTGCTGCGAAACAAGCGTTGCTCGAGGTGCACCAAATACGGATTGGTTATCTCTGCACAACCGTCGCGCAACAGGGATACTTGATTGAACCAGTGTTCTACTGGAATGACTCGCACACGGCTTATCACAAACGTGTCGTGGAAGCCGACTACCTGAAGAAGTGTGGGGAGCCAGCGGCAAACCCCAGCGCTACTGCGGCAGTTGGCGTATTAAAGGCCGAAACTGCCCGTCTGATGCGGAGTTTGGGTGGCACTCATTTCCAGATCGGCAAGTTTTACACCTATCGCGAAGGCCGCAATCCAGCTGCGCTGGCGCTGTTTGATGCCATCAAGAAGCAGCTTGACCCCCAAAACATCATGAATCCAGGAGTATTGAAATGAGTGGACCCAGGCTCTTGCACGGCACTGTCTGCGTGCCGGCTCTTGATCAGGCGTTATTGCTTTACCGCGATCTGTTCGAGCAAACGGTTGTTCATACCGGAACGGTCGGCATAGCGGAAGCGGAGGCGTGGGAAGCCCCGGCGCTGGCAGGAGCCAAGAGTGTGGTCATGCAGCCGCCCAGCGGTTCGCCGGTCTACCTGCGGCTAATTGAACAGGCCGACCCGGCGGGTTATCACCCCGGGACACACTACGGGTGGGCCGCCTTGGAGTTATCAGTGAAGGATGCCGACGCGATGTACGCGCGCTTACTTGCGGCGGGCACACCCATCATCGCCGCACCAAAAGCACTTTCGTTTACTGACATGTTGTATCCGATGCAAGCAAGGGGCCCTGGCGGCGAAGCCATTTACTTGAATGAAGTTCGCGGTGACCTGCCTTCGAGTGACCTGCCGATGGCCAAGTGCTGGGTTGACCGCCTGTTTATCGCGGTGATGGGTTGCCGCGACATGAAAGCTTCGCTTGTTTTTTATCATGCCCTGCTTGGAACGACCACCGGCGGCGAATGGGAGATGCCCTACAGCGTGATCAACCTCGCGTTTGGTTTGGATGCCTCCACCGCACACAAACTGGCGACAATTTCCGATCGGCGCACGGTATTGTTCGAGGTTGATCAATATCCCGTCAAGTCCACCCCAAGGCCACAGTCGAATGGCAGCCTGCCGCAGGGAGTAGCGATGATCGGTGTGAAAGTTGATGTCTTGCCCGTCGGTGCAAGCTGGGTTGTTCCGCCATCGGCGCGCACGCAAGCGCCGTACTTCGGCGCAACAGTGGGTGTGGTGCGTGGACCAGATGGGGAGTTGACCGAATTGGTCTGCTGACACACCACCAATTGATGTGGGGTGCATGATCCGTTTGACGGACACTGTTTCTGAGCATAAAATTTGTCCGGACAACTTTGCAAAGTTAACTTGGAGATCGTTATGGCAACCGTCCTCGTTCTGTTCAATTTGAAACCCGGTACCGATATCGCGGCGTATGAAGCGTGGGCCAAGGCCAGCGACATTCCGCTGGTCCGTTCACTTGGCTCCGTAACCGGCTTCGAAGTCCTAAAAACCAAAATGTTGTTGGGCTCCGATGCCAAGCCGCCATACCAATATGCAGAGGTTATTGAGGTGCCGGACCTTGACGCGTTTTTTAAAGACGTTGGTACGGATGCGGTGCAGGCGGGCGCTAAACAATTCCAAGCTTTTGCTGACAACCCCATGTTTATCGTTTGCGACAATTTATAGGCGAAATAGGATTTCGTTCGCTCCCTTTCTAATCAATCGCTTCCGATAGAGACATAGAGATGGCACAGTACGCAGAACTCAAAGGTAAGGTCGCGCTGGTCACAGGCGCGGGCCGCCGCAAGGGGCTCGGTGAAGCGATTGCTCGTCGACTCGCCAGTGAAGGCTGCAAAGTCATTGTGACCGACATCGGTCACGCCAAGGGCAAGGAAATGCCTGAGAGTGCCGTGGGGTCACAATCGGAGATGGAACACGTAGCGGCCGATATTCATGCCGCAGCTACTGCAGCCGGCAATGGCGGCGCTTGTAGTGCACTGGCGCTCGATGTGCTCGAAGAGTCACAGGTTAAGGAAGTGATTGCGACGACGGTGGCGCGCCACAGCAGCCTTGACATCTTGGTGAACAACGCCGGTATCGGTTATTTGATGAAACCGATCGTTGAGATGTCGATTGAAGAGTGGGATGCAGTGCTTGGCGTCAATTTGCGTGGTGCGTTCCTCTGCACCAAATATGCCGCGATGCAGATGATCAAACAAAACGGCGGCGGCAGGGCAGGTGGTCGTATTGTCAACATTGCCTCTCAAGCGGCGAAGTCTGGCTTTCCGTTTGCATCAGCGTATTGCTCTTCTAAACACGGCCTGACGGGGCTGACGCGTGTCACGGCGATCGAAATGGGCAAGTACGGTATTACCGCCAATGCCATTTGCCCAAACCACGTCACCACAGGATTGGGTGCATGGCAGAACGAATATTTTTCAGAGGCACTCGGGCTGACAATGGAGCAGTACATGAATGCGATGAAGTCGCGCATTCCGTTGGGACGTCCGGGATTACCGACGGATACCGCGGCGGCGTGTGCGTGGTTGTGTAGTGATGAGGCGCAGTATGTAACCGGAGAATCGATGAATGTGTCCGGCGGTGAGGAATACCATTGAAAAACTGCTGCGCTTGCCAATACGTTGTTGCAAATCCGCTCGGGCTGCTCATGTATCACCACATACACTCCGCACCCTAGCGAATTTGCGCCTAGTCTTGGCTTCGCTCGCGACGTTTTTCAACCTCTCAAATCAACGCTCTGGAATCTGAATGCCAGTCACCAAGAAAACGCCCCAGGCAAAATCATCAAGCTGGACCTGGCCCAACAAAGCCAAGGTCGCGTTGTCCGTCGTAGTCAACGTGGAAGAGGGATCAGAATATTCGCTCGGTGATGGAGACAAGATCACTGAGCCATTGGATGAACTCGGCGTATCGCTGAAAAAGCCCATCCGCAACTACGGCAACGAATCAAACTATCGCTACGGCATTCTCGAGGGGCATGCACGCGTTGCAGCACTGCTCGATAAGTACAAGGTAGCAGCGACATACACCGCGGCTGCTGTTGCGCTCGAGCGCGCGCCGGACATCGCCGATTACATCAAAGCACGCAAACACGAGACGTGCTGCCACGGTTATCGTTGGGTGCACCAGTTTTCGTTTGATGAAGCGCGTGAACGTGAATTCATCAAGAACGGTTTGGATAGTATCGAGAAGTCGACCGGTTTACGTCCGCAGGGCTGGCTGTCGCGTTATCTGCATACCGAGAATACGCGCCGCCTCTTGCAAGAGGCCGGTTGCCTGTACCACATGGACGACTATTCACGCGACACGCCGTTCTGGGGCGATGTCGCCGGTAGCAAAAAAAAGATGATCATCTTGCCCTATCAGCTTGATACCAACGACATGAAGATGTGGTTGGCGCCCGGTTACCTGCCGTCACATTGGCTGGAGTACGCGGTCGACACGCTCGATCAGATGCATAAAGAGGCGAGTGGCAAAAAACGTACGACGCCAATCATGATGTCATTTGGCCTGCATCTACGCATCATCGGCCGGCCGGGACGAATTGGTTACTTGGAAAAGTTTCTTAAGTACGCAGCGCAAAAGAGTGGTGTTTGGTTCGCGCGTCGCGTCGATATCGCAAAGCACTTTCAGGCGAATGTGCGGGCATGAGTCTCGCTCTCAATCCTCGTCGCTGTCTGCTCTTTGTGCCGGGGTCACGCCCGGAGCGATTTGAAAAAGCGCTCGCAACTGATGCCGACCAAGTTTGCATCGATCTGGAGGACGCGGTGCCGCTCGCCGAAAAAGATGCGGCAAGGGACTCGACGTTTGCGTTTATCGCCGCAGCGCCTGCCTCTCGCAGCGAGCTGGGCTTCCGAATTAACGCGATTGCAACAGATCAAGGCAAGGCTGATTTGCGTGCAATGGTTGCAGCGGGAATCAGGCCGGCGTTTGTGATGCTGCCGAAGGTTGAAGACGCGGGCGACATCCAACTGGCGCTATCAATACTGGGTGCGAACCTGACTCCCATCGTTGCGCAATTGGAGTCGCCGCGGGCGGTGTTCGAGTCGCGTGCGATCGCGAAGGCCGCACACGGTCGTTTGCAGGCGCTAATGTTCGGCGGGTTTGATTACGCCGTCGCGGCGAGAGCGAAGCCGGGCGTGAGCGGATGGGCGTGGGCGCGAGGCATGATTGCGGCAGCCGCAGCAGAGGCAGAGGTGGGCGCCATTGATGTGCCTAGCCTGGAGATTAAAGACGTCTCGGCGGTTGGACGGGAAACGCTCGAGGTGATCGATATCGGTTTCACGAGTAAGTCTGCGATTCATCCCGCACAAGTCGATGCCATCCAGCGCGCCTTCTTGCCGACAACAAATGAAGTCGCACACGCCAAGAAAGTCATCGAAGCGATCGATGCGGCCAACGGTGCTGCTATTGCCGTCGACGGGAAGTTGGTCGATCGACCCATTGAATTGGCGGCACGTCGCATGCTGGCACTGGCCACACTTGGGCTACGGGATGCACTGGCAACAGCGGCGTAGTCTAAGAAGTAACAAAGCATTTTCGCGCAATAAGCAAAAAACACGGGATACCACAACATGGTTCAAAACGTTAAACAAGTCGGCCCCAATCGGTTTCGTGAGCACTTTGGACGCTACTTTGAAGACTTCAATGTGGGCGACATCTACGAGCATCGTCCGGGTCGCACGATCACAGAGACGGACAATATTTGGTTTACGTTATTGACGATGAACACGCACCCGATGCACTTCGACCCGGAGTACGCGAAGGCGTCTGAATTCGGCAAGTGCATCATTTGCTCGCCGCTCACCGTGGCCTTGATGGTGGGCATGAGCGTGACGGATGTGAGTCAAAAGGCGATTGCCAATCTTGGTTGGACTGACATCAAGATGACGCATCCGCTTTTTGCGGGGGATACGCTGTACGCGGAATCTGAGGTTCTCGATAAGCGCGAGTCGAAATCGCGACCCGGCGCCGGCATTGTGAGCGTGAGAACCGACGGTTACAACCAAGACAAGAAACTGGTCTGCACCTTTAACCGTACCATGCTGATCGCACGGCAGGGTCATTCCGTCGAAGATAAAGTCAATTATTAGGATTGTGTTTTGCCACAGATGAGCGCAGACGCGATGATGCAGCGAAAACCATTTGGTTTACGCGACCAAACATGAATAGCGGCGGGCACTTTCAAGCATTCTTGCCCGAAAAACCGCGCCAATGCTTGTGTTTTTTGCTTTGAGATAACACTATGAACGCAATGACAGAAACCAGTAACTTCACGGCTGACGATGAGCGTATGTTGCTCGATGCCATCGACAACTGGGTCGAGAAATCGGTCAAGCCGATCGCCAGAGAGCACGACCACGAAGATAAGTATCCACACGCGTTGGTCGAGGAAATGAAGGAGCTCGGCCTGTTTGGCGCAACGATCGGCCAGCAATACGGTGGGCTTGGATTGCCAGCAAGTGTGTATGCCAAGATTGTCACGCGTGTGTCGTCGGTGTGGATGGCGCCGACTGGTATCTTTAATTCACACCTCATCATGGCCGCAGCAATTGAACGTGCGGGCACCGAGGAGCAGAAGAAAAAGTACCTACCGAGGATGGCCAGTGGTGAGCTGCGCGGCGGGTTGGGCTTAACCGAGCCGGACTGTGGAACGGATTTGCAGGCGATTCGCACTGTTGCCAAAAAAGATGGCGATCATTACGTTGTCAACGGCAACAAGATTTGGATCACCAACTCTGGCAACGGCGGCGGTATTTTATTGCTCGTTAAAACCGACCCGACCGCCGAGCCGCGCCACAAGGGGATGAGCATGCTCATCGCCGAAAAGGGCGAGGGTTTCATCGTTTCCAATAAGATGAAAAAGCTTGGTTACAGGTCCATCGATAGTTGTGAATTGGCGTTTCAGGACTACCGCGTGCATGAGAGTTGTTTGCTTGGGGGGGTAGAAGGCAAAGGCTTCCAGCAAGCGGTTGGCGGGCTTGAACTAGGACGCATCAATATTGCGGCCCGTGGTGCGGGTATTGCCGAAGGTGCAACGCGGTTGGCGGTGCGTTATGCACAAGAGCGCAAAACATTCGGCAAACCAATTTGTGAACACCAAGCCATTCAGTTAAAGCTGGGCGAGATGGCCACCCAAGTGGAAGCCGCAAAATTGTTGGTCGAGAGTGCCGCGCGTGCCTACGACAGCGGCCAGCGCTGTGACATGGAAGCCGGGATGGCGAAATATTTCGCCTCCGAAGCAGGGGTGTTCTGCGCCTCAGAGGCGATGCGCATCTTTGGTGGCGCGAGTTATTCGGTGGAGTATGAGATCGAGCGTTTTTATCGCGACGCCATGCTGATGTGTATTGGTGAGGGTACCAACGAAATGCAGCGCATTATTATTGCCAAGCAGTTGGTCGAACGTAACCGGGTGTAGCGCCTGCCGATTTTCTACTGCGCTTGGTTTCGCTTCGTTAGAAACTGCGCGCGAAATCCTCATTTATGAAAAATAAACTCCGGTCTTCGCGCGCAGTTCCCGCCTCGCCAAATCTGTGCTCGTCACGAAACTCGGCTGGGCGATGGTCATGACACAGGCGCGAACAGATTTGCCTCTGGCGGGCATCCGTATCGTTGCGGTTGAACAATACGGCGCCGGCCCTTACGGCTCGATGTATCTGGCCGACCTGGGTGCTGAAGTCATCAAGATTGAAAACCCGACGACGGGCGGCGACGTCTCGCGTGCGAATGGTCCTTTCTTCTTAGGCGAGGGCGACTCGGAGTTTTTCCAAACGTTTAACGCCAATAAGAAGTCATTTGCGCTCGATCTCAAAGCACCGGGCGGCCGCGAGGTGTTTGAAAAACTGGTAGCCAACAGCGACGCCGTGTTGAACAACCTGCGTGGTGATCAGCCGAAAAAACTTGGGCTCGATTACCTCACGCTGTCAAAGATAAAATCATCCATTGTTTGCGCGCATCTTTCGGCATACGGACGTGACAATGACCGTACTGATTGGCCGGGCTACGATTACTTGATGCAAGCCGAAGCTGGTTTTTGCATGTTGACCGGTGAACCGGACGGCCCGCCCGCTCGCTTTGGTTTGTCGGTGGTCGATTTCATGACTGGGATGACGATGTCGATCGCATTACTCGCCGGTGTCGTCGGCGCATTGAAGAGCGGCAAAGGGCGCGATGTCGATGTATCGTTGTTTGACGTAGCGCTGCATCAGCTCAGTTATCCGGCAACCTGGTATCTGAACAACGGCCACGTCACCCAGCGCATGCCGCGTGGTGCGCATCCGGCGACAGTTCCGGCACAAATGTATCAAGCCAAAGACGGCTGGGTGTTTGTGCTTTGTATGATCGATAAATTCTGGGTGGCGCTGTGTGAGGGTGTCGGAAAACCTGAGTTGGCGCGTGATCCGCGCTTCGACTCCATTCCCAATCGCCGTGTGAATCGGGAAGCACTCACCCCGATTTTGGATGCCGAGTTTATGAAACATACGCCCGATGAGTGGATGCAAAAACTTGGTGGCGTGATTCCGATCGCGCCGATCTATGACATGGCGAAGGGGTTGGACAATCCGTACGTTGCGCAGGTCGGCATGATCCAGACGCTGAATCATCCGGCCAATCCGGGGTTGCGGCGGTTGGCAAATCCGATCAAGGTGGATGGCCAACGTTTGCCCGCAGCGCCGGCGAAGGCGTTGGGTGCAGATACTGAATCACTGATGCGCGAAATTGGTTATAGCGATGGCGAACTTGCCACGCTGCGTGCGAACAAAGCCGTCCTCTAGCAGCCAAATCATGAAACTCGAAGGCATCCGCGTCGTTGATCTCTCACTGTTTTTGCCTGGCCCACATCTGACGATGTTGATGGCCGACCACGGAGCGGAGGTCATCAAGCTGGAGCCACCGGGAGAGGGCGAACCGGTACGGCACGTCGGTGCTTCACAAGCCGGGCACACCGTGTGGTTTCGTAACACCCATCGCGGCAAAAAAAGTATCAGCCTCGACCTCAAACACCCTGTGCAGAAGGAGGCGTTGCTCAAACTCATCGATACGGCCGATGTGGTGGTGGAAGGTTTTCGGCCCGGTACGGTGGATCGCCTCGGCATTGATTACGCGACGGTTTCTAAACGCAATCCACGTATCGTCTATTGCAGTATTTCCGCTTTCGGTCAAACCGGCCCCAAGCGATTGAAGCCAGCGCACGATTTGGCGATACAAGCCGATAGTGGCGTGGTGAGTTTGAATCTTGGCCGCGACGGCAAGCCAACACATCCAAACATGCCGGTGGCCGATATGGCGGGTTCGTTGATGGCGTTGTCGGGCATATTGATGGCGCTGCTGCGCCGCGAAAAGACCGGCCAAGGTGATTACCTCGATATCTCGATGCAAGATTCACTATTGAGCTGGACGCCGAATGTCATGGGCATTCCGTTTAGCCAAAACAAAGCGCCGGAAGTGCAGCAGCAACGCAGTTTTGGTGGCGGAAGCTTTTACAATCTGTATGAGACGGCTGACCACAAGTGGCTGGCACTCGGCGGTAGTGAACACAAGTTTGTGAAGAACCTGCTTACCGCACTCGGTCGACCGGATTTGATTGCCGCCGGGTCAACTCCGCCTGGTTCCTCGCACGAGCCGGTGAAGCGGTTTCTACGCGATACATTTGCATCAAAATCCATCGCCGATTGGACGGTGTTTCTCGATGGTGTAGACGTATGTTGGTCGCCTGTGCGGGATCTTTATGAGGCAACACAGGAACCCCACCTTGCCGCACGTGGCACGATTCATATCGAAGCTGACGGCACAAAACACTTGAATAATCCGATCAAGTTCGCCAATGAACCCGCGCAGCCGGATTGGGGTTTGCCGGACGTCGGTGAGCATAATGAACACTACACGGGAAACAAATGGGCCTGACGAGGGTTTGTTGACAGAGGAATTTCCATGAAAAAAGTTTTGTTTGCTGCGCTCGTTTTGTTGGTAGCGATCACCGGTCTCACCCACGCCCAGCCGGTTCCCGACGATGAAAAAATTCCGGTGGATATACGCCGTACGACATTGGTGGTGCGTGACATCGAAAAATCGCTGCCGCTCTATCGCGACGCACTTGGACTGAAGGTGATTTATGACCAGCTCATCGGTGGCGGCAAAGATAAGGACGGTAAGGTCACGCCGCCGACGATTCGTCTGGTGTTGTTACGCGCCAACGATCAGTTCATTGGTGCAATTGGGCTGATGCAGCGTCTGAATCAGCCGATGTTGCCACCGATCACCGAATTCAAACGGCCCAATGCGGGCGGCATGATCATGGTAATCAATGCCAAGGATCTCGACACCCGTTGGGAAAAGATCAAAGCGACGCCAAACATCAAGATCGATACCGAACCTTATCGGATCGAGTATCCGGGTCCCAACAACACTGTGATCCCGGTGTTGTTCAGCAGTGTGTTTGATAACGATGGCAACTTCATCGAGATCAACAAGTTATTGGGCACGGCGGCTGGCGCGTCGACAACTACGACACCACCTGCTGAAAAGAAGTAGGGTTATGTTTTCTTCGGTGGCCATGTGAGCGGGTCGCCTGCCGCACGTTGTCTGTAGGCATCACTGATCGGGCGCTCGATGAGGTTGATCGCCACACCATCGGGGTCGCGCAACACCAGCTCACGCCGTCCATTCAGAATCTGCAGCGGTGTGCCGATTCTGCCGCCGAGTGCCGCCGACGCGGCGACCGCCCGATCGAGATCACCGACATAGAACACCAGAACCGCCTCGCCGAGGGCAAGCCCGCCTTCGCGAGGGGTGATAGCCGGCGTCTCCCCCGGCATTTCAAACAACCCGACCATGCCATAGTCCACCCCGGGGGCCTTGAGTACCACCGCGCGAATATGCGAGTCCTCCGGCACGCCGATGACCGCCGCCGCTGTGGAGCCCTGCATGTCACCCACAAAGTACTCTTGGGTCAGCCCCAGCACCGCCGCGTAGAAGGCGCGGCTGCGCTCGAGGTTGCGCACCATCAGGGCGGCGCGTACAAGCGGCGACGCCGATTGCAGCACAGGCAGGGGATGATTTAGCGGCGAAACTGACGACGAAACGGACATCGGGAGCACTCCTTTTTTTGGGCGAATGGATGACTGGTGGATTTTCGCAGGATTATTGAATTCAAGCTGGCCGAAGATGCGTCTGACATCAGCGCCCGTCCCTGTAATAATGCTTGAAGACCGCGCGGGTGAGAATTTCAACCAGTCCGCGACGGCGACTAAATTTTGAAAGGAATTTTGTGATGATTCGTTACGTAACAGCCGCGAGCCTCGGTTCGTTCCTTATCGCGTTTACATCGGTGCTTCCGTTTGACGCGGTCTCCGCACCTATGGCGGCCGCTACGTCTGCCGCCGCCAAGCCCGGGGCGACCAAGTCGGTCAAGCGCTATACCATCGAGCAGTTTATGGCGACCACGAGTTATGCGGGTGCCTCGTTTAGCAGCGATGAGAAGAGCATTCTTTTCAGCAGCAACGAGACGGGAATTTTCAACGCCTACAAAATCTCGACATCGGGTGGCAGGGCCGAAGCCAAAACCAAGTCTGCAACAGATTCGACGTATGCCGTAAGTTTTTTCCCCAATGATGATCGCATCCTGTTTACCCGCGACAATGGCGGCGACGAAAACAACCATCTGTTCGTACGTGAACTTGATGGTACTGAGAAAGACTTGACGCCAGGCGCAAAACTCAAGGCTAACTTTGTAGGCTGGAGCGCCAACGATACGGCGTTTTATGTCACTACCAACGAACGTGACCCGCGCTTTTTCGATTTGTATCGTTATGATGCTAAGACTTATGCCCGCACCATGATGTACAAAAATGAGCAGGCCTACCAGATCGCCGCGATCAGCCGCGACGAAAAGTGGATCGCATTAGGCAAGACCAACACGACATCCGACAGTGATATCTACCTCTATGATGTGGCGAAAGCGGAAGCCAAGCTCATTACTGCACACACCGGCGTTGCATCGTTCTCAGCATCCACATTTGATCCTGCGTCGAAACAGCTCTTCTTCACTAGCAACGCAGACGGCGAATTTACCCAGCTTAAAACCTATGATCTCGCGACCGGCGTTGTCAAAGATCATACCAAGGCCGACTGGGATGTTAACGGCACCTATTTCTCGAAAGATGGCCGTTACCGTGTCACCACCATCAACCAAGACGGTAGCACTGTTATTCGTGTCACCGAAGGCGCTGACGATAAGCCGGTTGCGCTACCAAAGTTACCCGGCGGTGAAATTCGCGGCGTGACCTTCTCCAAGAGTGGCACACGGATGGCCTTCTACCTAAATGGCGACCGTTCTCCGAGCAACTTGTTTGTCCACGATTTCAAAACGCGTTCAACCAAACAATTGACACAAAGCCTCGCTAAGGACATTAACCCTGCGGATTTGGTGGAGGCACAAGTGGTGCGGTTTAAGTCGTTTGACGGCATGGTGATCCCCAGCATCTACTACAAGCCGCATGGGGCGAGTGCAACCAACAAGGTGCCTGCGATTGTGTATGTGCACGGCGGCCCCGGCGGACAAACACGACGTGGGTACAGCGCGCAGATTCAATACTTGGTGAACAACGGCTACGCGGTGTTGGGCATCAATAACCGCGGAAGCTCGGGTTATGGCAAGTCGTTCTTTGCTGCCGACGACAAAAAACACGGTCGTGAGCCACTGTGGGATTGCACGGAAGCAAAAACCTATCTGGCGAGTCTGGGCTACATCGACGCTGACCGTATCGGCATCATGGGTGGCAGTTACGGCGGTTACATGACCGTTGCCGCATTGGCGTTTCGTCCAGAGGTGTTCAAGGTTGGCGTGAATATTTTTGGTGTGACAAATTGGATCCGTACCCTAGAGAGCATTCCGCCGTATTGGGAAGCGAGCCGCAAGGCGCTGTACCAAGAAATTGGTGACCCGGTGGCAGATCGCGAGTTCTTAATCGCGACATCGCCACTGTTCCACGCCAAAGAAATTCGTAAGCCGATGATGGTCATCCAGGGCGCTAACGACCCGCGTGTGATTAAGGCGGAGAGCGACGATATCGTCGCTGCGGTGCAGAAGAATGGTGTGCCAGTTGAGTATGTCGTTTTTGCGGACGAAGGGCACGGCTTCTCGAAGAAGAAGAACGCCATGGAAGCGAATCAGAAAATTCTGGCGTTCCTCGACAAGTATCTGAAATAGGGCGGGTTCGACCTCTCGCGTCCTTCGGAACACTTATAAAACTCGCCATTCGGCGGGTATTTTGCGGCATTTATGCCTGAAGATGCCCGTCGATATTGGCGTTCTTTTATTTGGCACTTCTATAAACCTGCTGCGTGGGCGAATTTCGCGCCTGCGGTGCTCGCCGTACACTGGGTACGTGTCCCGTGTTTGCCAAACCCGTCGGCACGAACTTCGCCCGCTCGCGACGGTTTCGAGAAGTTCCCATTTCGTGATGATCTGGCTTGGCACCATGCGTGTTACGCTTTTCCCGGCTGGATGCGCTTACCCAACTGGAAACCCCGCCTATCAGGGCGAGAGTGTTGCGAAGCGCGTTGGGCATGGCGATTCCTCTTTTTTCCGAGTTTGCGGATTGTACGCTTCAAGCTTCAACGCCGTGCCATAGGCGGCCAATACTGCTTCTGCGCCTTCTGGCGAATGCTCTAGACCAGTGTTATGCGAAACCGCAAACTAGGTTTGCTCCCGTACTGCGGCCCTTTTGTGAAGTGTTCGACGAGTACACCGCCGTTGGCAACGATGACTTTTTGCGAGGCGATGTTTTCAAGGTCGGTCGTAATCTCAACATACGGCAGGCCAATTGATTTAGCCTCTGGCAGTATCTGTGCGAGCGCGAGCGTCGCGTATCCGAGCCGTTGTTTCCATGGCACCACGGCGTAGCCAATGTGGCCGAGGCAATGCGGCGGCAATTCGGGCGTGCCATCCTGCCAGCGTAGGTTGATACTGCCGCAGAATTCACCATCCCACAGCCAACGCCTAAAGCCAGGCAATCGCTTCACCTTCGTGCCGTCGGGCAGGGTGATCGGTGACCCTTGGGCTTCTCGATCCTCCATACTGGCGAGAAAATCAGCGGCAGCGGCGCGGATGCTGGCTAACTCTTCTTGCGCGGCCTCAGGGCGTAAATTGTCGGCAGACCAGCCGCGTTCTAGTGCGGCCACGTAACTGTCGAGATGCTCGTTGGTAGGAAGTACGAGATGCATAATGATGAATGACGGAAATGTGTTCAGATACTACGTGTTGCGCCATGTAGCCTGTTCAAACTAACGCGATATATTTTCCGTCGAACATAGCACAATCGTCGCTGCACGTTTTCCCTTAGCGACCTCATCCGTTATTCTCGCCTTGCAAGGCTTTGATGAGATCATGTCCGTCGCTCGTCACGCCATTTTTGAATCCAGCATCAATCCTGCATTGAGACATGATTTTTAGGGTAAGCTTCTAATGGCGCGCGTCTAGCAAACAATGTGGCAGTGCGGACGTGTTAGTTCCCCACCTTCAACCAATATTTGCAGGAGACATCCATGACAGTCTACGCAGCTCCCGGTCAAGCCGGTGCCAAGATTCAATACAAAGCCCATTATGACAACTACATCGGTGGTAAATGGACCGCGCCTGTCAAAGGTCAATACTTTGACGTCATCACACCAATCAGCGGCAAGGTGTACACAAAGGTGGCCCGCTCTGACTCTTCGGACATAGAGCTTGCACTTGATGCGGCCCACGCCGCTGCGGATAAGTGGGGTAAGACCGATGCGGCCACTCGCAGCAACATTCTCTTGAAAATCGCTGACCGTATTGAAGCTAACCTTGAACTCTTGGCATATGCTGAAACCATCGATAACGGCAAGGCGATTCGCGAAACACTCAACGCTGACATTCCCCTGACTGTGGATCACTTCCGCTACTTCGCGGGCGCTTTGCGTGCCCAAGAGGGCAGCATCAGTGAAATTGACGAGAATACTATGGCGTATCACATCCACGAACCTCTGGGTGTGGTGGGTCAGATCATTCCTTGGAACTTCCCCATTTTGATGGCCGCATGGAAACTGGCCCCCGCGTTGGGTGCTGGTAACTGCGTGGTGTTAAAGCCTGCGGAGTCAACGCCGATCTCGATCTTGATCTTGGTCGAGCTGATTGCTGACCTGCTTCCCCCGGGCGTGCTCAATATCGTCAACGGCTTTGGTCGTGAGGCTGGCATGCCGTTGGCCAATAGCAAGCGCATTGCCAAGATCGCCTTTACTGGTTCCACCAGCACTGGGCGCGTGATTGCACAGGCAGCAGCCAACAATCTGATTCCTGCAACTTTAGAGTTGGGCGGTAAATCACCCAATATCTTCTTTGCGGACGTGATGGACAAAGACGATGGTTTCTTGGACAAAGCCATCGAGGGTCTGGTGCTCTTCGCCTTCAACCAAGGTGAGGTGTGTACTTGTCCATCACGAGCATTGATCGAAGAAAGTATTTACGACAAGTTCATGGAACGCGTGTTGAAACGTGTCGCAGCGATCAAACATGCCAATCCCTTGGACACTGACAGCATGATGGGCGCACAAGCGTCTAAAGAACAACTGACCAAGATCCTTTCTTACCTCGATTTGGGTAGGCAAGAAGGTGCACAGGTGTTGGCCGGTGGCTCACAAGCCCACCTGGGCGGTGATCTCGAAGGTGGCTACTATGTGCAACCCACCTTATTCAAAGGTCATAATAAAATGCGCATCTTCCAAGAAGAGATCTTTGGCCCCGTGCTAGCCGTGACAACCTTCAAAGACGAAGCCGAAGCATTGGCAATCGCCAACGATACGTTGTACGGCTTGGGTGCTGGCGTTTGGAGTCGCAACGGTAATGTGGCCTACCGGATGGGCCGTGCCATCAAGGCTGGTCGTGTCTGGACCAACTGCTACCACGCCTACCCTGCTCACGCTGCCTTCGGTGGCTATAAAGAGTCGGGTATCGGTCGTGAAACCCACAAAATGATGCTTGACCACTACCAACAAACCAAAAACTTGTTGGTCAGCTACAGCGAGAGCAAGCTAGGATTCTTCTAATCGGCACTTGTACCAACATTGAGGGGCGAAGCAATTCGCCCCTTTTTCTATTCAAAGGAGCGCATCATGGTTGAACGTGTTGTAGCCACGCCTGAGGCACTGGCTTTGATCGAAGAAATGAAATCACTCTACGGAGAAATCATGTTTCATCAATCGGGTGGGTGTTGCGACAATAGCGCCGCAAACTGCTACTTGCCTAGTGACCTAACTATCGGTCCTTACGACGTGAAGCTTGGTGTAGTTGGTGGCGTGCCCTTTTACATTGGCAAACTTCAGTACGAGTACTGGAAACATACGCAGCTTATCCTAGATGTGATCGAAGGCAGCGGAGGCACTTTTTCACTTGAGGGCAATACAGGAAAAGCGTTTCACACTCGATCTAGGCTCTTCACAGACGATGAGTGGGTAGAGATTAAGGCAATTGTTGAAAATGACTTGGCTTAACTCAGGAATGAAGTTGTGATCAAGAAACCCCAATCACCCATTCGCCGAAGCAAACATCTCTGTGCGGATGCGGGCTACACTGGCGCACCCGCGCTTCGCGTGATCGACAAATCGAGCGTACTCTCCGAATTTGCGAGATTGGCGACGCGATGACAAACGGAATTTTGTTGCGCCAATAGACCCCGGTGACCACTTTCTTCCACTATGCCCGCTGGGCGAAGGTGATTTGCGACAACAAGATCAAGGCGGGTGAATGACAACAACGATTCAGCCGGCGTTTGACGGAGCCGAGCGGCTGCCGCTGCCGCCGCGTGATACGTGGACCGCCGCCCAAGCAGAGGCCGCGAAGGAGCTTGTTGCCGGGCCGCGCGGCGGGGTGATCGGGCCATTCAAGCCGTTGATGTACAGCCCAAACTTGATGGCGCGTGTACAAAAGACGGGTGAGTATTTGCGTTACAACACCGGACTGGACAAACGATTAACCGAACTCGCCATCCTCATCGTTGCGCACCATTGGGGGCGCCCCCTCGGGTTGTGATGTGGCAGAAACCAGTTCGCCCGAGCCTCGCGTTAGGCTGCGGCATTAGCCCGTGAGAGTGAAAGTGACATGTGCACTTTGCCTTTCAGACCCGACTTCGTGCGAATGGCCTGGGGCTGGGTTCCCCACTCAATGAAGCCAGCTGATCGATAGAGGCGAAGCGCCGGAATGTTTCCGTCTGTGAGTGTCAGGTTTAGGGACAGGATTTCTGGTCTGGCAGAAGCAGCCGCGATGGCGGCGTTCAGAAGTGCGAGACCGATACTCTGGCCACGTTCATGTGGCTGCACGTACATACCCAAGACGAGCGCGGAGTGACGTGTCTTGGGCTTGGCTGAGTACTCCAGAGCGACCGTGCCCACGAGGCTGTCGGCTTTCCAAGCGCCGAACGATGTTGTCAAGCCGTCTGCACTGCCGATGCGCTTGACCCACCATGATTCAGGCTCGGCTTCGCGTTCAGCAGAAGTGGTGGTGAAGGCGTCTGGTGCTTGTTCGTAGGCCTCCAGCATAAGCGCCCGGTAGGACACGACATCGGCGGCGGTGAGGGTGGATACACGCACTGGTTCTGTAGCCTAACGTCCGAATTGACGGGTGCCGCTAAGCGTCCCGGTAAATGAAACGTTAGGTATCAATCGCTCGCTTCAGCATCCGAATGGACGTGCCACCACTTTGGTCTAGGCCCAACATAAGAGTGGGACGTCGATGCAAGTTCTTTTCGGTTTGCAGAATCGAATGCGCCAAGAAGCAATGCGATAGTCGGATTGTCATCAATGGCACCAATGGAGCTGCCACAAACGCTGCAAAAAGCACGGCTGGACCAGTCCGAGGATCGCCAAGTCGTTGGTGCGCCACCGGGCCCGATCCACTCGACACTAGCTCTTGGGAACTCGACCCATGCGACCGTCAATGCACCGGTATGGCGCTGGCACATCTTGCAGGAGCAAGTGTGCGGCTTTGATACAGGGGCGGTAGCAACGAAACGGATGTTGCCGCATAGGCAACCACCTTCGTAAATCTTCTCCCTAGACATGGTGAATTCTCAACATCCTTTGTATTGACGCCCAACTAAATTCATGCAGACAAGTTAGATCTGCGCAACATTTCGGGCTGATACACAACATTGTGGGAATCAGTGGCGCAAACCGTTTGCAATCAACCGGTTGTTGAGGGTTGTTGGAGCGAAGTGTCTTCATAACAGAATCGAGGTTTACGTCAGTTTCGATACGCCACAATAACGCTGAAATCGGCATGTGTCGAGACGCACTTCAGGTTTCAACGCCCAACCAGCCATTGCGAGCCGGCTCGAACGCCCGATTAGGGCTGGCCATACGCGAAACCATTGGCGACGAGGTGCTCCCAGCG